>Ga0180436_10005571_pt1 | contig 11102 bp, 10 predicted proteins | sample SS_ome_2_FD_132434 | JGI IMG/M metagenome (GOLD analysis project Ga0180436, IMG submission 132434) | Hypersaline lake sediment archaeal communities from the Salton Sea, California, USA - SS_3_S_2 metaG | ecosystem: Environmental > Aquatic > Non-marine Saline and Alkaline > Hypersaline >...
ACCCGTGCCGGCGGCGAAACCGATCGGCCATGGTGATCAGGGCTGCCTGCGAGGCAGCCCTGCAAACGACCTCGACGATTCCGACAACCCGCAACCGCGACCCGTAACGACAAGGAGATTTGCATGTCACAACTGTCCCTGGTTTCCCCGCAGGCATCTGCTCGTGTCTTTTTTGCATTCCTGATCTGCCTGATGATCCTGTCGCTGGTAACGCCAGCCCCGGCGTTGGCCGGGACCCTGATCGTCGATTTCGAGGATACCGGCCTGGCTGCTGGCTCCTTTGACAATGGATCTGGCGGAGGTGGCGGCTTCACCTCCGGAGGCACGTTCTTCGGCAACAGCTTCACCGACTACGGCGGCGGCTTCGTGGCCTGGAACGGGTTTGCCCTCTCGAGTGTGAGCAATACCACCACGCCGGGATTCACCAACCAATACGCCGCGGCCACCGGTGGTGGCGTCGGTGGCTCGGGAACCTACGCGGTCGCCTATCCGGGCGCGGCAATGTTCATCGACCTGCCGGTGGGGGCGAGCCCGCAGTCGATCCGCGTCACCAACACCACCTACGCCCGGCTCGACATGCTCTCAGGCAGCGGGTTCTCCAAGCAGTTTGGCGGATCCAACGGCACGGACCCCGACTTCTTCTCGGTCACCTTCCGCGGTCGCGACGGGCTCGGCGGCACCGGCGAGGCGGTGGGCAGCCCGGTGGAGTTTCTCCTGGCCGACTACCGCTTTGCCGATTCGGCGAGCGACTTCATCGTCGACACCTGGCAGGAGGTCGATCTGACACCACTTGGCGGGGCCGCCTCGATCGTGATGGAGTGGGCCTCGAGCGACGTGGGCGACTTCGGGATCAACACCCCGACCTACGCGGCGATCGACGACCTCACGCTGCTCACGACGGCCGTCCCGGAGCCCTCGACCAGCCTGCTGGTGCTGGTGGCCGCCGCGGCGATGGCCGGCCGGCTGCGAATCCGTCAATGAGCCTCCCGTCGGGAAAGCCCGTTCGCGACATGGTGATCGCCCACAACGCCCGGGCCTGGGACAGCCTGGCGGGGGCGGGGGCGGCCTTGGCACGGCCGGCGGAAGACGCCGCCTTTGCCGACCCCCGCGGCTGGCTGGGCGGCGGCGGGCCGGATGGCAGGCCCTGGCTGCCCGAGCGGCTCGACGGCCTGGAGGTCCTCTGCCTGGCCGCCGGCGGGGGCAAGCACGGCCCGCTCTATGCCGCGGCGGGCGGTCGGGTGACGGTGCTCGACATCTCCCCGGCGATGCTTGCCCTCGACCGGCAGGTGGCCGCCGAGCGACGGATCGACTACGGGCTCGTACAGGGCTCGATGGACGATCTCTCGATGTTTCCCACGGGCCGCTTCGATCTGGTGATTCACCCGGTGAGCAGCTGCTACCTGCCGGAGCTGTCGCGAGTCTTTGCGGAGGTGGCCAGGGTGACGCGGCCCGGCGGGCTCTACATCAGCCAGCACAAAAGTCCCGCGAGCCTGCAGGCTGGGATCGAGCCGGGGGCGGGTGGTTTCTACGAGATTCGCCATCCACTTGCGGATGTCGCTGCCCGCGGTGCGGGTGGTCCGCTGCCGCCGGCCCCGCCGGGCCGGCTGCGGGAGCGGGGCACCCTGGAATTCGTGCACTCGCTCTCGGCACTTCTCGGGGGCATCTGCCGGGCCGGCTTCGCAATTGAAGATGTCTGCGAGCCCGACCACACCCGACCCGCCGCGTCCGCCGGCTCCTTCGCCCACCGGGCCGGCTTCCTGCCGCCCTACCTGCGGGTCCTCGCCTGCCGCGGCAGACGTGTTGCACAGTCTGTTGGCAGCCCGTGGACAACGTGATCCGCCGCTGGACGCGGCAGCGAACCCCGAAAAACTCGGCTTTTTTGGGGTTCGTATTCGTGGGCTTTGGTCGCCCGCGTCCGCGGGCAGGGGGCCATGGAAGGCTTTTTCCACAGACAGTCAGGGAAGTCGCCGAACCCGCAGATCCTTGTAATGGATGACACTGTCGGGGTCGTGGGCCTGGATGGCGAAGGTGCCGCTGGAGAGTTTTCGTCCCGGCATGCGGGCAGGCGGCTGCCAGTCCTCCGGCTCGGTCCAGTCGGTCGTGACCTCGCCGTTGATCTTCACGACCACATGTCTGCCGTCGACGATGATGTCGTAGTCGTACCACTGGCCGTCCTCGACCGGTGAGTCATCGAGCACGTCGGCCACGCCGTAAAGCCCGCCGGTCTTCTTGCGATCGCCGTGGGTCTGGTTGACCTGGCACTCGTAGCCCTTGGCCGGCCAGCCCGAATCCTGGTACTCGGTGTGGAAGTAGAGCCCGCTGTTGGCCCGGGGCATCGTCTTGACCTTGGCATGCCAGTGGAAGTTGGTGAACGTTTCGTCGTCGGGGTCTGCGGGATCGCCGATCCAGAAGAGGTGGCATCGCGGGCCGTCGACCACCAGTTCGCCATCCTCCACGCGGAACGACTCGGGATGTTCCGGGTTGGCCTTCCAGCCGCCGAGGTCCTTGCCGTTGAACATCTCGATCCAGCCCTCGGCGATGGCCTCCTCGGCCACGGCGTCACTGCTGGCAAGCAGAAAGGTGAGCAGGAACAGGCAAGACAGACTCCGAAACGAGGGCGTCAACATCGGTCGTGGCATGGCGGAAGCTCCAGGGGATAAGGGCGACGCCGAATACTATCCCGGCGGAGGGCCCCGGTGCCAGCGGCGGTTTCCTTGCCATTCGGCGAATCGCCACCGCTCGACCCGGTCAACGACCCGGTCGAGCGGGCCTCCGGGGGGCTCGTCACGGCAGCCTCATCCTGGCTGACGCGCGGTTGAAGGCGACCGCCAGCACCGCGGCGACGCCGGCGTAGAAGAGCGGCGTCTGGCCGTAGGAGGCATCTTTTGGATTGATCATGACCAGCACGAACAGCGCCGCGGCCGTGATGCAGGTCAGCGACAGGCCGGTGAAGACCACGCTCCAGGCTTCCGATTTCATCATGAAACTCCGTGTTCGTGAAGCAGTTCTTCCGCGGTCTCGAGCGATCGGGCGGCCGCGTCATCGAGCGGTCGCTGATTGATGCCGATCATAGGCTCGAGCAGCACGCGGGTGAACAGTCCGAGCTTCCCAGCCGTCGAGACCCGTACCCGCGTGTCGAGCACCCGGTAGCCCCGGCTTCTGGCGGCCGTCCCGATCGCGTGGTAGATCCGCGCCGCGGCGCGGACAGCCAGCCGGGAGCCGCGATGCAGAGCGTCGATGCCCGCCTCGCCGGCGGCGTAATAGCCGTCGGCGTCGGTGAGGATCCTCTGCACGCCCGCCCGCACCTGCCGTTCGTCGAGCGGCGTGCTGCCCGGCCGCAGCCCGCCGGTCCAGGCCACCGGCAGGTAGCAGCGATTCCTCCGCCAGTCTTCCGCGACGTCGCGGGCGATGTTGGTCAGCTGCATGCCCATCCCCAGAGCGGCGGCATGGGGGAGATAGCGGCGATCCCGAAGGCCGAGGATCGGACACATCAAGACCCCGACCGCGCCGGCCACCCGGAAACAGTACCGCAGCAGATCGGTCTCGCTGAAGTCGGCAGCCGGCGTGAGATCCGACCGCATCCCCTCGAGCAGGGCGACCGCCGCCGCGAGCGGCAGTTCGTACCGGCCGACAAGCGTCGCCAGCCAGCGGCTCTCGCTCGCCGCCGGCTCCTCCCCGGCGGCGATGCGGCGGACGTCCGCCGTTGCCAGGTCGACAAAGGCTTCGGCCGCGGCCGGCGAGGCAGCCGCGTCGACCCCGTCATCGCACCAGCGGCACCAGGCGTAGAGCCGCTCGACGTCACCCCGCGTCTCGGCGGGCAGCAGTCGGCTGGCGAACGAGAACGACCGGCTGTGCCGCCGGATCGACTCCTCCGCGGCCGGGTCACTGCCTGCCGACGACATGAAAATCAGCCGCGATCGTGTCGCAGGTGGCCTTGGCGGAGTTGACGACCCCGGGCACTCCGGCGCCCGGATGGGTTCCCGCGCCGGCGAGGTAGAGCCCGGGGATGTCCGGGTCGCGGTTGTGCGGACGGAAGTAGGCGGTCTGCGTGAGCGTCGGGGCGACCGAGAAGGCGGATCCATGGTGCGCCGAGAACTTGCCGGCAAAGTCGGCCGGCGTGAAGTGGCGACGGGTCACGACCGCCTCCCGCAGGCCCGGCAGGTGCCGTTCGAGCGACGCGAGGATGGCATCGCCATACTTTTTGGCGACCTGATCCCAGTCGATCGCCGCGTTGCCCAGGTGGGGCACGGGACTGAGCACGTAGAACGACTCGCCGCCCGGCGGTGCCATGCCGGAATCGGTGACCGTCGGGGCATGGAGGTAGAGGCTGAAGTCGTCGGGCAGGCGATGGCCGTGGAAGATGTCGCGCAACAGCCCGCGGAACCGCGGCCCAAAGAGGATCGTGTGATGGGCGAGATCGGGATAGCGGCGGTTCGTGCCGAAGTAGAGCACAAACAGCGACATCGACCAGGCCATCCGCTCGAGCCGCCGCTGCCGGCGACGGGCCGCCGGGACCCCGCGGTAGAGCGTCGCGTAGGTGTGGTGCACGTCGGCGTTTGAAACGACCAGGTCAAAGGCCTCGGCCGGCGCGTCGGCGGCATGGACGAGATGCCTCGTCGCATTGCCGGCAGCCTCGAGCACGACCTGCTCGACCGGGGCATTGAGCCTGAGCGTGCCGCCGAGGTCTTCAAACAGCCGGACGAGCCCGCGGACGAGCGCCCCGGTGCCGCCCTCGGGAAAGAACACGCCCCACTTCCGCTCGATCCAGTGGATCAGCGTATAGATGCAGCTCGTCTCCATCGGATTCCCACCGACCAAGAGCGGATGGAAGCTGAAGGCCTGACGGAGGTGCTCGTCTTTGACGAATCGCGACACGGTCGCATAGACGCTCCGGTCGGCCCGCAGCCAGGCGAGATCGGGGGCGGCTCTGATCATGTCGGTGAAGTGCAGGAAGGGCACGTCGCCGAGTTCCTCGTAGCCCTTGGCGAACACACGCCGCGTGTAGTCGGCGAACCGCCGATAGCCGTCGACGTCGGCGGGGCTCACCCGCCGGACCTGCTCGATCAGCCCCGCCTCGTCGGCGACATAATCGAACGAGACGCCGTCGCTCCATGAGAGGCGATACAGCGGCGTGACCGGCAGGAGCCGGACATAGTCCGACAGCCGTCTTCCGGAAAGCTCAAACAGCTCCTCGAGACAGTGCGGGGCGGTGATCACGGTCGGGCCGGCATCGAAGATGTAGCCGCCATCCTCGTAGACGTAGGCCCGACCACCGGGCTTGTCGTGGGCCTCGTAGCAGACCGTCTCGAAGCCCATCGACTGCAGCCGGATGGCCGCCGCCAGGCCGCCGAAGCCGCTGCCGATGACGGCCGCTCGCCGTCGCGGGCCGGCATCAGACCGGGGAGCGTGGGGCCCGGCAACAGTCGCCAGGCTCACGGCATCACCTCGGCTTCCGTCGTGGTGGTGATCCGCAGGGCGTCAGACAGTTCCGCAAGCGGGCGGGTGTCGCGGGCCGATCCCGTCGCAGCGGCAAGCAGGGCTGTGGCCCGGTCGAGTCGTGTGTTGATCGCAACCGCGGCCCGTGCCCGCGTCGCCTCGAGCAGATCTTCGGCCAGCCGGTGGAGATCCCGCGGGTGCCGCAGCCGCCGTTTGAACGCAGCGAACCGCCGGGGGGGCAGGTCGCTCGCCGCCCAGGCCCAGGGCCAGGTCACACGCCGGTTCTTCAGGTCGTCGCAGCGGTTTGACCCCTCGAGAAGTTCCCGCAGCTCGTCGAGGTCGTTTTTCATCTGCAGGCAGATGCCGACCCGGCAGCCGAAGGCCGCCGCGGCACGCAGCGTGGCCGTATCGTCGCCGGCTGCATGGGCTCCGCACCAGGCTGCCAGCGACACCAGCCGGCCCGTCTTCCAACGCGAGATCGCGAGGGCCGTGGCATACGCCTGCCGGGGTGAGACCTCGTCGACCCTCGTGGCCAGGTCGATCGCCTGGCCTTCGTGGCACTGCCGGGCCACCTCGATGAACCTGCCGAGCAACGCGGCCGACCGCGCGGGACTTTCGCAGGCGGTGCTGGCGAGTTCCAAGGCCCGGAAATACATCCAGTTGCCCGCGTTGACCGCCCGGGCCGGCCCGACGACCCTGTGCAGCGCCGGCTGCCCCCGCCGCGTCAGCGAGTCGTCCTCGAAGTCGTCGATGACGAGCGAACCGGCGTGGAGCATCTCGACGGCATCGCTGATTCCTGCGGGGGCGGACCCGCTGCCGCCGGCAAACTCGTAGGCTCGCTGCAGCAAGGCGGCGCGGAATCGTTTGCCGCCGACGCCGGGGTAGAGGTCGGGGGGGAGTTGGAGCGCCTTCGACCAGCCGTGTCGGGTGCGGGCGGTCCGGTGGGTCCTTCCGGAGAAACCGAGGGGATTGGCAGTCATGTCGGCAACGGCCCCGCAAATGAGAGGAATGACCTGGCGAAGCGAATCGGGGCCAGGCCGGTCGGCGGCCAGCCGATGACGATCCGGGCCGCATCGGAGGCCGTGAAGCGATGGCCATAGAAGCGGGCGATCCGCTCCTCCGGGAGCACCCGGTAGAACCGCCGGAAAATCTTCCAGCGATCGGCGGGCTTGACGAGGCAGAAGAGCAGGCGATTGAGAAACCGGGCGAATCCACGCCGCAGCGAGTCTTGCGCCGCGGCCCGGGCCAGGTCGGCCGCGAGCCGCTCGGGCCCAGCCATGGCCACCAGGCTGGCGAAGCGGATCGCCAACGGCATCGAGTATCCAGTGGCGGCATGGTACCAGCCGCCGGCATAGCCACCAGCGACCGACAGCCCTTCGCCGCGAGCCGGAGCCGAGTAGGGCATCGGCAGGCAGCCCTGCTCGCTGCGGATCAGCGTGGGAGAATCGACGCCGGCCTCGGCCAGCCGCGTCGCGATCAGATCGCTCGCCCGCCTCGGGTCGCAGGCGGGCTCCTCGCTGAAGCGGGTGTATTCCAGCAGCACCCTGTCTGCCGCAAAGGGGAGTTCATAAAGAAACTCGAAGCCGGCGGCCTGATCTCCGCGGACATCCATCACGGTCGGCTCCGAGGCCGGCCAGCGGCGGCTGGTTTGATATTCGTGGCCGATGAAGGTCTGATACCCGGCCCCGCCGGGCGGACGGGTCGCCGCCCTCCCGCGGCAGTCGATGACCGCCGTGCAGGTGACCTCGGCATCCCCGCCGAGCCGCACGCTCGTCGGGGAGAGGATCTCGCAGGCCGTGCCGGTGCGGATCACGAGGCCCGGCGAGCCACGACCGGCATCGCCTCCGGCCGCCAAGGCCCACGTCCGTTCCCGGAGGCGGTCGGAGGTGATCGTCGCGTAGGGAATCCGGACTCGTCGGGCCAGCCCGGGAAACCGGACGCGATAGCCGGGCCAGCGGTGGGCCACCAGCGGGTCGAGCCAGGCCCTCGCCTCGGCGGGGACGTCGGTCTCATGGAACGACCAGGTGTGGTTGCCGCAGAGTTCGGCCCGGTCGACCAGCAACACGGCGGCCTGCGGCTGGTGCTTTGCAATCGCGTGGGCCAGCAGGCAGCCCTGCAGGCCGCCGCCCACGATTGCGTAGTCGTATTGCGGTGTTGGTGTCATGCGGGGCTCCCGAGGTGAAGCGTTCGCGGTTTTCGCCCGCCGGCCGCTTCGCTGGGGAGTGGGATCGCGTGCAGCAGCAGGTGCGGCACCGCGACGGCGCTGAGGCCGATGAAGGTCGCCCGGATGAGCGTGTCGTTCCAGCCCTCTCCGCCAAGCAACAGCCAGGCCGCCGCGGCAATCAGGGCGATTGCCGCCGCGGTCATCGGGGCCAAGCTCCAGGCGAGTTGGGGCCAGCTCTCGCCGAGTTCCACCCGCAGCCGACGCAGGCCGCGGGCAGAGTGCCAGCCGCAAAAATAGACCAGGAAGCCGACCAGCGGGCTGGCCACCGCGAAGACCGCCGCCAGCGACGCGACCACCGCATTGTCGACAAACAGGATTCGCCGCCGCCGCCCACCCGCCGAGAATGCCGCCAGCATCTGGAGTTCCCAACCGACCGCCGCGACCCCGAGCATGACCCACGAGACGGGCGTCAACACGCCGGCGGCCAGTTCGATGGCGGGCCCGGCAGCCTCTGGCGAGGTGACTGCCAGGAGGTCAGCAACCTCCGGGCCGTGGAAGGCGACCGCCGACCAGATCACCAAGCCACCCCTGGCGAAGCGAAAAGCCGGCCGCAGGGCCCGCGGACCGACAGCCAGCCGCGGCTCCTCTTGGCCGAAGTGCCAGGCGGACAGCATAAAAAAGCCCACGATGGTCGCTGCTGGGGCCACAAACCAGCCACCCACCACAGCCGCCGCAATTGCCAGGTAGCCAAGCAAAAACACCGCCGGCCACGCCGGACCGAAGAGCGGCTCGAGCCGCGGCCGGGCAAACCGATGGTCGGCCGCACCGTGGGGCAGGCCGACAAGTGCCACCAGCGCCGCCAGGGCGACCGCCATCGCCGTCGCCCCGGCGGAAGAAAAAAAGCACGCGGCCCCGATCATCCCCCAACTGAGCAGGATTACCGAGGCCGCGTGCATGACATCACTATTTCTTCCGCGGAAGGGTTTGCCGATCAGGCAGTTGCAAACGCAGCCTCACCCGACTTGGTGCTCTTCGCGCGGGCGATCAGATAGATCAGCACGCCGAAGCCCGCCTTGGCGGTCATGTCGGCGATCGCGTAGCCGATCTGCAGGCCGACGACGCCATTGGCGCCGATGATTCCGGCTTCAACGTCCGCCGTTCCGGCCTTTGCCGCCAACGCGTCGGGCGTGCCGCCCAGGGCATAGGCAATCGGGTAGACCGCCCAGGTCACCAGGATCACCAGCCGAGCGATTTCCAGAAGCTTGCGGGCCGCGGGCGGCTGGCTATCGAGCGAGTTTGTCAGTTCCGTCCAAAGCACATACAGGATGTAGAAAAACGGAATCGACGACAGACCGCCCCAGATCACACGCTCGGTCCACCGCTCCGGGTCGGCGATCACCTCGCCCGGATAGCCGAGGCCGATCATGAGGGCCGCGGCGATCACCAACCGGGTCAGCAAACTCGACGACTTGTCGGCCGGCAGCCGGAGCACGGCCACCAGTTCGACCATCAACAGCGGCACGGTGAGAATCCAGTCGGCATACCGATAGAAGTCGTTGAAGGCAGCGCCGGTGCCCGTGTAGACGCCATCGGTCAGCGTGTAGGCATCGTGCCAGCTGTGACGGATCATGAAGTAGTGGTAGCAGGCGATCGACACAACAAGTCCCGAGACGAGCAGAGCCGGCCGGTATTCCGGATCAACGTGCGACCTCGCCATGTAGAGAAAGAGGGCCGCGGCGCCCATTGTCGCGACCGTCATCGAAAAGATGTTGTCGACCGCGTTGTACTGGAACACTGACAGGTCGGGCATGGACGCGCCCAAGAGAAAGACACCTTCGATCATCGGTTCACCTATGTGGGTGGGGTGGTGGAAAGTGGTCGCCGCCGAAGAACCCCTGCTCCTGCGACGTTTTGAGACTGTAGTAGGCAAGCGGCGTCAGAGCAACCACCGGCGGCAACATCCGTGAATCCGCCGATCTGCTCCTACCCCGACCCCTTCATGTCGCGGGGAGCATAACCTCCCGATGGGACTCCCGCAATCACCCCTGGCCCAGCGGCAGCAAAAACAAGGATGTGCGGCTCGGCTCAGGCCTCGATCTGCTCGAGCCCCGCTTCGACCACGTCGAGTCCCTCGTCGAGCTGCTCTTCGCCGGCGGTCAGCGGGATGAGAAACCGCAGCACGTTGCCGTGGGTTCCGCAGGCGAGCGTGATCACCCCGTGTTCGTAGTTGTGCTTCACGAGGGCGACCGCGGCAGCCTTGTCGGGCTCCTTTGTGCGGCGGTCCTTGACCAGCTCGATCGCCCGCATCGGCCCGAGGCCGCGGGTCTGGCCGATGCAGGTGAAGCGGCCAGCCCAGGCCTCCAGCCGAGAGGCGAGCCGCTCGCCGAGCCGGCGGGCATGGGCGAGGGTGGAGGGAATCGCGAACCGGTCGAGCACGGCGAGAGCCGCCGCGCAGGCGACCGGGTTGCCGCAGTAGGTGCCGCCCACGCCGCCGGTGCCGGCCGCGTCGAGCAGCTCCGCCCGCCCTGTCACCGCCGAAAGCGGCATCCCGTTGGCAAGGCCCTTGGCGAGCACGAGCAGGTCGGGGGCCACGCCGAGCTGCTCGCAGGCGAAGAGCGTGCCGGTGCGGCCGAAGCCGGTCTGCACCTCGTCGAAGATCAGCACCACTCCGTGGGCATCACACCACTCCCGCAAAGCTGTGAGAAACGGGGCGGGTGCCGGAATGAAACCACCCTCGCCGGTGACCGGCTCGATCACGACCGCGGCGATGTTGCCTTCACCGATCTCCGAGCGGGCCATCTGCTCAAACGCGGCAAAAGCCTCCCGACACAGGCACCGCGGCAGCGGGCAGGGGCCGCCACCGGGGCAGGCGGGCACGTCCTCGCCGATGCCCGGCCAGCGGTAGAAGTCGGGGAAGGGGGCCCGGTAGATCTCGGCCGGGAAGGGACCGAAGCCGCTTTTGTAGGGTGCTGCCTTGGCGGTCAACGCCATCGCCATGTAGGTCCGGCCGTGGAAGGCATGCTCGAAGCAGACCACCGCCTCGCGGCCCGTGAATCGCCGGGCAACCTTGACGGCGTTCTCCACCGCCTCGGCCCCGGAGTTGGCCAGGAAGGTCTTCTTCTGCCACTCGCCGGGGGCGAGTTCGTTGAGCCGGCGGGCGACCTCGACATACCCCTCGTAGGCGACGACGTTGATGCTCGTGTGGATGAACTTTCCTGCCTGCTCGCGGATCGCGGCCACCACTCCCGGCTCGGCATGGCCGAGATTGGTCACACCGATCCCGCTGGCAAAGTCGAGCAGGCGGTTGCCGTCGACATCCTCGATCACCGCCCCCTCGGCTCGTGCTGCCACGATCGGCGTGGCATGGAAGGGACCATCAGCGACATGGTCCCGACGTGCCGCGAAGACGGCCCGGCTGCGGGGTCCGGGAATCGGCGTGGCCAGGCGGATCGCTGGCAGCGGCTTGGGCTGGGTCGACGACATGCCCTTCACCCTACCATGC
>Ga0180436_10005574_pt1 | contig 11096 bp, 8 predicted proteins | sample SS_ome_2_FD_132434 | JGI IMG/M metagenome (GOLD analysis project Ga0180436, IMG submission 132434) | Hypersaline lake sediment archaeal communities from the Salton Sea, California, USA - SS_3_S_2 metaG | ecosystem: Environmental > Aquatic > Non-marine Saline and Alkaline > Hypersaline > Sediment...
CGCACGGCCAGCCGCAGGGCCGGTTCGTCGCCCGCCTTCAGGGCGGCGATGATCATCCGGTGGTGCTGCGGCGGTTCGGTGCGGCGCAGCTTGTTGTAAAGCGCGCGCATCGTGGGGCCCAGCTGCAGCCAGACGGTTTCGCAGATCGCCAGCATCGCCGGGGCCTGGGCGCGCAGGTAAAGCGTGCGATGGAATTCCAGGTTCGTGCGGATATAGGCGACCGCGTCCTGTTTCGCGACGGCTTCGGCATTGGCGGCGTTGATCGTCTGCAACCGTTCGATCAGCGCGAGATGCGCGCGCGGCAGGGCGCGGCTGGCCAGTTCCGGCTCGATCAGTGCGCGCAGGGCGGCCAGTTCCTCGATCCGCTCGTTCGTGAGTTCCGGCGTGTAGACCCGGCCCGAGGACGACAGGGTCAGCGCGCCCTCGGCCACCAGCCGCCTGAGCGCCTCGCGGGCCGGCGTCATCGACACCCCATGCGCCCGGCCAAGGCCGCGCAGCGTCAGCGCCTGTGCCGGCCGAAGTTCGCCATGCATGATCTGCAGCCGCAACGCCCGGTACAGCCGGTCATGCGCGGCGGGCGTCGTTTCGGATTGGCGGGGCGGGCGGACCATGTCGGCAAGGCAAGCACGAAGCGCGCGGCGGCGTCAATCGCGCCCATCCGCGGCGCTGGCCGCGGCGAAATCGTAGCGCATCAGCGCGTCGCCTTCGCGCCTGAGCCAGCGGCGATGCGCCTCGTAACCCGGCGTCAGCCGCGCGACATGGGCCCAGAACCGGGGGCCGTGGTTCATCTCGGCCAGATGCGCGACTTCGTGTGCGGCCACGTAATCCAGAACCGAAGGCGGTGCCATTGCCAGCCGCCAGGAAAACATCAGCCGCCCCTCATGCGTGCACGACCCCCAGCGCGAGCGGGTATCGCGCAGGGTGATCCCGGCATGAGGGCGGCCCAGCGCGGCGGCGTGGCGGTCCGTGGCCGCCACCAGGGCCGCGCGCGCGACCAGCTTCAGATAGGCAGCGGCCGCGCGCCCCGCCCGGCCCGGATCGCGCGGCACCAGAAGCGCCGCGCCCTCGACACGGGCAGCGCGCACAGGGGCCGGAATCAGCCGCAGCAACTGCCCGGCCACCGGCAGGTCGCAGCCATGCGTCACCGGCACGACAGGCGCGGCGCGGGCCAGCACGCCGCGCAGCCAATCGGCCTTGCTGCGCGCGAAATCCAGTGCCTCGGCCTCGGACGCGCCGCGGGGCAGCGTAAGCGTCACCCGCCCGTCCAGCCGCGAGACGCGCAGCGACAGCCGCCTCGCCCGCGCCGACCGGCGCAGGCTGACCGCGACCGGCGGATCGCCCTCCAGCAAATGTTCGCTCATCCCGTCTCCTGCCCGGTTCCGGCCAGCATAGCCCCGCCCGCGCGATCCGAAAGCCTTTGACACGCTGCCCGCCCTGTGGCACGGGAGCGCGACTCGGAAATCCCGCGAAGATGGAGTGTTCCATGCCCAAGGACGAATGGGGCGTAAAGCGCCTTTGCCCGCATTGCGCGAGCCGCTTCTACGACCTGCGTCGCGACCCGATGACCTGCCCGGAATGCGGTCATACCTTCTCGGCCGACAGCCTGACCTCGGGCCGTGGCCGCACGATGATCGCCGACAAGGCCACGCCGGCGCCGCGCGCGGCCGCGGTCGACGAGATCGAGACCGATACCGAGATCGAGGACGATTCGGGCGATGTCGATATCGACGACGACCTGCTCGAGGATGACGAGGACGACAATGTCTCGCTCGACGACATTGCCGATGTCAGCTCGTCCGAGGAAGAAAGCTGAGCGCCGTCGGCCGGGGCGGATTTCCCCCGGCCGGCACGCGATTTGCCCTTGCGCAGCCTGCCGGCCTTGCCTATACGGCGCGTCACGGGCGGCAACGTCCGGACCTCAGGTGGGGCCATAGCTCAGTTGGGAGAGCGCTTGAATGGCATTCAAGAGGTCAGGGGTTCGACTCCCCTTGGCTCCACCAATCACTTACCGCTCAACAGGTTGGCTGAACATCGGACCGGTGTGACACATAGGTGTGACACATCAGGCGGCGTTCCTGCGACCTGATCAGGTCTTGGCCCCGCACGGGCAAGCCCCGGCACGGCGATGTTCTGCCGATCCGGCCTGCGGTTCGGAACTGTCGTGCCCACGGCAACGTTGGTTCGTTTCACGGTGAAAGGAGAACGCCATGAAACGGATCATCCTGTTGCTACCCATCCTGACCGTCTCGGCGGCCTGCGTGCCCGACGGCAGCCAGTCCACCGCGACCGGGGCCGCGGCCGGCGCCGCGCTTGGCGCCGCGGTGAACGATGACGACCGGCTGGAAGGCGCGATCGTCGGCGGCGCGGCGGGCGCCGTGGCCGGGACGTTGCTGGGCCGCGCCCAGAGCCCGGGCGATTGCGTCTATCGCGACCAATACGGCAATCGCTACGTGGCGGATTGCCCGTGAACCGCACGGGCCGGCGCCATCGCTTCCGTCGGTGGCGCCGCGCCCTTACCCCGCCGCGCGGTCGAAATCGTCCAGCAGGTCGCGCACCAGCGGGTTCGGAAACCTGCGTTGCAGCGTGACGGCGAAGAACCCTTCGGAAATCCCGTCCAGCCTTGCATGTTCGACAAGCGTGCCCGCTTCCAGTTCGTCGCGCACGACGATCGGCGGAATGACGGCAAGACCGGCATCGGCCCGGGCCAGAAGCCGCAGCATCGCCATGTCGTCGGCCTCGGCGGCGATCCGCGGCACGATGCCAAGCCGTTCGGTCAGCGCGTCGAACGAGGCGCGCAAGGCCGATTCCGGCGTCGGCAGGATCAGCACCTCGCGTGACAGGATATCGGCCAGCCCCCGCCCGGCCAGGCCCGGATCCGGCCGGCCGACCAGGCTGACGGGTTGTTCCGACAGGTTGTGCACAAGATAGGGGCTGGCCGCATCGCGCGCCGGCACCAGATTGGTCAGAACGACATCGAGGGCGAGCGCCTCCAGCGCCCTGAGAAGGTCGGGCAGCGGGCCCGACCGCAGCACGACCTCGACATCCGCGCGGCCGATCAGGGGTTGCAGAAACCCGATCTGGAAGTTGCGCGACAGCGTCGCCATTGCGCCGACCCGCAGCGCCCGGCGCGCGGTTTCGGCATGGCGCAACGTGGCCGTCAGGCCGTCGGCGGTGCGAAAGATCGCTTCGGCATGGTCCAGTGCGATGCGCCCGGCTTCGGTCAGGACCAGGCCACGGCCGCGCCGTTCGAACAGCGCATGGCCCAGCGCGGCCTCCAACGCCTTGATCTGCGTCGACAGGGCGGATTGCGACAGGTTCAGCGCCCGCGCCGCGCCGGTCAGCGTGCCGTCGCGCGCGACAGCGCGGAACAGACGTAGGTGATGCAGGTTCAGTTGCGCCATGCTTCTATAATACAGAACGGTTTTAATGATTATATGTAATTTTTTGGAATTCTTGCGCGGGCTATAGCGGCGGGAACCGCAATTCAATCCGGTGACCGACATGACAAGCCTGCCCGTGATCTTCCTTGCCCCCCTGCTTCTTCTCGCCGCGGCGCTGCCGTTCCTGTGGCGCCCCGGGCGCCGCCCCGGTCGGTTGCCGCACCTGGCCGAGGCCGCGGCGCTGGCCGCCTTCGGCATCGGCCTCGTCGGGCTGGCACAGTTCCTGGCCGTCGGCCCGATGGACCTGAAGGCCGCCGATGCGCTGTCGGTCCGGCTGGACGCGGTCGCCATCACCATGACGCTTCTGGTCGGCTTCGTCGGCTGGATCGTCGTCCGCTATTCGCGGCGCTACCTGGATGGCGAGGCCCGCGAAGGCCGGTTCCACGGCCTGACGCTGGCCGCCATCGCCGCGGTGCTGGTCCTGGTCCAGGCCGGCAGCCTTCCGGTCCTGGTGGCAGGCTTCGTGGCGACCGGGATCGTTCTGCGCCAGCTTCTGCTGTTCTATCCCGACCGGGCCGAGGCGCGGCGCGCGGCGGCGAAATTCTCGCGCGTCTGGGCCGCGGGCGATGTCGCGCTGATCGCGGCGACAGGCCTGCTATGGGCCGGCTACGGAACCGCCGACATCGCCGCCCTCAACGAAGCGGCGGCGGCCGGATTGCCCGCGACGGCGCAGGCCGGCGTGGCGCTTCTGGTGCTGGCCGCGGCGCTGAAGACCGCTTCCTTCCCGGTTCACGGCTGGCTGACCGAGGTGATGGAGGCACCCACCCCGGTCTCGGCGCTGCTGCATGCCGGGATCATCAATTCCGGAGGGGTGCTTCTGATCACGCTGGCGGGCCTCGTTCAGGCCAGCACGGGTGCGATGGCGCTGCTGGTCGCAATCGGCGGCCTGACGGCGCTGTTCGGGGCGCTTGTCATGCTGACGCAAAGCGCGGTCAAGACCGCGCTGGCCTGGTCCACCGTCGCGCAGATGGGGTTCATGCTGCTGCAATGCGGGCTGGGCCTGTGGGCGCTGGCGCTGCTGCATATCGTGGCGCATTCGCTTTACAAGGCGCATGGCTTCCTTGCCTCGGGCGGGGCGGTGCGCGCGGTGAACGCGATCCGCAAGCCGGGGCCGGTGGCGGTGCCGGGGCCGGGCGCGGTGGTACGGGCCTTTGCCGTGGCACTGGTATTGTTCGCCGCCGTGGCCGTGGTCTTCTCGCTGGTGGCCGGGGCGAAATCACCGCAGGCGCTGGCGCTTGGGGCGATGCTGATCTTCGGCGTCTCGTACCTGATCGCGCAGGGCCTGGCCGATGCCGCGCCGGCCGAACTGACGCGCCGGACGGCGATGGCCTCGCTCGCCGCCGCGCTGGCCTATTTCGGCTTCCAGATGGTGGCACAGGCGATCTGGGGCCCCGCCCTGCCCGCACCGCCGGTGCCCGGACCGCTGGAATGGGCGCTGATCGCGCTGGCGGTTCTGTCCTTCGGGGTGGTCGCCATCGCGCAGGCACTGTTCCCGCTCTGGGCGCATCACCCCTCGACCGCAGGGCTGCGCGTGCATCTGGCCAACGGCCTTTACCTCAACGCGCTGTTCGATCGCCTGACCGGCGGTTTCCACCTGCCGAACAAATCCTGACCCTGGAGTTTTCCGATGTTTCTCAAGCATTCGCAGATCGCCCCTTCTCTCGTGTCGGACCTGCTTGCGGCCGCCGAGGCCGCGGCGCGGGCCATCCCGCCCGCCTTCCCGCTGGACGCGACCGTCGCGGTCAACCCGTTCCTGGGCCAGACCGGCGAGAATCTGGCACAGGCTTCGGCCCGGCTGGCGCGGGTGGCCGGCATCCGCATGACGGCCCCGCGGGCAGACCTGGCCGCGCGCATCGCGGCGGGCGAGATCACCGACGACGATCTGGCCGCCGCCCTCCTCGCCTCGACCTCACCGGTGAAACCCGCCGACCTCGCGACGCTAAAGGCCCGGCTTCATGCCGAAAGCCCGGCGCCCGCGGCCCTGCCCAGCGTGGCACAGCTTGTCGCCAGGGCGACCGGAACCGATTGGCCCGCGCTGATCGCCCGCAGTTTCGGCCTTTGGGCGGCGGGTCATTTCGACCGTGGGCAGGCGCTTTGGACACCGCGCCCGGGACACGATGCCTTCGCCGCCTGGCGGGAATGGGCCACGCATGACCTGACGCCGGAAATCGCCGGCCTGGCCGGGTTCGCCGCCCATGTGGCCGAAGCCCCCGACACCGCCGACCGCGCCATCCTGCGCGCGTCCGAGCGGCTGGGCCTGACCGCCGATGCCGCCGAGACGGCGTTTCACCGCCTGCTGATCGATCTGGGCGGCTGGCCGCAGCATGCAAGGTGGATGTTGTGGCAGGCCGAGCTTGCCGGCGAAACCGACACGACGCTGACCGACCTGCTGGCGATCCGGCTGATCTGGGAAGAAGCGCTTCTGGCCCATTGCCCCGAGGTGACGGAGGCATGGCACGCCGTCGTGGCCGCCCATGCCGAACCGCTTGCCCCGACACAAGACCAGGTGCTGGACGCCATCCTGCAGGAGGCCGCCGAGCGCGCGCATCAGCGCCGGCTCGACGCCCTGCTGACCGGCCCGGACCAGGTCGGGGGGCGGGCCACGCTGCAGGCCGCTTTCTGCATCGACGTGCGGTCCGAGGTGTTGCGCCGCGCGCTGGAGGCGCAGGGCGAAGGGATCGAGACGCTGGGCTTTGCCGGCTTCTTCGGCCTGCCCCTGCAACACCGGCCGCAGGGCACGGACGAAGCGCAGGCCCACCTGCCCGCGCTGCTGACGCCGGCCCTGACCTCGACCGGCCATGCGGATGGCGCGGAAGAACAGGATATGCGGATCGCGGCGCGGGCCACGCGGGCCTGGGGCCGGTTCCGGCAGGCCGCGGTGTCGTCCTTCGCCTTCGTCGAGGCGGCCGGGCCGCTTTATGGCCCGAAACTGGTCCGCGATGCCCTTGGCCTTGGCGGCAAGGGCATGGTCGCCGGCGCAGCACCGCGCTTCGAAACCGGCCTGTCGGCGGATCAGAAGGCACAGACGGCAGCGGCCGTTCTGCGCGCCATGGGCCTGGCACAGGGACATGCGCGGCTGGTCCTGCTGCTGGGGCACGGGGCGCAGGTGACGAACAACCCGCATGAAAGCGCCTATCATTGCGGCGCCTGCTGCGGCCAGACCGGCGAGGTTTCGGCGCGGCTGCTGGCCGCGCTGCTGAACGATCCCGAAACGCGCGCGGGGCTGCGCGACCACGGGATCGCGCTGCCGCAGGACACGCTGTTCGTGGCCGGGCTGCACGACACGGTCACCGACAAGGTCGCGCTGTTCGTCGACACGCCCGCCCCGGACCATGCCGCCGACCTGGCGCAGGCAGAAACCTGGCTGAAGGCGGCCGGCCAGATGGCGCGGGCCGAACGCGCCCGGCGCCTGCCCGGCGCGCGGGGCGACGACGTGATGCGCCGCGCGGCCGACTGGGCCGAGCTGCGCCCGGAATGGGGCCTTGCGGGTTGCGCGGCCTTCATCGCCGCGCCGCGCGCCGCCACCGCTGGCCGCGACCTCGAGGGGCGCGCCTTCCTGCACAGCTACGACCCGGCGGCGGACGATGGTTTTGCCACGCTGGAACTGATCCTGACCGCGCCGGTCGTCGTGGCAAGCTGGATCAGCCTGCAATATTACGGCTCGACCGTGGCGCCCGAAATCTTCGGCGGCGGCAACAAGCTGATCCACAACGTCACCGGCGGGATCGGCGTGGTTCAGGGCAATGGCGGGTTGCTGCGGCCCGGCCTGCCCTGGCAGACGCTGCATGCCGGCGACCGGCCCGCGCATGACCCGCTACGCCTGAGCGTGATGATCGAGGCACCGACCGGGGCCATCGACGCGGTACTGCGCAAGCATGACGCGGTGCGGCAATTGTTCGACAATGGCTGGCTGCACCTTTTCGCGCTTGAGGGTGGGAAAATCGCCGCGCGCTACCGGCCGGGCCTGACATGGAAGCCGGGCGTCGCCGCCGCCTGATACCGGTGGCGGGCCCGGACCGGGCCCGCCAAGCCGGCCGGTCAGCCAGGCAGGTGTTCTTCCAGGAACGCCGTGAACGACGTCCAGCTTTCGGTGTCGGCGCGTTCCTGGTAGCGGTTCGAGCCGAAGACGGTGAAGGCATGCGGCGCGCCGGAATAGACCTCGATCGTGTAGGTGTTGCCGGCTTCCTCCATCTCGCCCGCGAAGGTTGCGACATCTTCCATCGTGATCGACGTGTCCGCGGCGCCATGCAGCACCAGGACCGGCGGTTCGTCGCCGTCCCAGCCCTGGCCTTCGGGCGTCGACAGGCCGCCATGGAAGGTGGCGTAGCCCTGCGCCATGCCGGCCATGTCGCTGCGCGCCATCTCCAGCGTCACGGCGCCGCCGAAGCAATAGCCCATGACGACCATCGCATCGGCCCCCGAACGCGCCATCGCCTGTTCGGCCCCGGCCTGCAGGAGGCTGCGCATCCGCGTCCGGTCCTGATAAAGGGCGCCGGTGGCCGCGCGGCGGTGATCCATCGTTTCGGTCGGCGTGGCGTCGCCGAACATGTCCAGCGCGAAGGCGTCATAGCCCATGTCGGCCAGCATGTCGGCGCGGCGGCGTTCGTAATCCGTCATGCCGTCCCAATCATGGACGATAAGCACGAGGCCGCGCGGGTTGTCCGCCGCGGCCCAGTAGCCGGTGAACGCCTCGTCCCCGACATTGTAGGAAACGTCATCGGCCAGGGCGGGGGCCGCGCTGCATAGCATGGCGGCAAGAAGGGATGTCAGTCGCATGGTTCCTCCGTCGTTGGTGTCCGCGGGTGGCGTTTGCACCTCTTTTCCACGCCACCTAGCCCCGCAACGGGCCCCGGCAAATGCCCGGCCCGGCCGGGCGGGCCGGCGGCTTGATCATCGGCCGGTCGCGCCGCACTATCCGGCGCGGCGCCGGGTCGCGTGCCGGCGACCGGAATAATCGGGAGGTGTCAGATGCCGGATTTCACGACGCGGCCGGAAATCCGCGGGCATTTCGGCGTGGTCGCCACGACGCACTGGATCGCCTCCGCCGTCGGCATGAAGATGCTGGAACAGGGCGGCAACGCCTTCGACGCGGCGGTGGCCGCGGGCCTTGTTCTGCAGATCGTCGAACCGCATCTGAACGGCCCCGGCGGCGATCTGCCGGCCCTGATCTACCCGGCAGCGACCGGACAGGCGCAGGTGATCTGCGCGCAGGGGCCGGCCCCGGCCGCGGCGACAATCGACCATTACCGGCGGCAAGGCCTGCAGGTGATCCCCGGCGACGGGTTGTTGGCCAGCGTGATCCCCGGCGCCTTCGACGGCTGGATGCTGATGCTGCGCGACCATGGCCGGCTGAGCCTGCGCGAAGTGCTGGAACCGGCGATCTGGTACGCCGATCGCGGCCATCCGGCCCTGCCCCGCGTGGCGGCCACGATCCGTGACCTGGGCGATTTCTTCCGCCGCGAATGGCCCAGTTCCTACGACACATGGCTGCCCGGCGGCCAGGCACCGGAACCGAACGGCACGTTGCGCAACCCCGTGCTGGCCCGGACCTGGACGCGCCTTCTGGACGAGGCCGAAACACGACGCGGGCGGACCGCGCAGATCGACGCGGCGCGCGATGCCTTCTACCGCGGCTTCGTGGCCGAACGGATCGGGGCGTTCCTGGCGGATGCCGAACTGATGGACGGGTCGGGGCGGCGCCACCGCGCGGTGCTGACGGCGGACGACCTTGCAGGCTATGCCGCCCATTGCGAGGCGCCGGTCACCGTCGAACATGCCGGATGGAATGTCGCCAAATGCGGACCGTGGAGCCAGGGCCCGGTCCTTCTGCAGGCGCTTCGTCTGCTGGACGGGGTCGACCTTGCCGCGATGGACCCGAATGGCGCCGATTTCGTGCACCATGTCGTCGAGGCGCTGAAGCTGTCCTTCGCCGACCGCGAGGTCTATTACGGCGACCCCCTGCAATCCGGGGTGCCGCTGGAAACCCTTTTGTCGGCCGCCTATGCGGATGACCGCCGCGGCCTGATCGGGGACGAGGCGAGCATGGATCTGCGGCCCGGTACCGTGCCCGGCTACGCGGCCCAGCGGATGCAGACACTCGACCTGCTGAACCGGCTGTCGCGTGCCGATCAGGCGGTCTACGAACCGACGATGTCGCATCTGACCGAGCGTCGGGGCGACACTGTCCATGTCGATGTGATCGATGCCGAGGGCAACATGGTCTCGGCCACGCCCTCGGGCGGGTGGCTGCAATCCTCGCCCACCGTTCCGGGGCTTGGCTTCTGCCTCAACAGCCGGGCGCAGATGTTCTGGCTGGAAGAGGGTCTGCCAACCTCGCTTGCCCCCGGACGGCGGCCGCGCACGACGCTGACGCCATCACTGGCCTTTCACGCCGAGGGCGCGCGCCTCGCCTTCGGCACGCCGGGCGGCGACCAGCAGGACCAGTGGCAGCTGATCTTCTTCCTGCGGCATGTCCATCACGGCATGGACCTGCAACAGGCAATCGACGCGCCGCAATTCCATTCCATGCATGCGCCGTCCAGTTTTCATCCGCGGTCCCGCGAACCCGGCGGACTGGTGGCCGAGGCGGCGCTTGGCGCAACCGTCCTGAAGGAATTGCGCCGCCGCGGCCATGCCGTGACCGAGGCCCCGGACTGGAGCCTCGGGCGCCTGACAGCCGCACGCCGCGATGCCGACGGCCTGCTGCACGCCGCAGCGACCCCCCGCCTGATGCAGGCCTACGCGATCGGGCGGTAGGCGGGCGGATACCCCGATGACAGGGCACGACCCCCCGCGCCCGTGTGGCGCAAAAGCGGCCTTCGTTTCCGGGCATGTACACCCCATGGCCGCAAGACCGGCCAACCGCGCGCGACCCAGGCGACAACGCCTTTGCCAAAGGACCGGCCCCGGACCGCCGGACTGGGCCTACACCGGGCTTGCCACAGGCGCTGCCGTTTCCTAACGTCGTTCGCGCCCCATGGGCGTTGTGTCTTGTTGTAGCGAGTGGTGTTGTGTCTTTCAGGGCGTTCCTTGCCGCCCCCCGGTGCGGCCGTGCGCGGTGCCGCGCATCAGGGGGCAGCCGCATGGATCGGCAGCGCGTCGATGCGCGCCTCGATCCGTGCCATCATCTCCGCATATTCCGGGCTGTTCACGTTTCCGAAGCGGGCGGCGAATTCCGCCTCGCTCATCAGACCCGGAATATCTTCGTAGCCTGCCAGCACAGCGCCTTCATCCTGCATCAGATCCAGCAGGGCCGGCCAATCGGCCAGCGCCGTGCTCATCATTCTGTCCGACAGACGGATACCGGAATTGTTCGCGGTGATGTCGGTAAAGTCGAACCCGTTCGCCCCCGAAATCGAATCGTGCAGTTCCTTGAATTCGCCGACCGATATGGAAAAGCCCCGATTGCTGGCGGCCTGGATCGCTGCGGCGGTGATGAAATGGCGCTTGGAATCGATCCGGCCGGCAAGGGTCACGCGGTCACAGGTCTTGCGCCAGCGGTCCCCATCCTCGTCCCGGGTGCCCGCAAATCGTCCCACGATCAGGCGGAAATCCACCGCCCCGCAAGCCCGCGCCAGGCCGAAGATCGCCGCCGTGTAATCGTCGGCCAGCGTCTCGTCCGTGGCCCGCTGCCGGGCAAGGTCGAGGGCGAAAAGA
>Ga0180436_10005575_pt1 | contig 11095 bp, 10 predicted proteins | sample SS_ome_2_FD_132434 | JGI IMG/M metagenome (GOLD analysis project Ga0180436, IMG submission 132434) | Hypersaline lake sediment archaeal communities from the Salton Sea, California, USA - SS_3_S_2 metaG | ecosystem: Environmental > Aquatic > Non-marine Saline and Alkaline > Hypersaline >...
TATCGCAGGTAGCCACGTCCTTCATCGGTTCTGCAGCCAAGGCATCCACCGTGTGCCCTTATTAACGTAACCATCGTTCGTGTTCGTACGTGTGTAAGAGTGATGTCAGACCCGCGATCTCGCTTCGCTCGATCATTTCTGACCGAACCTAACAGGATCACGGGTCGCGCTGGCGTCTTTGCCGTACAGGACGGCTCGGAACACCCGCGCTTATTGGATGCTCATGCTTCCTATTCCGCTGTCAAGAAGCGCGCCACTCTCGCGAGCGGCAAAGATCAGAGTACATCCGTAGATCGGACCATGTCAAGCCCCACCGCACGCCCGCGCGCGGGAGCCACCCAGCCGCGCCCCGCGGACCGCCCGCGGGGCTCAGGCACGCGCGTCCTGGACGGCGAATGGCGTAGGATGCCGCATGCCCGCGATCGACCTCAACGGCGACCTCGGCGAGTCCTACGGCCGCTGGCGTTTGGGCGAGGACGCCGAGTTCTTGCCCGCCCTGAGCTCGGTCAACCTCGCCTGCGGCTTCCACGCCAGCGACCCGAGCACGATGCGGGCCGCCGTCGTGGCCGCCGACGGCCACCGCCTGGCGATCGGCGCCCACCCGAGCTTCCCGGACCTGCGCGGCTTCGGCCGCACGCCGATGGCGCTGCCGCCCCCGGTCGTGCGCGACGACGTCCTCTACCAGCTCGGTGCCCTGCACGCCATCTGTCGGGCCGAGGGCGCGACGCTCCGCCACGTGAAGCCGCACGGCGCGCTCTACCATGCGGTCGCCGGCGACCCGGACGTCGCGGCGGCCGTCGCCGAGGCGGTCGCCGCCTTCGACCCCGGCCTGCCGCTGGTGGTGCCCGCCCACGCCGGCACCCTCGGCGTGCTCGAAGACGCCGGGCTCCTGCTCGTGTTCGAGGCCTTCCTCGACCGCGGTTACCAACCCGACGGGCGGCTCTTGCCGCGCGGCCGGCCCGGCGCCGTCCTCGAGGACGCCGGCGAGATCGTCGAGCGGGCGTTGTCGCTGGCGGTCGACGGGCTGGTCCGGGCCATCGACGGCGCGGCGTTGGAGTTGCGTCCCGACACCCTCTGCCTGCACGGCGACGGCTTCCGCTCCGCCCGCGTGGCGCGCGCCGTCCGCGACGCGCTGGAGCGCGCGGGGGTGGAGGTCCGACCGGCGGCCGGCGCGTTGCCGTGAGCCCGCAGGGCCGCGGGCCCGCCACGTGAGCCACCACCGCGCCGACCTCGGCACGCCCACCTCCTGGGTCGACGGCGATGGCCTCGGCTGGCGTCTCACACGCCTCGGGCCCGCCGCGCTGCGGTTGACCGCCGACGCGCCGCCCTCCGCGGAGCTCTCGACCCGCCTGGCCACCGTGCGCGCCGCCGCCTGGGGTGTGCGCCCACCGGCGCTGCGCGACCTCATCGTCGGCTACCGCGCGCTCACCGCCGAATTGCGGATCGGGGCACCACTGGCGCCGGCTGCCGCCGCGCTGCACGCCGCCACGCACGAGGCCGTGCTCGGCGCGGTCCGGCCACGGCGGATCACGCTGCCGGTGGCCTACGGCGACGCGGCCGATCGCGCCGACCTCGAATCGCTCCTCGGCCTCCCGTGGCGCGACCTGATCGGCCGGCACGAGGCGGCCGCGTACCGCGTCGCCTTCCTCGGGTTCACGCCGGGGTTCGCCTACCTCCACGGGCTCCCCGCCGACCTGTCGCTGCCCCGCCGATCCACACCGCGTTCGCTGCCGGCTGGGGCGGTGGCGATCGCCGACGGGCGGGCCGGTGTCTACCCGAGCGCCGGCCCCGGAGGCTGGTGGGTGCTCGGGACGACGCCCATCTCGCTGTTCGACCCCTGGCGCGCCGCGCCGACCGCGCTGCTCCCCGGCGACGACGTCCGCTTCGCGGCGCTGCCCGATCGGCCCGCCGACGCGGCGACCGCGGCGGCGCCGGCGCCGGGGTCCGGGGGGTTCGACCGCCAACCGGAGCCCGCGTTGACCCTGATCGAGGCCTGGCCCGGCGCGGTCTCGCTGCAGGGCCGACCGCGTGGCGGCGTCGGCCACCTCGGGATGGCCCAGGCGGGCGCGCTCGACGCCCGCGCCTTCGTCGCTGCCGCCCGACTCGCGGGTGCGCCGCTCGCCGCACCGGCGCTCGAGCTGGTGGTGCCCCACGCGACGCTGCGCGCCGAGCGGACGCTGACCGCGGCCTGCACCGGAGGCGGCGCCCGTCTCCGCCTCGCGGGTCGGCCGTTGCCGCTGGGCCGCACCTTCGCGTGGCCGGCCGGTGCCCAACTCGAGGTGCGACCGGATCCCCACGCGAGCGGCGCGCACGCCATCCTCGCGGTGGGCGGCGGGCTGGCGCCGGTGGGCGGGCCGGTCGGCCACCCGGAGCTGGTGGGCGAGGGCAGCACCGATGCCCGCGCCGGCGTCGGCGGTTTCGGCCGCCCGCTGCGCGCCGGCGACACGCTGTCCCTCGCGGGCGACCCCCGACCGCCGGATCTCGGCTGGCAGGGCAGGGTGCACCACGCCGCGCGGCTGTCGCTGCGGCTGCACCCGGGGCCCGACGGCGAGGACGAGGCGTACGCCGCGCTGCTGGCGACCGCGTTCGCGCTCGGCGCCCGCGACCGCATGGGCGCCTGGTTCGACGGCCGCCGCATTCGCGCGCGCCGACCCGACGTCGACTCGGAGGGCGTTCCCCTGGGCGCCGTGCAGCTGCCGGCCGACGGCCGACCCGTCGTGCTGCTCAACGACCGCGGCCGGACGGGCGGTTACGCCCTCGCCGGCATCGTGGACCCGCGCGATCTCGCGGGTTTGGCTCAGGCCCGGCCCGGGTCGGCGGTCACCTTCGAACCCGCCGCAAGCTGACCGACGCGGAGCGACGCCCCCCGTCGGCTACCATGGCGCTACGACATGGACGAGCGAGAGCGACTGATCCAGACCTTCCTCGACGAAATGCGCCGCCGCTACGCGCAGGAGGTCGACGCCGTGGGCCTCCCCGAGGGCACCCTGGAGTACGTCCGCCGGCGCGTCGCCGAGGGCGACGCCGACACGTTGCTGTTCATGCTCAAGCTCGGTTGGCTGATGGGCCTGCAAACCGGCTTCGCCGCAGGTCGCGCGGGCGACGACATGCCGAGCGGCGGCCCCGGCCCGATCCAGGCCTGATCGCGCGGGCCCGCGGGCCCGTGGCACGCGGGCCGCTTCAGCCCTTGCGCCGCGAACGCGCGATCAGGTGCGCCTGGCTGTCCAACCGCCGCTGCCCCGGCCGGCGCCGCGCGCGCACGTAGGCGCCGTTGGACTGCAACTCACGTGCCTTGACGTTGTCCCGCAGGCCGAGGTCGAGCACCTTCATGATCTCCCGCCGCACCCGCGTGTCCTCGACCGGGAACAGCGCCTCGACGCGGGCGTTGAGGTTGCGTTGCATCCAGTCCGCCGACCCCAGGTAGAGGCGGCCGGCGCCGCCGTCCTCGAAGTAGAAGATGCGCGCGTGCTCCAGGAAGCGCCCCACGATCGAGCGAACCCGGATGCGTTTGGACACCTCGGGCACGCCCGGCCGCAGGCAGCAGACGCCGCGCACGATGAGGTCGACCTCGACGCCCGCCTGCGACGCGCGGTAGAGCGCCTGGATCACCCGCGGATCGACCAGCGAGTTCATCTTGGCGGTGATGCGCGCGGGCCGACCGTCGCGGGCGTGTTCGGTCTCCCGCTCGATCGCCGCCATCAACGCCGCGCGCAGCGTCTCGGGCGCCACCCACAACTTCCGCCAACTGCGCTGCTTGCTGAAGCCGGTCAGCAGGTTGAACAGTTCGGAGACGTCGGCGCCCAGGTCGGGATCGCAGGTCAGCAGGCCCATGTCGGTGTACACGACGGCGGTCCCGGCGTTGTAGTTGCCGGTGCCCAGGTGCATGTAGCGGCGGATGACGCTGGCGCCGTCCGTGTCGCGCTCGCGGCGCACGACCAGCAGCGCCTTGGCGTGCGTCTTGAGGCCGGGAAGGCCGTAGACCACGTGCACGCCGGCGCGTTCGAGCTCCCGCGCCCAGACGATGTTGTTCTCCTCGTCGAAACGCGCCTTGAGCTCCACCATCGCCGTGACCGGCTTGCCGTTGCCGGCGGCCCGTTCCAGGGCCGCGACCACGGGCGAGTTGCGGCCGACGCGGTAGAGCGTCTGCTTGATCGCCAGCACGTCCGGGTCGTCGGCGGCGTCGTCGAGCAGCCGCTGGACCGCGTCGAAGGCGTGGAACGGGTGGTGCAGCAGCACGTCGCGCTCGCGCACGGCATCGAATACCGTGTCGTGCCGCCGCAGCTCGCGCGGCAGGCGCGGGTTGAAGGGCGGGTCGCGCAGCTCGGGGATCGGCAGCTGCGCCAGCTCCATGAAGTCGACGACGTTGAGGTGGTTGGGGACCTCGTACACGTCCTCGGGCAACAGCTTGAGCGTCTGGCGCAGGCGCTCGACCCAGGCCGCGGGCATGCCCGACAGCACCTCCAACCGGACGGCGTCGCCCCAGCGGCGGCGGCGCACCTCGTCGGCGATCGCGCGGAGCAGGTCGCCGGCCTCGTCCTCGGCGATCTCGATGTCCGCGTCGCGGGTGACGCGGAACCCGTGCACCCCGCGCACCGCGTGGTCGGGGAACAGCTCGGCGACCCGGTCGCGGATCACGTCCTCCAACACGACGAAGGCGTGGCCCTCGGCCGGCAGCCGCAGGAAGCGTCGCAGCACCGAGGGCACCTGCACGATCGCCGACCTGACGACGTCGGCCTCCTCGTCGACCACCTCGAGGAGCAGCGCGAACGACTGGTTCGGCAGTCGCGGGAAGGGGTGGCCCGAGTCGATCGCCAGGGGCGTGAGGACGGGGAACAGCTCCTCGCGCCAGAAGGCGTCGACCGCCGCCCGCTCGGCCTCGTTGAGGCCGCCGACGTCGCGGATGACCACCCCGTGGCGGGCGAGCGCCGGCAAGACGTCGTCGCGCAGCACGCGCCGGTGCTCGAGGACCACCGGATGCAGGGTCTCGGAGACCGCGGCCAACTGCTCCGCCGCCGTCAGACCGTCGAACGAGCGGGCGGCGACCCCAGCGGCCTGCTGCTCCTTGAGGCCCGCGTAGCGGATCATCATGAACTCGTCGAGGTTGCTCGCGAAGATGGCCAGGAACTTCAGTCGCTCCAGCAGCGGCTGCGAGGCGTCCTGCGCCTCCTCCAACACGCGCTGGTTGAACGCCAACCAGCTGAGCTCGCGGTTGAAGTACAGCGACGGGTCCGCCAGATCGACCTGCGGGGGCATCGAAATGAGCGTACCAGGTCGGGCAGGCGCATTCTTCACGAACCCGACCGCGGCGTCGACCGACGTCGGCGATCAGCCGGCGTCGACCGACGTCGGCGATCAGCCGGCGTCGACCGCTTCGGCGGCCTCGTGCAGCAACTCCACCTCGAAGCTCTGCTCGGCCTTGAGGCTCATGCCGACCGAGCAGTACTTGTTCATCGCCAGGTCGACGAAACGCTCGAAGGTCTTGCGGTCGAGTCCCGGCGCGTCGATGACGTGGCGAGCGCGCAGGCGCGTGTAGAAGGCGGGGACGCCCTCGTTGCGGTCGCCCTCGAGTTCGACGTGGTAGGCGATCACGTTCACACGCCGCTTCTTGAGCATCTCGACGACGTCGTACGCGACGCAACCGCCCCAGGCGTTGAGGACGAGTTGCATGGGGCCCATGCCGAGCGGGTGCTCCTTGGTGCCATCGATGAGGACCTGACGGCCATCGGGGATCGTCCCCACGAAGCGCTTGTCGACGAGGTGGTGCAGGGTGGCTAGGGTGGTCTCGGGCATGGCCCTAGGGTACGGCGCGGTAGCGTGCCGGCGTGAGGGCCAGCGAACCTAGCGGCGGCGAGGGGCCGGCGCGCGCCAACGCCCGCGCGCTCACCCCGCCGGCGCCGGACGCCGGCAAGCACGCCTGGCGTGCCTGGGCCCGCGCCGTGCGCCGCGCCTGGGCCGCCGACCCCCAACGCCGCGCCGACGACGAGGCCGCCATGCACGCGCTGCTTGCCGCCTGGGGCCCGTGGCGCGGGGCCCGGCAGGTCGTGGCCTACGTGGCGTTCGGCGACGAGCCCGACCCGATCGCGCCCTGGATGCGCGAGGCACCGGCGCCCGCGCTCGCGACCACCCGCACCGTCGGCCTCGGCGAGCCGCTGCAGCTACGCGCCTGGATCGAGCCCTTCGAGCGCCACCCGTTCGGCTTCCTGCAGCCGCGCCCCGACGCGCCGCCGATCGATCCCGGCGAGATCGACCTGGTGTTGGTGCCGGGCCTCGCCTTCGACGTCCATGGTGCCCGGCTGGGGCACGGGCAGGGCCACTACGACCGGATGTTGCCGAGGCTCCCTGGGCACGTCCCCAGGGTGGGCGTCGCCCTGAACGCGTGGGTCGTCGACCTGCTGCCGAGCGAGCCGCACGACGCGCCGATGACGCATCTGCTGACCCCGGGCGGGATCAGGACCGTCTCCGGCGCCGACTGAACCCGCGCCACCGGCCACGCAGGCTGGTCCGCCTCCCGCGTAGCAGGAGGCCCGGTCGCCCGGCGCCGTCGTCGGGCACGGGCCGCAGCCACCACCAGGCCTGCGTACGCAGCACCAGCGCGACCGCGAAGAGCCACACGTAGCCGCTCGGTCGCGCGCCCAGGACGGTCGCGTCGACGCCCTGGAGCGCGACCAGCAACGGCCCCGCCAGCGAGCCGCCGAGGAACCCGGACAGGCCGGTGGCGAGGCCCAGCATGGCGATGAACACCACCCGGTTCGCACGCGGCGCGGATGCCAGGGCCAGGTTGAAGGCCGCCAGGCGCACGGCGCCCCAGGCGAAGGCGTCCGCGACGGAGGTCGCCCAGATCCACACCAGGCTCCCGGTCAGCCCGGCCAGGATCCAGCCGCCGGGCAGCAGCAGCCCCACCAAGAAGGTCCCCAGCATGAGCACCCGCTTGTGGCCCACGCGGTCCGTCACCCGGCCCCACAGCGACGTCGTCACCAGCGCCGTCAGCGCCGTGATCGTCGAGGCGAACGCCACCTGCGTGAAGGTCATCCCCAACTCCTGCAGGTAGAAGGGGGTCACGAACGGCCCCGACAGCATGACCACGAAGTTCCAGTAGGCGGTGAAGCGCAACAGCCGTCGGAAGCCGCGGTCGCGCCAGGGGAGGGTGAGCAGTTGCCGCCAGCGGACGCGCTCCGCCGCCGTCGGTGGGTCGATCTGCTGCAGCACCACCCCGGCGCCCGCCAGGCCGGCCACGACCGCCACGAGCAGCACGACCTGGAACGACAGCGGCGCGCCGACGCGGTCGAGAAAGACGCCCGCGGCCAGGTTCGCGCCCGTGCCCACCACCCCCATGACCCCCGTCCGCAGGCCGAACGCACGCCCGCGCTCGCGCTCCGGCACCACGTCGCCCATCCAGGCCGTCCACAGCGTGTTGTGCGCCGCCAGGAAGAAGCTGGCGAGGAGCACGAGACCGATCAGCGCCCACGGGCGCGCGTCGTCGGGCAGGGCGAACATCGGCAGGGCGGCGGCCAGCAACCACGTCAGGCGCGACCCCAGCGCCATGGCCGCCGTCAGCACCTTGCGTCGGCCGAGCAGCGCAGCCACATACGCCGCGAAGGGGCTGGCGAGCTGCGACAGGTGCGGCGCCGCGCTCACCAGCGCCAGCTCGGTGGGCGCCGCACCGAGGTGCAGCATGAAGCCCACCAGCACGCTGCCGGTGGTCCAGTTGAGGAAGACCTGGGTGAACGACCCCTCGAGGATCGTCAGGTGCATCGTGCGCCGCACCTGCGCCCGCACGGGCGGGTCCAGGTCCGTCAGGTAGGCGGCGGCGCCGGGTGGCGCCGGGATCGGCGCGGAGGGGGGTCGTTCGGAGGAGGGCAGCGGGGCGTGGCCCATGCGCCCACGAGTCTACGGCTCGCGTGTGGGGCGGTGACCCCGAGCCAACCACGGTCGCTGCGCCGCAGGCGGCGCAGCGACCCCGACATGGATCAGGTTGCGTTCACGCCGCGACGTCGACGAAGGCGACCGTGGATGGGGCGGCGAGCGGCGAACGCTGCTCCCGCAAACCCTCCACATGAGACGCCACGGCCCCGCGGATGAGGCGCAGCGCCTCTGCCTGCGTCGCCGCCACGGCCACACACTCGGGAGGATTGGGAACCCGTACGCCGAAGCTCGTCTCGCCGTCCTCGACGATGCCCGCGTACGTCACGCGGACTCCATGGGCGCCATCTGGCGCAGCCAGGCGCGTACCTGACCGTCGGAGCCACCATCGGCTTCGGCCGCGCCAAGGCGATGACCCCTCCTCACGATGCGAACGTAGCGGCCTCCAGGTCAGCCCGGACTCCTCGATGGGTCCATGCCAACGGAATCTGGGCCCGTGCCCCGCGGTGCAAGGCAGCGACCCCTCACCGCCAGTGGAAACCCATCCCCTTCCACCCGGTGCGCATGCTGCGCAGCAGGTCGCGGGTGCGCCAAGCGTCCACCTCGGGGACCGAGCGGAGCCAGACCCAGGCCAGCATCCGCAGCACGCCGGAGATCACGAACAGCCAGTGGTAGGCGGTCCAGGTGGTGCCGAAGGCCTGGGTCTCGAAGTTGCGCAGGAACACGAGCAGCGGCCCAGAGAGGGCGCCCCCGACGAACCCGGCGATGCCCGTACCGAGGCTGTACATCGCGATGAAGACGACCCGGTTGGCGCGCGGCGCCGAGGCCAGGGCCAGGTTGAAGATCGCCGGGCCGATGGCGCCCCAGGCGATGGCGTCGAACACGGCCGACAGCCAGATCCAGCGGACGTCGCCGGTGATGCCGGCGACGATCCAGGTGCTCGGCAGCAGCAGGCCGGCCAGGAAGGTGCCGATCGCCAGCACGCCCCGGTTGCCGGTCCGGTCCGCCACCCGGCCCCACAGATAGGTGGTCGCGAGCGCCGTCAATGCGGCGATCGACGACCAGATCGCCACCTGCGTGAACGTCAGGCGCAGCTCGTCGAGGAAGTAGGGGAAGACGAACGGCGCCGCGAGCAACACCACGAACTGCCAGTAGAGCGCGAAGCGCAGGAAGTTGCGGAAGCCCGCGTCGCGCCACGGCAGCGTCAGCAGTTGGCCCCAGCGCACGCGGACGTGCTCGGTGGGCGGGTCGAGCTGCAGCAGGTAGACACCGACGCCCGCGAGGGCGATGAGCACCGACGCGACCAGCACCGCCTGGAACGAGAACGGCGCGCCCACGCGGTCGAGGAAGGCGCCGGCCGCCAAGTTGGCGACCGTGGCGATGACGCCCACGATGCCGGCGCGCAGGCCGAAGTAGCGCCCGCGCTCGCGTTCGGGGATGACGTCCCCCATCCAGGCCGTCCACAGCGTGCCGTTCGCCGCGAGGAAGAAGCTGCTCGTCAGCACGACCAGGATCAGCACCGACGGGCGCCAGGTGTCGGGCATCGGCACCAGCGGCAGGGCCGCGGCGAGCAGCCAGGTGAGCCGCGAGACCAGCGCCATCGCGACCGTCAGCAGCTTGCGCTGGCCCAGCGCGGCCGCGAGGTAGGCCGCAGCGGGGCTGGCCACCTGCGACAGCAGCGGCACCGCGCCCACCAGCGCGATCTCGGCCGGGGCCGCCCCGAGGTGCAGCATGAAGCCGATCAGCACGCTGCCCGACGTCCAGTTGAGGAACGTCTGGGTCAACGACCCCTCGAGGACCGAGAAGCGCATCGTGCGGCGCACCTGCTGCCGCGTGCCGAGGTCGAGGTCGGTCAGGTGGGCGTAGGAGCCCGGAGGCGGGGGCAGCGGGGCGGCGGCCATGCAACCCGCAGTCTACGGCGGCGCGGCGCGCCGACGACGCGAACGACGGGGACCGCCGCTCAGTACTTCGCGGGCACGAACGTCTGCTCGTGGATCGGCGGGCGCACGTACGCGCCTTCCCCCTCGCGCGGCGGCAGCGCCTCCACCCGCGGGATGACGTCCTCGTAGGGGAACATCGTCAGCAGATGGTCGATGCAGTTGAGCCGCGCGCGCCGCTTGTCATCGGCGTCCACGACGTACCAGGGGCAGGTCTTCACGTCGGTGAAGGCGAACATCGCGTCCTTGGCCTGCGAGTACGCGACCCAGTGCTGCCGAGCCTCGAGGTCCATCGGGGAGAGCTTCCAGTGCTTGGTGACGTCCTCCAGGCGGGACTGGAAGCGCCGCTCCTGCTCGGCAGGACTCACCGAGAACCAGTACTTGATGACGATGATCCCGGCACGGACCAGCATGCGTTCGAGCCCGGGGCAGCTACGGAAGAATTCCTGCACCTCTTCCTCGGTGCAGAAGCCCATGACCCGCTCGACGCCGGCGCGGTTGTACCAGCTGCGGTCGAAGATCACGATCTCGCCGGCGGCGGGCAGGTGTTCGACGTAGCGCTGGAAGTACCACTGGGTGCGCTCGCGCTCGGTGGGCTTGGGCAACGCCACCACGCGGCAGGCGCGCGGGTTGAGGCTCTCGGTGATGCGCTTGATCGTGCCGCCCTTGCCGGCGGCGTCGCGGCCCTCGAAGATGATGACCACCCGCAGCCCCTGCTGCTGGATCCAGGTCTGCAGCTTCACCAGCTCCACCTGCAACGTGGCCAACTCCGCCTCGTAGGTCTTCTTGTCGAGCCTGCGGACCGGCGCGTCGTCCGGTGTCGGAGCCGCCCCCATCGCGCGCGCCAAGCCGGCGGCCTGGGCAGGGGCCACCGCCGGCTCTGCCTTCTTGGCCTTGGCCTTCGGCTTCGTCTTGCGTTTGCCGTTCTTGCGTTCGTCGCTCACGGTGGGCCCCCTCTCAGCGTCTACGGTAACCGCTGCAACGCGGCAGGGTCCCCGATGCCCTACGCTGGAGTCAGCTCCCGCGGTTCGACCTCGGCGATCGCTCTCGCGCCACGCCGAGCGGCCCGACGCCGGCAGTTCGTGTGGCGCGGCCCCTCCCACGGAGGAGGATCCGGTGCACATGCAGCGCGCACGCCACGTCGCGTTCACCGCGGCCGTCCTGCTGTGGGCGACCGTTCCGGGCGTCCCCGCACGTGCCCAGCCCGCGGCACCGCAACCCGAAGGGCGGCCACGGGTGGGCCTCGTCCTCAGCGGCGGCGCCGCGCGCGGCGCCGCCCACGTGGGCGTCATCCAGGA
>Ga0180436_10005578_pt1 | contig 11091 bp, 11 predicted proteins | sample SS_ome_2_FD_132434 | JGI IMG/M metagenome (GOLD analysis project Ga0180436, IMG submission 132434) | Hypersaline lake sediment archaeal communities from the Salton Sea, California, USA - SS_3_S_2 metaG | ecosystem: Environmental > Aquatic > Non-marine Saline and Alkaline > Hypersaline >...
ACGTTTTCGAGGATCAGGTTGCCGCGCCAGCGGTTGGGCGAAAGCTTTTGCCCGAGATGCGCTGCGACTTCGCGATGCGAATTCATGCTGATCAGCGAGATCGAAGGATAGCTGGTGTCGGTCATCGCCTTGCCCGGCGCGCGCACGAGGCGGGCGGGCAGGAGGCGGCCGCCGTGGCTAATCGGCATGACCCACTGGATGAAATCCAGCGCGTCGTTCTCGTTATCGGGGTCGATGGTGAGATCCGGCAGTTTCGGGTGGCTCAGGGTCAGGCGCTGGAACGGCATGTCGCAATGCACGGTGATCGCCTGCAGGCTCGGGGAATGCGCCACCCGTTTGAACTCGGAACAGGGCTGCCACGACGGCCGCTCGTGATCGAAGCAGGAGCGCTCATGCGCCACCGCCCAGCGGCGGTCCCACGGGATCGCCTTGCCCTCGGTGAGCAGCACATGCATGAGGCTTTCGCGGCCGTGAGACTTGATCGGATGCCGCCATATCTCAGCGACATGCGCGATCATTTCTTCTCGTCCTTCGACTTCCGCTTGAAGCTCGACCGGATGTTGCCGAACAGGTCGGGCTTGTGACCGTGGGTAAGCATGATCGTGTATTGCTGGGCGAAGGTCAGCACGTTGTTGGCGATCCAGTAGAGCACCAGGCCGGAGGCGAAGGTGCCCAGCATGAACATGAACACCCAGGGCAGCCAGGCCATGATCATCGCCTGCGTCGGGTCGGTTGGGGCCGGGTTGAGCTTTTGCTGCAGCCACATCGACACGCCGAGCAGGATCGGCAGGATGCCGAGCGAGAAGAAGGCGATCAGGCTGTCGGGGCCGGGCGCGGCATAGGGCAGCAGGCCGAACAGGTTGAAGATCGAGCTCGGGTCGGGCGCCGAGAGGTCGCGGATCCAGCCGATCCAGGGCGCGTGGCGCAGTTCGAGGGTGACGAAGATCACCTTGTAGAGCGAGAACCAGATCGGGATCTGCAGAAGGATGGGCAGGCAGCCGGAGGCGGGGTTCACCTTCTCGCGCTTGTAGAGCTCCATCATCTCCTTCTGCATCGCCTGCTTGTCGTCGCCGACGCGCTCCTTGATCTTCTCCATCTCCGGCTGAAGCTCGCGCATCCGCGCCATCGAGACGTAGGATTTGTACGACAGCGGGAAGAGCACGAGCTTGATCACGAAGGTCAAGCCGATGATGGCCCAGCCCATGTTGCCGATCAGCACGTTGAGCCAGTGCAGCACCGCGAACATCGGCTTGGTGATGAAGAAGAACATCCCCCAGTCGATCGAGTCGAGGAAGCGATAGATCCCTGCCGATTTCTCGTAGGAGCGGATCGTGTCCCATTCCTTGGCACCGGCAAAGAGCCGGGTGGTGCTGGCGGCGCTTGCGCCGGCAGCGACCTCGACGGTCGGCAGGCGGATCTCGGTCTGGTAGATATCGGCGGCGGCGGCGTATTTTGCGACAGACGTGAACGCCTGACCGGCCTCCGGGGCGAGCACGGTCATCCAGTAATGATCGGTGAACCCGATCCAGCCATTTTCGGTCACCTGCATGGTTTCCGCGGCTGCACCTTCTCGCGGATCGAGGTCGAGCTTGGCCACGTCCTTGTAGCTGATCTCGGCGAGTTCCTGGTCGGTCTGGCGCACCACGCCTTCGTGGAGGATGAAGAACCCCCTGAGATCGTCCGGCAGACCATGGCGTGCGATCACGCCGTAGGGTGCGAGGCGCTGGGTCGATCCGGAGCCGTTTTCGACCGATTGGGTAATGGTGAACATGTAGTTTTCATCCACCGCGATGGTGCGGCGGAAGGTCATGTTCTGCGCATTGGTCCAGGAAAGGGTGATCGGCGTGGTCGGGGTCAGCCGGTCGCCGTTTTCAACCTGCCAGGACGTGGTGGCGCCGGGCACGTCGCCCAGTTCCAGCGCGCCGCCGGGCGCCCAGCCGTAGAGTGCGTAATAGGCGTGATCCTGACCGGCGGGGGTGAAAAGGCTCACGATCGCGGCGTCTTCGTCAATCGTCTCGCGGTAACCCTTGAGGCGCAGATCGTCGATCCGACCGCCAAGCAGCGCAATCGAGCCCTCCAGATCCGGCGTGTCGATCTCGACGCGCGGGCTTTCCGCGAGGGCCGAGGTGCGGTCTTCGCCGGGCGAGGTCGCGGTGCCGGCCGTGGAGGCCGCATCGACACCGGTTGAAGGCGGCGTCATCACGCCGCCCTCTGTGGTGGTCTCACCCGCGAGCGGCGCGGATGTATCGAGTTCGGGTTGAACCGGCGGGAACAGGATCGTCCAGGCGGTAATCACCAGGAAGCTCAGCACAAGAGCCAGGATCGTGTTCTGAGTCTGGGTTTTCATCGGTCCACCACGTCGGTTTTCGGTCACGGTGGTTCAACAGGGGAGGGGGGCAAAGGTCAAGCGGTTTTCCCAGAAACCAGGGGATCGGGCGGCGCGCGACGGCTTCTGTGGCGTTCGCGCCGGGGCGGAAGGGCCTGCAGCACCCGTTGGCGGAGAGGCGTGCTGAAGCCGGTTGGACGCAGGCGCCTGAAGGCGAGGGGGCCGACGTGCGCGCGAGCCCGCGTTTGTCGAGGCCTTTGGCCCCTGCGCTTTCATCTCGCCCCTGAAGTTTTCAGCTTGGCCCTGCGGCTCTCAGTGCGCGCTTAAGGTTTTCAGCGCGGTGGGTCAGGCCGGGCGACAATCCCCTGGTGGCCATTCCTATCCCGCCTGGCGTGGTATGCGCGGCGGCTCGCCGATCTTGCGCTGGTGTTCGGCGATCCATGCGGATGTTTCGGCAAAAGGCATCGGCTTGGCGATCGAGAAGCCTTGCACATGACCGCAGCCGAGTTGCGCCAGCATCGCGTGTTCGCCGTGGCTCTCAACGCCTTCGCCCAGCGTTTGCAGGCCCAGGCGCTCGGCCATGGTGAGGATTGCGGCGACCATGTTCTGCTGATCGCGATCGCTATCGACGTGGGTGATGAAGGAACGGTCGATCTTGATCCGGTTCACGTCGAGCCGACGAATATTGGAGATCGAAGCGTGGCCGGTGCCGAAATCGTCGAGGTCGATGGGGCAACCCAGTTTCGACAGCGCCGCGATGTTGCGCGTCGCCATGTCATCGTCGGAATGCGCCACAACGTCTTCCAGCACCTCGATGGTGAGGCGCTCGGGGGAAAGGTCGAAGCGGTCGAGCTCCCAGCGAACCTTGTCGAAGAGGTTGGGGTTGCGCAGCTCGTCCGGCGAAAAGTTGACAGCGACGGTTGGCACCGCGAGCCCCGCTCGGTCCCATTCGCGCAACGCGGTCAGTGCGTGGTAAAGGATCACCTCGCCGAGCCGGTCGAACAGGCCCGCGCGGGCGATGGCGGGCAGGAAGGCGCCGGGGGCAATCATACCCTTCTGCGGATGTTCCCAACGGGCAAGGGCCTCAAATCCGGTAATCGCACCGGTGTCGGTGGAAATCTGGGGTTGAAACCACGGCCGGATCTGGCCCGCTTCAAGAGCGCGGACAACCTCCTTGCCAAGACCATCGGGCACTGCAACGCGGGGCCGCATCCCCCTGGCGAAGGCTCGAACCGAACCGGGCCCGGATTTTTGCGCCTCATCCAGCGCGCTTTCGGCGGCGGCGAGCTGCGCTTCGCCGGTTTGCTCCGGCACCCGGCTGGGCAGTGCAAATCCTACGCTGGCGGTGATGAGCAATCTTGCGCCGCCGAGCGAGATTGGCGCCGCAAGCGTTTCCTGCAAGCGGTTGGCAAGCTGGATCATGGTTTCCAGATCGACGCGAGGTGTCTTTTCGAGCGCCAGTCCGAATCGTCCGGGGCCCAGGCTCGCAACGAGATCGTCGCGTCGAAGAACGCTGGCAAGACGCTCGCTGGCACGGCGCAGGATATCTTCCGTTCCGCTCGCACCATACTGCGATTCCAGACTGTCGAAATTGTCGATTTCAAGCACAACGCCAACGCGTGACGACGCGTCGTCATGGCCCCTGCCCGCCGTCGCATCCAGATGGCGCACAAGCTGATCGCGGCCCGGCAGACCCGTCACGGCATCGCGTTTTCTGCGCGAACCCCTGCCGGCGCCGACAAGACCGGCAAAACCAATCAGAGCGGGAAGAACAATGGCCGCCACCAGCAGCACACCTTCGCCGCCGAACCAATAGGCTGCGAGCATGATCGCCGGCAGGAAGGCTGCGAGTTGCGGACCCATGAAGGCACTGCGGATCGCCCGCCGCAAGGGGCGCGTCTGACTGCCTTTGATGAACGTCATGCCCTGTGCCTCCTCGACCGGGCGAAACCGCCCTTCCGGAGACACTCTAGGATGCGCGAGTCAACCAGGGGTTAACAGGCGCATGGGGTCTACCCGTCTGCGGTGCCGTCCGCGCCGCGCACCAGCCCGGCGAAATCGAACAGCGTCGGATCGAGCAGGTGCGAGGGCCGGGTGTTGGACAGCGCCTTGAACATCTTCTGCCGCCGCCCTGGGCTGCGGCGCTCCCATTCGTCGAGCATCGCCTTGATCTGCTGGCGCTGGAGGCCGTCCTGCGAACCACAGAGATCGCAAGGGATGATCGGGTAGTTCATCGCCGTGGCGAAACGGGCGCAATCTTCCTCGGCCACATGGGCGAGCGGGCGATAGACGAAAAGATCGCCCTCCTCGTTCACCAGCTTGGGCGGCATCGTGGCGAGCCGCGAGCCGTGGAAGAGGTTGAGAAAGAAGGTTTCGAGAATGTCGTCGCGGTGATGGCCGAGGACCAGCGCCGAACAGCCCTCCTCGCGGGCGATCCGGTAAAGGTGCCCGCGCCGAAGCCGCGAGCACAGCGCGCAATAGGTGCGGCCCTGCGGCACCTTGTCGGTGACGATGGAATAGGTGTCCTGGTATTCGATCCGGTGCGGCACGCCCATCTTTTCGAGAAAGGCGGGGAGCACCGTGGCGGGAAAGCCGGGCTGGCCCTGATCGAGGTTGACCGCGAGCAACTCGACAGGCAGCAGACCGCGCCACTTCAACTCGGTGAGCGCGGCGAGCAGGGTGTAACTGTCCTTGCCGCCGGAAAGTGCGACGAGCCACTTCGCGCCGGGTTCGATCATGCCGTATTGCTCGATCGCCTCGCGCACGGCGCGCACGATCCGCTTGCGCAGCTTCTTGAACTCGGTGGACGAGGGCGCGCCGGCGAGCAGCGGGTGGATATCGTCGGTGTTGTCGAACATGGCCGCCTCATACGCCGGGCGCGCGCGCCGGGCAAGCGTGGTCCGCATGCCCGGCGGGGCCGGGCCGCCGCCGGGTCACATCCACGGCCCCCGCATCCGCGGCGGAGGTTCGCCACGCTCGGGCAGGCCGATATCGCGCCGCAGGTGGTCGGGCAGGGCGATCGCATCGCGCCGCCTGCGGCGACGTCTCAGGAGGGCGGCGGCGAGCCCGCGCAGGACGGCGGCGAGGCCATGCCGGTCTATCAAATCGTCCAATGTCAGCTCGGGGGGCAATTCCCCCGCGGTCGGGTTCGTCTGGGTCATGGGGATCAACCGGCACGCGCCGGTCCTCCTGGAAATGGAATGAAAACGGGTCACGCGCCGCGAGGGCGGTTACCGGATGTCTGGAATGACGGGATTGCCCGGATCGGGCCGGGGCCTAGCAGGCGCTGAGGCGCGATCGGCTGGCGAGCGGTCCGGCACGGCGGGCGGCGCATACGGTGAAATTCATGAAACGCCCTCCCTGCTTGCTTTGATGGACGCCGCTCTCATAGCACGGTTGAGGAATGCCACCAGATGCCGCGTGGTTTTTCCGGGAAACCTGTGGCCCGTGCGACACGTTGTCCGCCACAGGGACGGTCAGTGCTTGTGCGATCCGTCTTTCTCGCGCGGCTCCGGCACCGGATCATAGCCCGACCCGCCCAGCGGATGGCAAGACAGGATGCGCTTGGCCGCGATGTAGCCGCCGCGCAACCCGCCATGCTTTTCCAGTGCCTCCAGCGCATAGGCCGAACAGGTCGGCTGGTAGCGGCAGGAATGGCCGACCCAGGGGCTCAGCACGGCGCGATAGGCGCGCACGGGCAGGGAGAGGAGAAAGGCAAGCGGGCTCATGGGGGCGATATAGGCAGACCGGAGCCCGCTGGCCAGAGGTGCCGGGTGCGGCATCGGGGCGTTGCCAGGCGGTGCGGCTGCGCCGCGCTCGATGTTTGGAAGGGGGGCGCTGCCCCCCTGCGACCCCCCGAGGTATTTTTGGACCCAAGAAGCGGCAGGGGCGGCGCGCGGGTTTGCGATCAGTAGCCGCCCTTGCGCCGACTTTCCGGCAGGCCTGCGATGCGGCCGCCCTGTTTCGAGGGGTCGAGCGGGAACAGGGCATAGAGCGCGTCCTGCTTGATCTTCTCGCCCCACTTGTCGCTCATCGCCTTGATGATCGCGCGGGTGTTGGGCTGGTTTTCGCGGTTGTCGAAATATTCCTCGCGCAGGTAGTTGATCACGTCCCAGTGCCGCTCGGTCAACTCGCCGACCTCTTCGGCCGCGGCCATCGCGCGGGCGAGATCTTCGCTCCAGTCTTCAAGATTGACGAGATAGCCGGTTGCGGTGGTCTCGATCGATTGGCCGTTGAATTCGAATGCCATGGTATCCTCCATATCCTCCCTGATGTTCGCGGGGGCGAACATTCAAACATTGTGATAAGCGATTTTCACCAAGAGGGCGCGCGGGTCAAGAGGCAGGGCGCTGGCCATGCAATTTCGCGAGCGCGCGTTCGAGGTCGGCGCGCATCTCGGCGAAGGGGCGGATGGTGGTGGCATCGCGGCGGGCGACGAGCACGTAATCCCAGCCGGGCCGTCCGGCCAGGGGCAGAACCTCACGGGCCAGCGCACGCAGACGCCGCTTGGCGCGGTTGCGGGTGACGGCGTTGCCGACCTTTTTGGAAGCGGTGAAGCCGACGCGTATGGCGGGGGTGTCGTCGCGCCTGCGGGCCTGGAGGAGGAAGGCGGGCATCGGCGCTTTCAGGGCGCGGGCGCAGGCGAGGAAATCGGCGCGGTTCTTGAGGGTTTCCATGCAAACGGAAACCGCCGGGGGCATGTCCGTCGTCACGGGGGCCTCCGGCGGTTTCATCGTTTCAGGCCTTGGGGCGCGTCGCGGCTCAGGCGCTGAGCGACTTGCGGCCCCGTGCGCGGCGCGCGTTCAGGATCTTGCGGCCGGCTTTCGTTGCCATGCGCGCACGGAAGCCGTGGCGGCGCTTGCGAACGAGGTTCGAGGGTTGGTAGGTGCGTTTCATCGCCCGTCTCCGTTTCACGCAGCCCGCTAATCCCGGTGGATTCGGGGGCCGATACATTCGAAGCCCGGTCTATAGGCGGGGTTTGGGGCCAAGTCAAACACCGTAGCGCGGATTTCGGACAATCCTGTAACATTCGCGCGCGCGGGATCAATCGGGCGTGACACCGGGTTACGGGGGGTGGGCATTGCCGGGGCGAGCGCGCATCTTCACCCGAACCCCCGGAGGCCCGATGCAAACCGCCAGATCAAGATTACTAAGACAACTGCCCTTTCTCGCCATTCTCGCGGCGGCGCTCATCGGCGCGGTGTTTCTGCGGCCCTACCTGGGCTTCGACGCGCTGGCCGCCCACCGCGAGGCACTGGTGGCGCTTGTGGCGGCGCATTACGCGCTCGCCGCGCTGGGCTTCGTTGCGGCCTATATCGTCATCGTGGCGCTCTCGCTGCCCGGTGCGACGGTAGCCACGCTCACCGGCGGCTTCCTGTTCGGGCTGTTTCCGGGGGTTCTGTTCAATCTCGCCGGGGCGACGCTCGGCGCGGTGCTGATCTTTCTCGCCGCCCGCATGGGCCTTGGCGAGCGCCTTGCAGCGCGGATCGACGCGACGCCCGGCGCGGTGCAGCGCCTGAAGCGGGGGATCGACGAAAACCAGTGGTCGGTGCTGTTCCTGATGCGTCTCGTCCCCGCGGTGCCGTTTTTCGTGGCCAACGTGTTGCCCGCGCTGCTGAACGTGCCGCTGAGGCGGTTTGCGATCACCACCGCGCTTGGCATCGTGCCGGGCGCGCTGGTCTACACCTCGGTTGGCGCCGGTCTTGGCGAGGTGCTGGCGGCCGGCGGAAGCCCTGATCTGGGGGTGATCTTCGAGCCGCACATCCTCGGTCCGTTGCTCGGTCTCGCCGCGCTGGCGGCGCTGCCGATACTGATCAGGCTGTTTCGCAGGGAGGCGCGGGCATGAGCCGGATCGACACGGATATCTGCATCATCGGCGCCGGGTCGGGCGGGCTTTCGGTGGCGGCGGGCGCGGTGCAGATGGGCGCGCGCGTGGTGCTTATCGAGGCGGGCGAGATGGGCGGCGACTGCCTGAACACGGGCTGCGTGCCCTCGAAGGCGTTGTTGCACGCCGCGGCCGCGGGGATGGGCTGGGAGGCGGCGCATGACCACGTGCGCGCCACCATCGCCGCGATTGCCCCGCATGATTCGGTCGAACGCTTCGAGGGGCTCGGGGTGAAGGTGCTCAAGGGCTTCGCGCGCTTCACCGGGCCGCGTGAGGTGATGGTGGCAGGCACCACGGTGCGCGCGCGCCGGATCGTGATCGCCACCGGCTCGCGTCCGCGCCTGCCGGACGTGCCGGGACTTGCCGAGGTGCCGCACCTCACCAACGAAACGATCTTCGACCTGCCCGAGAAGCCCGCCCACCTGCTGATTCTCGGCGGCGGGCCGATCGGGATGGAAATGGCGCAGGCCCACCGGCGCCTCGGCTGCGATGTGACCGTGATCGAACCGCTGCGCGCGCTGGGGCGCGACGACCCCGACGCCGTGGCACCGGTGGTTGAGGCGCTGCGGGCCGAGGGCGTGGCGATCGAGGAAGGCGCGCGCCCGGTGCGGGTGATGCAGGCGGAGGGCGGCATCGAGATCATGCTTGAGGACGGTCGCGCCTTCACCAGCTCGCACCTGCTCGTCGCCACTGGGCGGGTGGCCTCTGTCGAGGGGCTGGATCCTGGCAAGGCGGGGGTGGAGGTGACGCCAGCGGGCGTGAAGGTCGACGCCCGGCTGCGCACGAGCAACCGCCGGGTCTATGCCATCGGCGACGTGGCGGGGGGGATGCAGTTCACCCATGTTGCGGGCTACCAGGCCGGGGTGATCCTGCGCTCCATGTTGTTCGGCCTGCCCGCGAAGGCGACAACCGCGCATATCCCGCGCGTGACCTATACCGCGCCCGAGCTTGCGCAAGTGGGCCTCACCGAGGCAGAGGCGCGCGCGGCACATGGCGCGGCGCTGGAGGTGGTGCGCGCCGATTTCGCGGGAAATGACCGTGCGGTGGCCACCGCGCGCACCGAGGGCTTCCTCAAGGTAATGGTTCACAAGGGCCGCCCTGTGGGGGCCACGCTGGTGGGGCCGGGCGCGGGCGAGCATATCGCGCTCTGGGCGCTGGCGCTCTCTGCCGGGCTGAAGATGAGCGCCATTGCCGGGATGGTCGCGCCCTATCCGACGATGGCAGAAATTTCCAAACGTGCCGCTGGCACCTATTTCTCGCCGCGCCTATTTGATAATGCGAATGTAAAGCGCCTCGTGCGGGCCGTGCAGAGGTTCGTGCCCTGAGGCAAGGCGCGCGGGGAGGCCGATGATCAATTCGCTTTCGGGCCGGTTTCTGATCCTGACCATCGCCTTCGTGATGCTCGCGGAGGTGATGATCTTCGTGCCGTCTGTTGCCCGGTTCCGCGAAGACTACCTGCGCACCCGGCTGGAGCGTGCGCAAATCGCCTCGCTGGTGCTGCTGGCCGATGACATGATCGACCAGGGGCTGGAACAGGAGCTCCTGCAAAACGCCGAGGTGTTCAACGTGGTGCTGTTGCGCGACGAGGCGCGCGAGCTGATGCTGTCGTCGCCGGTGCCCGGCCCGGCGGTCGCCAGCTTCGATCTGCGCGATCCCGGCGCTTTCGTGCTGATCCGCGATGCCATGCGCCGGATGCTTACCCCCGACGACGAGGTGATCCGGGTGATCGGCGACCCGGTGCGCGCGGGCGGGCTGGTGATCGAGGTGACGATGGCCTCCGGGCCATTGCGCGCGGCGATGCTCGATTACGGCTGGCGCATCTTCCAGCTTTCGCTGGTGATCTCGGTGATCACGGCGGGGCTCTTGTTTCTCGCGGTGCGCATGCTCTTCGTGCGCCCGGTGCGCAAGGTGGTGGGGGCGATGGCCTCCTATGCCCAGGCCCCGGAAGACGCCCGCCGCGTGCTCACCCCCTCGTCGCGGCTGCGCGAATTGCGCGAGGCCGAGGAGGCGCTGCACGATCTCGAAACCCAGCTTTCCTCCGCGCTCAAGCAGAAGGACCGCCTCGCCCAGCTTGGCGGCGCGGTGGCGCGGATCAGCCACGATCTGCGCAACATCCTCACCACCACGCAGCTTTTCGCCGACCGGGTGGAGATGAGCGAAGACCCGATGGTGCAACGCGCGCTGCCCAAGCTGATCGGCTCGATCAACCGCGCCGTGAACCTGACCGAGTCGACCCTCGCCTTCGGCCGCGCCGAGGAACCAGCGCCGCGCCTGACGCTGCTGCCGCTGGCCGAAGTGGTGAATGACGTGGTCGAGAGCGAGCGCATGGCGACGGGCGATCACGATATTTCCTATGCCGAGGATGTGCCGATGGGCCTCACCTTGCGCGCCGATCCCGAACAGCTCTACCGCATCCTGCGCAACCTCGTGCGTAATGCCCGCCAGGCGATCGAAACAACGGGCAAGCCGGGCGAGATCATGGTCGCGGCGCGCGAAGAGCCGCAAGAATGGGTCATCACCGTGACCGACACCGGACCAGGACTGCCGAAGAAGGCGCGCGAGCTTCTGTTTCAGCCTTTCGCAGCCGGTGGACGCAAAGGCGGCACCGGTCTCGGCCTCGCCATCGCCGCCGAGCTCGCGCGTGGCCACGGCGGGCGGCTCGATCTTCTGCGCACCGGCGAGGATGGCACGGTCTTCGCCATCTGCCTGCCGCGCGGGTTTGGCACGGGCGAAGCGGAATAGCTGCGGATTGCCCCTTGCATTGCCCGGTCTGGGCCGTTAAATCCCGCCTGTCCGCGCGCTGGTAGCTCAGTTGGATAGAGTACTTGACTACGAATCAAGGGGTCGGGGGTTCGAATCCTCCCCAGCGCGCCACTTCCCT
>Ga0180436_10005581_pt1 | contig 11088 bp, 7 predicted proteins | sample SS_ome_2_FD_132434 | JGI IMG/M metagenome (GOLD analysis project Ga0180436, IMG submission 132434) | Hypersaline lake sediment archaeal communities from the Salton Sea, California, USA - SS_3_S_2 metaG | ecosystem: Environmental > Aquatic > Non-marine Saline and Alkaline > Hypersaline > Sediment...
CAGGCTGGGATTCAAGTTCCGCTTCCACACGCCTAGATTCTGCTATATCGTATGGGCTGAAGGACTCTCACTTCCGGAACAAGCGCTGACGGAGCGAAGCCAATGCCAATTCCAGAGAGATACCCTGTCACCAGGGAATCCCTGCAACAGACGGCAGTTCAGCCCGTCACTACGCGACTGACGGAGGGAGGGGCGTGCTTCGTTGACTTCGGCAAAGCCGCGTTCGGCACACTGCTGCTGTCGCTGAGGGACGGTGTGGACGGGCAGAAGCTGGCCATCCATCTGGGTGAGCAGCTGACCGCTGATGGACGCTTGGAGCGAGCACCTGCCGGCACGATACGCTATGTGCGCATTGAGCAGGTGCTGACCGAGGCGCAGGGCATCGCCCGCATCGTGATTCCATCGGATCCGCGCAACACAGGCCCCGGCGCCGTGCAGATGCCTGAGGAGATCGGCGAAGTCTTCCCGTTCCGCTACGCAGAGATCGAGCCGGCTGAGGCGATCGACGTCGACACCGTGCGCCAGGTTCGCGTTCACTACCCGTTCGATGACGCTGCCGCCACCTTCGACTGCTCAGACGATGTCCTCAATGCGGTGTACGAGCTGTGCAAGTACAGCATCAAGGCGACGACCTTCTGTGGGGTCTATGTGGATGGCGATCGTGAGCGCATCCCTTACGAAGGTGACGCCTACATCAACCAGCTGTCCCACTACTGCGTAGACAGCGCGTATGGCCTGGCGCGGTACACGCACGAGTACCTGATTCAGCATCCTACCTGGCCCACCGAGTGGCAGCTCCATTCGGTGATGATGGCCTGGGCCGACTATCTGTACACGGGTGAGACAGCGTCGCTAGCGCGGTTCTACGACGATTTGTGCGTCAAGACCCTGATCGGCCTCGCCCGTGACGATGGCCTCATCAGCACCGAATCCGACCTTTGCACCAGGGAGTTCGAGAGACGACTTGGCTTCTATGGCCCCAGCTACATCTTCAGCCACGGTCTGAGAGACGTTGTCGACTGGCCTCCGGGCTCCTTCACAGACGGCGGTCAGGGCGAACGTGACAACTATGAGATGCTGTCGATCAACACGGTGCCCAACGCCTTCCACTGCCACGCTCTTGCCCTGATGTCGCGGATCGCTCGCGTGCTTGATCGCACCGAGGATCAAGATCGTTTCTCGCGACAGGCCGCCCTTGTCAAGGCCTCGATCAACAGCCTGCTGTTTGACCAGGCTCGCGGGATCTACGTCGACGGCGAGGGATCGGAGCACGCCTCGCTCCACAGCAATATGTTCGTGCTGGCCTTCGATCTGGTACCCGAGGACCGGATCGGCTCCGTCGTCTCCTTCGTGAAGTCGCGTGGCATGGCTTGCAGCGTGTACGGCGCGCAACACCTGCTGGAGGCCCTCTACCGGAACGGCGAGGCACAGGCAGCGCTCGATCTGATGACGGCAAGACACGATCGAAGCTGGTGGCATATGATGGAGGTCGGCTCCACTATCACGCTGGAGGCGTGGGACATCAAGTACAAGAACAACCTGGACTGGAACCACGCCTGGGGAGCCGCACCCGCCAATATCATCCCCCGCTATGTGCTGGGCGTACGCCCCCTGGAGCCGGGTTTTCGAAGGATGCTGATCTGCCCGCAGCCGGGGGCGCTCGAACGGGTGTCAGGCGTCGTGCCGACCATCCGTGGGCCGGTGACCGTCTCCCTCGAGACTGGCCCGACCGGCGCCCGCACCATGGAGATTGACATTCCCGCAGGTGCAACCGCCAAGGTCGGGTTGAGGCAGCGCGGCAGCGGTACCGGGCTTGTCCTGGACGGCAGGGACGTCGAGGCGCGACTGGAGAATGGGATCCTGTTCGTGGATAACGTCAGGTCGGGCGAGCACGTGTTGGTATCGGATAGCCAGACCTAGGCCTAGCGCGTGCCGGAGATCTCCGACAGCAGCTCGAGGGTTGCTGCGATGATCTGTGCGTGCTGGACCTGGCGGTTGACAGTTGCGAGGTGATCCTCGGACGGGATCTCGTAGGAACCGAACTGGTGATGGTCGCCGCCCTCGATGCGCACATAAACGGTGTCAGGCGGAAGCAAGTGCTTGCGCTGGGCGACGGCGTCGTCAGTAACGCGGATCTCACGACCGCCGTAGATCAGGACAACCGGGATGTCAAGCGGAGATAGATCGGCGTTGTCCGGCGGGTACGAGGCCCAGATGGCGAGGCCGTCTATGGCCGCGCTGTGCTTGTACGTATACTGCGCCGCCATTGCGCCGCCCACCGAGTGGCCGCTGATGACCCACTGATCGATGTCCGGATGCGCAGCGATGATCTTGTCGGCAACGTTGGGTCGGAATGCGGCGATGTTCAGCGGCATATCCGGCACGATCGCCAGATAGCCCTCAAGGGCGAGGGTACGCATCAGGGATGCATAGGCCTCGTGCGCGATCCGCCCGCCGGGGTAGAAGATGAACCCGACGTAGGGACTGGTCTCTGTGGGCGTGAATGTGAGCCAAGGACCCCTGGTGACCGTGACCAGATCATCGCTGACAAGTGCGTCCGCCGCCTCTGTCAGTATGGGCCTCTCGTATGTGACCAATGGGATTCCCACCACGCCCAGCACAACGAGGAGCAACAGAAGCCCGACCTTCCAGGCTATCTTGGAGCGCAGTCGTGTAGTTCTGTCAGTCATACCTGTCCTTTGATCCTATGGGGGGCAGTGCCCTGCAGCAGCACGCTGCGCAGCTTATCTTGGGTGCCCCGGTGCTTGGCAACGACCTACATGCTGGAGATCTAGGGGCCAAGCAGCGAGCTGATATGGGCCCCTGCCTCTCCTGGAGCGACTCATGCGTGGCCGCGCCAATCCCAACCTGCCTCCTCCAGCTCCACCAGCGCAGCAAAACGCCCGCCGGGCCGGATCAGTTCTTCCGGTGTGCCCTGCTCGATGATGCTCCCGTCGTCGAGGACGATCACCCGATCCGCGGCACGCGCCGTGGATAGGCGATGCGCCACCGTGATGGCTGCGCGCTGCTGACCGTCGACGCCGCGCACTACAGTCTGAAGTGCCGCGCGGAAGCTGGCCTCACTGGCATTGTCCACCGCCGCTGTGGCCTCGTCAAGCAGGAGCACGGCAGGATCCCAGACCAGAGCTCGGGCCAGCGAGAGCAGCTGCCGCTGACCTTCAGAGAGCTGAACGCCCTCGCCGCGTCCCACCCCGCGCAAGGGGGTGTCGTAGCCCTGCGGCAGGCCGGCAATCAGGCGTGTCAGCCCCGCCATAGCCACGGCGCGTTCCACCGCCGCCGGTGAGGCCGTGGCATCATCAAGGGTCAGGTTGTCCCGGACAGTGCCGGCGAAGAGCTGCACCGACTGCGGCACCACGCTCACCACGCTTCGTCGCTGTGCATCCGATAGGCCACGCGGGTCCAGTCCCGCCACACGCACCGCGCCAGACCAGGGCTCGTAGAGTCCGCCCAGCAGGCGTACGAGGCTTGACTTGCCGGCGCCGGTGCGCCCTACCAGCGCGACGTGCTCGCCCACCTGGACCGAGAGCGATATCTCGCGCAGAACCGGTAGGCCGGCCGAATAGCCGAAGGTCACATTGCGCAGGTCGACCGCCGGCCCAGGGCTCGGCGAAGCCTGGACCGCATTCCTGGGTGTGACCTCTGCCGGGATCTGCAGTACCTGGACGATGCGCTCGATGCCCGATAGCGCGCTCTGTACCGTCTGCCAATCCTGACCCAGATTGCGCACCGGCTCGAAGAAGCGCTCGAAGAGGAAAATGAAGGCGATGACGCTGCCCATAGACAGTCCCCGCGAACTCAAAAGCTCGTTGACTGTGCCACCCCACAGCAGCAGAGCTACGCAGAGCGCTACAAGCACCGCCAGGGACGGGGAGTAGAACATGTTGTACGATTCGGCTCGCCAGAAGGCAGCCACTGTGTCGCACAGCGCTCGCCGGAAGCGAGCGACGAGCGCGGCTTCGCGCCCGCCGGCCCGCACAACCTCCACTCCCGAGAGCGTTTCCTGCAGGTAGACGTTGAGCATGCCGATGGCTTTGCGCCGGTCGCGCGCTGCGTCGCGGATGTGAACCTGGAAGAACCGTGTGGCCAGGGCCAGCGGGGGGATGAGCACCAGCGACAGCAGGGCCAGGCGCGGGCTGAGAGCGACCATCGCCGCGAACGCGGCAACCAACTGCATCAGGCGCAGTAGCAGGGTTGACACCCCGGTGCTGAACAGCGTATTCACGGTCTCTACATCGCTGGTACAGCGGCTGATCACATCGCCCAGCGGTGTATGGTCGTAGTAGCTGAGCGGCAGGCGCTGCAGATGCGCGAACAGGTTCACTCGCAGCGTGCACAGCGCGCGCTGCGCCACCCAGACGGTCATATAGGAGATGCCGAAGTGCAGCGCCTCGGCCGTGATGGTTGCCGCGAGGTAGAGCAGCGCCAAGAGGAGGATCCCGTCCGGAAGCCCGGGCTCCAGATGCTGATCGATGATGCGTCGCATCAACATCGTGGGGATGACTGCCAGCCCCTCGACAGCAAGGATGCTCACGGCGATCACGGCGATACGCTGAGACCACGGGCGCAGCAGCCGCCGTACCTCGCTCCAGGCCGTGACCTTCGGTGCTGGGCTCAAGGCGGTCACAGTGCCATCTCCTGGCCTTCGACCCTCTGCTGTGCCCGATAGATGCGGCCGTACAGGCCTCCGGTCTGCAGAAGCGCGTCGTGCGTACCACGCTCGACAACGCGACCCTCATCGAGGACGATCACCTGATCGGCCAGGGGGAAGGCGGCAAGGCGATGGGAGAAGAAGATCACGGTCGCCTGCTGTTCGACCGGGGCTGTCGGTCCGAAGGCCTGGCGCAATCCGGCGACGATTTGCGTCTCGGTGTCGAGGTCGACCGCTGAGAAAGGGTCATCAAGCACCAATAGGCCCGGCTGGACGGCAAACACGCGGGCGAGTGCCAGCCGCTGTCTCTGCCCCCCGGAGAGGCGCGTCCCCTGCTCGCCGATCTGAGTCTCCAGGCCACCGGGGAATCCCTGCACATCGGTCGCCAGCGCGGCCAGCCGCACCCAACGCTGCACTTCCTCGTCCGAGTCACCCTCCTGTCGGAGGCCAGAGAAGGTCATCCGGACGTTGTCACGGATGGTCCCAGAGAACAGGAAGGGGGTCTGAGACAGGTAGCTAGTCCGCGTCGCACGCTCGGCGGGGGACAGAGTCTGCAGGGGAACGCCATCGAGCAGCACCTGTCCTCCTGCTAGCGGATAGAGGCCCAGCAAGCTGCGGGCGAGCGCGCTCTTGCCGCAGCCCACCGGTCCGGTGACGGCAATGAGCGATCCGGTCGGCGCGTTGAGGCTGACCTGGTTGAGTGCGGGGACCTCGTTGCCGGGATAGCAGAAGGTCAGGTCCTCAACTGCCACCGCCACCGGGTGGGGTGGGCGCCCCACCGGTGGGCGCGGCGCGTCATCGAGACCGGGCACGTAGGCGGCTTTCAGAATGGCACCAGGTTCAGGACCTAGGGCTGCGCCATCCAACGGGGGCGCCAGCAGCGGTTGCAGTCGTGCGTAGGCCGCCGCCGCGCTCTGCACTGAGTTGAACATCTGGGGTATGCGGTGTCCACGCCCGGTGAACCGGTTGTAGAGCCCGATGAAGGCTATGAACGTGCCCAGGCTCATCACGCCCGCGGCCACTCGTTGCCCGCCCAGCCAGAGGAGGAAGACCACGCCGCTGATCATCAGCAGCCGGTAGATCGGTTGGAGGCCCCCGCGCAGCCGCACGACCGCCAGGTTGGCCTCGGCCAGCCGGTCAGAGAGCGCCGCCACACGGTCCACCGTGGACTCCACGCGGCCAAAGAGGCGCACCACGCGGAGACCGGTGAGACGCTCCTGCAAGAAGGCGGTCAAGGCTGCACCGGCCTCCCGCGAAGTGGTGGTGCGTGTGCTGACCCAGCGCCCTACGGCCTGGGCCAGCAGTAGCGCCAGGGGCACCGGCAAGAGCGCCAGCAGCGTCAGGCCGGGGTCAATGGCCAGCATGGCGACGATCAGCGACACGGAGAAGAGCAGCGTGTCCCACATCTCGGTTGTGAGTTCCCTCACTCCACGGCCCATCACCTCCACGTCCCCGATGATGCGGGCCATCAGGTCACCGATCGAGGTGTGATACAGTCGCTCAGATGACCAGGCGAGCACGCCGCGCAGGGCGTCGGCTCGGACGCTGGCGATGATGCGCTGGTTTCCCACACGCAAACCCCAGCGCTTGAGCAGCCTTCCGCCCTGGGTGAGCGCTGTCCCTCCGGCGTAGGCCAGCCCGGCCCACAGCACGGCAGCGCTGGTGCCCTGGCCCTCGCTCCAGGCCGTTGCCGCGTCGATCGCGCGACCCAGCAGGAGGGAGGGCAGCACCACCGCTGTGTTCATCACGATTCCTCCGAGCGCGCCAAGGATCAGCAACCCGGACACTTGTCTGAGATAGGGCGAGATGGCTCTGAGAAAACGACGGGTCAAAGATGCACTTCCTTCCATCGACACTGCTCTGCGGACGAAGCCGGAGTCGGACCAGAACCCTGCTCTTGGCAAGGGATCTCCTACAGGTAGTCCCTCGCAATCTGAGCTACTTCGTCGACGGCGTCTGCCCTGAACTCATTGCTGTGAGCGATGCAGATGAAGTCTGACAGCAGTTGGTTGACGATCCAGACGCTCATGAATGCATCATCTGCCTTCTTAAGCGCGTTGTAGCCACTGAAGATGTCCTGCCGATCCTGCGGGCTCAGACATCTTCTCAGGTCATTGGACGGATGGCTGATGTAGGCGTCGCCGAGATCGATCAGCCCGGTCAGAGCGTGCGTGTGCGGATCGACGAAGGTGTGCGACAGTGCCGGGTTGGAGTGGAGGGCCTTCTTCTCGCTGTAGCTCATACGTGCCGACGCCCTCGCCACGATCTCGTGTGGGGACAGCGCCGGCGTCCACTCCTGGCCCTCTTGCGCGATCGTGTCGGCGAACTGGTTCAGGGGCTCTATGATCCGGATGACCAGGTCCTGTTCGCCGCGATCCACGGGGAAGAGCCCACTGCCGGTCAGCTTCTCCTGGTCCGGCAGATGATGGAGGTAGTAGAGCATCCGTCCCAGGTCAGACAGCGCCTGGCTTCTCTTCTCCCCTGTTGGGTTGACAAGACCCAGCGCCTGGCCGGGCATGCGGGACATCACGGTGTACTCGATGCTGTCGCCCTCGCGACCATACCCGAAGACCTGGGGCACGGTCACCTCGGGGAACGAACTCAGCTCGTCCAGGAACAGTACTTCACGCTCCTGACTGGTCCGCTCCCTAACCCGGTGGGGACGCTGGACCTTCATCACCTTGTCGCTGTCGATGTAGTAGGCGCGGGCCTCACCGCCACTCTCCTCAACACCTGTCACCTCGCTTGATGTCGCGTGTCGGTTCGCGATTCTCAGCACTTGATCGCTGTTCAGGACGGGGTCGGCGGGGTTGCCGTTCATAGGTTCTCCTCAGGTGGGTCGGCAGTCGGATGGCAAGGGTGATGCTAACCGGGGAATGATAGCGCCAAAGGGGTGTTGGACCACACGAGGTCTGGAAGGGGACACAGTCCGCGGCCTGGGACCGGATCTGTGACCCGTGCCCGTCGCTCACAATGCTGTCCCAGGAGCACTGTCGAGGAGTCCAGCAATCCGGTCCCTGAGCGGTTGCTCAGAGCTGTGCCTCTGTGGGGGCTAAGTCGTGCGGAACTCGCAATCCAAGCTCCAAGCGCACTAGGACATCCACTCCATGAGTGAGTCCTGGACCTTCCAGTCACCGTCCTCCCTGAACAGAAGGTAGAGGCCGCCGGCCCCGCAGAGGCCGGGGCAGCGGAAACCCATGAGTACCAGGGGTTGGTCGCCGTCGGCAGTGAGGCCGACGCGCGAGAGACTGACCCATCCCCTGGTCCCCGGGTACTGGGCCTCGAAATCTGCCCACTTCCCCTGCCCGTCGCCAAAGAGTTCTTCGTAGTCGGTCTGGGAGAGTAGGGCGTAGTCGAGGTCAAGGCGTAGTTTGGCCTCCAGAGTGTACGCCGCGGCGTTTCGCGACCGGTAGCTGTCCACCAGATCCTGTGGTAGGCCAGGCCTCTCCTCCAGGGTGCGATCGAGCATCGCGTCATCTGACACCGCCGTCTGCTGGCGGATCACGACGACGTCTCCCAGGTCGTAGCCGACAGGGTTCTGCCGGATGAGGGCCGATAGAACTGCGTACTCCTCCTGCTCGACGGTTGGCGGCGGCGTCACCGTTGCTGCCGGGCCGGAGGACGACCCACCACAAGCCGTGAGCAGGCACAGAATAAGCGTCACGATCAGATGCTTTCTTATGCTCTCTTCTCCTCGCTACGTCGTGGGAGGTAGCGACCCGCTGCCGGAGTGCCACCCCTTCCCGTGTTCTGCAATCCTACGCCAACATAGACCAGTCCGGCTCGGACTCCGGATCGCGGAGGGGGCCATACACATTGCGCACGATCCTCCGTTGGCTGTCGAACCAGTCTTGGTAGCTGGTACAGGGCACCAGACGATCGTTCCGGGCGCGCATCAGTGCCTGCAGCTGGTCCTCCAGCTGCGCACGCAGTGCCGCAGCATTAGGGTCGTCCGCCAGGTTCGTCATCTGCAAGGGGTCGTTCTCCAGGTCAAAGAGCTCCACTTCCCCGTTGAGCCAGCGCGCGAAGGTGTGCCGCTTGGTGCGCACGCCGCGCCACTCCTGACCATCCTTCAGGTAGTCGTAGCTGGCGGTGAAGTTCATCGTGAGTATCGCCTTCTGCTCGAAGGCCTCGGGTACCCCTTGCCAGGCCCGGGACAGGTCATGGCCCTCGATGGTGCGGGGCACGGGGATGTCGCACAGTCCGCACAGGGACGGGAAGACATCCACCGGGGCCGTCAGAACGTCGGAGGTGGTGCCTTCCCTGAAAAAGCCGGGCCAGCGCATGATCCACGGGACGTTGAGGGATTCCTCATAGGGTTTCTTCTTCATCCAGGGACTGATGTTGTGCGCGCCAACTTGCGTGCCGTGGTCAGACGCGAAGATCACAATGGTGTTGTCGGCCAGCCCCGCTCTATCAAGATAGGCGAGTATCTCTCCGAGCATGTCATCGAGCGTCAGGGTCATCGCCAGGTAATGCCGGTACATCTCGAGTGACGCCTCGCGCATTGCGGGGGCGACGTTGTCCGGCAGCACCAGGTTGTCCGGCAGTCGATCGTAGACTTCCTCCGGAGCAAACTGGAAGGGGGTGTGATGGGGCTGATGCGGCGACAGGAAGAGGCAGAAGGGGTCGTCGCCAACGCTGTCCAGGAACTCGAAGGCGTAGCGGTTCAGGGCTTGCGTCTCGTACCCCTCCCATCGCTCCACGCGCCAGTCGTCGAGGTTGACCGAGCCGTTGAAGTAGTCCGCATGGAAGTTGTAGCCGCGCCAGTGCTGGAACCCCAACCGATCGCGCCCTTCGGGTACGTAGTCAGTCACGCCCGTCGTCTGCGGAAAGGATCCCGTGTGCAGGTGCCACTTGCCGATCCAGGCGGTGCGGTATCCGGCGTGTGCAAAGGCGTCGCCAAGCCCAATCTCATCGTGCCGCGTCCGCACGAAGTTGATCAGATGGCCCGTTGTCTGCGGGTGGCGCCCCGTGACCAACATTGAGCGAAACGGTGTGCAGACCGGGCAGGAGGAGATGGCGTTGGTGAACCGTACGCCCTCTTGCGCCAGCCGATCGATGTTGGGGGTGTGGATCTGCGTCTCGCCATAGACGGGCAGAGAGCCGGCCCGAAGCTGGTCGGCCAGGAGTACAAGCACATTGGGTCTGCGAGGCGTGTCGTCCATTGGCTCCTACTTTCGCGATCTGTCGAACTACAGCCGAGCGGCTCGTTGGTGCCGGTGACGACGGCGGAGAGGGTAGACCAAGACAAGCGTCGAGCCCCCCCTCTCGGGCTCCCCCCCGCGCTTTGCTGCGAGGGGGAGAGTGAACTTCACAGATCAGTAACGGCCTAGCTCCTTGGCCAGGTCGACCATCGCCTTGACGTCCTCGCGCTTGGCCCCTTCGGGGATGGCGTCGGTGTTGGCGAGGATGTAGCCGCCACCGGCTGCGGCCTCATCGATGCAGCGGATGGTCTCGGCACGCATGTCGTCGCGGGTGCCCAAGGTGAAGACGTGGGGGTCGTGGCCGCCCATGAGGCAGACCCGGTCACCCCATAGCTCCTTGGCTTCGCGTAGCGAGCAATCGCCGCCAAACCGGGGGCTCTCGAAGCGGAGGATGAAGTCGGGCTCCGCCTCGAGCATTAGGGGCATGATGTCGTGGAGCTTGCCGGTGAGATGGAAGCCAACGAACTTGTCGTCGGCGGCATTCGACGTGAGCATCTTGAGCTCGGGGAGGACCCACTCCCGGAAGAACCTGGGGCTGACGATGCCGGAGGAGGCCCCGGAGAGGTTGCAGACGAGGGCCTTGCAGCGGGAGGCGTTGAAGGCGTCCATATAACGCTCGTTGACCTTTTGGGTGAGCGCCAGGACGTGGCGCATCAGGTCGGGGACGTCGATGAAGTCGAGCAAGTAGGCCTGGACGTCACGCAGGACCCAGAAGTACTTGTAGTAGGTGTGGGTCATCCACCAGGTGCAGACGCCGTTCTCGCCGATCTCGTCGACCATCTCCTTGATCTGCTCAGACTCGACGACGTCCACCTGGTCCAGCCATTCCGCCACGTAGGCGAGATAGACCTGGTAGTCGTCGCGGGACTTGAGGAGGGGCTCGAGGGTCTGCCCGCTGAGGTACTCGGGCTGGTCCACGAGCTCCCTGGATGTGAGCGTGCCCTGGGGCATCGTGATCGTACGGGTGATGGTGTAGGAGCTGCCGGTCTGGGTCACCCTGTGGGTCTCGAGCTGGTCGCGGCGCCCGTTCCGCCAGACCTCGGTGAAGACGGGGTCGTAGACGTGCTCGTAGGTGAAGATAGAGCCGACGGCGCGGTGGGCCTGATAGACGGCACGCCAGTCGGTGCCGCCGACCCACTTCGCGGCGTTGGTGCCGCCGATGGCGAGGCTGACGGGGACCTCGTCGGGTTGCTCGCCCCGGAGGGCGGTGAG
>Ga0180436_10005586_pt1 | contig 11077 bp, 7 predicted proteins | sample SS_ome_2_FD_132434 | JGI IMG/M metagenome (GOLD analysis project Ga0180436, IMG submission 132434) | Hypersaline lake sediment archaeal communities from the Salton Sea, California, USA - SS_3_S_2 metaG | ecosystem: Environmental > Aquatic > Non-marine Saline and Alkaline > Hypersaline > Sediment...
GCAGCCCCTTGGCCGGCATGATATAGTTCATGATGGTAAAGATCGACTTTTTGATGCTACCGCCATAGGCCGATCCAAACACCACCACCGTGCGGCGATCCATGTCCATGGCCACAGCCATGTTGGACGTCTCGCCGTTCGGCAGCTTGCGCAGCCGACCCTCGTAGCGAGCGGGATCGAGCTTGTCATAGGGCAGCGCCAGAACGACCACACCTTCGTCGGCGAAAACGCTGCGATCGAGGTCGTCCGGAATCGCGCGGAACATGTTATCGGTAAACAACGCGCTCAGCGCCCACGGCGCGATCGTACGAACGGGCAAGGCATAGGAGCTGTCAGCGCCAACCACGCGGTCGGTAACGTACAGCGTCTCTTTGCCCGCCATGACCGCCAGCGAATCCTCCACCAGCATGTCAAAGGTGTCAGGGGCCAGGGGGATGTTGTTGGGCGAATCCCAGTCAATCGTGTCCTTGCTGGCCGGGTGAGCGACGCAGTAGGTATCCTTGGGGCTACGGCCGGTCGACTCGGGCGGCGTCCAGGTGGCCATCGCGCCGTTGGCAGAGGCAAAGCCCTCGCCGTTGTCCAGGGCAGCCTGGATCATCGCTTTCCGGTCGGGGTTCAGAACCACATTGCTGTGGCCTGCGAGCATCTTGTCAATTCCAGCCTCGAAAGGGTTCTTGGCCATCGGTCAGGTTCCTCCACTGTGAATGGCGTAGACTCGGCCTCTCCGAGCTACAGTGCTTTTATATGGCAATGCCGGCCCATAGGCCAGCATCGATCCATCCTTGTGATCGGGGGCGCATCAAGAGCCAACTTCTGCCCCATTATATGGTTTGCATCTTAGGCGCCATTCTGCTTTCCGTCAAATGATGTGACTCGACAGCGCCTGCGCCAGAGTCTACACTGCGCTCCGTACGCACACCACACGGAGGAACAACGATGACTTGGCAATCGATCTACTCCCGACCCGGACGCTGGCTCAAGGGCAACCTGCACACCCACACCACCCAGTCTGACGGTCAACTCACTCCCGAACAGGCCGCGATCCGGTACCGCGACCAAGGTTATGACTTTGTCGCCATCAGCGACCACTGGGTCCACACATCATCACTGGCTGTGGACGGCATGACCACGGTTCCCGCCGCCGAACTCGATGGGCAGGGGTATCACATGCTGGCACTCGGTCTGCAATCGCTCCCCGCCAAGGAACAGGCCGACGACCCCCAGGCCATGATCGACCATGTCCTCTCAGAGCAGGGGATGGCCTTTATCGCCCACCCTTACTGGACGGGCCAGACTTCCCATGCCATCGCACAGCTACACGGCCTGCTGGGGATCGAGGTGTTCAACTCGGTCTGCGATGTGACCAAGGCAACCGGCTATGCGCGCGTTCACTGGGATGACCTGCTCGCGGAGGGACATCGTCTGTTGGGCTTGGCCGTGGATGACGTCCACTGGCGCTTTGGGGCCCAAGGCAGAGGCTTTATCATGGTCCGCAGCGAGGACAGCAGCGATCAAGCCATTCTGGCGGCGATCCGCGAGGGAGCGTTCTACAGCAGCATGGGCCCGACCATCGCCGACCTCTGGTTGACGCCAGGATCGGAGGACACAGCACCCAAGCTGCACGTTCGTGCCAGCCCCTGTCGCACGATCAGCTTTTTCGCGTCGGGACCGAGAGGCCAGCGCAGCGACGCGGACCAAGGCGGAACCATCGAGACAGCCAGCATCGGCGTCACGCCGGACCAGGTCTATCTGCGGGTCGAGTGCTGCGATGCCCTGGGCCGCACCGCCTGGAGCAACCCAATCTATGTCCAGGACCTGCTCCAAAGCTAGCGCGAGATGTCGTCGCGCGCCAGAACCTTGACAAAGGCGTCAGCCTCTTGCGCGTTCATCTCGTCAGAGACAGTGAGCAGCATGCCGCGTCCTCCCACCGTCTTGACGATCTCGTGGGCACCTTGGGCCGTCACGAACAGCTGACACAGCTTGCCGCCGTCGATGATCCGCTTGAGCAGCTCCGGCCAGCCCTCGGGCGGCGGATTCCCGTCGCCCGGAATCCACTGGATCCCGCGCAGTCGAGGCATCTCGAGCAGCAGGTCGACGTGCGCGATTTGCCCCGGGCCGTCCAGGTGATAAAAGCCGTGATCGAGTCGCTCGCAACAGGCGGTCAGGTCGGGAATCACAAACCGCTCGAACATATCCGGCGAGATCATGTAGGCAAAGTCGCACTGCAGCATGTAGCAGGTGCTCTCGGACCAGATCGGCGCCCAGGGCGTCGTACCCCGACGCTGCTGGCGAATGATCTCGTACTGCCGATCAAAGCAGTGCAACCAATGGGCCGTGACCTCCGAGACCAGTCGATCCAGCGCCTCCGGCGCATCGTAAAGGTCATAAATCAGCCCCTGCGTGGTGCGAAATGAAGCCACCACGTCGAGGTTTCCGCCAAGGTCGGTAAATCCCACCAGCGCCTGATCGCCCCAAACCTCCACCGCGGCCCGCGTGATCTCGAGCACACGCTGCCACCAGACGTTCTCCTCGTCCATCGACAGCGATAGCTCTTCCGCCCGCTTCTCCTCGACCGGCTCGAACCAGACCGTCCTGGCCACCGAGTTCACATGCGCACCCAAGAAACCGGCCAGGATCCCAGGCCCATAGTTCACCCACCAGCGGGGAAAGGCATCGCCGTAAAAGCGCTGCGCCTCCAGATGGCCGCTGTACTGCGCCACGATCTCTTCCGCAGGCATCTCGAGCCCATAGTTGCTGGTGAACTGCTGCACAGGATAGGGCGGATTGTCATCGGACCAAACCTTTTGCCCGATCTGCACCAACGGCCGATCGAGGTCGTGGGCCCACCAACGCGCATAGTCTCGCCGAACCCGCTCCCAATCCGCCGGCCCAAAGCTTACCTTCATCGCCATCAGCCCCCCGCTTGCTCCTGTAGCCCTTGGGTCCTGCTCACATCGCGGCCGCCCCGCAGCGCGTCCGTCCCACGCTCGGCAGCCAACACCAGAACCCACCCCATGACCTGCCCCACGACCATGGCTGCCGCCGCCAGCCACCCAAAAACCGCGCCCTCCTGCGTGATGGTCATCAGCAACAGCCCCGAGACGCCCAACGAGACGCCCCAGGCCTTGAGATTGCTGAGACCCACATAGCCCCAACGCGACAGACTGGCCGGCAACTGCAGTACGCCGTTCTCGCGCGTGATCGCGTCCTTCCAGCGGCGAAAAACCAACACCTCCACCACGATCGCCAGAATGGCCAAGCTGAGGAGGCTCTGGTCCTGGGGTACAATCTCGCGGCCCAAGGAACCTCGGCTCAGCAGCCAGCCACCGCAAAAGGCCATCTGCAGCGCGCCCAGAATGGGCAGCGACAGGACCTCGGCCACCGCCCGTCGGTTCATCCCCCCTAGCCTGGATGAGATCAAAAGCAATAGCACCCCTACCGAGCCAATCAATGATAGTATACTGAGTAAACTATATAGTATGGGGCCACTCGCCATGGCGCCGACCCCCGCTAGGACGCCCGAACCCGCGATCAGACCCAACGTGCGCCAGTTTCCAGCCCCGCTGCGACGCCGCAGCATCACCCCTACCATGCACCCCAGCAGCAGCGCGCAGGCCGGCACCAGCGACGCAACCAGGCTCTCTGGCCGCAGCATCAGCGTCCCGGCCAACAAGCCCGTCCCCACTGTCACCAGCGCTCCCAGAACGCTCTCGAGTACCATATCCATCCGCTGATCCCGAGTTCTTGCTGCGTCCTGTTCCATCATCTACTCACATGCGGCACATAGACCTTTTTCATGCCATCCTCTAGGTTGAGATCCCAAAGCACTCGGATCACCGGCCGTTCCCAGGTCTGCTCCCGTTCACGACTTGCCAGGTGCCGCAAGCCCTCGTCGGGCTCGCCGCTCGACGCCAGCGCCAGTCCATAGATCGGCTCGCCACCCCACCAGTCCAGGACAGCATCCGTCACGTCCCACGAGACAAAATAGTCTCGCGGCTCCGACATCTCATCATAGGCCGGAATGGCCAACTGGTCGAGGATCCCCCCGTCCCATTCCCCGGCCATGGTCTCCCAGTTCGCGAATGCCTCATCCCACGCGCTTGTGACCGCATGCGCCGTAACCATAATCGGTTGCGTCTGAACCGGCTCGGAGGCCACCTGGTAGTGATACATGATCAGTCCGGCCTCAACAGGCACGGCGCTCGGCACGGGCGGATCGGGAAGCGGAAAGCGCACCAAACTAACGATTCCGTCCCACACCTCATCGCTACCCACCTGTAGATAGCTTTGATCTCCTTTCGCGAGATCGGGAATCCGCTCGACCAGCATCGTATCGGCCTCGGCCTCTACCTCGGTCACATCGCCAATGCCCGACCCCGATGTCTCGCCGAACAGCCGAACCATGGGGTAGCCCACCTCCTCGGGCTCCACCCAAAAGACATGGTGCTCACTCCACGCCCCTTCGCCTTGTCGGTACCAGCACGACCCCGGCGACAAATAGGCGCTGGCATCGAACCAGGGCGAGGCGACGCTCGAGCCGCCGCTCGCTGTGTAGCGCACCGCCACATAGAGCGGCTGCGGCCGGACCAGCGTGGGCGCATCATCGCCAAAAAGAAGCGTCACCGTCGGATCGCCGTCGATGGCAAACGAAACAGTCAGGGGCGCGGTGACCGCCAGTTCCAGGCCTGGTCCCTCGTCCGCGGCCGTATAGAGCGCCGCCACCAGTGTGGCGCTCTCGCTGGCGCCCTCATAGGCGTGCAGTTCAACCTGCGCCGCAGTCGGAGTGAAAGGAAACTGAGCCTGCGACGGCCGATAGCATAGCGCCACTTCATCACCGCCCCGCCACTCTGGCCAGTACGAAACCGCCAGCCCCCGGTCTCGCTTGAGCGTGACCTGCGTCTCGGCCAGGGCCGGTCTTGCGCCGAAAAACGCCATCAGGCAGAGGGCAATGGTGGCACATAGACTGCCCTGCCATCGTCTGGCGCTCGCTGCCAACATCGCTTGCCACCTCCTCGTCGGCTCCATGGTACGTAGGCCCAGGGGCACTGTCAATCCAGCGGCACGGGCCACGAGGACTTGCCCGGGAGTAGCCAGTCGGCTAGACTCACGCTCGATTGGTTCCCCGTAAACCACAGCAAGAGGCAATCCATGACAGATTTCGCGGCCACACGATCCGACCCGATCACCGGCGCCCAGGCGCTGGCTGAGGGCGCACTCGCCGCAAGAGTCCAGGTCGTCAGCGGCTATCCGGGATCGCCGGCCACCGCCGTGCTGGACCAATTGGCGCGGCATGATCTGCGACACATCAACTGGGCGGCCAACGAAAAAGTCGCCGCAGAGATCGTTGCTGGCGCCTCGCTGGGCGGTTCGCGCTCGGCCCTGGTGCTCAAGAGTGTGGGGCTCAACATCGCCCTGGACCCCCTGGCAACCCTCTCAATGACCGGTTGCCGTGCGGGCATGATCATCCTGCTGGGCGATGATCCTGGCGCGACGGGATCCCAAAACGAGCAGGATTCCCGTTGGCTGGCTCGCACCGCCGAGCTGCCTGTCGTCGAACCCACCTCGGTGGCCGACTCGGCGGCGCTGGTTGCTCAGGCCTTTGCCTGGTCCGAGTCCGCCGAGACGCCCATCATCGTGCGCTTTACCACATCGCTGGCTCGAGCCACGGGACACCCAAACGCTCCGTGGAAGCTCCCCCCATCGGCTCGGCGCTTTCTCCACAAAGAGTACCGCTGGGTCAGCTATCCACCGGTGGCGCAGCGCCGACACAAGGCCCTACATCGCCGCCTACGAGCGATAGCCGACATGTTCGAGGCCTCACCCTATGACCGCGCGACGGGATCTGGGCCTTTGGGCGTCGTCGCCGTCGGACACACCGCGACCCAGGTCTCCGCTCTTCTCGACAACCTGCCGGTAGCACTCAAGGGGGAACCCCCGGCGCTACTCTCGCTCGCGTCGTCCTGGCCACTCCCGGCAAAGAGCCTTGCCCAGTGGCTCGCCTGCCGTGAACGCCTCCTCGTACTGGAAGAGGGTGGCCCATTCGTCGAGGAGCAGCTCGCTGCCCTCTGCCACGGACAACGCATCGATATCGAGATACTGGGCCGTCACAACGACACCATACCCAGCCAGGGGGCGCTGAGCGCAGCCGCCATCTCCCAAGGGCTCAACGCCCTTGACTCGCGCTATGGCACGCTCTCGCCTCAAGCCGCGCAGCCCCTGCCGATCGATCTCTGCCCCGGATGCCTCTACCGACCGCTGTTCGCCTCACTGACCCAGGCGATGAACGCGATCGGCCGTCGCCGGTTCATCACCGTCGGCGAGACTGGTTGCGTCGTGCGAGGTCTGACGCACGACGAGACCTTCCTCGATGTCAAGCTTTCGCTCGGCTCGGCGCTGGGACTCGGCCTAGGCCTGGCGGCCTCAGACAGCAAGCAGCGCATCGTGGCCTTGGTCGGCGATTCCAGCTTGCTCCACTCGGACCTCAACGCCCTGCCCCAGTTGGCCGCCACCCAGCCCAACATGCTGGTCATCGTCTTGCAGAACGGCAGCGCGGCCCTCACTGGCGGGCAGCCCTATCCCACCGGCGGAAAACACCCGACCGACCTGATCGCGGCACTATACGGCGCTATGGGCCTCTCGGCGCAGATCGTCGATGCGCGCGCCGCCGACGAAATGGATGCGGCCATACGCAGTGGGCTGAACGACCATGGCCTGCGCGTGCTGATCATCGAGGCGCCTTGCGCGCCTCACATCCCTGAGGTGACCCAGTGAGCCCCCGCTTCCTGCACGCCGCCGACATCCACCTGGGCACTCGCCAGTATGGCAGCCGACAGCGCTATCTCGATTTCGCCGACACGTTCGCCCATCTGGTTGACACGGCAAACGAGCGAGATGTCGACTCGGTGCTCTTGGCTGGCGATGTCTTTCACCGCCATGCGGTCGCACCCGAGACGCTGCTGCAGGCCTCTCGGCAGTTGACGCGCCTCAGACAGGCCGGAATCCCCTGCTATGTCATCGAGGGCAATCACGACCGCCCGATCAGCCGCCGTAGCATGTCCTGGCTACAATACCTGGCTAGCTCGGACCTGCTCATCCTGCTAAGCGCGCCGCTGGTCGATGGCGCCTTTCGACTCGAACCCTGGACAGCCGAGACGCGCCGGGGATGCTGGCTCGATCTGCCCGATGGTCGCCGCATCGTCGGCGCCGGGTACGCCGGAGCCAACACGCGACGACTTTTTGGCAAGCTGACGGACCTCCTCGCCGACCTTCCGCCTGCCCGCCACACGACGCTGATGCTCCACTGCGGCCTCCAGGGCACGCTGTTCAGCGATTATCGCGGCTCGATCGAGCAGCGTGACCTCGACTCGCTGCGTCAGTATGTCGATTATGTCGCCTTGGGGCACGTTCACAGGCCATTTGAGCGCGACGAGTGGATCTACAATCCTGGATCGACGGAAACCGTCTCTGCCGTCGAGGCCGACTGGGCCAACCGCGGCTACTTTGTCGTCGACGTAGCCGACCACGCACACCAGGTAACCAAGGTCCGTAGCCAACGACGACCGTTTCTGCGGCTTTATCACCAGGTCGACCCCTTTTCCTCGCCCGAGTCGCTCTACCGCAGCCTATCCGAGATGGCCGCCGAACAGGCGATGCGGGTGCGTCCCGGCTCGCGTCCCGTGGTCTATCTGTCGCTCACGGGTGACCTGCAGTTCGACCGCGCTCAACTCGACGCCGATCACCTACAGGACGTCGTTGGTCGGCCCCTGGACGCCCTGCTCTGCAACCTACACGACACCTCCGAGCACCTGGTCGCCGACCTACTCAGCGACGAGCGACTGGATCGCGGCGAGATGGAGCACAAGGTGCTGGTCCACCTGGCCAGTCGCGACGCCAACCGCCGTCCCATGGCCGAGGCCTGGGCCGATCTCGCCATCGAACTCAAGCAGATGGCCCTGGCCCAAGCCGATCCCGAGATGATCATCAACGAGATGGCCGCCCACGCCGAGAGAGAGGGCCTGATTGTGCATGACCCCAGCGACGAGGTCGAGGCCCCATGCTGATCCAGCAGCTCGAGTTGACCGATTTCAAGAGCTATGAACACGCGATCATCCGCTTTATGCCTGGGATGAACGCCATCCTGGGCGAGAATGGCGCCGGCAAGAGCTCCATCCTGGAGGCCGTGGGCCTGGCCCTCTTTGGGCATGCCCCCCCAAGCACCAAACGAGACCAACTCGTCCGAGAGGGCAAGAGTACGGCGCGCATTCGCATCACCTTTGTATCTGGTCCCGACCAGCAGCGATACGAGATCGAGCGACGACTGGGAAAGAGCAATGTCGTCCATCTCTACCAGGCCTCGGAAGCCGATCCTGACGAGAGCGTTCGCATCGCAGAAGGACAAACCCCCGTTGCGGAGTGGGTTCGTCGCGAACTGGCCCTCGACCTGGGGGTCGACCTTCGAGAGGTCTTTCGCAATACCGTTGGCGTACCTCAGGGCACGCTAGCGGCCGCCTTTCTGAATGCCCCAGCAGCTCGCAAGGCCGTCTTTGATCCGCTCCTGCGCGTCGAAGAGTACGCCAAGGCAAGGGCACGCCTGCAACCCACCGTGCGCTGTTTGCAGGACCAGCGCCAGGACATTTCGCTGGCCCTGGCGGAGGCCGGAGCGCGGCTGGATCGTCTGCCGCAACTCGAGCAGCTTTTGACGAGACTGCATCAAGACATGACGGCCATTGAGGCGCAACGAGATGCCGCCAGCCAGGAGCACAGTCGTCACCAGTCTGCCCTCGACCAACATAGGGTCGCCGCTCAAGCTCTCGATGACGCCCAGAACGCACAGGCTCTCGCCCAGGGCGCAGCCGACTCGGAGCAGCGGCGTCTGTCTGCCGCCATTGCCCTGGCCGACCAAGCCGAACACTCGCAGTCACAGCTTGAGGCCTCGCGAGAGGGACACCTACTTTGGCTAGCGGCCGAAGGGAACAGGCCATCCATCGAACGGCGTCGACACGAGCGCGATGGCCTCCGAGCAGAGAGAGGCCGTATTGAGACGCGCCTCGCCGCAACGGCTGACCGACTAGATAGCCTCGAACAAGACCAATCATCGCTGCTAGAGCTGAAAGAAAGGCTTGTAGCCCTCGAGCCCTCCGCTCTGCGTCAGCAATCACTGCAGGACCAAGTCACGCGGCTGGACAAGGAGCAGGTTCGCCTGCGAGAGCGACAGTCAGCGCACCTTGCCGCGCAACGACAGTATGAGCAAGCACAGAAAAACCTGAATCGCATCCAACACGAGCGCGACCTCGCGAGCGAGCTAGCGTCCTCCATCGAATCGACACAGGCAGATCTAGAGGGCCTGCAGCAGTCGGCCAAGGCCAGGGCTGAACAGCGCGGCGCCCTCGATGCCGAGGCCCGACGCCTGCGTCAGCAGGCCACAACACTACAGGACGCCTCCCTCGCTCGCTGCCCTGTCTGCGAGGCTACGCTGACCGCGACCCATCGGCTGGAACTGTTGGAAAGGAACCGCGTCGCGCTCTCCGACTTGCGTGAGCGGACCAAAACGCTCGCCCGGGCCAGCAAAAAAGAGGAAAACCAAGAGAAAACGCTGCGTGCCCAACTGGCCCGCGACCAAAGGCGCCTGGCGGAGCTCGCGGGTCCCTCTGACCTCAAACAGGCAATCGCCCGCCTGGCACAGTTGCGAGATCAGACGGACGCCGGAATCGGCCTAACCGACGACCTGGAGGCAAACGCCGCCCGTATCGCAGAGGCGCGCAAGCAGTTGGCACAGCTGGGCGATCCCCAACACCAACTGGCAGCCGGCAAAGCCCGGATCGAACGACTTCCGCGACTATTGGAGGACATTGAGCGGATTCGAGATCAGCACGCGACGGAACGAGCACGAGTTGCCAAACTCGACGTGCAGCTCGCACAGTACTCGGACGTCGACGAGCAACTGCGGCAGATCGACGCGGAGCTGGGCGCAACGCGCCAGGCGCATGACGCCTATCTGGCTGCTCGCGAACTCGCCGATGCCGCGCCGCAGCGAATCCTCGAACGAGACGCCGCCCGACAAAGCGCTGAGGCTGCCTCGAAGGCCCTCGCCTGCGCCAGAACAGATCTGGATCGCTGTCGAGCGGCGTACGACGCTCAAGCGCACACCGAGACCCGAAACGAGGTCGAGCGCCTCTCTGCTACCCTAACCGAGTGTGAGACCCGCCTGCAAGAGCGCATGACCCAACGCCGCGAAACAGAAAAAGAGATCAGTGGCCTGCGCCAGCTCGCGCTTGACCGCGATGCCAAGAAGCGTGACCTATCGCTGCTCGATCAGCATCTCGAGATTGTGCAAACGGTCCGCGACCTGCTGCGGCAGGCGGGCCCCCTGGTGACCCGAGAGTTGGTCGGGCATGTCTCGCAAGAGGCCGCTCGCCTCTATTCAGAGATGATGGGCGACCTGCGCTGTCGCCTCGAATGGACCGAGACCTACGAAATTCGCCTCGCGGTCGGCAGCAATACGCGCGCCTTTAACCAGCTATCGGGCGGAGAGCAGATGATCGCGGCCCTCGCGGTGCGACTCGCGCTTCTTCGCCGCCTGACGGCGCTGGACATTGCCTTTTTCGACGAGCCCACCGCCCACCTTGACCCCGAGCGTCGCGAGCGCATGGTCGAGCAGATTCAGGCCATTAGCGGTTTTCGCCAGTTGTTTGTGATCAGCCACGACGAAGCATTCGAGCAAGTTGCTCACCACTCACTGCGAATCGTCAAAGAGCGCGGCAAAAGCCGCGTCGAGCCCATCTAGCGCGCACCACAGGAGGCCCCCCCATGCACGTTCGCGCCACAGTCCCCATGCGCATCGATCTCGCCGGCGGAACCCTGGACGTCTACCCCTTGTACATCTTTGAGGGGGGTGGACTGACTGTCAACGCCGCCATCAGTATCCTGGCCACGGCCGACGTTGCCACGCGCGACGATGCCACCATCACGCTCGCATCGCAGGACCTCGGCCATCGCGAGGTGATCCCCTCTCTCTCCAAGATGACCTTCGGCGGCCCCCTCGACCTGGTCAAGCGCGCCCTGGCCTACTATGCCCCCA
>Ga0180436_10005589_pt1 | contig 11074 bp, 11 predicted proteins | sample SS_ome_2_FD_132434 | JGI IMG/M metagenome (GOLD analysis project Ga0180436, IMG submission 132434) | Hypersaline lake sediment archaeal communities from the Salton Sea, California, USA - SS_3_S_2 metaG | ecosystem: Environmental > Aquatic > Non-marine Saline and Alkaline > Hypersaline >...
GTCATCCGTCTCATCATTTCACCCCCGGTAGCGATGGATCGTTCGCAGAATCCGGCGGACCCGGTCAGAAAAGATCTTCTCCGAGAAGATGGACCCCACAACCCGCTTGTTGATTTCGCCGAGAGTCGGGTACGGGTGGACGGCCGAGGCGATAGTTGACAGCTTTACCCCCCCGTTGAGTGCCGCGACCCATTCGGAGAGCAGATCACCGGCGTGGACCCCCAGAATACGAACCCCGAGAATTCGGCCCTTCGTATCGAGGATCAGTTTGATTTTGCCGCCGGTCTCCGACTCCGCATTGGCCCGGTCGTTGCCGGAAAAAGGCTCCTCAATCACGTCGCCGGCAATCCCCTGCCGCCTGGCCTCTTTTTCGGACATACCGATTCCCGCAAGTTCCGGGTCACTGTACGTACAGTGCGGCATCCAGCGATAATCCGTTTTCCTCGGCAGCCCCATGACCGCGTTGGACACGACGATCCCTCCCTCGTACCCGGCCGCGTGGGTAAATTGATAGCCGCCGACCACATCACCGGCGGCGTAGATATGTTTGCACCCGGCACGCATCCGCCGGTCCACCTCGATCCCCCGTTCCGTATACGTGACCCCGCTGTTTTCCAGCTTCATTTCCTGCACGTTTACCGACCGTCCGGCACCGACCAGCAGATGCGAACCGGAAAAGTCCTTCTCCGCGCCGTCCGCATCTCTCACCCGAACCCTCACGCCGGAACTATCCCTGCTCACTCCCCGCAGTTCTAAATCGCACTCGATGCGAAGCCCCTCCCGTTCGAGCATCTGCCGCAGATCGTCCGCGAGATCGGCATCCTCTCTGGTCAGGATCTGCTTCGAGCGCTGCAGCAGCGTCACGGTAGACCCGAGCCGGTTGAAAGCCTGCGCCATCTCGATGCCGATCGGACCGCCGCCGATGACGAGCAGGGATTCGGGCAGCGTTTCGAGACTGAATAGCGTCCGGTTAGTGAGGGGCTTGCTGCTTTCCAGTCCGGCTATCGGAGGCAGATAAGGGGAAGAGCCGGTGCAGATTACCCATTTCCTGGCGCTCAGTACCCGGTCCCCGATATCGACCTTGTGTTCGTCCACGAATTGCGCAGCACCAAAGCACACGTCTACCCCCAACCCGGTAAACCGCGCCACCGAATCGTGATGCTGGATTGTCGCAATGGTCTGCTCGATCCGTTGCCTGACCTGACTGAAATCGACCGGCGGCCGCTCAACCGCGGGCAACCCGAATTCTTTCAGTCTGCCGAGTTGATGATAGACGGACGCGCTTTTGATCAGCGTCTTGCTCGGCACGCAGCCGAAGTGGAGACAGTCGCCGCCGAGCAATTCCTCCCTCTCCACCAGCACGGTCTTCGCACCCAGTTGAGCGGAACCGGAGGCCACCGTCAAGCCTGCGGCGCCCCCACCGATAACCCCGATATCGTAATCGTAGACGCTCATGACAGCTCCTCGTTACCCGGTTTCCTGCGAATATATGTCATCACTTTCTTCACTGTGATGGGAAACAGGCCGAGTATCGCAAAAGACACGAGCAGCCGTGGCGAAACCACACCTGCGAGCGAATCTATCCTGGCCAGCTCACTGCCGGCATTGACATAGACGATGGTCGCCGGCAACATTCCCAGCTGGGATACCCAGAAATAGGTGCGCAGTCTCAACCTGGTCAAGCCCATCAGCAGGTTTATCAGGAAAAAGGGAAAGATCGGGATCAGACGCAGCGAGAAGAGATAAAACGGCCCCTCCCGTTCGAACCCGTCGTGGACGGTCTGCAGTTTATCCCCGAACCTGGCCTGAACCCAGTCGCGCAGAACGAAGCGGGACACGAGGCAGGCGAGGGTCGCCCCGATCGTGGATGCAAACGACACCGTCACTGTCCCGACAAACAGCCCGAAGAGGGCGCCCCCGGCCAGCGTCATGACCACGGCACCCGGCAGCGAGAGGGTCGTTACGACGATGTAGATGATCATATAGGAGAGGACGACACCGATCGGATTCGCGGCGTAGACGGTGCTGAAGCGGCCCTGTGATTCCTTGAGAAACTCAAGACTCAGAAATCTCGACAGATCAAACGCGAAAAAGGAGATTACCGCGAGGATCAAAAGAACCACGATTGCAATTTTCCGGGGTGATATCCTGTTCATCTCATTTTACCTTCTCAACCCTCATCATCCCAGAAAATGCAGTCCTCCGGGCACCATTTGATCGCCTCTGCCACCAGGTCCTCGTCGTAGTAATCGAGGTCGCGGACTTCGACATAGCCGCCGCTTTCGGACCACGTAAAAATCGACGGAGCAACCTCTATACACCCCCGGCATGCGGAACAGGCTCCGATATCTATTGAAACAAACCTCCTCTGCATCTTCGGTATCTGTTTCATCGTCAACTATGCACACGAATTTTCAAAACGTAACGAGATAATTTCTTGGACATCTCATAATGAAAATGATAACTATTCCTAACTGATTTTCAATCGACACTGAAATCCAGCCGCGCCGATTGGTACTACGGACGACCGTTGAAATGTCCAAACAATATGATATAGTAGATTGTTTGTTATGAATATCCGATCATATTAAATCAAATCCTGTTATATTACATTAGTTTAACCGTTGACTAAAAACACGATGTCACTACTTACGAACACGGAGAAGAGATGAGCAACAAAGAACTGGCAAAAGGAATCCACTGGGTAGGTGCTATAGACTGGGATGTACGTGACTTTCACGGATACTCTACGCTTGCAGGTACGACGTACAACGCCTTCCTGATTATCGACGAAAAGATCACACTGGTAGACACGGTCAAGCGGTCTCACTACGCCGACCTGATGTTCCAGATCAAACAACTGATCGATCCCGAAAAGATCGACTACCTGATCGTCAACCATGTCGAGCTCGATCATGCCGGGTCGCTCGCCGAGGTCATGGACGCGGTTAAACCTGAGAAACTGATCTGCTCCCCGATGGGCCAAAAAGCGATTCTCGACCATTTCCACCGCGAGGACTGGCCATTCGAGGTCGTCAAATCCGGAGACACGATATCGCTTGGTCAGCGGACCCTCTACTTCCTCGAAACGCGGATGCTGCACTGGCCCGACTCGATGTTCACCTTTGCGATGGAAGACGGCATCCTCTTCGCCAGCGACGCCTTCGGACAACACCTTGCCACCAGCGAACGCTTCGACGATCAGGTTCCGCTGTCAACGATCATGGACCAGGCAGCCAAGTATTACGCGAACATCCTCTACCTCTACAGCCCGCTTATCAGGAAGCTGCTGACCAAGGTCGGGGAGCTGAATCTCGATATCAAAATGATCGCGCCCGACCACGGGGTCATCTTCAGGAAACACATCGGGGAAATCCTGACCGCCTACGATGAGTGGAGCAAGAACAAATTCGACGAGAAGGCCCTGATCATCTACGATACGATGTGGCATTCGACTGAGAAAATGGCGGTTGCAATTGCTCGCGGTCTTGAGCAGGAGGGAGTGTTCACCGAATTGATCAACCTCAAGGTACACCACCGCAGCGACGTGATGACCAAGGTTCTCAACGCCGGTGCGCTCGTCCTCGGCAGCCCGACACTGAATAACGGTCTCCTGCCGCGGATGGCCGGTTTTCTGATGTACATGAGGGGTCTCAAGCCACAGAATAAACTGGCTGCGTCATTCGGCTCCTACGGGTGGAGCGGTGAATGCGTCAAACTGCTCAACCAGTCAATCGAAGAGATGCGGCTGGATCTTGTTGATGAGGGACTCAGGTTCAAATATGTCCCCACGGATGAGGACCTCGACGAATGCGTCGCGCTCGGCCGCCGCATCGGTGCGGCCGTCAAGGAACGGGCGCAGCAGGAAGGCTGAGCGGGAAGCTCACCAGACTGATCCGGAACACAAGCGACGGCTTCGATGGAACTACTCGCCAGTCACACGGTACTCTCCGAGGGAGACGACACCCGGAGCTGTACCCACCAGGTCCTGCAGTTTTTCGAGCAGACCTCGCTGGTCTGCTACGACAAGATCGTTGTGGACCAGGTCATGGGTGCAGCTTCGGACACCAGTTTCGGCTCTGTGCTGGAAGCGGCGATCGAGCGCAACCGACGGACCCTCGAGCGCTTCGTCTCAGAACTGGGGACCACCGGCTTCAGCCGGCGAACGGACCTGCTGAGTCTTCACCAGGGGTACCACAGTAAGATATTGCACATCATCGCGCACTTTCTCGACGGATTCATCGGTATCGACAGTGCGTTCTACAACATGGTGGACGACAGCCACTGGGTACCTGATGAAACCGGCAGAAGGATAGCGGAAGAACCGGAACGGTTCAGCCTGCTGTTTCTCAAGTGCTACTCACTGACACCGAGGGAAGCGTCACTGCTTCACGCATAATTTTCGGAGACAGACGTCTCTAACGGACACACGGTATGTTCTATAAAAATTTATTTCACGATCCGATCAAGGAAATCAGCGCCGACCAGACCCGGGCGCTGGTCTCTTCATCCGACATCGACAACTATCAACTCGTCGATGTCAGACAACCAGGCGAATACGAGCAGGGACATATCCCCGGCGCCCTGCTGATCCCTCTCGGTGAACTCCCGTCGCGTTATTCAGAACTCGACGGCGACAAGGAGACGATCGCGTACTGCCGCAGCGGCGTGCGCAGCAGATCCGCCTGCCAGATCCTGTCCGGGCTCGGAATCGAGACGATCTACAACATGAAAGGCGGTATCCTTGCCTACAACGGCGCGCAGGTCGAAGGCAATATCGACGCCGGTCTTGAATTTTTTCTCGGGCGCGATTTCGAGTCTGCCTACGAGCTGGTTTTCACGATGGAAGCCGGGCTGAAAAATTTCTATCTGACCCTTGCCGACCAGGCCGTCAATAAACCCGAACGTGAACTGCTCGACAAGCTCGCCCGCTTTGAAGACAGCCACATGAAAAAGCTCGCCGCCCGATTCGGTACCGCATCGTTTGACCCCGAGTCGACGATAACCGAAGGCGGCGTGGATATCGAGTCGATGATCGAGTATTTTGGAGATCAGTTACTCAGCCGTGAACAGATCCTCCAGCTGGCAATGAAGCTCGAAGCCCAGGCCTATGATCTGTACACCCGTCTGGAACACCAGGAAAGCGATGAATCGCTGACAACCTTCTACCAATCCATGGCCGATGAGGAGCGCCAGCACATGGCAATCATCGCTCAGCAGATGGATAAGCTGCTCTAGACGTATGCATTTCTTGAGGCTACCTTGAGAAAGAGAAAGAAGGACATCCAGGCGCAAGCGGTCATTGTGAAGCAGATTCGGTAGAAGAGCGGAGACTCTTGGACAAATCAGGTACCATGCTTATAAATTTCGAATCACTATAAAACGTCACCAAGGAGTTAAATATGTCTATCTTTTCGTATCAGGCGGAAGAAATGTATGAATGGGTCACCGGCCAGGATGACTTTTTGCTTCTCGATGTAAGAAATGCAAAGGATTTTGGCAGATTCAAGGTGGAAGGGCCCTACCCGATCAAGATGCAGAACGTGTCGTATTTCGATTTCATGGAAATCGAGGACGAATGCATCGCCCAGATGCCCGCTAAAGACACAAAAATCCGTATTGTCTGTGCGAAGGAAGGTTCGGCACAATACGTAGCCGAGATTCTGGAGAAACACGGTTTCACCGATGTCGGCTACCTCGCCGGGGGGATCAAGTCATGGGGTAACCTGCTCGTCCCCGTTGCGCTCAATGCCGGAGGAGACTATGAACTCTACCAGTTTATCAGGCCGGGTAAAGGATCCTGCAGTTACGGGTTGATCTTCAACAAAGAGATGATCCTCTTCGACCCGTCCCGCAACGTTGATTTCTATATCGAATTCGCCAAGGATAAAGGGTGCAGCATCACAAAGACGGTGGAGACCCACCTCCAGGCCGACTACATCGCCGGAAGCAGGCAGGTTGCCGAAAAGACCGGTGCGACCTTTTACGCGAACACTGATGACTTCCAGGGAGCGAAAATCGATTACATCCCGCTCTCGGACGGGACCGACATCGGATTCAAACCCGGCGGGCCGTCCGTATTCGTGCTGTTCTCGCCCGGGCACACGCCCGGCTCAACGATGTTCGTCATCGACAACAAATTCGTTATTTCAGGCGACATCATTTTCATCAGGTCCATCGGCCGGCCCGACCTGGGAGGCAAGGTGGATGAGTGGTCCGACGAGTTGTTCAAGACGATCTCCAACATCAAGGTGATGGACGAGGCTATCTCGGTGCTCCCGGCTCACTTCATCGACTGGGACGAGGCGAGTGAGAAACTCGATTTCACCCGTTCGCTGGCCGAAGTCAAGAAACTCAACGAGCACATATACGCGATCGATAACAAAGAGGACTTCCTCTCCTTCATCAAGTCCAATATGAGGGACCAGCCTCCCGAGTATGCAACGATCAGGCTGGTCAACGCGAACCTCGAGGTCGTTGACGACGACAAGGCGGAGGTGCTTGATCTCGGCAAGAACGAGTGTGCCGCATCCGCCTACGCCGCCGCCCAGCAGCAGGAATAACCGCCGGGTATCAGGGAATCACCACAGCAGGGCCTTCAGCCGCGAATCGCGTCGGCTGAAGGCCCTGTTTCGTTATCACCCGCTTATCATCATGAGTGAATCCACCGGCAGCGGATACGAAGACGAACCGCGGGAGCATTTCGAGCCGCTCCCTCCGCACCTCCATAGCCTTTTCTATCACCATGAACGACTGGACGGGGATCTCGATGCAGAATACCATTATTACCGGAACGCGTTTGCCCCGAACTGCAGACACATCCTCGAACTCGGCTGCGGCACCTCCCTGCTCTCCTCGCGCCTCGCCGCCCAGGGGATGCGGGTCACCGGAATCGACCTGGACCCCGGGATGCTCCGCCTCCCGAGCGGTCAACGAACGGGAGCGACCGCGCAGATGGATATGTGCGACCTGGGTTTCCGCCCCTGCTTTCACGGCGTTCTCATCGCACACAACACGCTGAACCTGCTGGTCGACGAAACCCGAATCAGGTACTGTCTCGCGTCCATCAGGCAGGTACTGATACCACCCTCCATCCTGGTTGCACATCTCCACGTCTTCGACGACTTAGCGTATCCGGCGGACGAACAGCGAATGATGCAGTTCCACCTCTATGATTTGCCTACCGGTGAAAAAATCGTCAAGGAATCGATAACCTCCCGTTCGCCGGAAAACAACATGCTGCACATCGAGCAGCGCTACAAGTACCGCAACTTCACACACCCTGAACGCAACAGAAACTATCGTCAGTACCTCGACCTTGCACTCTTCACAACCGATCAGTGGCTCTCCATCTTCGAACAATCAGGCTTCACCCCGATAGCTCAGGCCTCAAGCTTTTCAGATGCAGACACCCCGTCCCCTGCGACCTTGATTATCACGGCCACTACGTCAAATGATGAAAATCCGAAAAGATAAGACTCCGGCCACCCTTTCTTAACTCCCCCGTGGCCGCCACGCCTTTCCTCTCTTTCACACGGGTATTAACTCAACAACGTATGTACTCGGCGGCGGTGGCGGTGTGTTTCAGGCTGCATCGCGGAGGCCAGCCGGTACGGTGAAAATGGTTTGCTACGGGCCGAAGGCGTAGGCAGCTCTGCTGCCGTATTCCGTAGCAATTTTCAGCGGACCGGCGATCAGACCGCAGCGCCGCAGCCTGAAACACACCGCCACCGCCATCCCCGAACTCCTTATAAAAAACAAAGCCTATCTTTGCACAGGTACAAGCCGAACTGTTCGTCAACACAACGAGAAGAGAGAGAGGTACACAGGTATTCACGATTCACGGTAGTCAGCAACCTGTGCGCATCTTTTTCATGCGGCCTTGATCTAGGTCAAGGAATCAATACCGTTTCTCAAGTATCTTCCAGTCAACAATCATCGTTGGAACTGATTCCGACGAACACATCAACGAACGACAAGAGGAGGCTTCTCCATGTTTTGTAATCAATGTGAACAAACGGCCAAAGGAATCGGCTGCACCACTGTTGGCGTCTGCGGAAAATCTGACGACGTTGCAGGCCTTCAGGACCTGTTGAGCTACGCCGTTCAAGGCCTTTCAATCGTGGCAGTTGAAGCGCGAAACCATGATCTCGTCAGCAACGAGATCAACCGCTTTACCGCAGAGGCGACCTTTGCCTGCCTCACAAACGTAGACTTTGACCCGAAACGTTTCGAGACCTGGATCAACCAGACCGTTTCGTATCGTGACGATCTGAAGAGCAAAGTCGCTGCCGCAGGCGGGAACATTGCCAGCACCGACGCTTCCGTCACTTTCGAGCCCGCCGGGACTCTTTCCGGACTCAAAGCCCAGGGTGCTGAGCTGAACTTTATCGAGAGCCTCGACGAGAATGAGGATCTCAGGTCGCTGAAGCAGATCGCCCTGTACGGAGCCCGTGGTCTCGCAGCCTATATGGACCATGCAGCCATCCTCGGACAGGAAGACGAGACGGTTTATGCATTCCTGCACCAGTTGCTCGCCGATCTCAGCAGAAAGGATCTAGGCGTAGACGAGCTCGTCGCCGCCGCGCTCAAGTGCGGTGAAGTGAACATCCGGGCAATGCAGCTGCTCGACGAGGCAAACACCGGAACCTACGGTCACCCGGTACCGACCCCGGTGCCGCTGGGTACCAAAGCCGGCAAAGCAATTCTCATCACCGGTCATGACCTCAAGGATCTGCACATGCTGCTCGAGCAGACCCAGGGCAAAGGTATCAACATCTACACGCACGGTGAGATGCTCCCCTGTCACGCCTACCCGGAACTGAAGAAGTTCGACCATTTCCACGGCCATTACGGCACCGCCTGGCAGAACCAGCAGAAGGAAATGGACGTGTTTCCCGGGGCGATCCTGTTCACCACAAACTGCATCCAGAAACCTCGCGAATCCTATATCAACAATGTCTTCACGACCGGACTGGTCGGCTGGCCTGAGGTTTCCCATATCGGGGAAGACAAGGATTTCACCCCGGTAATCGAACGCGCTCTCGCCCTGCCCGGCTTTACCGCTGACGAGGATAAGGGTGAAGTGTTGACCGGGTTCGCACGCAACACCGTCATGGGAGTTGCCGACAAAGTTATCGACGGAGTGAAGGCAGGCGCGATCAAGCATTTCTTCCTGGTCGGCGGCTGCGACGGCGCCAAGCCTGGCCGCAACTACTACACCGACTTCGTCGAGCAGGCTCCAGCCGACACCGTCATTCTCACCCTGGCGTGCGGTAAATTCCGCTTCTTCGACAAGAAGATTGGCGATATCGGCGGGATTCCGAGACTGCTCGATGTCGGCCAGTGCAACGATGCCTACTCCGCGATCCAGATCGCGGCAGCACTTGCCGAGGCCTTCGACTGCGGACTCAACGATCTGCCGCTTTCGATGATCCTGTCCTGGTACGAGCAGAAGGCATGCGTCATCCTGCTCAGCCTGTTCAGTCTCGGGGTCAAGGACATCCGCCTCGGACCGTCCCTGCCTGCATTTATTACTCCCAACGTACTTGATGTATTGGTCCAGAACTTCGCGATCAAGCCGATCGCAGAGACCGCGCAGGAGGACCTGCAGGCTATCCTCGCATAGAACCAACCGCTGACACGCCGTCCCGAACTCTGAGGGCGGCCTTTCACAACACCGATAGATTCCGCCCCACACACCGTGGAAGGGGCGGAATCTTTTGAATTATGACGACACCTTCCAGAAAGACCTTCAGAACCGTCCCCGGCCACGCGCTGCCGATTGTATCCCCGGACACCCTGGCCCGGCTGCACGATTGTGCCGTGCGCTACAATGTCACGCAACTCCGGGTCACCCCCGCCTCACGCCTGGCGGTAGCAGTCGAAGACGATCATCTGTTCGAACAGTTCTGCACGGCGGTCACCCCGCTCATGGAGCCCCTGCCGCAGAACGGCGCCATTATCCACAGCTGTAACGACCACGTCCGCTGCACCCATGAGTTCGAGGACTCCAGCGTCATCGTCTCGCGACTCTCCGACCTCGAGTTCGGTGCGGATATGCCCGCCAAACTCAAGATCGGGGTAGCCGGTTGCTACCGCTGCTGCACGATGGTCCGGATCCGCGATATCGGGATTTTCCCGGCCGCCCGAAACTCCTCGCGGTGGAACCTCTCATTCGGCGGTAGCGGAGGTCACACTCCCCGGATTGGCGATATTCTCGCTACCGGGCTCCTGGAAAACGCGCTGATCACCATGGTCTCCCATGCTGTTGCCGTGTACCGGGAGCACGCCCTCAAGCGTGAGCGGACCGCCGCGTTCATTGAGCGTTTCGGCATAGAACCATTCCGAGAACAGATAAAAAATGAGCGACTTGACCCAGGTCAAGGAGTTTCCCCGGGGAAATGGTAAAGTACAGGCGAATTCAGCATGATCACCCGAAGGACTTGAATCGTCGGACTTTACAGGAGATATGACATGAAACAGACAAGAAAGATAATTCAGATAGACGAAGAACTGTGCGACGGCTGCGGTCTGTGCGTACCTGACTGTGCAGAAGGGTCTCTGCAGATCATCGACGGCAAAGCGAAACTGGTCGCCGACAAACTGTGTGACGGTCTCGGCGCCTGCCTCGGGTCATGCCCGACCGGCGCACTGCAGATCATCGAACGCGAGGCGGACGAATTCGACGAGGAAGCGGTGGAGGAGTATCTGGCCGGACTGGATGACAAAGCGCCGGCCCCCGGGCCGACAGCGCCCCCGGTGTCAGGTTGTCCATCCGCCCAATTGAAGACCTTTGACGCCCCCAGCCCCTGCAGCCAGGCGAACATTCCCGCACGGATGGATGGTGGCGCGGTCGGCGGCTCGCTCCTCAGTCACTGGCCCGTGCAGATCAGGCTCATCCCGCCCCATGCACCGTTTCTCAAAGATGCCGACGTGCTGGTTGCGGCCGACTGCACCGCCGTTGCAGCTCCGGGTTTTCAGCAGAAATATTTAGACGGGAAGGTCGTGATGATGGGCTGCCCGAAATTCGACGATACGGATTCCTATGTTGATAAGTTTGCAGAGATTCTGA
>Ga0180436_10005590_pt1 | contig 11074 bp, 8 predicted proteins | sample SS_ome_2_FD_132434 | JGI IMG/M metagenome (GOLD analysis project Ga0180436, IMG submission 132434) | Hypersaline lake sediment archaeal communities from the Salton Sea, California, USA - SS_3_S_2 metaG | ecosystem: Environmental > Aquatic > Non-marine Saline and Alkaline > Hypersaline > Sediment...
TCAACACGGTTCATCTCTACCTGCCGCACTATGACCGTGCGTCACTTGAGCGAATTGTCGATGACCTGCGCAATCCCGATGCCGAGGACCGCCCACCGACAAACGTCGAAACAGCCACTACGACCTATGACCGCAATCCTGCCATGGAGAAGGTCTTCAAGCGCCTGGCCGGTCTGCCGACCTACGGCATCAGTAAGTTGCGCCCGCTGCCGCCGATCAAGCGGCTGCTCCGATACGCGTCCCTCCTGTCGATCAAGGACCGCATCGACGAGAACGCCTACGACGAGGCACGCGACGCAATCGTCGACCGCCTTGTCACCGCCCGGGACAAGAAGGCAACCAAGAATGCGGAGTGGGGTACTGTCGTGGCGGAGAGTGGCGAACTGGCCCTATCGGTCTCGTCCATCGACCTGGCCGACATCGGAATGCCGGAGAACTCCACGAGCATTCGCGTGAAGCTCACACCCGAGAATATCCACCGCCTCTTTGCGAGCTGCGGCCGCATGCTGGCGGCCGGCGAGGGGCTGGAGAATGCCTTCTGGAAGAAAGCCCACGACCCAGAGGAACCCGACCGGGCCAAGATCGAGCTATACGCCCTGGTCCGTGATTCGAGCTTCCTCACATCCTTGGAGAAGTTCGCGGACGAACGGTTCAAGGCTCTCGTCGTCGCCGCCCGCTCCGCCGTCGGCAAACTTCCCGAGGCCAAGAAGCAGCGCTATCGCGCCGTTGCTGATCGCTCCGGCAATCCGGAGACACACGATTGGTCCCTCCCGGATCGGATTGTCGAACGCACCGAGGGTGACAAGTGGCACAAGCATCTCTACTGCGATACCGAAGGCGCCTTCTCCTGCAAACTCAATACATGGGAGCAGGCAGTCCTTGAAGCCGAGATGAAGCGGCCCGACTTCGTCGGCTGGCTTCGCAACCGCGAGCGGGCCCCCTGGGCGCTGTGCATCCCTTACGAACACGGCGGCGTCAAAGGCTTCTTCCCTGACTTCGTGATCGTCCGCAAAGAGGGCAAGAATCTGGTCGTCGATCTTCTCGAACCGCATGACCCGTCACGCACAGACACCTACGCCAAGGCCAAAGGCCTGGCCCAGTACGCCAAGGACCATGGTGAACGCTTCGGCCGACTGCTGATTATGAAGGCCGAGGGCAACCAACCGCCCTACGCGCTCTACGAAATCGACGTGAACGATCCCGACACCCGCGCCAAGGCCCTTGCGCTCCACGGCAACAACGAGCTGACCGGCCTGTACGTCGCTTGCGAGTCCGAGGAGTAGCGTGCCGGAGAAAGAATACATTGTCTTCTGTGATGAGTCCGAGAAGCATGGGCAGTTCTTCTCCAACTTCTACGGCGGTGTCCTCGTAGGGGCTTCCCAATATATGGCCGTCACGAAGCGGCTGAACACTCTGAAGCAACGGCTAAACTTCTTCGGTGAGACGAAGTGGGAGAAGGTTTCATGCCGCTATCTCGACAAGTACATCGCACTGGTGCGCGGCTTCTTCAAGGAACTTCGCCGCGGCACGATCAAGGTCCGTATAATGTTCACCCAGAACGCCCTTGTTCCCAAGGGTCTGACACCCGAGCACCAGGAGCACGAATACTTCCTGCTCTATTACCAGTTCATCAAGCATGCCTTCGGTTTACGGTACTGTCCGGCCAAGCCGGACCATACGACGGCGGTGCGCGTGTATATGGACGAGCTACCCGACAACAGGGAAAAGCGCGCGCGGTTCAAGGCATACCTGCACGCCCTACAGGAAAGCACGATCTTCGCACGCCGGGGATTGACCATTCGCGAGGAGGACATCGCCGAAGTGCGGTCGCACGATCATGTGCTGCTCCAGTGCGTTGACATCGTGTTGGGAGCCATGGCCTTTCGGCTCAACGACCGGCACAAGGCGAAGCCACCAGGAAGACGGAGGCGCGGTAAGCGCACGGTTGCCAAGGAGTCGCTCTACAAAGTCATCTATGCCGAAATCAGGGAGATCTACCCCGGCTTCAATGTCGGCATGACAACCGGCAGAAAAGGCGGCCCCGAGGACGTGTGGAGGCATCCGTATCGGCATTGGCTTTTCAGGCCGGCTGAATTCGACTACGATGGCAACCGGACGAAGAGAAAGCAAAAACCCCGCCGAGCCTACTAACCACTGACGCATGACGTCAGCCTTCGGCCACGGAAGGGTTTTCAAAGGAAGTCTCTCATTTCGCCCATATGCCGTCAAGGACGATTTCGAAGTTTTTCTTCTGCCAAACCGCCTATCTCCCCGTCTGCCAGACGGACAGGCGGCGGCCGCGGAGGGCGTTGATGAAGCCGGCGAGGGAGGCGGCGTTGACGAGGCAGAAGTAGAAGGGCAGCGCCAGGATGTTCTGCCTGATGCCGGCGCGATCGAGCAACCAGCCCAGCACGGCCATGGCATAAAAGAGACACTGTGCCGCGAAGATCAGCTTGAACAACGGCAGGTACAGAAGGAACGGATTTGCGAGCAGCAGTATTATCTGCGGAATCAGCATCAGCCAGCGCATGACCTTGCGCGAGTAGACGTGCCAGGTAAACCACGGGTGCAGACCCGCGTCCAGGTAACGGTCCATCGTCAGCACCATCGTGAAACCGCGCACGGCGTTGCGCACGCGCACCTTCCATTCTGCCTTGGATGACGGTGCGGTCTCCTCGTAGAACCGGGCCTCGGGCTCGAAGATCACGCGATAGCCCTTGTTCACAACGTGCAGCGGCAGGACGTGATCGAATTCCAGGTATCCCGGAATCGGCATGAACAGCTCGCGGCGGATTGCCGTCATGGCGCCGGTTATGAAGGCGTTGGAAAAGACGTCGGAGTCCGCTTTCTTCAGGGCCGTCTCGTAGATCCAGTAGATGCCTTCTCCCTCGCCCACCATGGTATCCGTCCGCTTGAGGACCTTGTTGCCGTTGACGATGCCGACCTTCGGGTCACGGAAATGCGCGGCAACCTTGCGCAGAGCGCCGGGATCGAAAATGGCGTTGGCGTCGGTTATCAATATGATGTCGGCTTCGGTGCGGGGAGCCAGCTCCGAGACAGTTGTGATTTTGCCTTTCTGCTCTTCGTTGCGGATAAAGCGGATGCGGGGATCGCCGAAGCCCGTCACAATTTCGTCGGTTGCGTCGCTGCTGCGGTCCGACACCACCGTAATCTCGACCTTATCCGGCGGATAGTCCAGCGCCAGCGTAGTTTCCAGCTTGCGGCGGATGATCTTCTCCTCGTTGTAAGCCGGGATGAGAACGCTGACCGAGGGCAGCTCCGCATCGGTCGGCGGTTCGGGGGTAGGACGGCGCCGCACGCGCCCCAGAACGATCAGAAAGAGCGGGTACAGAACATAAACGTAGGCGAAGTCGAATGCGGCGGCGATAAAGAGCACGAGAGCGAGGATCTGCATAGAATCAATGCGCTCCCTTGGTGTTGAGCACCGTGGGGAAAGTCATCAGTAGAATCCAGGCATCCATTGCAAAGGAGTAGTTTTCGACGTAGTTAAGGTCGTACTTGACCATGCCGGCCAACGACCGGTTGTCCGAGCGCGCCTTGATCTGCCACTCGCCGGTGATGCCGGGCCGCACCTGGCAGCGCAGAGCGTTGATTTCGGGGAAGGGGGCGACCATGTGCGGCATCAGGGGACGCGGACCCACCAGGCCCATATCTCCTTTCACGACGTTCCAAAGCTGCGGCAGCTCGTCAATGCTGGTCTTGCGAATGAACCTGCCCACCGGTGTAATGCGCGGATCGTTTTCCGTCTTGTAGAGCATGCCGCCGGCCTGGTACTCCTCGATTTCCTTGATGTCGACCCGCTTGTCATGGTCGATGTACATCGAGCGCAGCTTGTAGACGCGGATGGTTTTGCCGTCCAGGCCGACGCGGTCCTGTGAGAAAAATCCGGGGCCGCGCGATGTGAGCCGCACAGCGGCCCAGGCCGCGTAGATGAACGGAGCGGCGAGAAGAGCCAGTAACGATCCCAGCGCGCAGTCCAGGGCCCGCTTGATGCGGCGCTGGTACAATCCGTCGGCGCTGACGTGGAGTCTGCCGCCTCTTGCGGCGGCTTTCTGGACGTAGCTCCGGCAGATCTCCACGTCGGCGCGTAGATCCTCGGGAACGGGAGGATCCGCTGACTTGTCAGTACCTTCGCTCATAGCGGGTTCCGTCGTCTCTCCTAGGCCGCCGCATGGGAATCCGGGCGAATCCGCAAAACTGCAGCAGCCGCTCTGCCGACGGCCCAACGGCCGCAGGCGTTCGAATTCGCTCATGCCTGCGCGCGGTTACGGTAGAGCGATTTGTCCACCGCCGCGAGCATCCCTTGCCTGTTCAGTTCCATATCCAGAAAATCCGCCGTTTTCGAGACCCACCTTTCGGGGTCGGCCATCAGGTCGTTGTAGTTGCAGAAGAAGGCATGCATGTTCTCCCGCCCTTCCAGCCATGGCCGGAGCTGCGCCAGGTGCGACTCAAAGAACTTCTGCATTTCCGCGTCGTCCGGGCCGCGGCCCCTGCCCAGGCGCTCGAGCATAAGGGCCTGCGATGCGAGTATTTCGGACATGTTGCGCAGCATGAAGATGACCTTGTAGCAGCGTTCCGGCGGCAAATCGAAAAGCAGCATCGATACCATCTTAAAGCACTTGCCTTCGGCTTCATCGAGCCAGGAAGAATCCTGTTTGATCTTCTTGACCTTTTCCAGCTCGAAGTAGCCGCGCGGGTTATCGGCATCCGGTTTGCGTTCGTCGTCGGTGATAACCGGCAGGCCGCCGGCGCTCAGCATCTGCATCATCAGTGAAGTGCCGCAGCGCGGCAATCCCGAAACGACGACTATCATGAGATGTTCTCCTCTGCAAAGGGCGGTCATGCTATGCGGCGGCGGCGGTTTGTGTCAAGCACGTGAGCGCCCGCAATTCTGCTTGGTTTCCAGCGTTCGAGTTTCTACGCTGCAATATATGCACCCCGCCAAGTCGAAAGCCGATGCGGCACGGCTGATCTGCGCCGCTCTTATGTGGGTTCTTGCGCTGTTTGCCGCCGGCGGTCTGCTGCATGCCGCGTGGTGCGCCTTCACGTGGCGGAACTTCCACTTTCTGGATTACGGCGGTTACACCAACATGATCTGGAATACCGGGCACGGGGCGCCGTTCAGGGTTTTGATGGACCGCTCGTATCTCGAGATGCATCTTTCCTTCACGCTAGTGTTGCTGGGGCCGTTATTCCGCATCTGGGATCATCCTTTTCTGCTCGCGCTCGTGCAGTGGCTGATGCTGCTTACGGGGGCGATCATTCTCGCGGTCACGGCCTTTCGAGCGGGTCTGCGTTGGGAGACCGTTCCGGCAGTGGCGGTCTTCTTCGTGGGCTATCCCTTTACGCAAAGCACCATGCTGGCGGAGTTTCACGGCGTTTCGTTTTACTTCCTGCTTGTTCCCTGGCTGTATGCGGCATTGAGGTCGGGGAGCGGCGGTGCGTGGATTCCGCTCTGCCTCCTGCTGGGCGTGCGCGAAGACGCGTTTCTGGCGGCCGTTCCGATCACGGGGTACTTTGCGATCAAGCAGAAAAGCACGCCGAGTGCTATCATGGCCGGACTGAGCCTGATATACGGACTGGCGGCGGTGTTTGTCCTGTTCCCGTTGATCAACGGCGTCTCGCTCCTGGAGTTCAGATCGGGGTGGATACCGGGAACTTCGCGCTCGCTGCTGCCTGAAGGCGTCTCCACCCTGTGGCCGCGTTTCCGGTCGCTGGCCCTGGTCGTGTTGCCGTGCGCGCCGTTCTTATTGCGCAGGGGCTGGGTTCCGGTGGTGTCATTGGCGGGTGTCCCTCTGCTGGCTGCGCTTTGCGGCACAGCGCCTCACCAACACGGTTTGAAGTTGCACTATCCGGCCGCGGTTATGGCATGCCTGGGTGTGGCGATTGTGGAGGCCTGCAGCGTGAGAGAATCGCGGCGTGAGAGGGGGGCGCTTCGCGCGGCATTGCCGTGGCAGGCCCTTTACCTTATATTTGTCACGATTATCATGCACCTTCGTCTCGGGTTCCTGCCCGGCGGCGGTCAACGCACCAGGGTTTACGCCGGAGTTGACCCGGACGGCTTGCGCCTCCTGCAGGCGGCGCGGCACATTCCCGATCGCGGGACCCTGATCTGCCGGGAAAACCTCAGTTCCTTCTGCGCCAACCGGGGCGACCTGCAGGTGTGGGAACTCTTCGAGCCCGGAAAGCACAAGTTCGACCTTGTCTTCGCGACCCTTGACGAACTGCGCGGCCCGGGAGGGGGCCGGCTCGGCAAACTGCTGAGCGACGGCACGTTCGGAGTGCGGTATTTCGACGGGACGGCGATTGTCCTGCAGCGCGGGTATGACACAGGGCGGAACGGCGAAGTTCTGATCGGCTCATAGAGCCGATGCCACAGGTGAGGTCACCGACGCCACAGGTAGGGCTGCCGATGCCACAGGTAAGGTTACCGGTGCCGTAGATAAGGTCACTGATGTCATGGGGCAATCGGGGGCAGTTGCAGCAGCCGCTCAATGTGAGCGGCTCAACAGCCGCAGGCACAAACGCCTGGCACAACGGCTTCCCGAAAGCTCTGCGGCCGAGGAGCGCTTGCAAAGGCAAGCCGCATCGGCTAGTTTCGCCCGGAGAATGCGATGAACGAAGAAAGAGAGACTGCGGACATCGAGTCCTCGTCCGACGAATATGCGACACGTTTCGCGGGCAAGACGGGCGAGTGGATGCTCAGCGTGCAGGAACGGATTACGCTGGAATTCCTGGGCGCGGCGCCGCGCACGTCCGTGTTGGACGTAGGCGGAGGCCACGGCCAGCTTGCCGTTCCGCTGTGCCGCGAGGGATACCGCGTGACTGTGCTCGGCAGCGATGAAACGTGCCGCCGTAGAATCTCGTCCATCGTGGATTCCGGTCAATGCGAGTTTGTTGTCGGCAACGTGATCGACCTGCCTTTCAAGGACGCCTCGTTTGACGCGGTCATCAGTTTCCGCATGTTGACGCACTGCCGCCGCTGGTCGAAACTGGTAAGCGAGCTGTGCCGTGTCACGCGTGGCCCGGTGATAGTAGATTATCCCACCAGCCAGAGCGTGAACCGCATCGCGCCGGCCCTGTTCGGCGCCAAGAAGAAACTGGAGGGCAATACCCGCACTTGGCAGCTCTTCAGGCACGAGGAGGTGCTGCGCGAATTTGAGCGTAACGGTTTTACGACTGCCAGGCGGGATGCCCAGTTTTTCATGCCTATGGTCTTGCATCGCACGTTGAAGTGCCCCAGATTGTCCGCCGCGCTTGAACGGATCTGCGGGAGGACCGGTCTAACGAAGCGCTGGGGTTCGCCGGTGATTGTCGAAATGGTGGGGAAGGGAAAGGGCTCATGAAGATAATTGTCACGGGAGGAACGGGTTTCACGGGAGCATGCCTGGTGCGCCGCCTGTTGTCGCGTGGGCACGAAGTGCTCGTTCTGGACAATCAGAAAGGTCTGGCGGACGAAGAGTTGGCCGGCAAGGGAGCCGGGGTTACCATCGGCAGCGTCACGGACACGGCCTTGCTGAAACAGCTTATCCCGGGCTGCGAGCTGATCTATCATCTCGCGGCGGCCTTCCGCCGCGTAAACCTCCCCAAGAGTGTATACTGGGAAACCAACGTCACTGCCATGCGCAGCCTGCTGGAGATCGCCAGGGCCGAAAAGGTGAAGAAAGTGGTCTACTGCAGTACGCAGGGCGTGCACGGCAACGTCGACAATCCGCCCGGCGACGAGGATACGCCGATAGAGCCCGAGGATTACTACCAGTTTACCAAGTACGAAGGCGAGAAAGTGGCGCAGGAATTCATAAAGAATGGCATGGACATAACCATCCTGAGACCGACGGCAATCTACGGTCCGGGAGACCCGGGCCGCTTTCTGATGCTTTATCGCCGCGTTCAGAAGGGCATGTTTCCGTTCTTCGGCAGCGGAACGGCGCTCTATCACCCGGTATACGTCGAGAACTTCGTGGATGCCTTCGAGCTTGCCGCGCTGACGCCCGAAGCGAAGGGACAGACCTACATCATAGCCGACGATCGCTATTACACGATCGAGGAGATCGTCAAGAAGATCGCCGCGGTCATGAACGTGGACCTGAAGATACGCCACTATCCTTTCCGGGCGCTGTACGCGGTTTCGGCCCTGGTGGAGATTCTGTACAAACCGCTGCCGGTGGATCCCCCCCTCTTCCGGCGGCGTGCCGACTGGTTTCGTCAGAACCGCGCTTTCAAAATCGACAAGGCGCGCCGCGAACTGGGCTACGAACCGAAAGTCGGCCTGGACGAGGGTTTAAGACTGACATACGAGTGGTACAGGGAGAACGGGTACCTTTAGACCTTGAACCAAGGCCTCTGACAAGAAAAACAAGAAGTCGGGCACCGCAATGTAGAGTGAGTGTCAAGTGTCGCGTGTAGCATGGGAATTCTATTTCCGCGACACGCGACACGCCGTTCGGTTACGGGCGAAGCCCGCATTAGAGAATGTGCGGAATCTGCGGAATAAACTGGGATGATGAGGAACTGGTCGCCCGCATGGCCGACCGTATGACTCATCGCGGCCCCGACCAGAGCGGCACTTTCCACGGCGAGGGCATCTCGCTGGGGCATCGGCGCCTCAGCATCATCGATCTCAGCGAGCACGGCCGTCAGCCTTTGGCCAACGAAGACGGCTCGCTGCAGCTTGTCTTCAACGGCGAGATCTACAACTTTGCCGAGCTCAAGGTCGAGCTGGAAGCAAAGGGTCATCGTTTCGGCAGTCATACGGATTCCGAAGTGATCGTCCACGGCTACGAGGAATACGGCAGAGATGTCTTGCGCAAACTCAGGGGTATGTTTGCTTTTGCCGTCTGGGACGCCGGGAAGAAGACGCTCTTCGCCGCACGCGACCGCATCGGAATCAAACCGCTTTACTATTACTGGAAAAGGGGCCGGCTTATATTTGCTTCCGAAATCAAGTCGATCCTCGATGTGCCGGAGGTGCCGCGTGAGCTGGACCGCCAGGCGCTTTACGACTACATGGGTTTCGAGTTCGTGCCGGCGCCGCACACCATGTTCAGGGATATCATGAAGGTGCCGGCCGGCCATTATTTCTTTCTCAAGGGCGGCGACCTGGAGGTAAAGCCATACTGGGACCTGAGCTTCGCGCGGGCGGATAACAACAGTATTACAATGGAAGAAGCCGTCGAACGCGAGCGCGCCGAGCTGGAATTTGCCGTCAAGAGTCACCTTGTCAGCGATGTTCCACTGGGTGTCTTCCTTTCGGGGGGGCTCGATTCCAGCGCGATCGTGGCCATGATGCGCCGTCACATTTCCGGACCGTTGCGCACTTTCACGATCGGGTACTCGGACAAGACGTTCAGCGAACTGGACTACGCGCGCCAGGTGGCCGAGCAGTTCGAGACAGAGCATCACGTGCTGATGCTGGACGAGATCGGGGAGGGCGACGTCGAACGCACTCTCTGGCACCTCGACGAGCCGATGACCGATCTATCGACGGTGCCGCTTTTCTTCGCCTGCAAGAAGGCGAGACAGTTCATTACCGTCTGCCTGAGCGGCGAGGGCGGCGACGAAAGCTTTGCGGGCTACGACCGTTTCAAGGCCAGCCGGATCGACAGCTACTACCGCCTGGTTCCGAAGGTTATCCGCGAGCGGATAATCGGGAAGCTCGCCCGGCGGCTGCCCGACCAGTCGCAGAAGAAGGGCGCCGCCAACATGCTCAAGCGTTTTATCGAGGGCTCGCTCCTCCCGGCCGAGGGAGAGCACCTGCGCTGGCAGTATTTCTCCAACGACGAACAGGACCGGCAACTCTTCAGCAAGGCCTTCGAATCAGAAGTGGACTTCGATCCGTTCCGTTATGTACGGGAGCATCGCGCGCGGTACGACGGCCGTGACCGCGTCAACCGCGAGGTCTATATCGACACCCGTTTCATGATGTCGGACAGTGTGCTGATGAAGGTGGATCGAATGAGCATGGCGCACGCGCTCGAGATACGGGTTCCGCTGCTCGACCACGTTTTCGTGGAGTTCAATGCTTCGCTGCCGGGCAACTGGAAGTTGAAGGGGCTGCGCACGAAGGAGATTCTGCGGGCGACGCTCAAGGGAATACTTCCCGACAACATCGTTTACCGCGGCAAACAGGGCTACAGTCTGCCTGTAAAACATCTGTTGCGAAATCGTCTCAAAGATTACATGATTAGGCGGCTGAACGAGTCCGACATAATCAGGCGCAATTTCAATGTGGACTACGTCAATCGACTCATTCGGGAACACCTTGACATGCGGCATAACCATAACCACGTGCTGTGGGGGTTGATCAATGTCGCGGCCTGGCAGGATCGCTTCGAGGTCGCGGCCTGAATAATGAAAGTCAAGCAGGCCATGGGAGGAGACGGTCGCTCCGGCTTTGCCCGGTACCGCGCTCTGGTATACGGCGGCTTGCCGCTGGGGCGCGTTGCGGCCATCGAGCTGGCCACGGCGATGGTCGGAGGGATGCCGGGCGGCTTGGGGCTGCTGCTGCGCAGCTGTCTTTACCGCGGGTTCTTCGGCGCGGCGGGACGCAAAGTGTTCATTGGTCGCAACGCGGCATTCAGGCATCCCCATAAAATCCGGTTGGGCAACAACGTTATAATCGACGACAACTGCGTCATCGACGCCAAGGGCGAGAGCAATGCCGGCATAAGCGTCGGCGACAACGTCTACATCGGGCGTAACACGATCGTCTACTGCAAGAACGGCGACATCAATATTGGGGACAATGTCAATATCTCGTCCAACTGCGAGGTGTTCTCGTCCAACCGGCTCACCATCGGCGACGACACCGTAATCGGCGCCTACTCTTACCTCCTGAGCGGAGGTGAGTACGACTACAACGATCCATGCAGGTTTTCGGAGCAGAGCGGTATGAACACGCGCGGCGAGTTGTCCGTCGGGCCCGACTGCTGGCTGGGGGCCCGCGTGACGGTGCTTGACGCGGCCAGCATCGGCGAGCGCTGCGTGATCGGGGCGGGAGCGGTGGTCTCGCGCCCGATTCCGGCGCGCAGCCTGGCGCTCGGAGTTCCCGCGA
>Ga0180436_10005591_pt1 | contig 11074 bp, 9 predicted proteins | sample SS_ome_2_FD_132434 | JGI IMG/M metagenome (GOLD analysis project Ga0180436, IMG submission 132434) | Hypersaline lake sediment archaeal communities from the Salton Sea, California, USA - SS_3_S_2 metaG | ecosystem: Environmental > Aquatic > Non-marine Saline and Alkaline > Hypersaline > Sediment...
GAGTTTCACGGGGAGTTTCCAGAGCATGATTTAATTGAAGAGCTTGTCAATCATTATTGTTATGAAAATAAAATATAAGGCTTGAAGAGGCTGCCGACCGGGCGGCTTTTATTTTTGGATTTTTATATCTATAATCCGCTTGCAGTTTTTTAGAACGGCAGCAGAAAAGCTGCCATAAATATGACAGCTCATGCATCGCTATTTTTTCTTTTCGTCGTAGTATTGAACAGGGTACATGGATCCTTCCGATACCATTTTGTTATCTTCGATATCATGCGGAGACGGGTGTCCTGCTTTTTCAACCGGGAATGAATCTACGTTGTGTTTTTCCGAAAAGTAAGGGATCTTTTCTTTGACGTTTTGCAAGTACGATTTCAGTTTTTGTCTGTTTGTTTCGTCTTTGAGCATATATGCGGTGACTCCGGCGACAACGGCGAGACCTGAGATCAGATTCTTTTGCTTCATGGTCATAACCCCTTTCGATTAGGTGTTTGCAAATGTTATTCCCATGATTGCCGCCGGTTAAACCAGCTGATCGAGCGCTTCGTCTATATTCGTCGTCGGCTGCCTGCAGGCGAAATTTTCACAAATATAGACAGTCGTTTTGTTATCGACTGCTTTGTATTCGGCCGCAAAGTCGGCAATCCCTTTGAAATCGTCAGGCGATTCTGCGGCGAGGACGGCATAATTCGGCTGGAAGGCCTGCTGCAAAGCGCTTACGATCTTCTGTCTGTCCGGATCATTCCGTTTTCCGAGCACAACGATTTCCTTTTGCGGCATGAATTGGCTCAGCAAACCTTGGAGAAAGTTTGTATGGCCGCTCGGATAAGCAGAGACGTCTCCATGGAAGGCAGCAAACATTTTTGCCGCTTGATCATGGAGCGACAAGTCGCCAGTCAGCCTGCCCAGCCGGGACAGCTGCACGGCCAGGACGCCGTTTCCGGACGGGAGGGCGCCGTCGTATACTTCTTTATCCCGCACGATCAAAGCCTCGGCATCGCTTCCCGTAAAATAAAAACCGCCGTGCTCTTCATCCCAGAACAGCCCCTTCATGTCTGCTTCGAGCTTTTTGGCTTTTCGCAAATCGGTTAAATCAAGTGATGCTTCATACAATTCGATGTAGGCCCACAGCAGGAAGGCGTAGTCATCGATAAATCCTTTATTTTTCACCTCGCCGTCACGGTAGCGGACCATGATGCGACCGTCTTGAATCAATTTATTCTCGATAAACTCGGCTGCAGCTCGCGCCATCTCCAGGTATTCGGGCGCATTGTAGACTTTCGCCGCTTTGGCAAGACCCGCGATCATCAGAGCGTTCCAAGAAGTCAGCACTTTATCGTCGACATGAGGATACGTTCTTTCCTGACGTTTTTCAAAAAGCTTTGTTCTCGCTTCTTCAAGCTTGTTCTGAAGCTCTTCATCTGTCAGCGCGAATTCATCCTTGATGTCTTCCAGCCTGGTGTAGATCAAGTTTGGAATATTATGGCCTTCAAAATTCCCTTCTTGCGTGATGTTGTAGACCGCGCAATACAATTCGCCAAGTTCATCTCCAAGCGTTTCAAGGACTTCTTCTTTTGACCACACATAATATTTGCCCTCTACGCCTTCCGTGTCGGCATCAAGCGCTGAATAAAAAGCGCCTTTCTCATCGGTCATTTCGCGGCGGACAAATGTGATGATCTGCTCGGAAATCTGTTTATACCGTTCGTTTTTCGTGATTTGATAGGCTTCAGTATATGCGATCAGCAATAAAGCATTATCGTAAAGCATTTTTTCAAAGTGGGGAACAAGCCATTCGTCATCTGTCGAATAGCGGGCAAACCCGTAGCCGACATGGTCGTAAATGCCGCCGTTCGCCATGCTGTCCAACGTTTTCATCACGCTGTACAGCGCGTTCTCCTCGCCGCTGTATTGATGATAGCGAAGCAGAAATGTCAGCATATGGGGGATTGGAAATTTCGGCGCGCTGCCGAAACCGCCGTACGCCGCATCAAAGCTGTTGATCAGCTGCTGATACGTCCGCCTCAATATGTCTTCGCCGAGCGAATCGCCGGCATCGCTTTTCGCTTTGATTCTCAGGTTGTTGGCCGCTTTTTCGGCAATATCTTCAACATGCTCCCGGTTTTTCGCGAAGGTATCGGAAAGCTGCTTCACCACCTCAACAAACCCCGGACGGTTAAAACGGCTCGTCTTCGGAAAATATGTACCCGCATAAAACGGCTTCTGATCAGGGGTTAAAAACACATTCAGCGGCCAGCCGCCCTGCCCCGTCATCATCTGGCAGATCGTCATATAAATCGAATCCACATCAGGCCGCTCCTCGCGGTCCACTTTAATGGAGACGAATTTCTCATTCAGAAGCTTCGCAACTTCTTCATCTTCGAAGCTTTCATGAGCCATGACATGGCACCAGTGGCATGTGCGTATAGATACCCAAACTAGCTATACCCAATAGATACGAGTACAGGCTTGTTCTCGCTTTTCGCTTTGTCAAATGCTTCTTCTCCCCAAGGGAACCAGTCCACAGGGTTATGAGCATGTTGGAGTAAGTACGGTGACTTCTCAGCGATTAATCTATTGGGTTTACTTTTGTTTGGCATGGGATCACCTTCTTTCATCACTTTTATTTTTATACTTTACCACAGGCTGTAATTTTAATTCATTTTAGTTTTTAATAACAAATTAAGATGGATAATACAAAATCCTAATAATCAATTGTTGATATTTACGACCAGTTATTATAAAATATATTAAAAAAAGGAATATTTAGATTATTCTAAAGGTTGTGAAAGGGACATGGGTGACTTTAACGGTTTACAGAGAGGGAAGGTATGCTGAAATCTTCCTAACGCAGAAAAGTTTCTCACCACCTTTGAGCTGTATTAGGGAACTTAAGTATCTAATACCGTTTATGCAACGTTACAGCATCAGAGCCATAAGTTGTCCATTTAACTTATGGGAAATTGGGTGGAACCACGGGTAATGCACTCGTCCCTAGCTTTGGGGATTAGTGCATTTTTTTATTTTCCACTCAACGTGGCTATTGCAAAGCTAGGGTTTAGAGTGTAAATCAATTTTATTAAAAGGGGATGCACTATAATGAGTGAAAGTTTAATAAAAGTTCAATTCAAAGAAGGAAATACGAAGGAATTTCCGAAGGGGATAACAATAAAACGTATTGCAGAATCCATTAGTACAACTTTAAGAAAGCACGCTGTTGTAGCAAAGGTTGATGAAAAATTCGTGGATTTAAGCTATACCCTTGACAAGGATGTTAAACTCGATATTTTTACTCTAGATTCGAAAGAAGGTTTGTCGGTGTTAAGACATACATCCACCCATATATTGGCACACGCTGTGAAAAGGCTTTACAGTAGTGTAAGTTTGGGTATTGGACCAGTAATTGAAGATGAGTTTTTCTATGATTTGAAACTTGAACACAGTTTGTCTCCCGAGGATTTACTAGCAATTGAACGTGAGATGGAAAAGATTATTAAGGAGAATATAGAAATTAAACGAATTGTTGTCTCTTATGAGGAAGCTGAAAAGTTATTTGAAGAAAATAATGAACCATTAAAGCTTGAAATATTAAGAGGAATTCCAAAAGGCCAAGAAATAACTCTTTACCAACAGGGAGAATTTATTGATCTTTGTCGCGGTCCACACCTTCCATCAACTGGTTTCATTAAAGCATTTAAATTAACTCGTGTATCTGGAGCTTATTGGAGAGGAAATCGCCAAAAAGAAGTTCTTCAACGAGTTTATGGAGTAGCTTTTAAAAAGAAAGACGATTTAAATGAATATCTATATTTTTTAGAACAAGCAGCAAAACATGATCATCGACAGTTAGGAAAACAATTAGATTTATTTATGTTCTCAGAGGAAGCACCGGGAATGCCCTTTTACCTACCTAAAGGACAAATTGTTAGAAAAGAATTGGAGAAATTATCCCGTGAACTTCAAAATAATGCATCGTACGATGAGGTCCATACACCGTTTATGATGAATTATCGATTATGGGAGAAATCCGGTCATTGGGATCATTACCAAGAAAATATGTACTTTTCTGAGGTCGATAATACAAAGTTTGCAATCAAACCAATGAATTGTCCTGGACATATGCTAATCTTTAAAAATAATCTTTACTCCTATCGAGATCTACCTATTCGATTGGCGGAATATGGACAAGTTCATCGACATGAATTTAGTGGTTCATTAAACGGATTGCTTCGGGTACGCACATTTTGTCAGGATGACGCTCACATCTTTGTTCGAGAAGATCAAATTGAAAGTGAAATTAAGAAGGTATTTCATTTAATTGACCAAGTGTATCGTACTATTGGTTTTGAGTATTCAGTGGAACTGTCTACTCGGCCAGATGATTCATTAGGAAATAATCACCTATGGGAGGTTTCTGAGGGATCATTAAAAAATGTGCTTGACGATTTAGCAATCAAATATCAAGTTAATGAAGGTGATGGGGCTTTTTACGGACCAAAAATTGATTTCCATATTAAAGATGCTTTAAAACGGAGTCATCAGTGCGGAACAATCCAACTTGATTTTCAGATGCCTGAAAAATTTGATTTGACTTATATTAATCATAATAACGAAAAAGTTCGTCCTGTTGTTATCCACCGTGCTATTTTTGGTTCTATTGATCGTTTTTTTGGAATTTTAATAGAGCATTTTGCGGGTGTTTTTCCTGTTTGGCTTGCCCCTATTCAAGTTCAAATTATTCCTATTTCACATATTCACCTGGAGTATTGTTTAGGGATTAAGTCGGAACTCAAACAACACGGGATAAGAGTACAAATTAACGAGAGTAATCAAAAGTTAGGGTACAAAATTAGGGAAGCACAGGTTCAAAAAATCCCCTATACATTAGTAGTAGGAGACAATGAAATTAAAGAAAACGGAGTAAATGTAAGAAAGTATGGAGAGGAACAACAAAAAAATGTTTCAATTGAAAGCTTTAAAAAAAATATTTTGCAGCAAATAAAGACACGTAGTGTCTAGTTGAAAGAAAGTATAAAAGTTTTTAATAAATCTTCATCTAATTTGAAGCTATCTTGATAAAAAAGTATTTTAAACAAGTAAATATCACAAAAAAATGAATAAAATGAAAAAAACCCTTTACAAATATAGGATATCTACCTATAATAAAATTGAATAATCTGATTATTCAATTTTATCGGAAGGAGGATATAATTATGGAAGAAATTCAAAATGTGTCTCAAGTAGAATTAGAAGAAACTTGCTACGATTGGGATAATAAGTAAGGCGGAAGAAAAGGGTTAACGATTTTTTCGTTATCCCTTTTCTCCCTATAAAGGATGAGGTAAATGACTCTTTTAAAAAAACAATATGAAATGTTTAAGTGTGTAACAGATGAGAATTATCTGAAAGAATACAAAAAACAGAATCACTTTGATTGGGTTAATTTTGATTTTTTTAGGAAGTTACATTTTAATAAACGGGCGATTAGGTTTAATCATGTATTTCCTAAAACTAAAGAAAAAACAAGGGAATGGGAAAAGTTTGTTAAGAACTTCTGCAATCAACATAATTATACCGGTCAAAGAGTTGAAGAAGATGCAGACTCTTTTGTAAACTTTCTTTCGAAAAAAAAAGGAAACGAAAGCTATATAGCTCAGCTGGCTAAACACGAATTAAATATATACCTAGTTACAATTGGAAAAGGGAATGGTTTTGTAGATGCATTCTGTTATCCAATTACATGTTTTAACATAACCAGCACAGAGACTAAAAAACATAATTACTTGTATATAAAAGGAAAACAAGGGGTTAGATTATTCAAGATAGAACAAAGTGTAGCAATATGGATTGAAAATTATAAGAATTTATTATGTATTAAAGAAGCAACTAATCTAACACATAATTCTTTAAATACTCAAGAAAAAAATCAGTTAAAAATTGCTATAGATAACTTTAAAAAATTAGGTCTGTTGGACATATGGAAGAGAGAAAGTATTAATGAAAAGTCTAAACAACATTAAAAATAAAATTGTCATAGTTGGAACAGTTGATAGCCTAGGTGCAGCCATTGTATGGACAGGGTTACCACTTTATGCATATTCGATTACGGGATCTTTTTTATATACATCATCATTATTTTTTACTTCAGCAATAGCCCGTATATTAGCAACCTTTTTTGGAGGCTATTTAGCAGATGTATCATCGAGTAAAAGAATAATGCTAAGATGTTTAAGTATTAATTGGTTTTTTTATTCACTATTATTTTTGGGATTATCACTCGGTTTAACTTGGATTATATTCCCTATCATGTTGATTTCACAATGTTTCAGTACCATATCGATCATGAATCAAAACCTTTGGTTTAATTCACTTTGCTCAAAAGAGACCCTGGCTTCCGAAATAAGTGGTAGAAACTCATGGTTTTTGATTAGTAAAACAGTTGGTTTCTCATTAGGACCACTCATGTATCATTGGCTTAATGCATACTCATTAATTATCAATCTATTAACTATATTGATTGCAATAACATTAATATTAACAATAAAAGATTTAGGTTATGTAAATAATAAAAAGAAAAAAGAGAGCATTTTTTCTTCGTTCAAAGAAGTTTATAAAAATCAATTATTAAAAAGGCTAAATATAATAGAAATTTTAAATGGTTTAACTTTTCCTGTTTTAACAAGCTTATCGATATATATTCTTGAAAAGAATTTAAATGCTTCTTCTCTTATAATTTCTTTGTTTTGGTTGATAGGAGGAGTAGGAGCGATTACGGCTAACTTGATGCTTTCGAGACTTAAATTATTTAAATTACAGTATATTCATCAATTTATAATAAGTTTTGTTCTCGTAGTTGGTGGATTGTTGTTAATGACGATAGCTAGCTATTCTTTTGTCTATTTAATAGGATTTTCTTTATTTACTTTAGGTACCCCTATAATAAATAATTTATTAAGGTCAAAAGTGTTTATTTTCGCCCCAAGTCATATGAAAGGAAAAGTAACATCAGTTATAACGTCTTCATCAGATTTAGGCACTATTATAGCCTTATCATTGTCTTGGATTGTTGTTGAAAAATTCGGGGTATTAATTTTTATGTCTTTTGTTATTTTAACAAGTGTAAGTCGAATATGCCTTTTTTTCTACACTCTACATAAAGTAGAAAATAAAGTTGATGTGGAGGGATAATTCTTGTCCAATTGTATTGGTGTTGGGTTGAGTTTTCGTCAAAATTTTTTTAAGGATTTAGATGTAATTAAGCAGGATGTTGATTTTTTAGAGATTATTTCTGAAAGGTATTTCGATAAAAAGAATGAAGAGGAATTGAATACTATTAGAAATTATTTTCCCTTAATTCCACACGGACTTTCTCTTTCAATAGGAACTTATGAACCTTTATCTAAAAAAAAGGAAAAACAAATATCCAATTTGTTGGCAGAATTACAAATTAATAGCTATACAGATCATTTAGCAATGAGTAGTGTAAAAGATATCGAATTACTCGATTTTTTTCCAGTAATGTATAAAGAAGAAACTTTTGAGTTTTTAATAAACAAATATGATCAATTGAAAAAAGGAAGATTAAAAAATTTGTATTTAGAAAATATAACTTATACCTTTAATTGGCATAACAATGATTTTTCAGAGTTGGATTTTTGGTATAAATTGCTTAATGAAACAAACATAGGTATGTTGCTAGATGTATCAAATTTATATATAAATAGTATAAATCATAAATACGATCCATATGCTTTTTTTGATAAGCTACCTAAAGATAAAATAAATTATTTACACGTAGCTGGATTTATCAGAAATAAGTATGGATTTTTAATAGATTCTCATTCTGAACCTGTTCATAAAGAAGTATGGAAACTAGCCGAGTATATTATTAAAAAAGCTCCTGTCAAGGGGGTCATATTAGAAAGAGATTTAAATTATCAAAATTATCATGATGTGAAAAATGATATAAAAATTATTAAATCACTAGTATATAAATATCAAACTAACTAAATATTGATGATCTTTTGAAAAAGTCGCCAGATTTAGCGGCTTTTTTGTTGCTAAAAAATATTGAAACAGGAATTTAAATGACCACTCTATTTGTAATTCTTACACTCTTTTCTTATTTAATTTTATTTTTATAACCTGGTGCTTTCTTCTTTTATGACACCAAGGCATGTCCATTAGAATAACCAAACTAGCTATACTCAATAGATACGAGTACAGGCTTGTTCTCGCGTTTAGCTTTATCAAATGCTTCTTCTTTTATGGGAGGTGTAAGTCTTACTTTAAAGTAAGACGACTTATTGACAGCCATTAATTTAATTATTTTTGCGGTATTGATTGCTTTAACGGCGTTTTTTGTTGCAACGGAATTTGCGATCGTAAAAGTGCGGGCAACTAAAATTGACCGGCTTATACTTGAAGGGAAAAAAGGAGCGGTATCCGCCAAAAAAGTAGTTACCCATTTAGATGAATATTTATCGGCTTGCCAACTGGGCATAACCGTTACAGCGCTGGGTATTGGATGGGTTGGAGAGTCGACATTCGAAGTGATCCTTCATCCGATCTTTGCTTATTTCAATGTGAGCGAGCAAGTCACACATATCTTAATCTGAAAAAAAGGATTGAATAAACATTAAGTAATCAACAAAAGAAGTTGAATCAAAGACAAACTTTCCTGTGATATTTTCTTGTTGATCTCTTCGCCTCTCTTTACCTCTGCAATAACCGTTATGGTTTGGAGGGATTTGATGGGGCTGGAAAGCTGAAAATCGGCGAGTTGGCGGAAGGAACTAAGGTAACGAAGAGAACAATTGATTATTATACAAAGCTGGGTTTGTTAATCTGCTGACGAAAATGCAAAAAGAGCGAATTCACATTGCTATCTTATTGGATGAGTATGGAGGTACGTCGGGTTTAGTAACAGTTGAAGATATCCTTGAAGAAATCGTGGGAGAAATTAGAGATGAATTTGATGTTGATGAAATTCCGGATATTCGAAAGTTAAAGGATGGTCACTTTATAATAAACTCAAAGCTGCTAATTGAAGATGTCAACGATCTTTTGGATATCAATTTATCTCATGAGGAAGTGGACACAATAGGCGGCTGGTTCATGACTCAAAACATGGATGCAGAAGCTGGTTCTGAACTAGAAGCTGATGGTTATATTTTTAAAGTGCAAAAAATAGATGGGCGGCAGATTCATTTTCTTGAAGTTAAAAGAGAAAAAAATTCAAATCAATAATGATTTAAAAAAAGAGAGCCTGAAACTTTTCAGGTTCTTTTTATTATGGAATACAACCATTGACCAATGACAAGTCGAATAGCCGATGCTGACAAGTACCGGCTTGTTTTCGCGCTTTGCTTTTTCAAAGGCTTCTTCGCCCCACGGGTACCAGTCGACGGGGTTGTGTGCATGCTGGAGTAGGTATGGCGACTTCTCGTTGATTAATCTGTTCGTTGGCATGGGATCACCTGCTTTATAAACGAATTTTTATTCATTATTGTCTTTACATGATTTAATATACCAAATATCAAAAGAAGAGGTTTCTAAGGTTAACTTCTTCTATTTTATTTTATGGAAAGAGAAGCAGACCAACTGTTATTAAAAGAGCTCAGTTAATTCTTAAGATTTTTCGCCCCTCTTTCTTCAGGTTTTGAATTTAAAGTATGATTATAAATTATTCAAAACAAAGGAATGAGACAAATTGGGGCTATATATTGACGGAGAAATAGAAAAGCAGAAGAACCCCTCGCGCCGAAGCGTCTTGTTTGCCATTTTGGTTGTTAATCGTTGCCGATAACGTACTTGCATGCGGTAGTGCACGGACGATAATGCTATGCCGAAGCGACATACCGAATCAATGAAAAAATTCAATCAAGGCGTCGCCGCCCACCCCAATTAGAATCCCTGCTGATTCCGATCGGTGACGGACTGACCGTGTCGCAAGTCAAGAAATAAAAGCACATCATCTGACTAGTTACTGATTCGGTGACTAGTTTTTTTAATGCCCGCAATGCCGCCACAATCTAAAATCGGAATATGATAAATTCAGTTCATAAAATGTTGAAGGGGACATGCCCTTAGCAAATTGACAAAAGGTTCTTTTGTAGTAAAATTCAAACTATTCATAAACGAAAGGAACCGCCGTGATTGAAAGCGGGGACAAATTTTAAATAAGAAGGTGTTGAGGTGGCGGGGTATTCTGAACGAACGGTTGAGAGTTACATAGATTCTCCGGATCGATTAAAGAGATTGTACAAAAGAGTATTATTCATCGTGAGTCTGTCGCAGATTTTCGGCGGTGCGGGGCTGGCTGCCGGGATTACGGTAGGCGCCCTGTTAGCAAAGCAAATGCTTGGGACGGATGCGTTTTCAGGAGTCCCTTCTGCCTTATTTACTTAGGATCGGCAGGAGCCGCTTTCGGCGTCGGGAGACTTTCTCAGCGTTACGGGCGCCGCACGGGCTTAACCGCCGGCTTTATGGTCGGCGGGATCGGCGCAATCGGGGTCGTTGCTGCGGCCGTGATCAACAGCATCATATTGTTGTTCGTTTCCCTGCTTATTTACGGAGCGGGCACAGCGACAAACTTGCAGGCGCGGTATGCCGGCACTGACTTGGCTGATAAAAAGCAGCGGGCTAAAGCGATCAGCGTCACAATGGTGATGACAACATTTGGAGCGGTTGCGGGCCCCAATTTGGTGGATGTCATGGGGAAATTTGCTTCGATCATCGGCGTTCCGCCACTTGCGGGACCGTTTATTTTATCGGCGGCAGCTTTTATTTTGGCAGGGCTTGTGCTTTATATTTTGCTTCGGCCGGATCCGTTGGAGATCGCCAAAAAAATCGAAACCTATAGACAAGAAAATAAATTAGCAGACGAAACGAAGTCTGCCGGTGCTTCGGACGATCAAAAGGGGATTACAATTGGTGCCGCTGTTATGGTGCTTACCCAAATTGTGATGGTTGCGATTATGACCATGACGCCCGTTCATATGCAGCACCACGGACACAGCTTGGGAGATGTCGGGATCGTGATAGGTTTTCATATCGGTTCAATGTATCTTCC
>Ga0180436_10005592_pt1 | contig 11074 bp, 9 predicted proteins | sample SS_ome_2_FD_132434 | JGI IMG/M metagenome (GOLD analysis project Ga0180436, IMG submission 132434) | Hypersaline lake sediment archaeal communities from the Salton Sea, California, USA - SS_3_S_2 metaG | ecosystem: Environmental > Aquatic > Non-marine Saline and Alkaline > Hypersaline > Sediment...
CGCCGCCTCGACCGCCTGCGCGATCACCGCAAGGGCGTCGCCCGCGCTGTCAAGGGCCGGGGCGAACCCCCCCTCGTCCCCCACCGCGGTCGAGAGGTTGCGGTCGTGCAGAACCTTCTTCAGGGCATGAAAGACCTCCGCCCCGTAGCGCAGCGCCTCCCGAAACGTCGGGGCCCCCACCGGCATGATCATGAACTCCTGGAAGTCGATCGGCGCGTCCGAGTGCGCCCCGCCGTTCAGGATGTTCATCATCGGCACCGGCAGAACCTTCGCGTTCGGACCGCCCAGATACCGGAAGAGCGGCAGCCCCACCTGGTCCGCCGCCGCCTTCGCAATCGCCATCGACACCCCGAGGATGGCGTTCGCTCCCAGCTCGGCCTTGTTCTTCGTCCCGTCCAGCGCCAGCATCGCCGCGTCCGCCGCCGCCTGGTTGGTGGCGTCCGTCCCGAACAAGGCCGGAGCGATCTTCTGGTTGACGTTCTCGACCGCCTTCAGGACCCCCTTGCCAAGGTAGCGCTGCTTGTCCCCGTCGCGCAGTTCCCAAGCCTCGTTTTCACCGGTGCTCGCCCCGCTCGGCACCGCCGCGCGGCCCTGCGCCCCCCCTTCGAGAAGCACTTCCACTTCCACCGTCGGATTTCCCCGCGAGTCGATCACTTCCCGCCCGCGTATCTCGGTAATGATGGTATCAGACATGTTGCTTGAGTTGAGGATGATCACGGTCCGGATCGGTGGGCTTCCTCACGGACAGCCCGGATCGTCTTGACCGTGTAACTGTGGATCTCGCCGGTCTCGTAATCCCGAAACTCGACCCGGTCCCCCGGATTCCGCCCGATCAGCGCCTGACCGATCTCGGAAAGGTAGTTCACGACGTGGCGCTCGGGGTCTCCGTCCCATGCCCCCAGCACCGTGTATTCGATCGACCGCCCTCCCTCGCCCTCGAGTTGCACGGCGGTCCCGATGTTCACCGCGTCGGTGTCGACGTCCCTGAAGTCGGTCCCCTGCGCCACGCTCAATTCCCGCTCCAGCTCGATCCGCCGCCGGTTCAACACCGCCTGCTGCTGCTTGGCCGCCTTGAATTCGAAATTCTCCCGCAAGTCGCCGTAAGATCTCGCCACCGCGATGTCCTTCACGTTCTGCGGGATGCGCTTGTTCACCAGCTCTTCATATTCCGCCTTGCGCCGCTCGAGGCTCTCCCACGACACCACCAAAGTCTGCTTTTGTGACCGCTCATCGCCCCCCACCAGATCCTGTGTCTCCGGGTGGGCCTTGATCACCCGCGCCATCAGCGACTTCCGGTCCAGCTCCGGAAACGCCGGACTCTGCATCAGCTTCCGCGCGAAATTGCGCACCTCGTTCAACTCGACCCCATCAAGAAGGTCCCGCACCAAACCCCGGTCCTCGAGCAACAGGTTCTGCAAACGCAGACTGCGTCGCGGACCGCTGTCAAGGCTGTCCTGCTCGACCACCGTCAGAATCGCCGGACCCACCTCGAAACCAAACACCTCCGAAGCGGCCCGCTGACGCTCCCGGCAGATCCATGCAAGGGCGTCCGGACCCAGCGCATGCCGCGACAGCGCCTTCCGGATGTGCAGCAGGAGGGTGCCGCTGTGCCCACGCTCCTCGAACAACTTCGCGATCTCCGCCACCCCGCGCGTCCCCACACGGTCAAACACCGCGAGGATGCGTTCCTGCCACTCCCCTCCGAAGGCCTCCGGAAACGCCTCGTAAACCCGCCGCTGCCGCGCCGCCGGCATCCCCGACATCTCCGGCGCCAGCGGAGTCGAGATGTTCGCCAACACCTCCGGAATCTTCAGCGCGCCGTCCGCGACAGAGACCCCCGGCATCGCCTCCAATAGCTCGTCCCGCGTCGCCATCAGCTCCAGAACCGGGCCGAGGTTCAGCTTCAGCCCCTTGCGGCTCACGTCCTCGATCTCCTCCAGCAACGCGGTCACGGCCTCCGGGTCCGACTCCAGCTCCTTCGCCCGCTTCCGCAAACCGTCCAGCACCCGCGCCTTGCCCCGCAAATCCCGCGCCTCCCGGAAGTCCGCCAGAAGCGTCTCCACCGGCCCGAGATCCGTCTCCCGCAACACCAGCGCCTGGTTGCGCTTGCTTGGCACCACCACCCGATGCGTCTCTCGCAGCGCCTTCTTGGCCCGGTCCCACCACTTCTTGTAGGCGTCCCCGGGAATCACCCCCTCGCACAATTCCCGGTCGATCTGATCCGGCTTCATGCTCCCCCCGTGGCTCTTCAAGATCCGGATCACCACCTCCGCGGGATCACTTTGCGCCAGCGCCCGAAGCTCCTCGATCTGCTCGATTTTGTGCGCCCGGAAATCCGTTGGAGCAAGCGGCTCGGTCCGCTCGAGGGCCAACTTCAATCCCATCACCCGTCCCTGCTCGCGTTCGAAATCAATCGTCACCTTTCCCCCGAACAGATCCCACCCGATCACCTTCCCCGAGCCCCAGCTCTTGTGGAGGCAGAAGCTCCCCGGCGCCAACTGCGACAAGCGCTCCCCGACGCTCTGGGGAATCCGGCCGGACTCCACAAGCTTCGCCACATCGGGGTGCATGCGGCGGACCATGGTAAGGCCGCCCGCATTATGCAACGGTTTTATCGCAACATTGGCGATTCTCCGTGCGCACCGAGCACTAGCCCCCATCGTCGCCGTGCATTGGAATCCGGCGAATGCGTCGCGGCCGGCTCCGCGGTCGCGAAGCGCGCTCCTCCGCGAACTCGAAGGCCCGGATCAGCACGCGAAGTTTGTTTTCGAGCCCCGCGGCCATCTCCTCGGGGAAGTCGTCCTCGGCGCTCCCGGCGATGAGCCCCTGCCGGAGCAGGCGCCCCGCCACGTCGCGCTCCTCCCAGCCGTATTGCTCCCCGGCACGCTCGATCCGGACCGTGCCGATCTCATCGCTGATTTCCGCCGTTCGGCGCTCGAGGTTCACAATCTGCCTCGGCAGGCGTGGATTATGCTGCGCCAGCACCTGCTCGTCGGCGCGCGCCCGGCCTTTTTCGTGCTCGGGCCGCGCCGCCAATTCCACGTCGGTCTGGTAGTTCCGGCCCTTGCGCTGGTAGGTCAGGCGGACCGTTTCTCCCACCTCGCGATGACTCAACAGCACCACCATCTGCGCCTCGTTCACCAACAACTGGTCCTCGAACTTCCACAGGAAATCATGGCGCCGGATCCCCGCGGCATAGGCCGGCCCATCGTCGGGCACCCCATCGATCAGAAAGCCCACGCCTTGCGGAACGTCGTTCAGCAGCGAGTAGACCTCCGGAGAGGCCTTGTCGACCGAGATCCCCAGCCATGCCTCCGGAGCTCCCTCCCCATCCCGCGACCCCGAGGAGACCACCGAACTGCGCGGGTTCGCCAAAACCACGTCGCCTTGCCCGAACCCGTCCGGAGACATCGCCGCCGCCACCAACAATCCCGCCAGCTTGTGCACCGTCCTCGTAGTCATTCCTCAATAGGTCGTAATCTTCGTCAACACCGCTTCTTCCCACTTCGAGGAAATCCGCACCCGCAGGCCGCTCTCGCAATCCACCATGTCTTCCGTTTCCGTCACCTCGTATCCCCAGTACCGGTGTGGCGCCTCCGTGCCGTCACCAAGGACGTTCCCGCCGTCAAAGCGGTCCTCGACGTTCTGCACCAACTCGAGGGTCTCGAAGGACGGGCCGCGACGCCAAGGCGCCCCCGCCTGCTCGGCCGCCGCGGCCGCCGCCTCTTCCGGCCCCCTCGGTTGGGCCAATACCATGAGGGTGGCCAGCAGTCCCAGCATCGCCGCGCCGGCCGTCACCCACCGCACCCAGCGCGGGCTGTTCGGCCCGGCCTCCTCCGCCAACTCATCGATCTGCGTTTCGAGGCGCGTCACGGCGTGGTCGCTCAACCCGCGAGGCGCCAGCCGCTCGAGGCGACCCTCCAGTTGTTTCAATGCGTCATCCATTCCGCGCTGCCTTCAGGTGCGACAGTTTGTTTTCCAATTGTTCGAGGCCGTAGCGGTAACGCGAAGCCGCCGTGTTCTGCGAAATCTTCAGAACCTCCGCGATCTGCGCGAAGGTCAAGCCGCCCCAGATCTTCATTACGATCACCTCGCGCAGCTTCTCGGTCAGCGACTCGACCGCTCCACGAAGCATTTCCGCTTCTTCCTCTTCCTCGGCCCCGGCGTCCAGCCAGTGGTCGTCGTAATCATGGAAAGCGATGATCTTGCGGTGCTTCTTCTCGCGCCGCCCCTCCTTCCGGCCGTGATCCATGGCGCACATGCGCAACACGGAATAAGCCAAGGGCAGATCCGGCGGGCGATACCCCCGTTCTTCCTGGTATCCCCACAGGCGGACCAGTGCGTTCTGCAGCAGATCCTCGGCATCCTCGTTGGTGGCCGTCCGCTGCCGGGCATACAACAAGAGTTTGCCCCCGTGGGCGGAAAGCCACTCCTTCCACGCTGCAGACAGGCGCCTGGCTCTCCGTCCCTTCACTTCCCTAATACAATGCCACAGCCACGATCGTCCGTCTGTAAAAACTGCTATGCCCTCAAAACTCTGATTTTCAGCCGCTTACAGACCCGTCAAGCCGGTCCGGGGGTCTCGGTGGCCGCTTCCGTGACCACCTTTGTCCCCGCCCATTCGTCGCCCAGCCGCAGCAGCGGCTTCGGCCCGTCGTGCCGCGAGATCAGCACGAACAGCTCCACCAGCGGGAAAAGCGGGATCAGGAGCACGACGTTCCGGACCACCCCCGCCTGCCAATTCCCGCTCAGACCCGCGCCATCCCGGGTGACGGCCCGGATCCGCCGCGCCTTCTTCCCGACGCTCTGTCCATCGAGAAATGGCAGCGAGTCTCGCGTCAGCATATACGCGATCCACAGTCCGTAACTCGCGTGATCCAGGAGTCCCGGCAACAGAAACCGTGCTCCGAGGTACAACCCGGTCGCCAGCACAAGGTCAATGGCCGCTGCAATGATCCGATCCTGCAAACTGGCGTCATCGGACGCGACGACCTCCCCTTCGTCTTCCGGTTCCGGCCGCACCCTCACCTCGAGGGGCGGGGCGGTCCCGGGGATCTCCCCGGCCTCCGTCCCTTGGGATGGGGTTTCCGGCGGCGTGTCTGGCGGGGGCGGCGCGGGCGGCGGCTCCCGCTTCACGGCATCCGGTTCCGGCAGACTGCGTCGTGGCGATTCCGATTCCTCGTTCATGAGCAGGGGGCAAGCATACGCCTCACAACCGGAATTGGGAGGCCAAACTCCGTTCGGGCCCTGGCAAAAACCCGCGCCGCCCTGCGCCCGGCGGCCCTCCCATCGCGTCTCCGGCCCCGAAATGGTGCTCGGTACTGGATTTGAACCAGTGACTTCATCCGTGTGAAGGATGCACTCTACCGCTGAGTTAACCGAGCCTTGGCGCTACCGGGCGGGATTTATAGCCGCCTCCGATCCGCGTGGCAAGACCGGAGAAGCCCCTTCCGAACCACGACGACCGACTCCTCCACAAATAGGGGTCAGTCAACGTTTTTCGTGATTTCTGAGAGCAGTTTCCGGGCTGGTTTCCATGCTGGGCCCGAGGCGGGCTCGGGATCGGTTCTCACGAGGGTCGCGGTCCGCTTCACATCGCCCATGATCAGCGCTTCTGCAATCCAGGCAAGGGGCACGACGGTGGAGCGGCGGATGGCTCGTCCGATGACCCGCTTGCGCCAGTCATCCTTTCTGAGGGCTGCTATGGAATCCCGGCGGTCGCCGCGGGCCGTGCAATGATAGATCGCTCCCGCAAACTCGATTCTCACTTGGCGCGGCAACCGCCCAATTCCGCAGATTCCCGATTTCCGGGCAACGTAAAACGTTGACTGACCCCATCTTCCGCCTTCTACAAGCTCCGCACGCGGGTTATTGAGGAGAAAGAGAAGTGACGGCCGGGAACCCGAAGTACTCCCGCGCGTTCTCGTAGCAGATGCCCCGGACGAGGCCGTCGAGGAGGCCGGCGTCGTTGGGGATGAGGCCCGCTTCGACGTCTTCGCCGATGATCTTGCAGAGCAGGCGGCGGAAGTATTCGTGCCGCGGAAAGCTGAGGAAGCTGCGGGAGTCGGTGAGCATCCCGACAAAGCGGCCCAGGAGGCCGACGCTCGAGAGGATCTCGATCTGGGCGGTCATCCCGTCGAGGGTGTCGAGATGCCACCAGCCGCTGCCAAGCTGCATCTTGCCGGGGGTGACGCCATCCTGAAAGCTCCCCATGAGGGTGGCGAGGGGCGCCAGGAAGGCGGGGTTGACGTGGTAGAGGACCGTCTTCGGCAGTTCCCCGGATTGTTCGAGGCTGTCGAGGAAGGCGGCCAGCCGGCGCGTCAATGGTTCGTCGGACTGTGAGTCGTATCCGGTGTCCGGACCGAGCCGCCGCAACATGCGCGTGTTGGCGCTCCGGAGCGCGCCGAGGTGGAGCTGCATGGTCCACCCGCGGGAGGCATTCCAACGCCCGACGTGCTGCAGGATCCATGTCTGCCATTGCTCGGCCTTGAGCGGATCGAGTTCCCCGCCCCGCCGCAGGGTTTCGTAGATCGTCCGGGCCTCGGCCGCGGAACACGGCGCGAACGGACAGGATTCCAGGCCGTGGTCGGAGAGCCGGCACCCGTGCTCATGAAAGAACCGGTGGCGGTCTTCGAGAGCCGTCATGAAGTCTTCCAGCGTGCCGGGATCCCGTCCGGCCGCCTCCCCCAGCCGGTCCGCCCACTCCCGCCACCTCACCGGGTCGTGAACGAGCACGGCGCGGTCCGGCCGGAACGTCGGGTACATGCCGGTCGGGTGGCCGCTCTCCGCGAACCCCTCGTGATGCTCAAGACTGTCGGCGGGATCATCGGTGGTCCCCACCACCCGCACGTCGAAGTCGCGCAGGATGCTCTGCGTCGAGAACCGCGGCTCGGCAAGTCGCGTGGAGGTGAGTTCCCAGATCTCGTCCGCCGTCGAGGGACTCAGCAGCAGGTCGCAGTCGAAGTATCGCTTCAGTTCGAGGTGCGTCCAGTGGTAGAGCGGATTGCGGACCGTTTGCGGGACGGTGCGCGCCCAGGCGCGGAACTTCTCCCGCGGGTCCGCGTCCCGGCCGGTCACGAGTTCCTCCGGAATCCCCGCGGCCCGCATCGCCCGCCACTTGTAGTGGTCGCCTCCCAGCCAGATCTCCGCCAGATCGGGGAACCGGCGGTCCGTCGCCACCTCCTCCGGAGGCAAATGGCAGTGGTAGTCAAGGATCGGCTGCGGGGCCGCCACCTCATGGTAAAGCCGCCGCGCCGCCGCGTTCGGCAACAGGAAATCGTCGTGAATGAAGGACATGGGCTGTCTCGCGTTGGGGATCGTGCGTCGGGCGTGGTGTGGGGTGCGTCTCCCTGACGAGGCAAGCATCAGACCGGCGATTGAACGGGGCGCACCTCGTCATCCGCTCTCGTCGCCGCTATCACTGACCAAAATGGCAGCCCGAAAACTCGACTCATTCGCGACGCATTCTGGATTTCAAGAACTCTAAAGGCGCTCCGGATCCTGCAACAACTCCGCGAATCGGTTGAGGAGCATGCCGGCGCCCCCCCCGTCGACGACGCGGTGGTCGAAGGTGAGCACCAGGTCGGCCATCGTGACGGGCCGGAAGTCTCCGGCCTCCTCGTCCCAGACCGGCTTGCGGACCCCGGCCCCGACGCCAAGGATGAGAGTCTCGCTGGGCAGCGGGATCGGCGTTCCCCAGACCAGCCCGAAGGTCCCGAAATTCGTCACGGTCGCGATCCCCTCGCTCATGTCCTCCTCGGACAGGCGCCGCTCACGTGCCTTCTGCACCAGCTCAAGGTAGTCCGAAAGAAGCTCCGCCACCGGCCGGGAATCCACATTCCGCAGCACCGGAACCAGCACCCCGTCCGTCACCTGCACCGCCACCCCGATGTCGAACGATCGCGGGTGCACGATTTGCTCGCCGATCAGGTAGCCCGCCGTGGCAGGAACTTCCGAAAGAGCCTCCCCGAAGGCTCTCAGAAAGAAAACCGTCAGTGGCGGCTTCGGGTCCAGTCCGCCGCGGTAGGCGATCAATCGGTCCACCGCCACCGGGCGGCCCACCGAGGCCAGGGGGCGCGTCCAGCTCCGCCGCATCGAGTCGGCCACCGAGAGCCGCATCGACGAGGCGGCGCTGTGCGGCCACTGGTCGACATACTCGAGGAACTGTTCGAGGTCCTCGACCGTGACGCGCCCGCCTGCCCCGCTCCCGACGATGGCCGAGATGTCGGCGGCCCGCAGGCCGAGTTCGTCCATGCGGGCCCGCATCCGCGGCGACACGTAGTGTGCTCCCTTCATCCCGGCCGGAACCGGCAGACCGCGGATGCTGGGCTCGATCTTCGGCGGCTCCCGCCCCTCCCCGTCCGGCGCCGCAAAATGGACGCCCCCGCCGCCGCTTCCAGCGGCCTCGCCGGGCGCCCCCGCGGCCGTCCCCACCGGCAGAACCCCGGTCCGGACCATCTCCTCCTCGGTCACCTCGAGCACGCCAAGGACACTCCCCACCGGGTAGCTCACCCCCTCCTCGGCCCGGATCTCCGCCACCGTGCCGGCGCACAGGGTGGTCACCTCCATGGTGGCCTTGTTCGTCTCCACCTCGATCACTTCCTGGTCGGCCTGCACCGCGTCGCCCGGCGCAACGTTCAGACGCACGATGGTGGCCTCCGCAATCGACTCCCCGAGCTGGGGCATCAGTATGGGAACTTGCGGCATATCTGCTAGATTCGTAGTAAATTTCGGATGGCGGCGGCGATGGACTCGAGGGTCGGCCGGTGGGCCTCCCAGAGGTTCGGATGGGCGGGCACCGGGGTGTCGCGGGCGTTGAGGCGCTGCGGGGGGGCGTCCAGCAGGTGGAACCCCTCCGCCGCCACACGCGCCACGACCTCCGCCGTCACCCCTCCCCACGGAAAACTCTCCCCGATCGCAAGAAGGCGCCCGGTGCGGGCCACCGAGGCAACCACCGTGTCGGTGTCGAGCGGTTTGACGCTGCGAAGGTCGACCACCTCGATCTCCCAGCCGTCGCGGGCCAGGGCCTCCGCGGCGTGGAGGGCCTCGTGCACCATCGCGCTGTAGGCCGCCACCGTGGCATGGGTGCCGGGTCTCACGATGCGGGCCTGCCCGATGGGCAGGTGTTCGCCCTTCATGTCGTCGGCCTTCAGCCAGCGATAAAGAAACTTGTGCTCGCAGTAAACCACCGGGTCGTCGAGGGCGACCGCCTCCACCAGCATCGAATAGGCGTCAGCCACGGTGGCCGGGGTGACCACGATCACTCCGGGATAGTGCGAGTAGATCGACTCCATCGTCTGGCTGTGAAACGGCCCGGAACCCTTGGTCCCGCCGCATGGAAGACGCACCGTGATCGGAACCGGAACCCCCGTCCGGTAGTAGTGCGCGCCGGCCTGGTTCACGATCTGGTTGAAGGCCACCGCCGAAAAATCCGCGAACTGCATCTCGATGATCGGACGCAGACCCTCGATGGCCGCCCCAACCGCCATCCCGATCATGGCGTCCTCGCAGATCGGGCAGTCCAAAACGCGATCGGGATAGCGGGCCTTGAGTCCCTGCGTCGCCTTGAAGGCCCCTCCGAAGACGCCCACATCCTGGCCGTAGATGAAGACGCGTTCGTCGGTCTCCAGAAGATCGTGTTGTGCTTCGCGGATGGCGTCGATGTAGGTGACCGCGCTCATGATCGCGCTCAATGGATTTCGGACAAACCGGGGGTCGAGAGGGTTCTCCAGTCGTCCTGGTAGGGATCGGGCGGCGGTTCCTGCTGGGCGGTGGCGACCGCCGCCTGGCTTTCCCGGGCCGCTTCCGCCTTCCATGCCGCCACTTCGGCGGCCGTCACGACCCCGCGTTCGAGGAGACTGCGTTCCGCCACCACCAGGCAATCGCGGCCAATCGGGGATCGCTTGAGTTCCTCGGGAACGTAGAAGGCGTCGTCGTGCTCGCCGTGGCCGCTCAACCGCAGGAGAGTGGCCACCACCAGTTGCGGACCCCGGCCGGCGCGCGCCCGGTCGACCGCCTCCGAGATGATGTCGAACGAACTCAGGAGATCCGTGCCGTCCACCTCGTGGCCCTCGATCCCGTATCCGACGGCGCGGTCAACGAGACTCCGGCAGGCGAACTGGCGGCTGTTGGGCGTGGAATAGGCGAACTGGTTGTTAACCAGCAACACCACCAGCGGAAGATGCTCGACCGCCGCAAGGTTCATCGCTTCGTGAAACGCCCCCGTGGACGTGGCGCCATCTCCAACGCTGGTCGCGCCGACCGTCCCCTCGAGCGTGCCTTTCAGCTTCCGCGCCATGAGCCCCCCGACGACCACCGAAACCATCGCCCCCAGATGGCTGATCATCGTATACAACCCCTCGGTGGGACGGCCCCGGTGCACGTTGCCGTCCCGCCCCCGCGTCGGCCCCTTCACCGAGCCGAGGTAGGTCCGGGTGGCGTCCAGCATCTCCTCGCCGAAGGCCGTCCGGCCCGCCTGGTCGCGAATCAGGGGGGCGAAAAGATCCCGCCCCTTCCGCAGGCACGTCCCAAGCGAGGCGCTCACGGCCTCCTGCCCCGGCCCAATGTACACCCCGCCCACAATCTTCCCCGCCTTGTAAAGGCTCGCCAACTTCGTTTCGAGGGCCCGCGCCGTCAACATCGCCCGGAAGGCGCGACGAACACGCTCCTCCCGGGACTCCCCAGCGGGCGCCATGGACGGGGATTCCGTTTCAACCTGCGCCACGGCGGCAGTCTAAGGCGACCTCCGCCGCGATCGCAAAGATTTTCGACCGGCCGAGTTAGCCGTTGCCACAAGCGGATTGCGCCCTCATAAACCGGGCGTTCCCTCGCTCGACATGAATTTCCCCACCCTTCTCGTCCTCGCCGCCGGAATGGGCAGCCGCTACGGCGGCCTCAAGCAACTGGACCCGATGGGCCCCCACGGCGAAACCATCCTCGACTATTCGGTCTACGACGCCATGCGCGCCGGCTTCGGCCGCGTCGTCTTCGTCATCCGTGAGGACTTCGCGGAAAGCTTCCGCCAGTCGGTCGGAAAGCGCTTCGACCGCCACATCGAGGTGGCATACGCCTACCA
>Ga0180436_10005593_pt1 | contig 11073 bp, 9 predicted proteins | sample SS_ome_2_FD_132434 | JGI IMG/M metagenome (GOLD analysis project Ga0180436, IMG submission 132434) | Hypersaline lake sediment archaeal communities from the Salton Sea, California, USA - SS_3_S_2 metaG | ecosystem: Environmental > Aquatic > Non-marine Saline and Alkaline > Hypersaline > Sediment...
CGGCCAGTTCGAGAACCAGCAGCAGGCCTCCCGCCAGCTGCTGGTCTACTCGCTGCTCATCGCCCTGGCCGTGTTCATCATCCTCATCTCCAGCTTCGGCTCGCTGCGCCAGTCGCTGCTCATCCTGCTCAACGTGCCGGTGGCCCTGGCCGGCGGCGTGGCTGCTCTCTGGGCCTGCGGCGCCACGCTCAACGTCAGCTCGGCGGTGGGCTTCATTGCCCTCTTCGGCATCTCGCTGCAGAACGGCATCATCCTGGTCAAGACGATCAATACCCTGCGCACCCGCGATGGGCTGGAGCTCCGCGAGGCGGTGATCGAGGGCTCGAAGATGCGCCTCAGGCCGATCCTGATGACCGAGCTGGTGATGATCTTCGGCGCCCTGCCCCTGGTGCTGGGCAGCGCCATGGGCTCCGAGATCCACCGGCCGCTGGCCATCGTCTACATCGGCGGGTTCCTGCTCGCGCTGCTGTTCAGCAAGTTCACCCTGCCCGCGCTCTACTACGCACTGGAGTCACGGCGCCGGGAAGGGGATACGGGGCTGCGTCGCTACCTGGCGAAGGAGAAGATCTGACAGCGAGCGAAGGACGGGTTGATCAATCGCCGCCGGCAACACGGTAGGTACCGTCCAGGCGGTCGCACATCCGGTTGTAGCGCTCTTCCAGCGCCTCGCGCTCCCGGGTGAACGCCTCCTCGTCGATCTCGCCGTCACGAAGCTGCTTCTGCAGCAGGGCCTGATGGTTTTCCAGCCAGCGCTCGGGATCGAAGTTGTAGGTCACGATCGAGTTCCTTTCAGCCGTCCACGCGCAGCACGATCTTGCCTCGGCTGCGCCGCGACTCCATCAGGCGGTGGGCTTCGGCGACGTCTTCAAGGCCCATGACATGGCCCACCACCGGGCGGATGGAGTGTTCGGCGACGAAGGCGGTCAGCTCGTCCCAGGCCTCACGCACCAGTTCCGGGCTCTTCAGCAGGTAGCCGAGGTGCGAGGCCATGATGCCGAAGGAACGCTCCGACATCTCGACGATGCCGGCTTTCGGCACGTCGCGCCAGGTGCGGTACCAGCTGAGCGGGTTCCACATCTTCAGGTTGTAGCCGGCAAAGCCCACGGCCAGGATGCGACCGAAGGGGGCGAGCAGGCGGACGCTCTTGCGGAAGACCTCGCCGCCCACCACCTCCACCACCACATCAACGCCACGGCCGCCGGTCAGGCGGCGTACCTCGGCCTCGAAGTCGGTGGTGCCGTAATTGATCGCCCCGTCGATACCCAGCTCATGGAGCAGGGCAAGCTTTTCGGCGGCGGAAGCCGTGCCGTAGACAGAGCAGCCGAAGTGGCGAGCCAGTTGCACCGCGGCGGTGCCCACCCCGCCGGCGGCGGCCTGGACGAGCACCGTATCGTCGGGGCGCAACCGGGCCATGCGGTGCAGCGCCACCCAGGCGGTCATGTAGTTCACGGCAAAGGCGGCGTTCTCCTCGTCGGACCACTCCCCCACCGCCGGCAGGGCCTGGGCCTGGTCCACCACGATCAGTTCGGCGTAGGCGCCGTGCTGGGTACCGACGATCACCGGTTCGCCCTCCCGGCGCTCCACACCGGGACCGGCGGCGGCGATCTCGCCGAAAGCTTCCATACCCGGAACATAGGGCCGTTTCGGCGCCCAGCCGTAGAGCCCCTTGCGCGAGAGCACCTCGGCGTAATTGAGGCCGATGGCCTTGACCCTCACGAGGACCTGGCCCGGTCCGGGGGAAGGGTCCGGCAAATCGGTCAGCCGCAGGGACTCCGGTCCGCCATGCCGCCTGAGCATCACTCCCCGCATCTGCCGCCCCCCCCGTGCCGCCCGTGGCGGCCATCACCATAAAGCGTTCCGTTGCAACTGCTTGACGTTACCACCCATTGCCGGATCGTTCAACCTCCCTCCCGTCTTCCCGGAATCGAACCCGCGGCGATCGCCCCCGGAAAATCGATCAATTGAGCGTGGAACTTATCCGGGGGGGCATCGTTAGTTAGGGTAGGAACCAACAATATGACGAGGCCGGGATGGAAGCAGCCGGCCATTAAAATAGAAACCAACAAGGAGCAGGACGATGACGAAAAACCGGTTCGATTGGCGCGGCAGGCTGGCCGGCGTGGCATTCGCCCTGGCCGCCCTGCTGCTCATGGCGGCCGCCCCCGGCCAGGCCCTGTCCGCCGAGCGGGCGGAGGAGATCGTGCTCGAGCGGAGCGAAGCGCCCCTGCAGCTGGAAGTGAAGAACCTCGCCGGCAGCATGCAGGTCCGGGGCTGGGACGGCAACACCCGCATCCTGGTCACCTTCCACGCCGAGGACAGCGGCGGCCTCACCGCCGAGGAAATCCTTCAACTGGTGAGCGCCGAAGCGAAGATGGTGGGGAACCGCCTTGTGGTTTCCACTGTCCTGCCCCTGGAGTCGTTCCAGCGCTTCGCCTACCCGGTGCAAAACGCCGAGGCCGACTCGGGACCCGGCTACTTCAACCTTGCCCGGGCCAACGGTTTCAGCGAGGCACGGTTCAACGGCGAACGGGTGGAGATCTACGGTACGACGCAGTTCGACGCGCTGACCGTCTGGGCCGACTACAAGATCGTCGTCCCCGAAGGCTCGCAGGTCTCGCTGAAGAACATGGCCGGCGCCCTGCGGGCGGAGAACATGCAGGGCAGCATCCTGCTCGACGGCACCCGTGGTCTGGGGCAGCCCGACGAGGCCTTCGCCAAGATCCTGCAGGTTACACCCTGAACGATGTGAGTGACGGCTGACCCAAGGCAGCATTCCAATACTCCCCCTCAGCCCCGCCTGATGGCCGGGGCTTTTTTTTGTGATACCCTCGGGCATTACCGCCGTGCAACGACCAACCACCCGGGGGGGAGACGACGATGACGAGGTTTTCCACAATCCTGTTCGCCCTGCTGCTCGCGCTCGCCTGCACTGCCGCCGGCGCGACGGAGGTGAAGGTGACCACAGTCGACCTGCTGGCCGACGCCGGCATGAGGGTCAACGGCGCCGGACCACTGCTGGTGATGACCGACGAGAAGCACAACCGGGTCATCGCCCCCTGCACGCTCAGCTCGTCCATCGCCATCGTCGACGGATCAACGCACGAGGTAACCTGCATCCCCCTGCAGACCCGGGCGATCCAGCACCTCAAGGCCGAGGCGATGACCCTGCGCCGCTCCACCGGGCAGGTCTACCTGCTGGGGGCGAAGCGCTTCCACGTGATCGACCCGGAGAAGGGTACGGCATTCCCGGTGGACACCGGATCGCAGTTCGAGTCCATCGCCGTGGACGAGGCCACGGGGAACGTCTTTCTCGCCGGTCGCGAGTGCCGTTCACTGGGGATCTACGAGGCCGACGGGGGCACCTTCCGCCTGCTGGACTGGACCGACCACGAGGAACCGCTGGTCAACCTCAACCAGACGCCGCCCCCGCCGATCCGCAAGGTGGTGGCCGAGCCGGTGCTCAACCGCATCATCGCGGTGGACGGTTTCGCGGGCACGCTGACCCTTTTCGAGGCACGCTCCGGAAAGCGGCTGCAGTCCCGGGAGCTGCCGTTGGCCACCGGCGGCCGCTGGCACCTGGCGGGCTACGACCCGGGCCTGGGCCGGCTCTACCTCGTCACCGAAACGGCCAAGCGAAAGGTGATCGAGGCCGCGGCCATCGGCCTCGACGGCAGCGACCAGGTGGTTGGGCTGCCCGGGTTCACCGAGGGTGTGGGCATTACCTGGAGCGCGGTGCGCAACGAGATCTACATCCCCTACGACAACCACCCGTCGGTGCACGTGGTCGCCTTCGGCGAAGAGACGTCGCTGCACGAGATCGCCCTCCCCGCCTTCGGCAACGACGCGGCGGTGGTCGATGCGAAACGCCAGCGGCTCTACGTGGGCAGCTGGGCCCGGGGCGAGATCGACGTGGTGGACCTGGAAACGCGGCGGCTGAAGAAACGGATCACCGGCCTGGGCATCCTCCCCCACATGTTCACCATGACCTACAACCCGAACAACGGACTGATCTACTTCCCCCGTGGGGCCACCGCGGTAAACGGCACGTTCGGCGCGGCACTGTTCACCGTCGAGCCGGAAAAGGAGATCACGGGCAAGGTCTACACCGGTCGTGCGCCCATCGACCTCATCCCGCGGCCGGGCCACGACAGCGTGATGGTCTTCGACTCCGAGGACAGCATGGTGGACATCCGCCCCGACGGCAGCTACGACCAGTACCGGCTGCCCCACGACTACCCGGTGCGGGCCATGGAGAGCCCCGAGGGGGATGTCTACCTCTCCTACGGACCGCACCAGTCCTACTGGCCGGTGGTCTACATCTGGGGCGCGCGGAACGGCATTCTGACCATCGATGCCGAGACCTTCGAGTTCTATGACCGGCGGATCCCCCGCCAGGCCCACGTCCTGGCCCTCGATGAAACGGGCGTACTCTACTTCACCCAGAACAACTGGGGCGCCGAGGAACAGTTCGTGGGCACACTGCGCGACCAGGTCAGGTTGATCGAGATCGACCGCCGGCTGGGCCTCGGAGACACGGTGGAGCGGGAGATCACCCAGCGAATCCTCGACTACGACCCGGGTGCCCGCCGCCTCTATCTCGTGCGCACGGGCGAAAAGGACGATGATCCGAGCATTCTCCAGGTCATCAATCCCGAGGCGCCGAAGCCGGAACCGAAAGAGGGCGAAGAGCCAGCGGAAGGATTTTCGCCGTATGTGGAGCACCGCCTGGAGCTCGGCGTCACCGCCGCCAGCCTGGTGCATGACCGGGAAGCGCTCTACGTGGCCAACTTCGACTCGGATACGGTATCGGTCATCACCAGGAACGGCTATACGAAAGGCAAGGACATCCCCACGGGCGACGGCCCGCTGAAACTGGTCCGCGGCACCCTTGAGGTCTATGTGCTCAACCACCTTGGACGGAGCCTCCAGGAGGTCAAGGAAGGCGGACAGACGTGGCCCTGGCCCTTCGAGGGGAACCCTGATGGCCTCTTCAACTGGCAGGGGAGCCTGGTGGTCACCGGCCACAGCGCCACGACGCTGACCGTCGCCCTCTTCGACCCCGCCGAGGGCAGCTTCACCGAACTGCACCGGTTGGCGTATCCCTTCGGCGAATCCCGCTTCGACTCGGCCAACGTCTCCTTCTACCTGCGTGGCCAGTTCGGTGACGCGGTCTTCGACCTCTGCCGGGCGGTGACCGATGAACAGGGTCGGCTGTGGCTCAGTGATTTCCTGTCGGGCCGGGTCTTGATCATCGAACGGTGATTCCATGAAGCTGTTGGGCTGGTTCTGGAAACGGAAATGGCTCTGGTGCTGCGTCGCGGCGCTGCTGGCCTTCGCCTCGTGGCAGATCTTCGGCTGCCGCCCCGAAGAGCAGAAAGACCTGCGGCAGCGGGTACGGGAAACCGTGGTCGAGGCCTTCCCCGAGGAGGCCGCCGAATTCTCGAAGACCATGGGGCTCTTCCCCTTCTCCACGGACGGCAACGAACCCGGAAAACCTGCGCCGGACCGCCCCGCCGTGGTGCTCATTCACGGCCTGGACGACCCGGGCAAGGTCTGGCGCAGCCTGGCCCCGGCACTGACCGGAGAGGGCTGCGACGTCTGGCTGATGCAGTATCCCAACGATCAGTCCATCACCGATTCGAGCCGACTCTTCCTCGAGGAACTGCGCGCGCTGCGCTCCCGCGGTGTCCGGCGCATCGACATCGTGGGCCACAGCATGGGCGGACTGGTGACCCGGGAGCTGCTCACCGGCCCGGACTACGGCTACATTGACGCGGGCGAACGCGGAGAAGTCCCCACCGTGGGCACGCTGGTCCTGGTGGCCGTGCCGAACCACGGCTCGCAGCTGGCCCGTTTCCGATTCCTTGCCGAATGGCGGGACCACCTGGCCCGGCTGGCCACCGGGCAGGCCAGCTGGCTGGGGCCGATCCTCGACGGCATGGGGGAGGCGAAGATCGACCTGCTGCCCGACAGCCGCTTCCTCACCGAGCTGAACGCCCGCCCCCACCCCAAAGGCGTTGAGCTGCTCTGCATCGCCGGGGTGACCAGCCCCTGGACCGGGGATGAGATCGACCGCTGGCTGGAGACGCTGGGGACCGACGACAGGGGAAAGGCCGAGGATTTCGAGAAGCTGAAGGAAACCATGGGCCGCATGGCCGACGGCCTGGGGGACGGCCTGGTCACCGTGGAATCGACGCGTCTGGTGGGCGTACCGCACATCACCCTCAAGGGCACCCACCTCTCGATCATCCGCAACGTGCTCGCCAGCAGCGACCGTGTGCCCCCGGCCGTACCGGTCATCGTGGAACGGTTGACCGGAGAACCGTCTCCGTAATGCCCTGCCGCACCTTGACAACCATTTCTATACAAAACATGCATCGCCTTTCCCACACCGCCTCAAATGTTCGCATTCATCAACATACCAATTGTTATCAACATTTTATGCATAATGCCTTGATCGCATGCACGTTGGTATGTTAATTTTCACACAAAATAATATCGTGCGCCAGTGTAGAGCATCTTCCGTGGGACACCCCCGTGGCGGACGATTCTACAACAGGAGGGAGGGCTCTCCGATCGCTGATCAGGCATCGAGAAGAGTGGATCGAAAATGAAAAAAAACAAGACCATGTCGTCACGCCAGATCGAAGTGGCCGAACAACTGGACAACAAGGCCACCCTCTCCAACTGGCGGGACTGGCGCTGGCAATTGAAGAATGCCATCACCGATATCGACACGTTCGAGACACTGACCGGGATCGAATTCAGCGACGAGATTCGTCCCGACCTCCTGAAAACGCTGAACAAGTTCCCGCTCTCGGTCACGCCCTACTACCTGTCGCTGATCGACCCGGAGAACTGGGAAACCGACCCGGTGTTCATGCAGTCCTTCCCCTCGCCGAAGGAACTCGACGTCAGCCACTTCGACATGGAGGACCCGCTGGCCGAGGACAAGGACCGGGTCACCCCCTGCCTGACCCACCGCTATCCCGACCGCGTGCTCTTCCTGGTCAACGGCGTCTGCTCGATGTACTGCCGCCACTGCACCCGCAAGCGGCGGGTCGGCGACAGGGATGCCATCCCCAACACCGCCGAACTCGAAGAGGCCATCGATTACATCCGCCGGACCTCGCAGGTCCGGGACGTGCTGCTCTCCGGCGGCGACCCGCTGCTGCTGTCCAACAAGCGGTTGGACTGGCTGCTGGGGGAACTGCGGTCCATCGACCACGTGGAGATCATCCGTATCGGCTCACGCCTGCCGGTGGTGCTGCCCTACCGCATCACCGATGACCTGGTGCAGGTACTGCGCAGGCACCACCCACTGTGGGTCAACACGCACTTCAACCACCCCCGGGAGCTGACCGCCTCGGCACGCACCGCCCTGGCCACGCTCGCCGACGCCGGTATCCCGCTGGGCAACCAGTCGGTGCTGCTCGCCGGGGTCAACGACTGCCCGCGGATCATGAAAGCCCTGGTGCACAAACTGGTGATGAATCGGGTCCGGCCGTACTACCTCTACCAGTGCGACCTGGCCGAAGGGCTCTCGCACTTCCGCACGCCAGTGGGCAAGGGCATCGAGATCCTGGAAAGCCTCATCGGCCACACCACCGGCTTTTCCGTACCGACTTACGTCATCGACGCCCCCGGCGGCGGGGGCAAGATCAGGGTCAACCCCAACTACCTCATCTCCTGGTCGACGAACAAGGTGATCCTGCGCAATTACGAAGGGGTGATCACGTCGTACAAGGAGCCCGACTCTTACGAGCCCGGTTTCTGCGACCGCAAGTGCGAGAAGTGCGACCTGCTGCTGAACCTCGATGACGCCAGCGAGGTGGCGGCAGTGGGCATCGAGAAGCTGCTCGCCGACTACGACGACTCCATCGCCCTCACCCCCGCGGAAAACGAGCGGCTGGAACGGAGAGAGCAGCAGTGAGCCCTGCCGACTACGCCGTCTTCGCCCTCTACCTCTGCGGCGTGCTGGGGATCGGCTTCTACCACTACCGCCGCAACCGGGACACCGAGGATTACTACGTCGGCGGCCGCTCGATCAAGGCGCACCACGTGGGCCTCTCCATCGTGGCCACCGACGTGGGCGGCGGGTTTTCCATCGGCCTCGGCGGCCTCGGCTTCACCATGGGGCTGGCCGGCAGCTGGCTGCTCTTCACCGGCCTGGTGGGGGCCTGGCTTTCGGCGGTGTTCATCATCCCCCGCATCAAGCGCCTGGACCGTGAGCACGGGATGCTGACCTACCCCGACTTCCTGCGCCACCGCTTCGGCGAGCGGGTGGCCCTGCTCGCCGCCGTGATCTCGGGCATCGGCTACCTGGGCTTCACCGGCGCCCAGGTGCTGGCCGGGGCCAAGCTGGCCTCGGTGACCATCATCACCCGCGCCCCCTTCGGCTTGACGCCGCTGCAGTTCTCGCTCTACGTCATCGCCGTGGTCACCATCCTCTACACCGTCATCGGAGGGCTGAAGGCGGTGATCTACACCGACACCGTGCAGTGGATCATCCTCCTCGCCGGCCTGATCCTCGTCACCATCCCGGTGGTCCTCTGGGGTGAGCTGGGGGGTATCGCCACCCTGCGGGAGAACCTGCCGCCGGAGTTTTTCAGCCTGACCAACATCGCCCCGGTGACGCTGGTCAACTGGATGTTCACCATCGTGCCCATCTGGCTCATTGCCATGACGCTCTACCAGCGAATGTTCGCCTGCCGCGATGAGCGCGAAGCACGAAAGGCCTGGTTCATCGCCGGCGTCCTCGAATACCCGGTGATGGCCTTCATGGGAGTCTTCCTCGGCATGTGCGCCCGGGTGATGTTTCCCGAGGTGGAGTCGGAGATGGGGCTGCCGCTGCTCATCACCCACGCCCTGCCGGTGGTGGTTACCGGCATCGTCATCGCCTCCTACTTCTCGGCGATCATGTCCACGGCGGACAGCTGCCTCATGGCCTCTTCGGGTAACTTCGTCAACGACGTCATCGCCCGCCGCCTGCGGCGCCCGCTTTCCGACAGGGCGATGATGCGCCTCTCCCAGCTGGTCACGCTGGTCATCGGCCTGCTGGCGATCATCATCGCCAGCAGCTTCGAAAAGGTGCTGGAAGCGATCCTCTTCGCCTACGCCTTCATGGTCTCCGGGCTCTTCGTGCCCACCCTCGGCGCCTACTTCTGGAAACGGTCCACTTCGTCGGGTGCGCTCTGGGGCATGATCGCCGGCGGCACGGCCACCCTGCTGCTGCAGCTCGGCATCGCCGGCCTGCCGCCGCCCCTGGGCGGCCTGGGGCTCGACCCCTCGGTCTACGGCATCCTGATCTCGGCCGTGACCTTCGTTACCGTATCCCTGTTCACCCGGCCGCCGGCCGGCCCACCAACGACCGAGGCAATAAAAACCGATGTATGACACCATTGAAAAACTTGGAAAATCGCTGATTCAGCACGGCCCGTACAACGACCGCATCTACCTGATGAAGCTCGACACGGATGACGTGCCGGACCTGCCGGCCCGGCTGGAGGCCATGGCGCGGGACCGGGGCTACTCGAAGGTTTTCGCCAAAATCCCGGCCGAGTATGGCAAGGGATTTGAAAACCAAGGCTTCCGCCGGGAGGCGCTGGTGCCCGGGTTCTACAACGGCTCGCACGACGCGGCCTTTCTCGGCCTCTATCTCTCCGCCGACCGGGAACGGAACATCTACGAGGAAGAAACCCGGAAAAACCTCGACCTCGCCGAGCAGAAGCGGGGCCGCGGGTCTTCAAGCACGTCAACACCGACACCGACGATCACGCGCGCCGCGGCGGATGACGTGGAAGAGATGAGCGTGGTCTACCGCGAGGTCTTCCCCTCCTATCCCTTCCCGATCCACGACCCGGCCTACCTGCTGGAAACGATGAAGACCCACGTGCGCTACTACATCGTGCGCCAGGAAGGACATATCGCGGCCATCTCCTCGGCCGAAATGGACATCGACGCGGGCAATGCGGAGATGACCGATTTCGCCACCCGGCCCGAATTCCGCGGCCTGGGCCTCGCCGTCCACCTGCTGGCGCACATGGAGCAGGAAATGGGTGAAGTGGGGCTCCCCATGCTCTACACCATCGCCCGGTCACTCTCACCGGGGATGAACATCGTGTTCGCCAGGAGGGGGTACACCTGGGCCGGCACGCTGGTGAACAACACCAACATCAGTGGCAAGATCGAGAACATGAACGTGTGGTACAAGACGCGGTAGGCTGGCCGGGGCAGCCACGCGCCCTACCTCGGCTCGTCGGGCGGCGGCCCATCCAGCGGGCCTGTGGCCAGCATCGGCGTGGCATCGATGGACGTGGCTTCCATCATCGCCACCACCCGCTGGAGCGAGGAAATGATCAGCGTCTGCTCCCACTCCTTCAGGCTGTCGAACTGGTCGAGAAACGACTCCTGAAGCAGGGACGGCGCCCGGGCCAGCACGTCCTCGCCGGCCGGGGTGGCGGCCACCATCATCCGGCGCTTGTCCGTTTCACTGCGCCGTCGCTCGACCAGCCCGCGCTTCTCCAGCCGGCTGAGGATTCCGGTCATCGTCGCCTGGCCCAGGCTGACCGAGTGGGCGAGCTGGCCCACCGAAACACGCCCCAGCTCGGACAGCGACTGCAGGACGATGAGCTGGGGACCGGTGAGACCGCACTGCTGGATCAATGACCGTGAGTGGAGGTCGATGGCGCGCATGATCCTCCGCAGGGCCAATAACACATCCCGGTGGCCACCTATCGCCGCGTCGCGCTGTCGACAGCCTTGATCGTTCGGCTTCATTTCTTTTGGATCGATACTTTTTTTTATCCCACTCATGTCTCACCCCGCCCACAAAATTCGGCATGACGCCTAACTACTACAGAGAGATAAAGGCCATCGCATTGAACGGTCAGAGATCTTATGTTAGTTTGAACACAAAGGAATAACAGCATGCTTCCCGCGGATCGACTGTCGGTCGGCCGCGAGCAGCGAAGACTGAATCATTGTAATCAATGGCGTCATCGGGGCACAAGGTTGCTTTGCAGGCGTGATATCGAGAAAGGATTCCTAGACCGATGCCGAACCCCAGGCACC
>Ga0180436_10005594_pt1 | contig 11072 bp, 8 predicted proteins | sample SS_ome_2_FD_132434 | JGI IMG/M metagenome (GOLD analysis project Ga0180436, IMG submission 132434) | Hypersaline lake sediment archaeal communities from the Salton Sea, California, USA - SS_3_S_2 metaG | ecosystem: Environmental > Aquatic > Non-marine Saline and Alkaline > Hypersaline > Sediment...
AGCACTGCATCTGAAACTGCAGGCACAGGACAACACAACAAACAAGGACGAGATAGACAGACAGGAATGATAAAACAGGGCTCAAAGAACGCTGGCCACTTTTACTCGACCACTACAAATACCTTGAAAATACCATGCTCAGAAATTCCTTCGAAATGATTCATTGTTTTTCCACAAATCCTTGAGCACTCAATGTCACATTCAAACACTATTTCTAGAGGAAATACAGATTGTATGATGTTAGCCAAATCTGCGTATGACCAAAAAAGTTGCTGCCAAAATCCCATTTTGGGACAAATGTATCGAATATATGAGAATCATAGCACTGTCGACGCTGAAAGCCTTCTGGGAAGAGAAACCGGAGTATCTGGACGCCAGGGAACAAACATTGGCCTGGCACCGTCATGCCTTGCATGCCGACTGAATCTCACCCGCCGAGGTAAAGCAATACTTCAGGAATGACAGTATCCTAAAAGACGTCCGTGTGGTGTCCAATATTGCGGGGAACAAGTATCGAATTGTCGTCTGGATAAACTATGCCTATCAAGTCGTGTACATCCGATTTATCGGCTCTCATATGCAATACGACAAGAATGATGTGCAAACCATTTAACTGCCGGAGGTATTATTATGGACATCAAACCGATTAAAACTGATGCCGACTACCGCGCGGCATTTTAAGAAATTGAAACCCTGATGATGACTGGGCCAGACACCCCAGATGGCGAAAAGCTGGATGTCATGGTCACGCTTATTAAGGCTTATGAAGCCAGGCATTTCCCGGTGGATTAGCCTGATCCTGTTGAGGCGATCAAGTTCGAAATCGAACGCAAGGGCTTAGCCGTAAAAGACCTGGAGCGCGGCATGCGAATACGCATCATTGCTGCTTATCGGCTGGTTCCAGCCCTCGGCGACGATCTCATCATCCTTAACGATAACCGCACCGACCGGTACTTCGCCCGCTTCTTCCGCATTGCACGCGAGTTCCAGCGCCCTGCGCATATAACCGATATGCTGATCTTCAGAGTTCATATATAGTGCAGTAACAAGCTTGAACCGGAGCAACTTTGCTATCAACCGAGCTTCATTCATCGTCATTTAAAAACACCACAGTATCAACTATGTAACAGTGCCTTATGTACTATCACCGAGGCACAGCGCGAAGCCTGTCTGTCGTGTCAAATCGCTCACCTGAACAGGATCAGCGACATGTCAGCACCATACCGGCCAGCTTTATTCTCGCCATCTTCGAGGTCAATACCGCGTATCACCAACCATTTCGTATCATTGGTAAATAGCCGCGTAAAAACACCGCGCAATTTAAGCCTTGACTCTGTAGTAGACTACAGGGTTTATACTATCTCATACACCGGTGACCACGGTTACGTGGCATCAGTCAATCGATAACCACGGAGGCAGGATATGGATAACTTCACCATCGGCAAACTGGCCAGGCAGTCAGGCGTGGGTGTAGAAACCCTGCGTTACTATGAGCGCAGGGGACTTATCGAGCCTCGGCGACGCACTGTCTCGGGCTACCGCGTGTATGACACCGAGGCCCGGCTCCGCCTGCAATTCATCCGTCGCTCCCAGACACTGGGCTTCTCACTGGATGAGATTGCAGAGCTACTTACCCTTAGCGGGCAGCCGGATTCTTCCGCTGCCGAGGTCAAACAACTCACCCGGGCGAAAATCGATGACATCGAATCACGGATCCATGACCTGGAGCGCATGCGCTCGGCACTGGTTGAACTCGAATGTCAGTGCCCCGGTGATGATGGTACAACCGCCGATTGTCCCATCCTCGCTGCGCTCAACCACGGTGACAAGATCCAGACAGGAGGAGATGATTGATGAAACGACTCCAGCTGGACATCGAAGGCATGACCTGCGCCTCCTGCTCATCACGGGTCGAAGGTGCGTTGTGTGAACTTGAAGGTGTAGTCGAGGCGCCGGTCAACCTGGCCACCGAAAAAGCCAGTATCAGCTACGACGAGTCCCGCATCGATGCCGACAAACTGGTCGATACGGTACGCGAGGTGGGTTATACACCGATCACAGCCGAGCTTGAGATCGGTGTTGGCGGCATGACCTGCGCCAACTGTTCGGCCCGTGTCGAGCGCGTCCTCAGCGCCCTGCCCGGCGTACTCAAGGCCAGTGTCAATCTCGCCAGCGAACGCGCCACGCTGAGATATGTACCGGCCACGCTGACGCCTGATGATATCGCCCGCACTATCGAGGAGACCGGTTACGAACCACGCCCGCTGGTCGATGACGAGGAGCTCGAAGCACGTGAGCAGGCCGAACGCGACAGGCGGCGACAGAGCATGCAGCGCGACCTGTGGATCGCATCAGTACTGACCCTGCCGGTGTTCATACTGGCCATGGGAGCACATTTCATCCCCGGATTCCATCACGGCCTGCTCGAACTAGCACCACAGACTGTATGGGACTGGACACAGGCCGTACTGACAACATTGGTCATCATCGGCCCAGGACGGCGTTTCTTCCGTCCCGGCTGGATCGCCTATCGTCACCTTTCACCCGACATGAACAGTCTGGTGATGACTGGTACCGGTGCTGCCTGGGGATACAGCATGCTGGTATTACTGGCACCCGGCCTGTTCCCGGCCGATGCCCGCCATATCTATTTCGAATCAGCCGCGGTGGTATTAACCGTGATCCTCATGGGCAAGTACCTGGAGGAGATTGCCAAGGGGCGCACCTCGGCGGCAATCAGCAAGCTGGTCGGACTGCAGGCGAAGACCGCGCGGGTCCTGCATGACGGCGAAGAGCAGGAACTGCCCCTGAGCAAGGTACGGGCCGGTAATATCATCGTGATCCGTCCCGGTGAACGTGTTCCGGTCGATGGCGAGGTCACCGAAGGCGAGAGCTACGTCGATGAATCCATGCTCACCGGCGAACCGGTACCGGTAGTCAAGCAGCCCGGCGACAAGCTGGTCGGCGGTACCGTCAACCAGCATGGTCTGCTGAAAGCGACTGCGACGCAGGTCGGTAGCAACACCGTGCTGGCACAGATCATCCGACTGGTAGAACGTGCACAGGGTTCCAAGTTACCTATCCAGGGACTAGCCGACCGCGTGGTGAGGGTATTCACACCGACGGTCATTGCCATCGCCACCATCACTTTCCTGGCCTGGCTGACATTCGGCCCACCTCCTGCCATCACACTGGCGCTGGTCAGCGCCGTAGCCGTGCTGGTAGTCGCCTGCCCCTGCGCCATGGGACTGGCCACACCTGCTGCCATCATGGTCGGCAGCGGGCGTGCTGCCGAACTGGGTGTGCTCTATCGCAAGGGCGAGGCACTTGAGACATTGTCTCACACCGACACGGTGGTATTCGATAAGACCGGTACGCTCACCGAAGGCAGACCGAAGCTCACCGATATTACCGTCATAGATGCTGAAGACGACGAACTACTACGACTGACTGCTGCTGTAGAAGCCAATAGCGAACACCCGCTAGGCGCTGCCATCGTCACTGAGTCGAAATCAAGGGGACACAAGCTGGCGGACGTCGATGCATTCAAAGTCATACCTGGCTATGGCCTCAGTGGAATAGTCGAAGGCCGCCTGGTACAGATCGGTTCACCACGTTACATGAAGCGCGAGAGCATAGATGCCGGTAATCTCGGCAGGCAAGCAGATGTATTTGCCGCCGACGGCAAGACTCCGGTGCTGGTCGCGGTCGATGGAACCGTGCAGGCGGCACTGGCAATCGCCGACCCGCTGAAGGGCGAGGCCCTGGCCATGGTTAATGCATTGCACCAACGCGGCATGAAAGTCGCCATGATCACCGGCGACAATCGCAAGACCGCCGAAGCGATCGCAATGCAGTCAGGTATCGACGAGGTACATGCCGAGGTGCTGCCCGATGGCAAGGCATCGGCCGTCGAGGACATGCAATCTTCCGGTCGGGTGGTTACCTTCGTCGGAGACGGCATCAATGATGCCCCGGCACTGGCACAGGCCGATGTCGGTATCGCGGTCGGCTCCGGCACGGATATCGCTATAGAAGCGGCAGATGTCACCCTCACCCGTGGTGACCTCGGCGGTGTGGTCACTGCGCTGGATGTCGCACGTCGGACGATGTCCACCATCCGTGGCAACCTGTTCTGGGCTTTCATCTACAATATACTGCTTATACCCGTGGCGACAGGCATGTTCGAACCGTCCTTCGGCCTGCATCTGAACCCCATGGTGGCCGGCCTTGCCATGGGTCTGTCCAGCGTGTTCGTCGTGGGCAACAGCCTGCGACTGCGACGAGTACACCCTGCCCGCCTGCGGCCGGCGGACGAGTCGGTGGTACAGAAGCCGCACGTAGCTGTCACTGCTGGCAGCCGGGACAATCCTGATCAACAAACATCTTTTACGGAGGTAAATAAAGTGGAAACGAAGCTTAAAGTCACCGGTATGACGTGTATGCACTGTGTCGGCGCTGTTAAGAAAGCACTGGAAGCTGTCGAAGGAGTGGACTCGGCCGAGGTGAGCCTGGAAGCGGGCCAGGCAGTTGTAACGGGCGATGCCGATGTTACAGTCCTGGTAGCAGCCGTACGCGAAGCAGGCTACAGTGCGGAATAAGAAGGCTTAACCACAGAGGTTATGAAGACGGAACGACCGGGTCAGTGCAAGTTTATGCATACCGCTGCAAGTTAAAGATAAAGGTGTTAATAAACTGGCTAATCCCTCTGTCAGAAGAATGATTTATTCCCACTCTATCGTAAATAAGCTATTTTTATCTTTTATATACAATGCCTTATTTTCCTGCCAACTGGTAATACCATGAAAAATACCATGTTCAGAAATTCCTTCAAAATGCTCGGAAAATTGCCGATTGAACGCTCGACACCCTCTCCTGAACTTCGACTCCCAGAACCGCTCCTGCAGTAAGGCTTAGCGAAACGTTGCATGTCATTAAGCGCGTAAGCTTGCCCACCTAAAAGTAAGCAGGGCATAGCCAATAGTGGTATTCGCATACCTGATCCAGCAACCTGTCGGTCAGCGTCGGTTTCGTAAATGGCTTCCAAACGATCGGCGCGGGATGCGATGTGATAAAAAATTCCTGCGAATTCGAGTTGTAGTGGCCTTGCCATATCATCCCTTCACTGTTCTGCTTCAGCCGATCCATCGGCGCTTTAATCATAAATCAAAGACCTGACTCCGTCATGCCCATTGGCTCGCCGCACGATGATGTCCAGCACGTCCTCGAGATGTGATGCAGCACTGACTTCCTGTACAATTTGTCGCAAAGTCACAAGCATCGAAACAATACCTTTATTGGGCACACTAAATACACTGAAGACCTGTCACTGTTTTCTTACAACAACCATCGAATCTCAGTTTGCACTGATTCGGGATATAACTTATGACTGACATAAAACTGGATTCTGACGAGCTCATAAAACCCACTTGGAAAGACAGCATCTACCGGCAGCGCGAAGAACTGGCGCGAATGCTCCGAGAGCCGCTCGCGCTGTTAGCCGAGAAATGCGTACCGGCCTGGCGTGATCGGGAGAGGTTGAATACGGTTCTTCTGGAAGGCATCTCAAGCATACCGTATTGCACCTATCTCTATGCCGTCGGCACCGACGGAGTACAGCTCAGCGATCACGTCAGTCGTTCCGGGCTCACCTACGAGCACTATCAACTCAATCGCTCCGAACGTCCCTACATGAAGGAGACCATACCAGAATGGGGGTTCCTGTTGTCGGACGCCTATATTAGTCAGGAAGAACATCGACCTTCGCTGACCGCGCTGCAAGTTGTGGAGTCAGAGACAGATACCCTGGGGTATCTAGGCGCGGACTTCGACTTGCGCGATCTGCCGGTGACTTCGGCCCTGTACCAGGAACCTGATGACTGGCGGCAGGTAAAGGGCGACCCTGCGATTCGCGGTACGCTGTTCCAGCAAACCCGGACCGAAAGTCCGATGGACCGCCACATGCAGACGGCACTGTCGATTCTGGAGGAACTGCTCGCAGAACGAGGCGTGTTCCAGTGCCAGATACATTTCTCGAGCAGCCAGGCCGTCATCTGGACAATCGACGACCCGCTGCGCTATCGCATCCTCGACCAGCAGGTGCTGACAGACCCGGACATCTGTCTGTTGTACCCCTCGCGGCCTTATCCCGTTGATGCCAGGATACCGCGGAGCGAGATCACCCGGATACTGAATGCCATGCAGGGTTTGCGCAAAGTCGATATGACCATCTATTTACGCACAGCCTCCATCAATATTTACAATGGCATGGTGAGCCTGACCTTTTCCTGTGACGGATCGCATTACATGCACTACGACGAATTCCTCGCCAAAGGCGCCAGCTTCTGGTCTGGTGCAGCCCTGTAGCCGTACGCGGCTGGTTACCCTTGCTGACTACATATCCGCTGGTGAGACTGGTGATTCCTGCTCGACAGCTTTTCCACTACGCCGGGTATCAGTCCGCGCATAACTGAGCGCATCGTATAGCCTGTCGTAGTGGTAATCCTTGTACCGATACACCTTCTTGACCGTGCTGGTAATACCGTATCCGGCCATCAGATTTTGTCTTGTTCACTCATTATGATCTCCTCGTTTCATGGTATGTCGACAAGTCCGATGTCATTTTTTGATACCGAATGCCCGGGTAGGGATATCCATACCATCGGGTGGACTCATCCCTTTCAGGAACTTGAACAGGTCGCTATCGGTAGAGAGTACCAGGGTCGTATTAGCCGCAATGATCGACTCGTAGGACCGCATGGTGCGCGTGAATTCATAGAATTCCACCGATTCCGGACTCTGGTTATAGGCACGTGCATAGATCTCGGTGGCCTTCGCATCCGCCACACCGCGGATCTCCTCGACCTCCCGGTAGGCCTCGGACTGGATCCTGTTCAATTCGCGCACACGGTTACCGCGGATTCTGGCCGCCTCACCGTTGCCTTCCGAGAGAAAGCGTTCGGCAATCTGTCGTCGCTCACTGACCATGCGATCATAGATCTTCGGACGTACGCTTTCGTTGTAGTTGATGCGTTTGAAACGGATATCGAGCAGCTCAATACCGAATACCTGCACCTTTTCCGCAGCCGCGGCGAAGATCTCCCGCTCGACCTGCACACGCCCCTTCTGGATGGGCACCAGCGCGCCCATGTCCGGTTCCGCCTGCGTCAGCAAGGCATCACGCAAAGGTACGCGATCACTGGTGGTGCGAATGATTTCGATCAACTCGTGCTTGGCCACGGCATTACGGGTCTCGCTGCCGAGGATATCGTCCAGCCGGGACTGTGCACTGCGTTCATCCCGCAGGCGCAGGAAGTATTGCAAGGGATCCGTGATACGCCAGCGGGCATACAGGTCGACTGAGATATACAGCTTATCCTTGGTCGGCATGTCCGAGGGATTGCCATCCCATTCCAGTACCCGCCTGTCGATCGGGTTGATTTCCTGAATGAACGGCACCTTGATCTTCAGACCGGCGGTTGTCACGGGGTCGCCGACAGGCTTACCGAACTGGGTAATAATCACCTGCTCGACTTCACTCACCGTGTAGACCGAACTCGATACAACGTAGGTGCCGACGATCGCAACCGCCAGCAAAGCCATATGCGTGTTCTTCATGGCTTCACCTCCTTATGTGAATCGAGCTGCTTTGAGTCGATATTGAGCAACGGCAGAATGTTGCGCGCCTGTTCATCGATGATAATTTTGGAACGGATGCCCGGCAGTACCTCCTGCAGGGTCTCGATGTAGATACGGCGACGCGTGACCTCCGGGGCCTTGCGATATTCCGCCAGCAGGGCGTTGAATCGTGCCGCGTCACCCTCCGCCTCGTTGATGCGCTTCAAGCGGTAACCATCGGCCTCCCGGATACGCTGATCTTTTTCGCCCTCGGCCAGCGGAATCACCTTGTTATAATCACGCCGGGCTTCGTTGATCAGTTTCTCCTTCTCCTGCTGCGCCTGATTGACCTCATTGAAAGATTCCTGCACCGGTCGCGGTGGATTGATGTTTTTCAACTGCACCTGGTCGATACTGATCCCCATCACATACTTGGAAGCCAGCACCTGCATCTTGGCCAGGGCTTCGGTTTCGATTTCCTGGCGACCGATCGTGATGACTTCGTCCACAGTGCGATCGCCGACCACTTCCCGCATGACGGATTCCGAAACGTAGCGCAGCGTCTCACTCGGTTCCCGCACTTCGAAAAGGTATTTAACCGGATCCGAGATGCGGTATTGAACCACCCATTCAACCAATGCGGCGTTGAGGTCACCTGTCACCATTTCCGTTTCCAGCCTTGTCTCTCGCTCTCCGCCGCGGGGACTCTGGTACGGATCGGTGGCGCCCGGGGTCGTGAAGCCGAATTCCTGCTTCAACTGGCGCTTGACAGGAACGATGGTCGCCCTGTCGATACCCAATGGCAATTTAAAATGCAGGCCGGGCGGCACCTCCTTGAGGTACTGGCCAAAACGTTGCACGACTGCCACCGAATCACTGGGTACCGTGTAATAAGCAGACCAGGCACCCACTCCAATCAGCAGTAGCAGGGCAATAATCAGCAAGCCGCGCGTACTACCGCCCGGCAGCATTTTCCCGAACTGATCCTTGCCTTGCCGAAATAACTCTCCAAGGTCGGGAGGCGACCCTCGACCACCCCCACGACCACCCCAGGAATCACCCTGACTGCCGTTACCGCTTTGTGGTGACATCGCCATACCTTCTATAGACTACCTCGGAAATCACGGCCTGATGAACGAGTGTACGTTTACTGCCGTACCGCATAATAGTCAGGCGCTTGCTATCATCGAGAGCGCTTCGATTCCGGTCACTACCGGGGTTCTGATCGCTGGCCGGCAGCGGGTCGGGGATTTTCAATAGCTCGTCCCAAATGAAACATCGGAGGCATTGGCTGGTGTGCGCAGGTTGGCAAGGCGACTGCCTTGTGTCACAGGGCCACCAGGAAACAGGTTATAGAGATACTTGTTACCGCCCTGCGCAGCATATTGCTTATTGAGTGCACGGGCAGTCGTTCTGGCAAACCGTGGCAGGCCATGCTCCAGATACTGCTCGCGCAGATAACTGATCACATGCCAGTGCTGGTCGGTCAGCTCAAAGCCCTCACGGGTTGCCAGGTTCGCGGATCGCTCGCGGTTCCAGTTCTGGTCGCTCAGCTCTGCCTGACGAATCTCGGCATACTGACTGGAGGTCTCGGAGTCCTGGGCATTAATTTTATACTGGGTCATTAGGGTATCCTGGGTGATTGAACAAGAAATGTACTCCGCCTGCGTTTCAACAAGCGAATACATAAAAGCGGGTGAACCGGAGTTCGCGAGAAAGGAGTATGGCGGGCAACAGAGACCGTTCGATCGATATTGCGCGAGATAGAGCTTACCTGCTCACAGACGATGGACCTGGTGACAGTGTCTGCTCATTCTAGACAATAAGCAAATTAATTTGTTCGGCTAACGCCGATTTAACCTCGAGTCCTCAGTTGACCGCTTGAGTATCATTTAAGTTATTGGTACACAATGATATTGATGAATATTGATGTTCACTCACCAGTTGAACAACGCTACAGGCTGAACGACACGTTTGCAGCGGCTCATGGCTGTGTTATGGCTCCTTGCAATAGAACAACTATTCCGCGTCGTTATGCCTTGCCCTGCATCACTCTAAACGCACCCTTCAACCTGCCCTACTGAGGGTTCCAGGTTTAAATTCACTCCCACATAACATCACAGTTCTGCTGTGCCGCAGCAGTGAGAAGATCAACAAGAGGCAATGCCCGAGTCGTCAGGCTTACCTGTGTTTCGTCCTCTTCGTCATCGTCGGTGGGTGTTTCTGTGCGCGTTTTATCGATTGCAGCGGTTAACCGACCCAGCGCCGCCGGTACATCAGCCGCCAGGATTGCACCGGGCACTGTGCCGCTATGCCCCATCATTTTCAGCAATGTCACAGCAACATCACCGAACATGGTGATATTGGCATAGGCTTTGGTGGTAAAAGTGACCAACATATCGTTATCCTCCATGTGATTTCTTTTTCGCGGCGAATCGGCCCAACAGCACGATACCCAGCACCGCAGATGTGACTGAGGCAAGGAAGATACCCAGCTTGGCGCTGTCGAGCAGTTCCTGGCCGAATGCCAGGTTGGCGATAAACAGCGCCATGGTGAAGCCGATACCGGCAAGCAGGCCGCCGCCCGTGATCAGCCTCCAATCCAGATCCGGCGGGCGTATCGCGATACCCAAACGCACGGCCAGCCAACTAAAGGCAAGAATCCCGACGGGTTTCCCGAAGACAAAACCGACGAACACAGCAAGCGTCACGGCATTGCCTATCTCACCTGGTGACAATGGCAAACCGGCATTCGCAAACGCAAACAGCGGCATGATGACAAAGCCGACCCAGGGATGTAACGCGAACTCCAGCCGCTCCACCGGGGACAATGTTTCACGCGCGGCGATCTCGGCAACCTGCAGGGTCTCCCGGTCCTTCGTGTCGCCACTCCCCTCTTCATTGGCCGGATGCGCGATCACCCGGGACAATACGGCATACAATCGTTCATCGCTGACCCAGCGTCTGGCCGGCGTCATCAAGCCAAGCACCACGCCCGTGATCGTGGCGTGGATACCGGATGCATCCACGGCAAACCAGATAAAACCGCCAACCAGGAAGTAGATCGAAATACTGCGGATCCCGGCCATCGCTATGAAGCGGATGACAGCGATACCCAGCAGCCCGAGTGCAAGTGCTTCCCAGGAAATATGGCTGCTGTAGCCAATCGCCACGACGATGATGGCGCCGATGTCATCAATGATCGCCAGCGAGAGCATGAAGACTCGCAGGCTTGGCGGAATACGCGATCCCAGAATGGCCAGGCAACCGATGACAAATGCGGTATCGGTCGCCATCACCGTCCCCCAGCCTGTCTCGCCTGGCTGCCCCGATTGCAGTGCCAGATAAATCGCTGCCGGGACGATCATACCGCCAAGAGCGGCGGCAATGGACAATGCAGCCATGCGCGGATTATTCAGTTCGCCCAGCACCAGCTCGCGTTTGAGCTCCAGCGC
>Ga0180436_10005595_pt1 | contig 11071 bp, 8 predicted proteins | sample SS_ome_2_FD_132434 | JGI IMG/M metagenome (GOLD analysis project Ga0180436, IMG submission 132434) | Hypersaline lake sediment archaeal communities from the Salton Sea, California, USA - SS_3_S_2 metaG | ecosystem: Environmental > Aquatic > Non-marine Saline and Alkaline > Hypersaline > Sediment...
CGGTTCCTCGATCGCCGGCTGGAAGTCGATCGACCAGTCCGACATGAAGCTTCTGCCCGATGCCGGCTCGGCCTATCTCGACCCGTTCTATGCCGAGAAGACGCTGTGCCTGCATTGCTCGGTTGTCGAACCCGACACCGGCGAGGCCTACAGCCGTGACCCGCGCTCGACCGCGACCAAGGCCGAGGCCTATCTGAAGGCTTCGGGCATCGGCGACACCGCCTTCTTCGGGCCGGAAGCCGAATTCTTCATCTTCGACGATGTCCGCTACTCGGTCGCGCCGAACAAGGTGTCGTTCCAGGTCGATGCCGACCAGGGCGCCTGGAACACCGATGCCGCCTACGAGATGGGCAACCTCGGCCACCGTCCGGGCCACAAGGGCGGCTATTTCCCGGTCAACCCGATGGACGAGGGCCAGGACATCCGGTCGGAAATGCTGTCCACGATGAAGCGGATCGGCATGAAGGTGGACAAGCACCACCACGAGGTCGCGACCTGCCAGCACGAACTGGGCCTGATCTTCGGCGCCCTGACGGAACAGGCCGACAACATCCAGAAATACAAGTACGTCATCCACAACGTGGCGCATGCCTACGGCAAGTCGGTGACCTTCATGCCCAAGCCGATCAAGGGCGACAACGGGTCGGGCATGCATGTGAACATGTCGATCTGGAAGGATGGCAAGCCGCTCTTCGCCGGCGACAAATATGCCGATCTGAGCCAGGAGGCGCTGTGGTTCATCGGCGGGCTGCTGAAGCACGCCAAGACCCTGAATGCCTTCACCAACCCGTCGACCAACTCCTACAAGCGCCTGATCCCGGGCTTCGAGGCGCCGGTGCTGCGCGCCTATTCGGCCCGCAACCGGTCGGGCTGCGTGCGGATCCCGTGGACCGAAAGCCCGAAGGCCAAGCGCGTCGAGGCCCGCTTCCCCGACCCGTCGGCCAACCCCTACCTGGCCTTTGCCGCGCTGCTGATGGCCGGCCTCGACGGGATCAAGAACAAGATCGATCCCGGCGCGGCCTCGGACAAGGATCTCTACGATCTGCCGCCCGAGGAACTGGCCGACATCCCGACGGTCTGCGGCAGCCTGCGCGAGGCGCTGGAAGCGCTGGAGAAGGATCACGACTTCCTGCTGGCCGGCGACGTCTTCACCAAGGACCAGATCGCGGGCTACCTGGAGCTGAAGTGGGAAGAGGTCTACGCCTACGAGCACACGCCGCACCCGGTCGAGTACCAGCTTTACTACTCGGTCTGAGGATCGGCACCAGACCAACGGACGGGCGCCCTTGGGCGCCCGTTTGCGTTCGGCCTATTGCGAACGCGGGATCGGGTGCGCGGCCAGCGCCTTCGCCTGGTCCGACGTCAGGTCACCCTGACGCACCAGATAGGTATGGATCGAGAACACCACCGCCCGCGTGTGCGGCAGGCGCAGCAGGCATTGCCGTTCGCACCGGATCAGGGGCATCGGTGCCCCGTCATCGGCATGCGGCCGCGCCTCTGGCAACGGGTTGAACAGGGGCGCGCGGGAATGATGCGCGTTCATCCGCCACAGCGGCTGTTCCACCCGGATCGCGTCGAAGAGCCGCTGCACCCGGCGGCCGATATCCGCGTCATAGGGCGCCACCGGCCGGTGGATGCGCATCAGCGGATGGCCCAGTTTCTCGGCCAGCGTCCAGGCGGCAGGAAAGCACAGGATCGCGCCGGTCAGAACGTGCTCGCCGCCCGGCCCCGGCTGCATCAGGCAGAAATCCTCCTGGCAGAGCCGGCCCAGCGTGAGCAGGGGGCGCGTATTGTCCAGCGGCACGGAAACGCCGTCCGGCCGCACCGCCCTGTCCGCGCCCAGATCGAAGCCGAGGCGCGGCAGGTCGGCCAGAACCCGGTCGTACAATTCATCGGCCGCCTCCGCCGCCTCGGACATCAGGCCGTGCACCTCCTCCCTGCGCTCGGCGATCAGCCGGTCGCGCAACGCCATCTGGCCGGGATAGGCGTCGTCGACCTCCAGCCACTGGCCGGGATCGAGCGGCAGGATGCCCGGCAGCCGTCGCATCCGGGGATCGGCCCAGGGCGCGACGGGCAGGCGGGATTGCAGGATCTGGTCCATGTCCCTTGCTAGCCCAGCCGAGGCGCGACGGGAAGCGCCGAGGCGGGGGGCCTTGCCCCCCGGCGCCTGCCGGCGCGCCCCCCAGGATACTTGAAGACCGAAAATGCCGGCGGCGCTGGTCGAAACGGAAAACTCCGTGTCGCGAAGAGGCCTGCCATGCAACCGAAGCCGGCGGATCATCCCCCGAAAAGGGAGGAGTCGATGGATTACTACGCGCAGCGCCGCAAGATCGATCCGGGCCGCGGCGACCGGCTGGGCGACGGCACCCCGAACGACAACGACCGGGTGGAGATCGGCCCCACGCAGATGGCGTTCCGCGAGTGGGAGGCGGCCGGCCTGGCCCTGCCCAATCTCGACCGGATGCGCGAGTACCGCTGGCGGCGGCTGGTCGATGCGCTGGTGGCACGCGATTACGGCGGGGTGCTGATGTTCGACCCGCTGAACATCCGCTACGCGACCGACACGACGAACATGCAGCTTTGGAACAGCCACAACCCGTTCCGCGCCTGCCTGGTCTGCGCCGACGGGCACATGGTGGTCTGGGAATACAAGAACGCGCCTTTCCTTGTCGGTTTCAACCCGCTGGTGAAGGAATTGCGGTCCGGCGCGTCGTTCTTCTACTGCGTGTCGGGCGAACGGGGCGGAGAGGATGCCGCCGCCTTCACCGCGCAGGTCGAGGAGGTGATGCGCGCCCATGCGGGCACGAACCGGCGGCTTGCCGTCGACAAGATCCAGATCCACGGCCTCAGGGCGCTGGAACGCGCAGGCTTCGAGGTGATGGAGGGCGAAGAGGTCACCGAGCGCAGCCGCGCGGTCAAGGGACCGGACGAGATATCGGCGATGCGCTGCGCCCACCACGCCTGCGAGGCCGCGATCGCCGAGATGGAAGATTTCGCGCGCGGCGAAATCCCGAAGGGCGGCATCAGCGAGGACGATGTCTGGGCCGAGTTGCACAAGGCCAATATCCGCCGCGGCGGCGAATGGATCGAGACGCGGCTTCTGGCCTCGGGGCCGCGTACCAATCCGTGGTTCCAGGAATGCGGGCCGCGGATCATCCAGCAAAACGAGATCGTGGCCTTCGATACCGACCTGGTGGGCTGCTACGGCATCTGCATCGACATCAGCCGGACCTGGTGGGTGGGCGATGCGACGCCCACGGCCGAGATGGTGGGCGCGATGCATCACGCGGTGGACCATATCGCGGAAAACATGGCGATGCTGAAGCCCGGCGTCACGATCCGCGATCTGGTGTTCAACGGCCACCAGCTGGAAGACCGCTACTGGAAGCAGAAATATTCCTGCAAGATGCATGGCGTGGGCCTGTGCGACGAATGGCCCTTCGTGCCCTATCCCGATGGCTGGGTGGATGGCGCCTTCGAGGTGGCGCTGGAACCGGGCATGGTCTTGTGCGTCGAGGCGCTGGTCAGCCCCGAGGGCGGGGATTTCTCGATCAAGCTGGAAGACCAGGTGCTGATTACCGAAACCGGCTACGAAAACCTTACGACCTATCCGTTCGATCCGCGGCTTATGGGGCGGGCGTGAAGCGGGTCAGCATCGTGTAGTCCTTGCGCGGCCCCGTCACGTTCCAGCGCGCCGACCAGCGGGGCCAGCGGGTGAAGCGATAGCGCACGTCGTAGCGGTCGGGCGGGCAAAGATGCAGCGCCGCGGGCCGCGCCGGGTCGAATGCGTGGAACGGGCTGCCATCGGCATGATCGACCACGATCCGCCCGGCCTCGGCCCGCCACAGATAGCGGCGTTCGGCCGGGATCGGCTTGCGGCCGGGCAGCACGAGGTGCCCGCGCTCTTCGTAGGTCAGCGCGCCGCCCTGCCAGCAAAACGTTGCCCGCCCGGCAAAGCGCAGGCATTGCCCGCCCGCCCGGTCGGCGATCCGGCGCGCGACCAGCCAGTCGCCGGCGAAGTCCTCAAGCCTCGGCACCTTGCCCCCTGCCCCTTGCCGGGCTAACAGGCCGCACGCGCAGCGCAGATGCAAGAGGCCGAAGATGATCCCCCGCTATTCCCGCCCCGACATGGTCGCCATCTGGTCGCCCGAGACCAAGTTCCGCATCTGGTACGAGATCGAGGCGCATGCCTGCGACGCGCAGGCCGAATTGGGCGTGATCCCCAGGGCGAATGCCGAGGCCGTGTGGAAGGCGCGCGACGTGGAATTCGACGTGGCCCGGATCGACGAGATCGAGGCGGTCACCAAGCATGATGTCATCGCCTTCCTGACCCATCTGGCCGAGATCATCGGCAATGACGAGGCGCGCTTCGTCCACCAGGGGATGACCTCGTCGGACGTGCTGGACACCACGCTGAACGTGCAACTGGTGCGCGCCGCGGACCTGCTGCTGGCGGGGCTGGACCGGGTGCTGGCGGCGCTCAAGACCCGTGCGATGGAACACAAGATGACCCTCCGCATGGGCCGCAGCCACGGCATCCATGCCGAACCGACGACAATGGGCCTGACCTTCGCGCGCTTCTACGCCGAGATGGACCGCAACCGCCGCCGCCTGCTGGCGGCCCGCGACGAAGTGGCGACCGGGGCGATTTCCGGCGCGGTGGGCACCTTCGCCAATATCGATCCGGCGGTCGAGGCGCATGTCTGCAAGATGATGGGGCTTCAGCCCGAACCGATCTCCACCCAGGTGATCCCGCGCGACCGGCACGCGATGTTCTTTGCCACGCTGGGCGTGATTGCCAGCGGAATCGAGAATATCGCCATCGAGATCCGCCACATGCAGCGCACCGAGGTGCTGGAGGGCGAGGAATATTTCTCGCCCGGCCAGAAGGGCTCCTCGGCGATGCCGCACAAGCGCAACCCGGTCCTGACCGAGAACCTGACCGGTCTTGCGCGGCTGGTCCGTTCGGCCGTGACCCCGGCCCTGGAAAACGTGGCGCTTTGGCATGAACGCGACATCAGCCATTCCTCGGTCGAACGCGGCATCGCGCCCGATGCCACGATCACGCTGGATTTCGCGCTGCACCGGCTGGCGGGCGTGGTCGAAAAGATGGTGATCTATCCCGAGGCAATGCTGAAGAACCTGCACAAGTTCAAGGGGCTGGTGAATTCGCAGCGGGTGCTGCTGGCGCTGACCCAGAAGGGCGTCAGCCGCGAGGACGCCTATCGCCTGGTGCAAAGGAACGCCATGAAGGTCTGGGAAGAGGGCGCCGATTTCATGGCCGAACTCAAGGCCGATCCCGAGGTCGGCGCGGCGCTTACGCCCGCCGAGATCGAGGAGAAATTCGACCTTGGCTATCATACCAGGCATGTCGACACGATCTTTGCCCGCGTTTTCGGCGAAAGCTGACCGCGAAGGGGCACATCACGTCCGTGTGATTTTGGATCGCGGCGCGGGCATGGTCTGCTTTCCCCGTGGAAAGCAAGGGAGACAGCCATGCGCATCCTTCTCGTGTCGCTCGCCCTCGTCGCCGCGCCTATGGCGGCCAGCGCGATGTGTTCCAGCGAACGCCACGCCTCGATGAGCTGCGAGGACGGCAAGGTCTGGGACGAGGCGACCAATACCTGCATCCTGGCCTCCAGCTGAGGCCCCGTGTTGGGGCGGGCGTAAGCCTGCCTTAACCACCTTCGTGCCACTCTGCCGACAGCGTCATTCCTAGCGGAGAACCTGTCGATGAGCGCGCTCGCACCCCTGCCCGGCATGGGTAAGCTTCCCGGCCTTCCCTCTGGCGGGTCCGGCGGTGGAGGCGTGACGCATCTGACCGGGCGCCAGAAGGCCGCGATCGTCGTGCGGTTGTTGCTGGCCCATGGCGCGCAATTGCCGCTGAAGGAATTGCCCGAAGACCTGCAGACCAGCCTGACCGAGGAAATCGGCCAGATGCGCCCGATCGACCGCGACACGCTGCACGCGGTCATCGACGAATTCGCCGACCAGATCGAACGGATCGGCCTGACCTTTCCCGGCAGCGTCGCCGGCGCGCTGGACCTGCTGGACGGCCATCTGTCGACCGCGACGGCAAGCCGCCTGCGCCGCCTGGCGGGCAACAGTTTCAAGGCCGACCCGTGGGAACGGATCACCGGGCTCGAAGCCGAGCGCCTGCTGCCGGTGCTGGAAGAGGAATCGATCGAAGTCGGCGCGGTGCTGCTGTCGAAACTGTCGGTCTCGAAGGCGGCGGAGCTTCTGGGCAAGGTGCCCGGCGACAAGGCCCGCCGCATCGCCTATGCCGTTTCGCAGACCGGCAATGTCGACCCCGAAACGGTGCGGCGCATCGGCGCCTCGCTGGCCCAGCAGCTTGAAGCGGTGCCCCCCAAGGCCTTCGATACCGGCCCCGTGGAACGGGTGGGCGCGATTCTCAACTATTCGCCGGCCAATACCCGCGAGGAGGTTCTCAAGGGGCTGGAAGAGACCGACAGCGCGTTTGCCAACGAGGTGCGCAAGGCGATCTTCACCTTCACCAACATCCCGGTCCGGATCGACGCGCGCGACGTGCCGAAGATCATCCGCAACGTGGACCAGGCAGTTCTGGTCACGGCGCTGGCCGGGTCCAAGGGCGACGACGCCAAGTCCGCCGAATTCATCCTCGCCAACATCTCGCAACGGATGGCGGATTCGATCCGCGAGGAGATGCAGGCCCTGGGCAAGGTCAAGGAAAAGGACGCCGAGGAGGCGCAAGGCCAGGTCATCGCCGCGATCCGCGAGATGGAGGCGGCCGGAGAAATCTTCCTCGTGGCCGAGGAAGACGAGGACGAATAGCCCTTTCCGCCGCCCCCTGCCCCGCCTAGAAGCGGGGCATGGCCACCCCCGTTCCGACCACGCCCGCGTTGGCGCAAAGCGCCCGCGGCATCCTGCTGATGCTGGCGGGCATCCTGTGCTTCACGCTGATGGATGCGCTGGCGCGGCACCTGATGCGCGCGGGATACGACCCGTTGCAGGTCGTCTGGGCGCGCTACACTGGGCAATTCGTCTTCGTGATGATCCTTGTCGCACGGCACCTGCCGGGCGTGCTGCGCACCCATCACCCGGTGGCGCAAGGCATCCGGTCGGTGCTGCAATTCGCGGCGACCTCGTTGTTCTTCCTGGGGCTGGCCCATATCGGCCTGGCCGAGGCGACGGCGATCATGGACGTCAATCCGGTGCTGATCACGCTGGGCGCGGCGCTGTTTCTGGGCGAGCGGATCGGACCACGGCGGATCTTCGGCATCCTCGCCGCGCTTGTCGGCGCGATGATCGTGATCCGGCCGGGGTTGGGCGTGTTCTCGGCCGCCTCGCTGTTTCCGCTGGCCGCCGCCGGTTGCTATGCCGGTTTCGCGCTGATCACCCGCTGGATCGGCGGGCGCGACGGGGTCTGGACCTCGCTGGCCTATGCGGCGCTGGTGGGAACATTGGTGACCAGCGCGGTTCAGCCCTTCGTCTGGACCCCGGTCGCCGGCACCGATCTGTGGGCGTTTCTGCTGATCGGCGGCTTCGGCGTGGTCGGGCAGATGTGCATCCTGCGCGCCTTCACCATGGCCGAGGCCGCGGTGGTCGCGCCCTTCGCCTATGTCGGGCTGGTCTTCGCCACGCTTTGGGGGTTCCTGTTCTTCGCCGAACTGCCCGATCGCTGGACGGTGCTGGGCGCCACGCTGATCGTGCTGGCGGGGCTTTACGTCTGGTACCGCGAAACGCGGACGGCGCGCGGAACGTGACGGCTCAGCGCAGCCGGGCCGCCGCCAGGATCGCGCCAGGCCCGCCGGGCCGCCTGTCCTGAACGATCACCACGACCGGTTCGTCCCCCGCCGCCGGCGCCCGCAGACGCAAGGGCGCGCGCCCGTCCCAATCCTCCAGCGCCTGCCACGACGTGACGATATTGGAATAGACCATCCGCCGACCGGCATTCTCGCCACGCAGGATATCCACCGCTGCCTCCGGCGTGTAACGCACCAGTTGCACGATCGCCGGACGTTGCAGCGGCGGTTCCGCCACGGCCAGGATCTCGACCCGGTCGCCGTCGCGCCGCAGGTCCAGCCGGACCCTTGCACCCTGTGCGGCATGGGCGCGGATCCGGTCGGCCAGCTTCATCGGCTTCAGCCCGGTCAGGTGGTCCTGCCCCGCAACGATCATCTGCGGCGTGTAGATGCTGCGCGACCCGATGGCGCGGGCGTAATCCTTCTGCCGCTTGGTGAAGCCCGGTTGCGAGAAGCTGTCGCGCCAGCCCAGGTAATTCCAGTAATCGACATGCAGCGCCAGCGCGATGACGTCGTCGCGGGGGGCAAGCTCGGCCAGCACGGCATCCGCCGGCGGGCAGGAAGAACAGCCCTGCGAGGTGAACAGTTCCACCACGACCGGTCCGGCCCCGTCTTCGGCATGGGCAGGCAGAACCGCCGATACCAGAGAAACGGCAAGGGCCGCGGCGAGTCTGAACATCCCGATCATCTCCTGTCCGGTCGCCATTCTGACCTAGACAAGCCCGCGCGCCATGACCAATCAAGGTTTTGAGAGGCTTGGCAGCCCGCGGCGTGTCCTTTCTGCGGCAAATTGTGCACAACGGTATACAAATATGGTGCATGGCCCTTGATCGCTTGCCTCCGTTGCGGCAAGACGGCGCCAGCCACACCCAACATCGCCGAAGGGAGCCAGACCAATGCCCATCCAGACCGGCAAGGACAATGCGGGAACGCGCCGCACGCTGAATGCGGGCGGCAAGGAATTTGCCTATTACTCGATCCCGGCGGCCGAGGCCGCGGGCCTGGGCGATTTCTCGCGCCTGCCCGCCGCGCTGAAGGTCGTTCTGGAAAACATGCTGCGCTTCGAGGATGACGGGCGCACGGTTTCCACCGACGACATCCGCGCCTTCGGAGAATGGGCGCAGAAAGGCGGCAAGAACCCGCGCGAAATCGCCTACCGCCCCGCCCGCGTGCTGATGCAGGACTTCACCGGCGTTCCGGCCGTCGTCGACCTGGCCGCCATGCGCGACGGCATCAAGGCACTGGGCGGCGACGCGCAGAAGATCAACCCGCTGAACCCCGTCGACCTGGTCATCGACCATTCGGTCATGATCGACGAATTCGGCAATCCGCGCGCCTTCCAGATGAACGTCGACCGCGAATACGAACGCAACATGGAACGTTATCAGTTCCTGAAATGGGGTCAGAAGGCGTTCCAGAACTTCCGCGTGGTGCCGCCGGGCACCGGCATCTGCCACCAGGTGAACCTGGAATACCTCGCGCAGACCGTCTGGACCGATACCGACCAGAACGGCGCCGAAGTGGCCTATCCCGATACCCTGGTCGGCACCGACAGCCACACCACCATGGTCAACGGCCTGGCCGTTCTGGGCTGGGGCGTGGGCGGCATCGAGGCCGAGGCCGCGATGCTGGGTCAGCCGATCTCGATGCTGATCCCCGAGGTCGTTGGCTTCAAGCTGACCGGCGCGATGGTCGAGGGCACGACGGCCACCGACCTGGTGCTGCGCGTCGTCAAGATGCTGCGCGAAAAGGGCGTGGTCGGGAAATTCGTCGAATTCTATGGCGAGGGGCTGGATCACCTGCCGCTGGCCGACCGGGCGACGATCGCCAACATGGCGCCGGAATACGGCGCGACCTGCGGCTTCTTCCCGATCGACGACGAAACGCTGCGCTACCTGGAACAGACCGGCCGCGACAAGGATCGCATCGCGCTGGTCGAGGCCTATGCCAAGGAAAACGGCTTCTGGCGCGGGCCGGATTACGACCCGGTCTATACCGACACGCTGGAACTGGACATGTCGACGGTCGTGCCGGCCGTGTCGGGCCCGAAGCGCCCACAGGATCACACCGCGCTGTCGGATGCCGCGCGCGCCTTCTTCGACGTCGTGGCCGAGTATCGTGGCGAGGATGAACGCAACGGTGCAACCGCCATGGCCTCGGAAGGGCCGGCGCCCGACGCGCTGGTCGATCCGCGCAAGACCGCCACGGTCGACGGCGAAGACTACGAATTGCGCGACGGGTCGGTGGTGATCGCCTCGATCACGTCGTGCACCAATACCTCGAACCCCTATGTGATGATCGGGGCGGGACTGGTCGCGCGCAAGGCGCGTGAACTGGGGCTGAACCGGAAACCCTGGGTCAAGACCTCGCTCGCGCCCGGATCGCAGGTCGTCAGCGAATACCTGCAGGCCGCCGGGCTGCAGGAGGATCTCGACGCGGTCGGGTTCAACCTGGTGGGCTATGGCTGCACCACCTGCATCGGCAATTCCGGCCCGCTGCAGCCGGAAATCTCGAAGGCGATCCACGACAACGACCTGGTCGCGGTCTCGGTCCTGTCGGGCAACCGCAACTTCGAGGGCCGGATCAGCCCGGACGTGCGCGCCAACTACCTGGCCTCGCCGCCGCTGGTGGTGGCCTATGCGCTGGCCGGCGACATGAACATCGACCTGGCGAACGATCCGCTGGCCCATACGCCCGACGGCAAGCCCGTCTACCTGCGTGACATCTGGCCGACGAACAAGGAAATCGCCGACCTCGTCCACGCCACGGTCACGCGCGAGGCGTTCCGGTCGAAATATGCCGACGTCTTCAAGGGCGACGAGAAATGGCAGGGTGTCGAGACCACGGACAGCGAAACCTATGACTGGCCGCCGACCTCGACCTATATCCAGAACCCGCCCTATTTCCAGGGCATGGGCAAGGAGAAGGGTGCGATCACCGACATCTCCGGCGCGCGCATCCTCGCGCTTCTGGGCGACATGATCACGACCGACCACATCAGCCCGGCCGGGTCGTTCAAGCCCACGACGCCCGCGGGCAAGTACCTGACCGAACGCCAGGTCGCGCCGAAGGACTTCAACTCCTACGGCTCGCGCCGCGGCAACCACGAGGTGATGATGCGCGGCACCTTCGCCAATATCCGCATCAGGAACGAGATGCTGGACGGTGTCGAAGGCGGCTATACCAAGGGCCCGGACGGCGAACAGACCTCGATCTACGATGCCTCGATGGCCTACCAGGAAGCGGGCACGCCGCTGGTGGTGATCGGCGGCATCGAATACGGCGCC
>Ga0180436_10005597_pt1 | contig 11071 bp, 2 predicted proteins | sample SS_ome_2_FD_132434 | JGI IMG/M metagenome (GOLD analysis project Ga0180436, IMG submission 132434) | Hypersaline lake sediment archaeal communities from the Salton Sea, California, USA - SS_3_S_2 metaG | ecosystem: Environmental > Aquatic > Non-marine Saline and Alkaline > Hypersaline > Sediment...
CCATCCCATCCAGGTAGGTTACAACGAAGTAGGTGACATTTCCGAGTTGTCGGTAGGCGACTTCTATGAGATTAAGTACACCTATGACTTCCTTAATCGAGTTGCCTCCGTCTCTACGCCGGCTGGCGTGATCACCTACGAGTATCAGTCGGGCCAAGGTACCGTCATACGCTCGTTGCCCAACGGCGTGAAAACTTTCCACGAGCGGCAACCAACCGGTCAGCTGGTTTCGATCACGCACGGGTTGTTTAACAATCCCGACGACACGCGGTACACCGTTCTCGCAATCGATGAGTATGGACACGATGCCAACGACAGACTGGCCCGGGTCACTAGCTCCACGCAATCGGCCAATACCGAGCGAAGCTACGCCTATGACGCCCTCGGGCGGTTGGTCGGGGCTGTCGACCAGGCAGGCCTGACTGTAACCTATGAATATGATGAACTTGGTAACAGGACCGCCGTCAAAGCCGCCGGAGAGACCTCACAAAGCTGTACTTATGACTGGGCCGGGCGCGTTCGGCAAGTCAACGGCATGCCCTGCAAATACGATTCCTCTGGGAGCCTGATCGAGGTTGTGCTTGATGGTATCAAGCGTGAGTATACCTACCGCGATGACGGACGCATCACGGGTGCCAGGTCAGCGCAGGGCGACGTTCGATATGTCTACGACGGCAACGGCCGGTTGGCGAAGAGACTGTCCAGCAGCGGGGAAATCCGATTCGTTTGCGATCCCTTGAGCTCCATTTGGCAACCTTTGGTCATGGAGACGGGAGACGGTAGTCGTACCCTGATAGTCTGGGACGGCCTGTCACCGCTGGCGATGGTTCGCGATGGTCACACCGAGTGGTTGCTGGAGGACCATCTCGGCTCTGTGTGTCAGGTTGTAGACGCCAACGGTTCGGTAGTTCGGCATGCGAAGTACGATCCTTTTGGAACGATCGTTTCGGGCCACGGATACGAACCTGTCCAACCGGCCTTTGCCGGTCTGTTCTGGGACTCGGAGGCGGGTGTCTATTTGACCCTCGCGAGAGCTTACGCGCCCGAACTGGGCTGTTTCCTTCAGATAGATCCCCAAAAACGGCTCCCGACCGGCGATGCAGAAGCGTTGTCGATCTACTCCTACTGTGGAGGCGACCCGGTGAACTGGGTGGACCTGAACGGGGCAAGTCGCAAACAAGTAGAATCGAAGTGGTATCAGCGGTGGATTCTTGACCCGCTTTGGGACCTGAACATAGGTGACCCGCTGAAGTACGTCGCCACCCCACTATACAACCTCACGCGCCCCTCAGGAAACGAACGGGACGATGTTGTCGGTCAAATCGTTTCGGACGCCTGGACCCAGGCAAGATCCGATGTGATGTCCGCTTCGCGCAATGGTGGTCCGAGCTACCGACATGACGATGTGGTCACTAAAGCACATGAGATTGCCAAGAGGTGGAGGTATGACGCAAAGAATGGGGGCAATGAGTATTCAACGTGGTGCCGGGACAATGGTCGAACGGAGATTAACACAACGGCTCACGAGTTTCGAACAGCCGAACACTACTGGGTGACTCGACGCAGGATTGAAACCGGTACTACACTGGTTCGCCCCGCTGTTTCGCCCGGAAGACGTGCCTTGCGTGAATTTGAGAAGGTTGATCAGGGTTGGAACGTGGCGAAGGTGGTTGGCCAATGGGGTCTGATTACACCCGGCGAAGCACAAGACTTGGCCAAAGATCACTCGGTTAAGAGCTTGGGCAGTGCGGTGGTCAGGATGGCGAGCAGGCTACCTCTGCCAGGTCTTAGCGAAAACAAGATTCGAAACACGCAGGTGGCAAAAGAGTGGCTGCCGGATACCAAACGAAACGTCAAATGGACCGAGAGGGCCAAGCAAGATGCAATCGGCATGCATTATGGGATGAAAGCTCATCAGACACGGATCGACGAGTTCCACAGAACCACCGCTTCTTCTGTTGCCACGGGATCGAGCGTATCGCGGTGGGGGAGTGGCTCTGGCTATAATAGATGGGATAACTCGTTTGATCGGCCCCGATCCGTTGAGCCCGATAGGCGACGTGATGTCTACGCATCCGACATCAAGTACGGCTCAGGTTTCCCACCTTCGCCACCAACACCAGTCGGTGGCGTCTATCTCGGTGGCGCGAGCGACATGATCGAAGATATCAAGAACCTCAAAGGTGCGACGGTCGACAAGAACGGAAACATAGTGCTCATCTCGGAGAGTGATGAAAGTATTCAACTCCCGCCACTTCGCGTCGACGACATCGTGACCGTGTTTCGTTCGGTCTACCTTCACGGCGAAGGCCCCTCGGTCACTATCGATCCTAATCCCGAGGATCCCGAAAACTCGGCCATGATTGTACGCCACGGAGCCGCCACTTCCGGGACCTATGTCGGCTGGGTGTTGTTCCAGGCGGACCGCCTGATGAAAAGCTACCTGCAGGGTATTGACAACGTGACCGAGCAGGATGTGGACTCCAAGATCGCCGGGTACAAGTCGGTACTCGACACCGTGTACTTTGGAGCCGGCGATCCGCGACAAAAACAGAGGGAAGGGATCTGGGAAAGATTCTGGATCGTACCGGCATCTACCGATCGGTTCGAGGGTATGGATCGACTGGCGGTGTTTGACATCCCGTTGAGAGTCAAAACCCAGAAGATGAAATGGCGGGACGGCGATTTGGTGGATGACAAGTCGGAAAAGTCCTCGATCGGGGCTCAGTCCTTTACCAACTGGTTTACTTCCAACTACGAGAAGATTGCGGCCGAGCAATACCTGAAACCACCCAAGGGATCAGGGATGACCGAACCGGTGCCGGTGTTCCAGGAACTGCAACGAGTTGCCTTGCTAACTGCCATAGCCGAGAAGCTCCGCGGCGATGGTGTCCCCATGCCCTTCTGGATGCACTATCACAAAATCCGGCCGGTTGAAGTTGAGCAGTTCACTCCTGGAATGGAAGTCACTTGGACTCGGCGCTGGATGGATGCTCTGCAGACCGCCAGGATGTTTGGGGGAGTACAGCTCAGCCAGGAGCCCAAAAAGGTCCGAACCTTCTCCAAAGCCAAAGATATCACAAAGGCGCCCGTAGAGAAGCAGGCAGAGATTAAACGCCAGGTCGAGCTGGCGCGCGAACTGGAGCCGATGATCATAGAGGCGCTGCCTTCGGTGGCAGCCAAGCCAATGAAGACCAAAGAGATGGTGCTCGACGAGGTAGAGTTCGTCGCCGTGCAGATCCCAGGCGCAACGACCAGGGCTTTGGATGCTTGTCGTATCAGAGAGACAGACTTGCTCCTCGAGACCGACTGCGGGAAACCACTGGCTCTCTCTCGAAGCTTCAACTCCTTCTTCGATCCCGAAGATATCTGGGGAGACGGCTGGACCTTGGATTTACCCGAGCTGGTAGAGCTGAAAATCGTGGTAGATCGAAACGAATCCGAGGCAACGTTTTCGGTCGGCGTCGAAGTCATCACGCCGCTCAACTCAATCAATGCTCGGTTCGTCAACGGCGTCCCCGTTGTAGATTTCAGCACTCCCGATGAACCCAATGAGGATCCCCAGAGCCTGTTTGAGTATATGGCAGAGGAAGCACTCGACGAACTGAAAGGCGAGATGTTCCGAATGTTGAAACTGAAGGATGGGCGCAAGTGGTATTTCACCAAGGGCGGCGGAATGATTGCCGAACGCGACGGACCAAGTCTCACCGTCTACGAGCGCGATGGGAAGGGAAGGATTTCCGGAATCGCCATGAGCTGTGGTGGAGCATTCCAGGGCAGGATCAAGCTTGATTACAACAACAAGAATCTGTTGTCCAAAGCCACGGGCAAACTTGCCGACTGGTTGGCGGAGCAGGCCCTTGAAGTTGAGTTCGAGTACAACGAATCCGGTCGTTTGGAGGGCGTTTCTACCGAGAGTGGAACTCGCGGCTATTCCTACGACGGCCCTCTAGTATCCGAGGTGATCTGGCGAGATGCCTCTGACAATGCGGTCCCCGAACCGCTGATTGCATACGAGTACAACGAAAACGGTCAGTTGCTGAGCGAGCGAGGCGTCGATGTCCAGGTAGCGCGAGCAACATCGATTGACGATGATGGCCTCGTGTCGAAAGTTCAGTTCAGTCTGCCCGACGACACATCCGGCCTGGCAATGGAAACGACCACCCGCTACGATGGCGCCATGCGCCCGATCGAGTCGGTGGATTCCGATAGTGTGACGACCAGGTGGCGATACGGTCAGGACGGTAGCGTGAGGACGACTGTCGATGGGCCAGGATTGACTGCAGTGGAGGTGATACGGTCTGGTGACGGACAATCGGTGACTCTGAAAGAGGGTGATATGCCAACAGTGACGGCCACTCTCGATGATGCCGGTCGCGTGGTGGCCCTGGCGGAAGAATCAAACGATGTTCTTCAGCAGACCTGGAGACAGGATGGACAGTTGGCCCAGATGAAAACACCCACCACCGGCACCAGTTTCAGCTACAGTGAGCATGGTCTTCTGGAGAGTGTGTTGGCTCATCCGCCCGGAGCGGAGGGTTCGATCAGCGAGTGGCGTCAGACCAGCGTCGACCACCTCGGCAGACCGGTTGAGATCACAGATTATGCCGGGCTCAAAGTGTACGTGAATTACGACTCGACCGGCAATGTCTCCGGGGTCGTGCAGGCGACTGGAGCGGGTAACCTTGGCTATAACATCGCCCGGGACGATTCCGGCAGGATCACGAATGTGAGTTCCTCCTGGGGTACGGCGGAGTACTTGTACGATCAAGACGGTGATCTGGACAGGGTTATTCAAGACCGCGCTGGGAACCAGGCCATTCTGGAGTTCACCGACGGGGCGTTGGAATCCATCGTTGGGTTTGACGGCAGTGAAGCGGCGATCACTTACATGCCGGAAGGCGATGCCGAGGGGTTGCCGGCAAGCGTGAAGATTAGCACCGGCCTGGAACTTGTGTATAGCTACGACGCGGAAGGACGACCGACTGAAGTCCGCATGGGAGATGTCCGAGGAGTTCGGATCCAGTACGACACGGAAGGTCGTCTCGTGTCATACGAAGTAATAGCGCTTTAGGGGGGAGGAGAAGCGATGAATAGTACTGCGGCGAAATCCTTCCGGGACCAGTCCGGATGAAGGACTCCTGGTGTTGTCGATTGGACTGGCTTCGCATCCTCACCGTCCAGACAAGATTGATAGGGGGGCAGCCCTGAGAAGAGTAGTCCTAGTATTCTGTGCAGTAGTTCTCCTGACGTTAGCGGTGAGCGATACCAACAAGCCCTCCGAGTTTGAGCTTCTGAGCTATGCGTACTACATGGTGGACAATCTTTATGGTGGGCGCTTCGACCCAGACAGTGCTCGCGCGATCGTGAAAGATGTACTTGGCGAATACATGGGCGAAACTGGTTACGTTCCCACCGAGGACGAACTCCGGCCCATAGATACTGCGAATCTAGGATACGTGTGGGCGCTGGGGCGTGCTTTCTCGAGTGTCTCAGACTATTGGATGGCTATGCATCTATTCGAGCGAGTAGCTGAGACTCCAGGTCAATTCTCCGCATACTATTTCTACAACATTGCTGCTCAATACGCGGCGGACGAAACGTGCGTACAAAATGCGTCACATTTCTACATACGGGCAATCAATCTGCTTGAGAAGACTAATGATGTAGACGACCCGTCTGTACTCGAGTTACGCATTGATCTGGCCAATCTGTGGTTAAGGGCGGGCGAAAACGCGAAGGCTGAGTCTTTATATGTGTATTCGCTGTCGCTCTATGAGAAAGCTCTGGGGGAGGATCACGAGGCGGTTGGAACCGTTCTTTGGAGGCTAGGAGACCTGTACGTCCGATGTAATAACCTGGAAGCTGCTGAAGCGGCTTACAAGAGAGCATTCGGAATTCATATGCTTCCGTCGCCACATGGTTTACGTAACCGAATTCCGCGACTCTGCGACTCACTGATTTCAGTACTTCGCAGACGTGGGGATCACTTGACGGCCGATCTTGTTCAGATTGTCGCTTCGGATACAAGTGCAGGCGCTCGTTGGCGTGCCAGGGAAATCCTCGAGCAGGAGAATGTTTTTCAGATCGTGGAGCCGCTGTGCGGCAAGCCCCTGGATCTCCGTGGATTTCAAGAGAGATTTCCGGAAGAGATGGTGAAGATCGGTTTTAGGGTCGATTCCCTGGGGGCGATATCCGGATACGTCTTACATGAGTACTTCCGCAGTCGTTCAGCATTCTCCTTCATCTGGGACGCGGTGCGAACCTGGAGATACACTCGTCACATGCAAGGAGTGATAACTCTGCAAATCAACTCGAGAAGAGCGGAACTGCTTATAGACGAAAGTCGCTTGGAACTCTCCCCGGGGGTTGAGGACCATGCGGTGAAGACCGGCGAGTTGATCTATACCAGGCCAGACGTGAGTCATTATCGACGATGGTGGAGAATCCGGCGTGCTCTCTTGAATTGACCTGACCGTGGCCGAGCGCATGCTCGGCTGGACCTACTCTGCACAAGGGACCGGGGGAGGACCACCACTAAACATGTAGCTGACCAGATACACTAGGTCGGCAATGTCAGGGACTAAACTCCCGTTGCCATCGATGTCGGTTTGTCCCATACACGGAGGCTCCGGACCAGATTGGAACATATACGACACGAGAAAGACCAGATCGGCAATATCTGGTCCGGTGGCGTCGTAGTTGATATCAGCGATCAAGCGACAACAGATAGGATCACAGGCATCGCCGATCAGGTCAAAGTCCATGTCTAGTTGATCCGGGTTGGCAATCTCGGGACAATTGTCGACGACGCAGGTGTCATCGGGAAACCCGGGGTCGCCATAACCGTCGTTGTCGGAGTCGGTACATTCGTCGCAGACATCACCATATCCATCGTTGTCGGTGTCGAGCTGGTCGGCGTTGGCGGAGTTCGGGCAGTTGTCCTCGGGGCAGGTATTGGCGGCAAAGCCGGGATTGCCGTAACCGTCGCCATCCAAATCGGTGCAATCGTCGCAGGCGTCGCCAATGCCATCGTTGTCGGTGTCGTGCTGCGACGGATTGAACACGGTCGGACAGTTATCGTCGAAACAGGTGTTTCCGGGATTGCCGGGATCACCCAGGCCGTCAAGGTCGGAGTCGATACAGCTCGAGGACACTTTGATGATCACCGGATCGCGGTCGCCGCCGAACACAGGCTGCACGCCTCCTACGATCGGAAAGTCGGGCGAGGAAGTAGAGCCACCCATTAATACGCCGTAGTCCGGGCACACGACCATGGCGTGACAGACGTCGTCACCGCTCCCACCGAATATGGCATTGTAGGCGTAATAGCTGCCATCACCGGCCATCTTGGCGACTATGAAGTCGCGCTCGTCGACATGCTGATTGGGAGAGTTCACAGTCGGATAGTCGGCTGAGTATGTCTCGCCGGACATGTATAGAAACCCTTGATCGTCTGTTGCCAGGAAATTGGGATTATCCCAGCCGCTTCCCCCAAGGAAAGTACCAAATTCCAGAGCGGATCCGGCGGGGTTGAGCTTCACAATGTAGCCATCATAGGCTCCGTAGCCGGGCACCGGTTGAATCGCATTGGCAATCGGGAAGTTGTCAGAGTTGGTGATGCCCGTCACAAAAGCGCATCCGTTGGAGTCAACAGCTACTCCATAGCCCATTTCGAAGCCCATGCCACCAATCAACGAGCTATAGATGAGACTATCTCCGTCGGCCGAAAGCTTCGTTAAGATTCCATCCCAGTCACCTTGGGGATCCTCGATAAAGGCGCCTTCGGTTGTCGGATATTGCCACAGAGTGGCGAAGCCGGTGAAATAGGCCTGCCCCGAATCATCAACGACAATCGACAGAGCATCCTCGCGGTAGTGTCCTCCGATGAGGGTGCTGTAGAAGACTGAATCGCCGTAAGGAGAGATCTTGGAGATGCACAGATCCCAGTCGGCAACATAGCCCTGGACTTCATTGACCAGGGGATAGTCGGACGACTTCGATTCACCCGCGAAATAGATGTTGCCGTCGGCGTCGATGGTGAGGCAATCGTTGGCGTCGGGTCCACTTCCTCCCCAGTAGGTGCTGAAGCGAATGCTGTCGCCCGCGGGATTCAGCACGGTCACGAAAATGTCCAGGTCGGGAAGGTCTGTGAAGTACTCATTGACAGTGGGGTAGTTGGATCCCCAGACGGTGCCGCTCAGAGTTACCGTTCCGTCGGGAGCAACTGCTAGCGCACCAATTAGCTCCTGTTCGGCGCTCCCTAGGTAAGTGCTGAAAATCACGGAGTCGCAGTTCGGTGAGAATTTGGTGACAAAGACATCGTACTCGCCCTGGAACACCATCATCTCGTCAACCAGAGGATAGGTTGCATCGGGAGAGTAACCGCCAATATAAACGTACCCGGAATCATCTCGTCCTATGTGGAGGCTGATTTCATATCCTGCGCTGCCGTAAAAGGTTGAGAAGTCAATTACGGGATCGACAATCAGTTCACGACTACGGTCGTAGTTCTCGGTCAGGCTTATGGTAAATCGGTTGCCTGAGAGAAGCTGGAACGATCCCTTGACCTCGTCACGCCATCCGTCCCTTTCCTGATAGATACGTGGGCATTGTTGCTGGATCGTCGACCAGGGGGCGTAAATGATCAGGTCGCCCAGGTCGTTCACCTCGAGACTCTCGATTCCCTCCAGCGCGATCTCGATCTGGGTAGGATCGGCACCCGGTTCAACGATGAAATCGTACTCCACCTGGCCCTGGTCCGTGAAATAGTACTTCACGTCGATTCCGTCATAGACCGATCGCAATCGAACGCTGGAGACACTCTGGACATTTCGGGCCCATTTCTCGGGATCATCGCCGAGGAAGTAGTTCGTTCGCGGCCCAAGCGCGGCACCGTCCCGAGTTCCGGAGGGAGTCGCGGCTCCAACGAGCGTGCTGTGCACTGTCATCGACTCGAACCGGCCATGGTCAACCTCATCTTCGGGAAAGAAGTCAGCCGGAAGACTTTCGTTGCCGTTCTCCGGCTCGATGTAGCGCCTAAACTGGTAGACTGCACCCTCGTTGGTGATCCATACAATGCCACCTTTGGTCTCGGCTCTATACAACACAGGCGAGTCCCACTGGCCTAAGTTGGGCGTAAAAGAAGACTGATGAGGGGGCGGGTTCAGATTCGTTCCGGTTGCGTGTTCTGAGGCAAATGCGCCGACACTCCAGATCAGTAAGATGCACGCATACAGGTATAGACTCCGAATCATTGACGACCTCACTCTTTGATCAGTGTTATCCGAACTTCCTTGGCAGTAATCGTGCAGACTTCTTATCTGAATATAGTCCCGACCTCAATTTGTTACAAGGACTTCCGCTGTACACGAACTCAAATGTGGGTTGACTGGACGATGTTAAAGACTATATTCTGGAATCGGGACTTCATCTCGGGGAATCATAGGCAACACAGCCCCCCGTAGTATTACGGATAGTGTCTGCCGCTAAATGCGGCTAATCTGGAAATCACACAACGGAGAACGTGCCCACACTCAACAGGGTGTGCGCCAATGATACCTGGTGCGGCCTATCCGGCCGGAAGCATCGGGTGAGGAGGAGTAGCATCATGCTAAAACTGCTAGGGCTGGCCTTGGTACTTGTGACGCTGGTGATGCTTAACGTATCGTTCGCAGCGGAGGAACCCGACAAACTAAACTGGACGGCCACGACTGAGATGTCGCTCTCAAAGAAGGGAGTCGCGACACCGGTGGCTTCCCTGAGCGATCAGAACCACGTAACCGGAATCGAAGTAACTCAAGGTGAGACTGCCGAGATCAATGTCACCTTCAGGGGGCAAGTGAGACATATCAACCGCGTGATCGTCATGCATTCCGGCAATGCAGACTTTCGATTGGAAGGAGAGGACCTCAGGGGCGCACTCAGCTCATTTGATGATCTCAAGGCTTCGTCTCGAAAGGAAGGAAGCCTGATCCGCACGCTGTTGTCTTTTGACGATTTGAGACCGGCTCTCCTGCGACTGCATGTTGACGCCGTCGGTCCTCGCGCAGAGGTGATAGTGGTAGAAATGACCGTCGGCTTCCGGGGAGATGACACCGACGACGGCAACGATGAGTGCGGCTCCTGGTGGATCGAACAGTATCAGGGGTCCGACTGCGGCGGTAGCAACTCCTACGGTTGCGACGACATCGCTCGCAAGGCCTGCGAGCGACTGTGGAACGACAAGGGTTACAGTTGGAGCTTCGACTACGACAATGAGTACGTCTACGAGGACGACTTCAGGGGGGACAACAACGACTTCGTCGACGCTGTGGATCTGACGATGGTGGCCGGGACAGGAAGCAGCGGGAAATTCAACTTTGCTGAAGACCATGGAGGATGTGCCCTGGCATCCCATGAAGTTGATGATCAAATTTACGGCAATACCGACATGGAGTGGATGTGTATCCACGGCGGGAAAGTCATGAATAATGAGAGCCATCAGGACAACTGGCATCAGTCGTTTGATCATTTGCACTTGATGTGCTCGTGGCAGACAACCTGCAAATCTCACGCCAGTATGGGCAGCTCATTCGCCAACCGCTTGGTCGATCAGGCCAAGGAAGTTGACCAATCGTGGCGGGGAGCGGCCCGCGCTTCCCACGGGAGTAGTAGTGGTTCCAAGGATTATGCCACCTTCATTATCGGTGAGACCGAGGAATGCTTCGAAGACCATGTTTGGGGTGTGGGAAATGTCTCGTCCGATCCTAACTACAACAGCACGTACTGGTACCAGATCGACTCTTTCAAAGGTGATAAGGCCAATCCGGTCGAATACTTCGAGCTGGATCTCGTGCCTCTCAGCAACAATAATTCCCGCGCTTGCGGATTCAAAGTGCCCCGCGACCTGGCTCTTGATTCTCGAGGTACTCTGTCTGAACTGCGCGTGATACATCGTCTAGTGGCTGCTTATCACGCCGTCGACCTCGCGGATCTGTTGTGCGCCGAAGGGATTTCTGAACTGTGTGGCTCGACCACGGGCGATGTCACATACTATCCCAACTCCCACATGTACGGGCTCCATCGGGGG
>Ga0180436_10005604_pt1 | contig 11065 bp, 9 predicted proteins | sample SS_ome_2_FD_132434 | JGI IMG/M metagenome (GOLD analysis project Ga0180436, IMG submission 132434) | Hypersaline lake sediment archaeal communities from the Salton Sea, California, USA - SS_3_S_2 metaG | ecosystem: Environmental > Aquatic > Non-marine Saline and Alkaline > Hypersaline > Sediment...
GCGGGCTTCGACGTCGTGGAGCCGTCGCTGTCTGCCCTGCCTTCCGGACTGCCTCTGATTCTGGTTGCCGACCGCGTGGACATGACGCTTGTCCGCCGGCTTCTGGCCGCGGGCGGTACGGCGGCGATCCCGACCAGCTATGAAAGGCCCCGCTTTCTTGGGGCGCTGTCGCTGGCCATCGCGGGCGAACCGGTCCTGCCGGCCGAGATGTGGCTGCCCTGCCTGGAGGATCGGCTGGCGATCGGCACCGGAGCCGACGCGGGCGAGGCCGGCCTGACCCCACGCGAACGCGACGTTCTGTGCGAACTGGCAGCCGGCAAAAGCAACAAGCTGATCGCCCACAGCCTTGGCATCGCCGAACCGACGGTGAAGATGCATCTGGCCCATATCGGACGGAAGTTCGGCGTCGTCAACCGGACCCAACTGCTGACGCGGGCCATCCGCCAGGGCTTTCTGCCGGAACTTGCCGGTGCCGGGCCCGGGCCGGCCTGACGGCGCGACCTTTGCTTTCGAATGTTGTATGAATATGTAAAAGATATGGGGCTATCGGCCGGCTTTCCGGCTGCATCCCGACAGAAGGTGGACAGGATGACCACGTCGACCTCGCGAAATATGCGCCGTTGCAAGGGCCCGGCCGCGGGGGCGGTCCTGGCTTTGCTGCTGTGCGCGGCGCCTGCCGCGGCGCAGGATCCTGTTCTGGTCCCGGCCCTTCCCAGCCTGGCCCCCGCGGGCGGCGACGCGCCGTCCGACGATCTGGGCCCGCTGCGCGGCGCGACCGCCCCGCCGCCGCCCTTGGTCGAACTGCTTCCCGATCCGGCGCCCGCCCCCGATGCCGATACGACCGCACCGGTCGAAACCGCCGAGGATGACGCGCCGCTGCGGACGATCCCCGAGGAATATCGCCCGGTCATGGTCGAGGCGCTGGCCGAAACGGCGGGTCCGGCCGCCGCCGAGGAGATAGGGACGGCCCTGGGCCAGATGGACCTGGAGGCGCTGCGGATCATCGCGCGGATGTCGCCCGAACAGATCGACGCGCTGACGCTTCTGATCCTGTCGCAGACGCCCGAGGGTGCCCTGCCCGATACGCTCGCCCCCGGCGATGGCGGGGAAGAGGCGCGCTGGGTCGGTGACTGGGAGAACGTGCCCGAGGCAGCGCCCGACATCGCCACAGCCCCGGCCCCAGAGGATGCCGACACGCCCTGGACACTGCGCGAGACCGAGGACGGCCGGTTGCTGATATCGCATCTGTCCGACCCGCTCAGCCGGTTGGAGATCGAACCGGGAATGGTCCTGGGCCATTTCGGGCGGATCACCCGGATCCGCCGCCTGCCTGCCCATGTCGAGGTGGAAACCGCCTCCGGCACCACGCTGCGCGGCCCGCGCGAAGGCGCGGTCATCGCGCTGGCCCCGGTGCCCACGCCGCCGCCGCAGGCCGTGACCCCGCAGCCCGAAGCCACCGTCGACCTGCCCCCGGCCGAAGAAAACCGCGTCGCTGCGCTGTCGCCCAGACCCCGCCCGGATCGGGCTAACGAAACGGATGCGGCCGCCGCGGACACCGGCATCCTGTTTCAGGCCGCAAGCTTCAAGAACCGCGAGAATGCCCTTGGCGCGGTCGACATGCTGGACGAACGCGGTCTGGCGGCACGTATCGAACCCGCACGCTCGGGCGGGCTGTACCGGCTACTTGTCGGCCCCGTACCGGATGCGGAAACCAAAGCCGCGCTGGCGATTCTTTCCGAGGTGGGTTTCGGTGATGCCTTCCCGCTGTCGCAACCCGTCTCACAGTAAGCCGTCCAACCCCGAGTATCCCGTAGCACGATGACGAGTGTTCCCCTGCGACTGGCTGAGATCGCGTTTTCCGACCTGTTCCTGTCTTCCGACCCGGCCGAAACGGTCCTTGCCCTGAACCTGGAGGCCGGCGCCCCGAGCGCGGCGCAACGCAAGCGCCCGCGCGCGCCCGCACCGATCCCCGACCAACTGGTTCCAGATGCCGGCCGCCTGCTGAAGGAGGTGGAGGACATGTGGGCCAGGGAACGGTTCATGCCGGAATTCACCGTGCATTTCGACGGGATCGACTACCGTTGTTCCCGGATCGTCGCACCAACCGACTCGGACCTTGCACAAGGCGCGGAACCGGTCGAGAGCGAACACCGACACTGGTGCCTGCGGCGGATCGAGCGGAAGACGCTGCACCTGACGGATCTCGGCTTTCCTCGCTGGGCCGCGGACGAGTTGCGGCGCGTCGGCGCGGCCTCGGGCCTCGTGCTGGTCTCGGGGCCTTTCGGCAGCGGGAAATCAACGACCGCGGCTGCCTGCTTTCTCGAATGGGTGAACGCGCATGGCGGGATCGGCGTGACGCTGGAAGACCCGCCCGAACGGATGATCGGCGGGCAGCACGAAGGCGGGCGCGTCTATCAGGTGCCAATCCGTGGTGCGGGTTTCGGACCGGCGATCAAGGCATCGCGCCGATGGGCCTACCGGTATCTCTACCTGGGCGAGGTGCGCGATGGGCGCGCGGCAAGCGAACTTCTGCAGATATCACTCGGTGGCCCGACGGTGATCTCGACGATCCATGCCTCCTCGACCGTAGAGGCGCTGATGGCGCTGTCGAAATTCGCCGCCGGCATCGACAATTCGCGCACCGCGAACGACCAGATTGCGGCCTCGATCCTCGGCATCGTGTGGCAGCGGATCAGGGCCGGCCGCGTGGAGCTGGAATACCTGTCTTTCCGGGGCCGCAATGGCGATGCGATGCGCACCAAGATTTCCGAAGGCAAGTTCCGGCTCTTGCGTGAGGACCAGGCCTACCAGGCCAATCTGCGGCAGTTGGGCCGGATCGAGGACAGTTTCTGACGCCTCAACCCGCAGCAAGATACACAGCCGCCAACGCCGGCAAGGCCAGCATCAGTGCCGGCACCGGCAAATTGCCATCAAGGCCAAGATCGCGCGCGCCCTCTGCCGCCGCTTGCGGATGGATCAGGGCACGGCGTAGCGGCGCGACATGCATGACGCCCAGCGCCAGCCCCCCGGTCAGGGCATAAGTGGCGGCGGCCGGGCCGGTCGGCCCGAAAACGCCCAAAGGCAACATGAAGGCCACGAGATCGGGCGGTGTCAGGCGGGCGCGGCCAAGCATCGCCTGCAAACGCCAGGTGGCGAAGGCCGCCGCCCAGGCAAGACCTGCCACGGCCCAGGCCAGACCGAAAAGGATCGGCGGCGCGGACAATTGCCAGCCGGAAACAAGTGCGGCGACGGGCGAGGCGGGTTGCCCGAACCCGGCCAGCACCGCGACAAGACACATGCCAAGAAGCACGGTGTCGGGCACCCAGGTCGTTTGCCGGTCGATCCAGGCGGCCACGGCCATCTGCGCGCAGAACAAGGCAGGCACCCAGGCCAGCGGGCCGGTCTCGGGCCGCAGAACCAGGCCTGCCAGCGCCCCCGCCATCGCCACAGCCGCAATCCCCGCCAGCCCGCCCGTGCGCGCGCGAATTCGGCTGTCCGGCTCCAGATGGTGCAGCCCGGCCCAGGCACCCAGCACGATCAGTGCCGCGACAAGCGCCGGTTCGAAAAGGCCCGCCACCTGCCCGCCCCTAGCGCTGCACCGCCGCGGTGATCTGGCTTTGCACGGAATACATGCCGCCCACCACCGCGATGATCACCAGGAACACGCCGACCAGCGCCACGCTGCGCGTCGCCGCCATGCGCTGCGCCATCTTTTCCTGGTTCAGGACAAGCCAATCCTGCGCCAGCCGCGCCAACTGCTTGGACAGATCCTGCGTTCGCGCAAAGATCTTGATCGACAGGTTCATGTTGTAGTCCGGCCAGGAGGCGCCGAAACGGTGCAGCGCTTCGCCGAAGTCGAGACCATTGAGCATGCCGCGCCGGATCGCCGTCAGCCGTTCCTTCACATAGGGCGTCGACATCGGCAGGATCCGTTCCACCGCATTGATCGGCGCCAGCCCGCCGCGCATCAGCGACGAGATGGCCAGCATGAAGGAAATGCCGGTATAGACGCGGTAGAGCTTGTAGATCGGCAGCTTGTCGGCAACCTTGCGGACCCGCCCGGTCCAGCGCGGCAGCGACAGCGAGATCAGGATCAGCAACACGATCATCGTGGCCGCCGTCGGCAAGGCATATCCGTCGGCGAACCGTCCGAGGAAGGCGAGAAAGGCGGCCGGCCCCGTCCATTTCTCGGGCGGCAACAGGACCCCGATCGCCGGAACGATCGAACGGCCGAAATAGATCAGCATGGCAAAGACCATGGCGGTCAGGAACACCGGATAGGCCAGCCCGCCCACGATGGTGCCAACCACCTTCTTCTTCTGCCGCAGCGCCCAGCAATAGCTTTCCAGCTGGCCCGGAAAGTCGTCGGAATTCTCGGATGCTTCCAGGACCATGCGGTCATCCGCCGGCACCCAGGGGCGGATCGCCTCGCCGAAGGACTTGCCGTTCCGCATCTGCTTGAGAACCTCGCCCAGCACGATGGCCCCGGCCTCGCCCTTCTTTTTTCCCTCGTCGCTGGCCACGGCGTAAAGCAGGCTGATCGCGTCGGGCTTGGACATGCCGGCGCGCAGCAGCGCGGCGAATTCCTGATAGAATTTCACCCGCGGCTCGAAGCCGAACTGGATCTTGGCGAACCAGCGTTCGAAACCGTTGCTCATGCCCGCCCCCCGAAGCCGCCGCGCATCTCGGTCACTTCACGGCGCAGGCGCGGGACGAGGTGGCGCAACTCGCGCTCGTAGTTTTCCAGCAGGTCGACCTCTTCCTGCACCTCGTTGATATCGACGATGCCGGCGCCGACCTTGACCATCGCATGATGCATCACCGGGGCACCGCCCAGCCCCCCCGACTCGACCGGCGCCAGCCAGTATTGTTCTGCCTTTATGCGGCTGTCATCCATGTAGAGTTCCAGAAGACGCGCATCGGGGCGGACCGTTTCGGCCACGACGGTACGGCCCGAAAGCCCCATGAAGCAGGATGAACAGCCCGCCCCGCGGCAGACCAGCGCCTCGTCCGACTGTCCGGTGATCTCGACCAGCTTGTCCGCCAGTTCGGCGTCCACCTCGTCGCGGGCGCGCGCCTCGCGCAATGTGATCCGGCAGGACCGGCACAGGACGCCCAGAAGGCGCTGATAGATCAAGCCGCCGACGGTCCGCGGATCCTTCAGATCCTCGCGGTCGGCGCCCAGATTGATCAGGCGGTTCAGGATGCCCAGCGCCGAACCCGCATGGACCGTCGACCACAGCGCATGGCCGGTCTTGGCCGCCTCGACTGCCATCGATGTCAGTTCCTCGGACCGGATCTCGCCCAGCACGATCACGTTCGGGTCCGAGCGGAGCGCGGCCTTCATCGCCATCTTGAAGGCGTCGTTTGCATTCTGGCCCGCGGTGATCTGGGCCTGGATCGCGCCAAGGAGTTCAAGTTCCTTGGGGTCTTCGGCGGCGTAGATCGAGATTTCCTTGCGCTTGTCGAGGAACATGGCGTTCAGGCAGCGCTGCAGCGTCGTCGTCTTGCCCGACGACACCTTGCCCGCGAAGATGTACATGCCGTTGGTCTTCAGCCGCATCTTCTTGAGGTCGGCCGATTGCTGCGCCGAATAGCCCAGGCTGTCGACATCCGTTTCGCCGGACTTGCCGACATATTTCAGACGCATGACCAGCGCGCCGCGCATGTCCGAGGTGGGCGTGTATTGCAGGCGCAGCATCTCGACATTGGCCGGCAGAAGGCCCGATTTCTGGAACATCGCGCCCTGCTGGAAGGTCGAATCGGTGCCGCCCGACCCCTGGCCGGTGGCCACGGCGAAGGCAGCGCGGATCATCTCCTGCCCCTCTTGCGATCCTTCGTCGCGCATCTCGCGCATCCGGCCGTTGACGCGCACCTTCACCTCTGTCCGATCGTCCATGACCCGCATGTGGATGTCGGAAGCCTTCAGTTCGGCCGCCTCCGCAATGATCCGTGCCAGCGACTTCTGACGCTCCAGTTCCAGCGTCTTCCAATGCGTCAGGTTGAACCGGGTCGCCGGCGCGCCGTAGATGCGCCCGATCGTGGGCGGATCGACCTCGCGGATATCGACAAGCTGAAGCCCCATGCGCCGCGCCCGGTCCAGGATAAGCTTGATGCCAGGCGCGTGGCGCTGGCCCTCGGCCACAAGGGCCGTACCGTTCTTGAACACCGCAAGGCTCTTGCGCAGATCGGCCCCGATATCGAGCGACTGCCCCTCGCCCGAGATCAGGCCCCATTCCTTCACTGTCTCGCGCAGCTTGTCGTCGCTCATCGACGGAAACGTGTCCGACATCCGGCGGGCCTGGTTCATCCGTTCTACCTTTCAATTCGGCGGGGTCAGGCTGCGCAGCCTGCCGCCGGGCATCCGAAGCACGACCTGGCCGGGCTCAACGGCCACGACCACGATGCCTTCCTCCAGCTTGTCGCCCTCGGCCACCAGAACGTCCTGCCCCTCGATCCGCAGCAGGGCCGAAAAGCCGCTGACGCCACCACGCAGTTCGCGAACCGACAGGTCGTATTCGACGGCCGGCTGCGGCGCCGGCGCGGGCGCGGGTTCCGCGGTCTCGGTCACGGGGTCGTCCTCACCCCCCTGGTCGGGCTCGGCGGCCGATGGCGCGGCTGCCGGTGCGCGCGGCGTCAGAAAGGATGTCAGCAGCGATCCGGCCCGACGGTTCTGCGCGCGCGCCGCGTCGAGTTCCGCCGCAACCTCGAGAAGCCGCAGTTCCAGTTCCATCTTGGCGATGCGCTCTTCCATACCCAACGGCGTGTCCGAAAAATCGCGATACTCCCCCGGCGCGATCTCGATCGGCGTGTCGGGTCCGAAAAGCGAAAGAAGCTGTTGCGCCATCTGCGCCTGTCGCACCTGGCGATCCATCAGCAAAAGGCCTTCGCTGATCTCGGCCTGCCGCGCGATCAGGCCGTTTTCACGCAGTTCCAGAACCTGCGCTTCGGTCACGGGGTCTTCCTTGGCGGCCATGTCTTCGGGCTGGTCCGTTTGGCCGGGCAGCGTTTGTGCACGGGCCGGGGACAGGGCACACAGAAGGGCGGCAAGAACGGCGAAAGGCGGGATTGGCATGCGCATCATTGATCTTCTCACCTGCGTTGCGGGGTGGCGACCGGCGGATGGTAGATCATCGCCGTCAGATCCCAGGACGGGGCGTAGGGGTCGTAGGTCAGCTCCTTGGCCAGAACCCCGGGAATATCGGCCAGAAGATCGGCATAGGCCGTGGGCATGGCCGAGGTCGTCACCCGGAATTCATGATGGGTCCAGGTTGCCGCGCCGGGCTGCGCGGTGCGGGGCGCGGCCCGTGCGCTGCCGGCGCGCAGTTGCGCATCAAGCGACAGCGTATCGAGGCGAAGCCTCAGCAAACGCTCCATCTCGGCGGTGGGCAACGGCTGTTCGCCCCGCCGTTCCTTGACCGCTACCGGTACCGACCGCGTCAGCGTCGCGGTTTCAAGCGTCGGCGCGATACTGGCATCGGTGACACCGCGGTCGGCCATCGTTGCCAGAAACCAGCTGGCCCGGCCGCCCGGATCGCGGCGCCATTCGGCGCGCACCGCCACCGCCTCGGTGTCCAGCGTGCAACCCAGTGCGGTCAGCCGCCAGCCCGGCGGCAGAACGAAGACCTCGTCCATTCCCACGCTGCAGGCGCGGATGAAGGCCGCCAGGTCGGGCGTGTTGACCCAGGGCGCGATGTTCAGCGCGGCGCGGCGGGCCTCTTCGGCGGCACGACGGCGTTCCAGGTCGGCCAGCCGCCGCTGTTCCTCCATGTAGCTTTGATAGAACAGCGCCCCGCCGCCCAGCATCGCCAGCATCAGGAGGATGGCGACACGCGGCGCCCAGATCACCTTGGGGTCGTGCGGCCGCAGCACCGCGGCGCCACGGGCCCGCCTGGGCAACAGATGGCCCAGCGTCAGGTCGACCGTATCGGGCATGTTCCAGCCCTCGGGGCAGATCCGCGCCTTCCAGCCGGGCACTTCCAGCAAGTCGAAAAAGGCCTCTTGCGCCATCGGGGCATCGCGCAGCACGCGGTCCTCGTAGACCAGCCCGTCGCGCAGGGCGACAAGCCACCAGGCGACGCCGCCGGCATCGTCCTCGGCCTCCAGCCGGAACGCGCCCACCCAGCTGTCGCCGGTCACCCGTTGCGGAATTGCGGTCGCCGCTGCGACCATGCCGGCGCGGGCGCCCTCTGCCTTCAGGCCAAAACCCACCTGCGCCCCGTCGGCGAAGACCGTCGCCAGGCCCGGCACCACCTCGTCGAAGGCGCTTTCGCGGGCCTGCGCGTTCAGCGACTTGTCGGTTTGCCGCGGCTCCCATTGCAGGCCCAGGGCCATGCGCCGCCCGCCGCCCGAAAGCCGGCCCTTGGCGTCCAGCACATACTCGACCTTCGGGTCTTCGCCGGGATCGGGCAGGTCTGGGTCGAACGACAGCGGCACCGCGTCATCGGTCTTGCCGCCGCGCAGCCGTGCGAGGATCGATACCTTGCCCGGCGCGCGCCCTTCGGCCAGGTCGGCATCGGGTGCCGCATCACCCGCCGCATCCGCCTTGCGGCGCCGCCCGAACAGGCTGGACAATTCGACCATCGCCGCCCCCTCAGCGCGTCGACCCGACGCGGTTCAGAAGGCGCGGCGTGATGAACACCACGGTCGTGAGGCGCGATTGCTGGGCACTGCGCTCGCCGCCCAGGCCCAGGAACCGCGCATTGCCCACACCCTGCGCCGTCGTCTCGTTGCGCGTGCGTTCGAACCCGGCCAGGACAAGCGTCTGCCCCGTGGCCAGCACCACCTGCTGTTCGAAATTCGTCCGCGCGATTTCCGGCAACTGCATCAGGCCGGAAAAGCCCGCGACATCGATCGAGGCCAAGTCGGTCAGATCGTTCAGCCGCACGCCGAAGCGCAGCATGATCTCGCGCGCGTTCAGCACCCGCGGCAGAAGCTGCAACTCGATCCCCACCGTCAGCGTTTCGGCACTGACGCTGATCGTCGTCGTCTCGTTGCCGGCGTCGTCGGTCTCGGTTTCCTCGCTGACCTCGGACACATAGGTGATCTCGTCCAGGATCTCGACGGGCACCATCTGGAAATTGGTCGTGGTCGCGCCGATCCGGTTTTCCAGCGCCACGCTGCCCTGCGTCGACAGCGCCTCGATGATGCCGGTCAGTTGCAGCGCGCCTTCGAAGATCGAGAAGTTCAGCCCCCCGATCGACGAAGACAGGCCGCCACCCCCGACATAGGACACGCCGTCCATGACATCGAGCGCACCGACCAGGTCCAGCGCCAGCCCCTTGGCCGCGCCGACATCCACGGTCAGCACGTTGACGTCGAAGGCGATCTGCTGGCCCATCGTGGCGTTCATCCGCCCCAGGTATTCCTGCAGCCGATCGTGATCGGCCAGCAGCGCGGTGACGGTCAGGATGCCGGTGCCGCGGCCCACGGTGACGCGCGCGCCCTCGCCCAGCACGCCCTGCAACCCGGCCTCGAATTCGCCCCACAGATCGACCGACGCGGTCGAGGATATCCCCGCCGACCCGCTGGTCAGCGACGAGGTGACCGGAAGGATCGACATCTGGTATTGCCGGGTGACGTAGTCGCGGAACACGACGCGGTTGCCCGAATAGGTCCATTCCACGTCGAAGGCGGCGGCGACCTCGTCCAGCACGTCACCCAACGAGCCGCGCAGGCTGGGCCGGATCGCCATGCTGGCGGCGCGGGTCGGGGTGGCGGGCGCCGCGGCGGCGGCCGGCGTCGCGGCGGCGTCGCCTGCCCGGCGGACCGGCGTGGGCGCGTCGCGGCCCGCGCCCGAGACCGGGCCAAGGTCCAGCGCATGCGGGATGCCGGTCGCATCGGCCAGCCGGTCGGCGATATCGGCCAGCCGCAGCGGATCGCGCGACACCAGCACGACGGCGCCCGGCGCCTGCACCCGTGCGGGCAGGTCGCGTTCGGGCTGCAACCGTTCGGCCATGGGGGCCACGAACCGGTCCTGCGACACCTGCAGCCCGCCGGCGCGGAACGTGCGCTGCCCGGCGAAATTGCGGCCGGCATTGACGACGCGCTGGTTGGCCTCGGCCACGGCGGCGTCGGTGTCCTTCTGGATACCGTCGCAGGCGGCCAGCGCCAGGCCGGCAGCGGCCAGCAGCGCCAGGGCCGAGCCCGGCAGCGGGAATGGGCGGGGAATGCGGAACATGCGGGTCACCTCGTTTCCACCAGCGCGTTTTCGACATGCAGGACGCGGTTCCCGCGATAGAGCGTCACGCGCAATTCGGGGTTCGACAGGTGGATCGCGTCGATCAGCCCGCCGACGGCCTGTTCGAACTGGCCGTCATAGCGGGCCGAGGCGCGCAGCCGGTAGTTCAGCGGGCTGTCCCAGACCACGGTCCAGCTGGCGGCTTCGGCCCAGGCCTCGAGCGTGCCGCGCAGATCGCCGCCCGACAGCACCGCCCAGGCGCCGGCGGCCTGGCCCGGCAGGCGGGGCAGGCCGGGCCCGTCGGCCAGGGCGGGCGGGGCAAGCAGCAGGGCGGACAGGGCCAGGCACCCGGCGGCCAGCCCGAAGGATGGCAGGGTCATGCAGGATTGCGGGGGCCGGCACGGCCGGTGATGCGGCGCGATGGGCGTCATGGGTCAATTCCTGTTTCGAACCGGGGCCGGGTTTCGCGCGATCCCCCGCAAGCGCGAAGGCCCCCGTGCTGCAATGCCGCGGGCGGTGGCAGCCCCGCCCGCGGAGGTCGCGGCCCCGGCGCGCAAGGCGCGCCGGGAGTGGGTTGGTTTAGCGGGTGAAGCGGATCGTCAGGTCCATGGAGTCTGCTGGCGTGGCATCGAACGCCGTCTGGCAGGCGGTCGCCGCGCCGGCAGGCGTGAGGCCGGCAGCACCGGTAGTGCTGCTGAGCGTTCCGGCGGTCATCACGCCAGTGTCCGCGGCCACAGTCGAGCCGCCCACATACATCACCACGGCGCTGATCCCGGCGCCGACGACGCCGCTACCGGACGTGTCAAAGGGAGCGAGACGAGTGCAGGCCTCCACCGGGATGCCGATATAGGTGACGTCGAAGGTGGTCGCCGTGCCGTTGTCGAC
>Ga0180436_10005606_pt1 | contig 11062 bp, 12 predicted proteins | sample SS_ome_2_FD_132434 | JGI IMG/M metagenome (GOLD analysis project Ga0180436, IMG submission 132434) | Hypersaline lake sediment archaeal communities from the Salton Sea, California, USA - SS_3_S_2 metaG | ecosystem: Environmental > Aquatic > Non-marine Saline and Alkaline > Hypersaline >...
GGCCTGACCGCCCAAGAGATTCAGAACCAGGCGCAGGACATTATTCTCGGACAGATGCGCGCGGTGATCGCTACCATGGGCATTGAGGATATCAACCGTGACCGCCAGGCCTTTATGGCCCAGGTCAATGACGCCGTTTCCACCGAGCTGGAAAAGATCGGCCTGGAAGTGATCAACGTCAATATCCGCGACATCCAGGACGAGAGCGGCTACATTGAGGCTCTTGGCCGCAAGGCCGCCGCCGAGGCCATCAACCAAGCCCTCGTCGACGTCGCCGAGCAGGAAAAAACCGGACAGACCGGTGTCGCTCAGCGCGAGCGTGACCGCCGTCGCGCCGTAGCGGCCGCCGATGCCGAAGCAGTGATTGGCGAAAAAGAGGCCGACCGCGACCGTCGTCGCCAGACTGCGCAACTGGACGCCGAAGCGGTCGAGGTCGAGACCGACAATGAGGCCAAAAAGGCCCGCTACATGGCCGACATGAAGGTCGCCGAGGAAAAAGCGCGTCAGCTTGGGCAGGAAGCCTCCCGAGTAGCTGATGGCGCCATCCGAGTGGCCGACGAAAACGCCCAAAAAGTCGCCGAAGATGCCCGCGCCGCACGTGAACAGGCCCGTCTGCGTGCCGAAGTGGTCGTCCCCGCCGAAGCGCACCGCGAGCAGATTCTGATCGAGGCCGAGGCTGAACGGCAGCGGCGCATCCTGGTTGCCAAGGGTGAGGCCGAGGCCATCCTGGCCCGCATGACCGCCGAGGCCCAAGGAACGCAGACCATCCTGGACGCCAAAGCGCAGGGCTATCGCGCCTTGGTGCGGGCCTGCAACGGCGAGGCCCAGGCCGCGGCCTCCTTCCTGGTCATTGAACGACTGGTGGACGTCGCCAATGTCCAGTCACAGGCCATCAGCGACCTGCCCATCGAAAAGGTCATGGTCTGGGACGGTGGCGGCGAGGGCGGCGGCCTCTCTGGACTGGGTCGACGTCTGGTGGGCGTTCTCCCGCCGATGAACGAACTGGCCAAGATGGCTGGGCTCGACTTGCCCGAGTTCCTGGGCAAGACGACCACTCCGCCAGAGAAAGCGACAGAGGAGCCAACAGAGGCACAGCCAGAGGCCCCTGAACAGGCCTCCGACGAGGCCTAGTCCCCGAATCAGCGACTCCCGAGCCGAGGCTCGGGAGTCTTTTTTCGTCTCTCTACAGCAACGCGCCTTGTGTTGGCGGCCCCGACGGGGTCTCACCACCCCGATAGAGCCGCGTGTCGTGCATAAAGCTGCGCTCGGTAATAGCCCCACTGCTGCCATCGCGTTCCATGTGGTCGATCGCCCCACGCACGTCGCCATCCAAGTGATCGGCGTGATGCACGACCATCGCCTCCAGCGTCATCGGCACAACCGGCGATCCAGCCTCCAGCCGACCGTGATGGGCCAGAATGGCATGCACGATCCGTCTACGCAGCTCGGGATCGAATCCCGCCAGCCCGTCGATCTTTTTCTGGACCAACTCACTCCCCGCGTAGACATGGCCCCAGAGAGCACCCTCTTCAGTGATCTCGAAACTGGTCGCCTCGTACGAACCCATCTTGCCGATATCGTGTAGCAGCGCCACGGTGATCGCCAACTCGCCGTCCATCTCGGGATAGAGGTCCGTCGCCGTGCCGACCAGCCGCGCCACGGAAAGTGAGTGTTCCATCAGGCCGCCGATACAGGCGTGATGGTTGAACTTGGCCGCGGGAGCGCGCGTGAACCGATTGGCGATGTCGGCATCGTCAAACACCGCGCTCAAGAGCCGCGCCAGGTCGGGGTTCTCAATGCTGGCGATCAGGGCTTGCAGTTCGGCCTCCATCTCGTCCAGCGAGCGACGCGCCATCGGCAGGTAGGCTTCATAGTCCACGATCTGCGCCGCCCGGATGCGATCCAGCTTGACCTGCAGTTGGCCACGGTACTCGCCCACCTGACCGCTGATCTCGACCCCGGAGCCGGTCTTGAGCGAATCGGCCAGCGGCCCCGAGATGTCAAACATCACGCCGGCCACCGAGCCGCTCTTGTCGGCCAAGGTCGCCGAGAGCATCAGCCCGCCGCCGCGCATGGCGCGCACCGATTTTTCCCGGAGCAAGTAGATATCCTTTTGCAGTGTCAGTCCGTTTCGCAACTGCGATACCGGCGTATGAGGCATTGTGCCCCTCCTGTCGGCCAAGGGCCGTATGGCGTCTCGATATAGTTGTCCCGATACTAGGCCGCATTCTCGTCAGCGGCAAACGGCCGCCTGATCCCCTCGGCCCGTTTTGACGCTCCCGCGTCCCTCCCCTACACTGGATCATCCAACCGCCGAACGGAGACCCGACCGGATGCCACTGACCATCGGTTCGCTACAACTCGATTCCGATCTGATCCTGGCCCCCATGGTCGGCTATTGCGATCTACCTTTTCGCGTTATCTGCCGCCGGATGGGCTCAGGCCTGAGCTACATTCCGTTGATCCTCGACGAGGCCGTTCTGCACCGACAGACGGGCAAGTCCTCCTCCGATTTCGTCGACTCGGAGCGTCCAGTGGCCATGCAGATGGTCAGCCGAGATCCAGAGCGCCTATTGCGCGCTTGCGAACGGCTGCTGCCGACGCATCCCGATATCTGGGACCTCAACCTCGGTTGCCCCTCGCGGCATGTGACCTCGGCCGGGCGCGGTTCGGCCCTGCTACGAGAACCCCAGCGCGTCGGCGAACTGGTGCGCACGCTCGTCACCCACTTTGACCAGCCGGTCACCGCCAAGATACGCCTCGGCTGGGATGACGACTCGCGCAACTACCTCGAGATCATCGAGGTGCTCGAGCAAGCAGGTGTTGCGGCAATCGGCGTTCACGGGCGCACGCGCCAGCAGGCTTTTTCCGGACAGGCCGACTGGGACGCCATCGCCGAGTGCGTACGCGCCACCAACGTGCCCATCCTGGGGAACGGTGATGTGCGCTCTGTCGCCGACATCGAGGCCATGCGGACCGCCACGGGCTGCGCAGGCATCCTGATCGGCCGCGGAGCGGTGGGCAATCCCTGGCTCTTCGCCGGGCGCGACATTGACGCCGTGCCCTACCCAGAGCGCGTGGCCCTTATCCACGAGCACCTGGACCGTATGGTCGCCTACCACGGGCTCTACCGCGGCATCACCCGCTTTCGCAAGCACATCGTGCGCTATGTCATCTCGCTGCCCAGCGCGGCCAAGGTCCGCCGACAGCTCACCACCGCCGAGACGCCCGAACAGGTCTATGCCATCCTTGATGCCTGGCATCCGGGCCAGAGACTCCCGAACAGCGAGGGCTAGGAAGCGGATACCGGCCATACGCGCCAACTCAGCAGACCGAGTGGCTCGGCGCGACATAGCCAATACGGAACGGAGGAAAGCATGGGTGAGGAACACGTCTATGTCCGACTGGCGAGACGCACCATCGAGCGCTATGTGCGCCACAAAGAGATCGTCGAGCCCAGCCAAGAGGCCGAGACGGCGCCCGAGCTGTTGACCGCGCGCGCCGGCGCATTCTGCTCGCTGCATCGCCAAGGACGTCTGCGCGGCTGCATCGGCACCATCGAGGCCACCCAGTCCTCGCTGGGACTCGAGATCGTGCACAACGCGATTTCTGCGGCCACCCGCGACCCGCGCTTTGAGCCCCTGCGACCGGAGGAACTGCCCGATCTCGAAATATCCGTGGACGTCCTCGCCGAGCCAGAGCCCGTGTCGGACCGCTCTCAACTCGACCCGCGCATCTATGGGGTGATCGTCCAGAGCGGCGGACGGCGTGGCCTACTGCTCCCTGACCTGGAGGGGGTCGACACCGTCGAGCAACAGATCGGCATCGCCCTGCAAAAGGCCTGGATCGGCCCCGACGAGCGCTACGAACTCTATCGCTTTCGGGTGACCCGCTACCGCTAGCTCCCGACGGTCAGAACTGCTACCTCGACGCCCTCCGGGGCACCGTCGCGCACACGTTCGGCATCCTTGGGGCCACCGACAAGGTCGCCCCAGTGCATCGGCACCACCACCTTGGGCCGAATGCGAGCGATGGCTTCCAGCCCCTCCTCGGCGTCCATGGTGTAGGTGCCCCCAATCGGCAACAGCGCCACATCGCAGCGGATGTCGGCCATTTCGGGGATCAGGTCGGTGTCGCCGGCATGATAGATCCGTCGCCCACCGACCTCGATGACGTACCCCACGTGTTGGTCGCCACGTGGATGGTTCGGCTTGTTGGTGTTGTAGGAATAGACCACCTCGATGGCATAGCCCAGTACCTCGGTCGTCGTCCCCGGCTTGACGGTCCGAACCTTGCACCCCAGATCCGAGAGCTGCTCCTCACAGCCCTGCGGACAGACGATGATCGTGTCTTGGCCGCAGATGCGCCCCAGGTCCTCCGGCGACAGGTGGTCCCGGTGTCCATGCGTCACCAGCACCAGATCGGCCGGCTGTGGATCAACCAGCTTCCAGGGATCGATATAGATGCGCCGCTCATCGTCACAGACTGCAAAGCTCGCGTGTCCCAGCCAGGTGATTCCCTCTAGCATGTCAACCTCTCCGTGTATCTGCCTCTGCCCCGCCCTCACGACTGTACCTGCTCCAGAATCACGACCTCGACGCCATCCGGCGCGCCATCGCGCACTCGTTCCGCATCCTCGATGCCGCCGGCCTTGTTCCCCCAGTGCATCGGCACCACTGCCTTGGGGTGTATGCGGGCAATGGCCTCGATCGCCTCGTCGGCGTCCATTGTGAAGGTACCACCCACCGGTAGCAAGGCCAGATCGCACCGCACCTCGTCCATCTCGGGGATCAGGTCCGTGTCGCCGGCATGATAGATGCGTCGCCCACCGACCTCGATGACGTACCCCACGCGCTGCTCGCTACGCGGATGATAGCGCTTGCCAATGTTGTATGCATAGGTCACCTCGACGGGATACCCAAGGACCTCGAGCGTCATCCCCGGCCTCACCGAGAATACGCGGCACCCCAACTCGGCGACCTGCTGCTCGCAACCCTGCGGGCAGACGATGGTCGTGTCCGCGCCACAGATACGCGTCAGATCGTCCGGCGACAGATGGCTCTTGTGGGCGTGGGTGATCAGTACCAGATCGGCAGGCTGCGGATCGCACAGTCGCCAGGGATCGATGGTGATCGTGCGTTCGCCATCGCGTATCCGAAAACCGGCGTTCCCGAGCCAGGTGACTCCATGCAACGCACCCTACCTCCCAGGACAGTCACTACTGCCCAATCAAAGGATCGAGAAGCTATCCGGCGGTGTCGCGCCCTGCCGCGCCGCGCGTCATACGCCCGTCGGGCAAGCCTAGTTGCAGTCCTGCTTCCGGCCATACACACCAAGGTGTGTCTCCTGCGCAGGGATGCAATCCAACTCATCCACGAGACAGTGGTCCCTTGCATACGACGCTCTGATGAACAGCGATTTGTCTAGATCGTCGTAAGGCCAGTTGCGAACCAGCATGTACTCGTTCTGGAAGATGCAAGACGACACCATCTCCTCATGCATCTTGGAGCGCCAGTCACCCTGAATGTAGTGCATCACCTGTTCTGACGTCTCGGTCAAAAGCAGAGAGGCCGGAATGTAGCCCTCGAGCAGGTCAGGTCGCTGCTCCATCACCCAGGCCATATCTGTCTTGGAATCCTGAGGACCGCGCGGATCAAACGTACCATGCTTGGCAATGTGCGTATCGTTCAGTCCAAGAGTGTCAATGTGAATTGCATCAACAAAATAGGGTATCACTCCGGCCATAGTGCTAGCAACGACACTGTCCGGTTCACTGATCCGCTCCAGCTCCATCACATACTGGTTGGGGGCAGTGTGACTAAGCAGAGGCGATGCCCGCCAAGTCACGATAGACTGCCTCAAGCTCTTGTCCGAAATACCGATGTTTGTTACAAGTGAAACTACAAGCACCAATAGAAGGTGAAAATGACGAGCTCGAGGCCATAGCCGGGTGAGTGCGTAGGTGAGACTAAAGACAATGAACGCCGCGATGTGCACAAGATGCCGCCAGTAAGGAAATGCCGAGTGGTTATCGCCGCCGACCTTTACGACATAAGCGCCATAGGCCAACACAAAGCCGCACAACACAATTGGAACCCAAGGCCAGTGCTGAACGCGTTTCCTACACAGTGTGAAGAGAGCAGCAGCCCCGCCCGCCCAAGCCAAGAAAAGGACGATCGCGTGTTTCTTCGCAAAACCAATGACATACTGGATGCCCCAATTGGCATGGCGAACCGAAGCAACACCAGCCTTGGCAAAGTAGGTGTTGGGCACCAACTCACCATACACCACGAATCGGTGAGCCAAGAGGCCAACCAGGGACAGCGCGGCGACTGCTGCTGCAATGTAGACGGCACGCATTGAGCACTTCTCACGCGTAAACACGATGCCTGAAAGCACAATAGCCGCTACCGCGATCACAATACCCTCTGGACGCATTAGAATTAGAAGGCAGACCAATAGCGGCAGGATTGCCGATCTGTATGAGAGATAGGGAGAGACAACGGCTAGTCCGGCAATCGCTGCAAAGGCCGCTACTTCCATACCTCAGGTTGCATACCAGTTGAGGGGCAAATAGAGCGCCAAGAACAGACCGGCGAGCAGAATCTCGTTTGTTGTTTCTAGAGCATCGTCCTGTCGATGCCTCGGCCTTCGGCGCATGAGTGGGAAGGATATCAGCACTGAGCATAGCAGCAGATGTAATGCTATGCCAGTTACCTTGGCCACCGTGCGCACGTCCATTCCTATCGCATGCCCGGCACCGAGAAAGACCATCCACAGAAACGAAGTGTACCCCTCGACACGTTCTCCTTGCGTGTTCCACGCCCCGAATCCATATCCCTCGCCCAGATGCTCAGAGTAGCGAAACGTGACATAGGCATCGTCGAGCGTGTGTGGGTAGAAACACAGATCAAGGTACAGTATTGCCGCAATGGCTAGAACTAGAATCACGGCAACTTCAGCAGGTTTGTACTGAGCAGTGGTCTCGCCCTTCGCACCTTCTGTGTAGGCCCCAGCTTTACTCATTGCGTGTCCCATCCTCGCATTTCACTGCTCGCAAAGCGCTCCCGATCACAATGATCAGAATCGGAGTCACTGAGCCAGACTTTACAATGCACCCTACCTCACCTCCCAGATCAGTTCTGCTCATTGCCGCATCAGCGGCTGCAGCAGCCGCCAGGCGTTGTCGTACAAGATCGCCCGCCGCGCCTCTTCGCTGATATGCGCCATGACGATGCAGCCGATGGCATAGTGCGGATCGAACCAGGGCAGATCGCAGCCGAACACAATCTTGTGCGCACCGGCCCGCTCGACCATCCGCTGGATCAGACCGCCGATGCGATAGGCCGCCGTCAGTTCCAGATAGACGTTGGGAAGTCTGCGAGCCACCTCGATGCAGGCATCAAACTCGCCAAATCCCGAGTGCCCCGCCAAGAACGTGACCCGTGGATTGGCCTCGGCCACCTGGGCCAGCACCTTGGGCGCGTCATAGCGTGACTCGCCCCATGTGTGGGTCAGGACGATCAACTCGTTTGCGGCGGCAAACGCATAGGCTGGGCCATAGGCCGGATCGCTCAGCGCGCACTGGTGGTAGCTGGGATGCAGCTTGAGCCCAACCATCGAGCGCCGCGAGGCATACAACGCGAGCTCGCGTTGGCCCAGATCCGGATAGTTGGGGTTGTATACCGTATAGCCGTACCAGCGTCCCGCCTGCTCCGCCGTCAACTCGGCGATCTCTTGGTTCCCCAGCGCCATGTCGGCCAACGCCGTGTGTCCGCTGGAAACCGCCAGCTTCACGCCGCAGCGATCCATGGTCGCCAGCATCTGCTCTGGCGTGTGGTTGGGCATATAGATCCCGGAAAAGTGGCCATAGTGGGCGTGCAGGTCAATAATCGGGCAGGTCTCGCAGCGTCCCGTTTCGATATACTCGCGGGCTATGGCCGAGGGGTTCACAGTTGCACCTCCCCCAGCAGCCGTTGCAGATTGCCCGCCGCCACCGCCTGACGCTCGTCCCAGGTCAGTTCGGCGCCGCGCACCAACATGAACGCCCCACCCATCGCCGAGGCCGGATAGTCCGAGCCGAACACAAACCGCTCTGGCCCGTATCGCCCCACCAGCTCGCGCAGTCCGCAGTCCAACTCATAGTGGCATAGCTCGATGTACAGTCTCGGGAACAGTTCGAGCAGAGGCCGGAACAGGCGGTCCTCGCCCCAAGAGCCACTGCCGGTCAGAATTACGGTCAGCTCGGGGTATGCGCTGCAGAGCGACTCGACCAGATCATAGCTATCTCCCGGCTCGTCTCCGCCGACCTCTCGCCGCAGCAGCAGCGGAATGTGGCGCTCGCTGACGGCGTCGAGGAACCCGCCGAACGTGCTGCGGGTCAAGCGATAGCGGTGCAAGCGCGGCAGCGCCCAGAGCGCCCTGATGCCGTCTTGAGCCATGGACCGAAAGAAGGCCTCGCCGGCGGGCAGTTCCCCCGTCTGCGGCGGCAGGATGGCCCAGCTGCCGATCAACCGCTCTCGCCCGCGAATGGCCTGCGCCAGAGCGGCGTTTCCCACCACCGGCGACTGGTCGCGCATCAAAGTGTGCCAGACCAGCGCGCGCTCGATGCCGACCCAGTCCATCTCGGCCAGCAGGTCATCGGCGCTGTCGCAACGCTCAATAGTCCCTACACAGGGACGCCCAAAACCTGCGTTGCAGTCCCAAAAGGTCATCCTGCGAGTCTCGCGCATCGTCTCTCCCTCAGAGGATCGTCAGGATATCCGGCTCTCCGTCGGTCACGGCCAGTGAATGCTCAAAGTGGGCGCAGAGCCCACCGTCCTCGGTGGCCACCGTCCAATAGTCCTCACCGGTGTACAGATTCGGGGGGCCGACCGTCACCATCGGTTCGAGCGCATAGGTCATACCCTTGCGCAGCGGCACGCCGCGATCTCGCTTGCCCCAGTTCAGGATCTGGGGCTCTTCGTGCATATCGCGACCGACCCCGTGGCCGGTATACTCGCGCACCACCTCAAACCCCTGTGACTCGACCCATTCCTGAATGGTGGCTGAGATATCGCCGATACGCTTCCCCTCGCGACTGACCTCGATGGCCAGCCAGAGCGCCCGTTCGGTCACTTGCAGCAAGCGCTGAGCCTCGTCGCTGATCTCGCCGACCGGCAGCGTCACGGCGCTGTCGCCCACATATCCCTTGTAGACCGTGCCGCAGTCGAGGCTGATGATGTCCCCCGCCCGCAGCTTGCGACGCGAGGGGATGCCATGCACCAACTCGTCGTTGATGCTGGCGTTGATCGTGGCCGGATAGGGGTGGCCAGGAAAGGAGCCATTCGGATACCCTTTGAACGCCGGCGTCGCCCCATGCGAGCGGATGACCTTCTCAGCGATGCGGTCCAGTTCTCGCGTGGTTACCCCGGGCCTCACGGCCTTGGCCATCGCCTCGTGGGCCAGCGCATTGATCCGTCCGGCCTCTCGCATTAGCGCGATCTCGCCGGCCGACTTGATGATGATTGCCAAAACACGTCCCTCTACAATGCGTTGCCAAGGTCTGCCAACACCGGAATCGGCGTGTGACAGGTCGCAGCCATGTCCTCTACTTCCGCCATGAGTTGGCGCATCTCGTCGGGCCCCATAGGCGCCCAAGCCTGCCAGCGTCGCGCGGCGAGCTGTGCCCAGTCGGGGCAGGACCATCCGGCGCACCGTACCAGGCGCTCCGCCTCGGGAGTCGCTGCATTCTGCGCCCGCGCCAGGGCGCGCACCTCCCCAACCTGAGCGTTGTCGCGACGCGCCTCGAGCTGGCAGAGCGCCTCGACCAGCGCCAAGAGCGACTGCCGACGCAACGTCGTGTCGATCCGTCCACTGCGCCGCACCGCCACGCCCGCCCGTTCCAGAACGCGCTGCGCCAGACGCGCGCGTTGGGTCTGGGCGCCATCCAACTCGCCCAGTGACAAGCCATACCCTTTCGCGCCAGAGTGTGTACCTGCGGATGCGCCGGGCACGCCCACCAAAAGCGATGACCGCCCGCTGGAGGCCAGCATGGCGCCCCAGTCCCTCACCGTCCGGCTGATCACCAGCGCCGGCGTCTCTTCCAGCATCTCGAGATTCGACAGCACTCGCAAGAGTCGCGGTGCCGCGCACGAGACGATCGCCAGATCGTACTCCAGGCCAGCGATGGGCGCGCGAACCACGCGGGCCCCGTCCGGGGCCGGGAGTTTGTCGCTCAGCCAATGCACCGTCATGCCAGAGCGGACCAGACGGGCTGCCAGATCGCGGCCCAGCCCGTCGTCTGAGCGAACCAGCACGCACAGGTTCTGGTTGGCCAGGCGCAACGCCAATCTCTCGCGTCGCCGCTGGACCACGCGCCGAGCGTAGGTGTACGCCCCCACTCCCAGTCCCGCTACCAGACCCCAACCGGCCATCTCAGTCCCTCATCCTCGTGACGCTAAAAGCAGCCCAACTGGCAGGGCGTGATCTTACATCCCATCGCATCTACGATATTCGATACGCCCAGCCGCGGATAGCCAAAAGCCTCAGCCACTTCCCATACGGCCTTGCAAGCGATCCGACCCTCCTTGGCGCGCGCCTCCAGGGCTTGGCGAATGTCGTCCGGCACGATCTGAGCCGCCTGCACGATCTTGTGTCGTCCCTCTGCCTTGGAGCCGTATCCGAACAGCCCCAGTTGACAACGGTAGAACCGCAAGTCGGTGGCGCGGTTGACCGCCTTGCCGATCTCGATCGGCGCCACGCCCATCTCCTCCGCCAGGACCATCGCCGCCTGGCAGGAAAGCTGGCCATCTTGCGCGCGAGCCATCGCCTGCTTGATGATCTCCTCTCGCATCGTTCCTCCTCTCGGCCAATCGGCCTCTGACGCATTCTAGCCGCTCGCCCGTCGAGCGCAAGTCACCGAGCCGTCCTCCAGTCGAACAAACTTTCTATTCCCACCCGGAATCATGCCACATTCTGACATGATCTTGTGGTATACTGAGCGCGTTGACCCATTGCAGAGAAAGGACAGCGGCCGCCCCATGTTCCCCGACGTAATCCTGATCCGCGGCGCCAAAGAGCA
>Ga0180436_10005608_pt1 | contig 11060 bp, 9 predicted proteins | sample SS_ome_2_FD_132434 | JGI IMG/M metagenome (GOLD analysis project Ga0180436, IMG submission 132434) | Hypersaline lake sediment archaeal communities from the Salton Sea, California, USA - SS_3_S_2 metaG | ecosystem: Environmental > Aquatic > Non-marine Saline and Alkaline > Hypersaline > Sediment...
GATCCCTACAAGATCGACACGTTGTTCCTCTACATGGCCAACATGGCGTGGAACTCGTCGATGAACACCGCCGAGACGATGCGGATGCTCACCGACAAGGACGAGAACGGCGAGTACGTGATCCCGCGGATCATCTACTCCGACGCCTACTCGTCGGAGACGGTGGCCTACGCCGACCTGATCCTGCCCGACACCACCTATCTCGAGCGGCACGACTGCATTTCGCTGCTCGACCGTCCGATCTGCGAGGCCGAGGCGGCGGCGGACTCGATCCGCTGGCCGGTGGTCGAGCCGGATCGTGACGTGCGCGGTTTCCAGACGGTGCTGGTCCAGCTTGCCAACAAGATGAAGCTCCCGGGCTTCACCGACGAGGATGGCAACGCCAAGTGGGAAGACTACGCCGACTACATCCAGAACCACGAACGCCGTCCCGGTGTCGGCCCGCTCGCGGGTTATCGCGGCAAGGATGGCGACAAGTCCGGTCGCGGTGAGCCGAACCCGAACCAGATCCAGGCCTACATCGACAACGGTGGTTTCTGGATCGGTCACATCCCGGAAGAAGGTCAGTTCTACAAGCCGTGGAACCAGAACTACCAGGATTGGGCTGTGGAAATCGGCCTTTATGACTCGCCGCAGTCCTACGCTTTCAACCTTTACGTTGAGCCGCTGCGCAAGCTTCAGCTCGCCGCCGAAGGTCATGGCGACCAACAACCGCCTGACAACCTGCGCGAGCGTATCAAGCGCACCTGTGATCCGCTGCCGACCTGGTACGAACCCTTCGAAGACACCAACGTCGACATCGAAGAGTTCAACGTACACGCGCTCACCCAGCGCCCGATGCAGATGTATCACTCCTGGGGCACGCAAAACGCCTGGCTGCGCCAGATCACCGGCATGAACTATCTCTACCTGCCGACCAAGATCTGGGAAGAGCATGGCTTCGAGGATGGCGACTATGCCCGCGTGAGTTCGGTGCACGGCTCGATCGTGGTGCCGGTTGCGCATCATGCCGGCCTGAACCCGCACACGGTCTGGACCTGGAACGCCATCGGCAAGCGCAAGGGCGCCTGGGCGCTCGACGACAAGGCGCCGGAGGCCACCGAGGGCTTCCTGCTCAACCACCTGATCCATGAACTGCAGCCGCCGAAAGGCGACGGCATGCGCTGGGCCAACAGCGATCCCGTCACCGGTCAGGCGGCCTGGTTCGACCTTCGGGTGAAAATCGAAAAGGCCGATCCGAAACCGGACGAAGCCCAACCTGTCTTCCCGCCGATCAAGTCGCCGGTAGGCAAAGGACCGAAAAACGTGGCGAGGAAAATCTGATGACTGCGCTTCCGACCCATACGGAGAAAAAACTCGGCCTGGTGATCGACCTCGACACCTGTGTTGGCTGTCACGGCTGCGTGACGGCCTGCAAGGGCTGGAACACCCAGAACTACGGCACGCCGCTGTCGGATATCGACGCCTATGGCGCCGATCCCCACGGCACCTTCCTGAACCGCGTGTTCAACTACGAAGTGCAGCCGACCGACGGCGGCCCGTCCCAGACGGTCCACTTCCCGAAGTCGTGCCTGCATTGCGAAGACGCCCCGTGTGTCACCGTTTGCCCCACGGGTGCCAGCTACAAGCGCGTCGAAGACGGCATCGTGCTCGTCAACGAAGACCGCTGCATGGGCTGCGGGCTCTGCGCCTGGGCCTGCCCATACGGTGCGCGCGAGCTCGACCAGGACGCGGGCATCATGAAGAAATGCACGCTCTGCGTTGACCGGATCTACAACGAGAACCTGCCCGAGGAAGATCGTGAGCCGGCCTGCGTGCGGACCTGCCCCGCCGGCGCGCGTCACTTCGGCGATCTTGCCGATCCGGAAAGCGACGTGTCCAAGCTCGTCGCCGAGCGCGGTGGAATGGACCTGATGCCCGAACAGGGCACCAAGCCCGTCAACCAATACCTGCCGCCGCGTCCGAAGGACACGCTCGACAAAACGCCGCCCGCGGCGCTCGAAACCGTCGCCACCGAAGCCAAGGGCTTCCTGGGCTGGCTCGACAAGGCACTGGAGAAACTCTGATGCACCCAGCACCTTCCGTTATCGTCTTCACCTCGATCTCCGGCCTCGGCTTCGGCCTGTTCATGTGGCTCGGGCTTGGGTTCCCGAGCTTCACCGGCATGGCGGCCTTCGGCGTCTACTTCCTGGCCTACGCACTCAGCGTGGGCGGGCTGCTCTCGTCGGTGTTCCACCTCGCCAACAAGAAAAACGTCGTCTACGCCATGAGCCAGTGGCAGACGTCGTGGCTCTCGCGCGAGGGCGTGCTGGCCGTGATCACCCTGCTCGCCTTCGCACCGATGGCGATCGCCCAGATCTTCTTCGCCTCCGGCGCGATGAACTGGATCGGCCCGATCGGCGCGGCGCTGGCCCTGATCACCGTGTTCTCGACCTCGATGATCTACACCCAGCTCAAGACCGTTCCGCGCTGGAACATGCCGATCACCCCGATCTTGTTCATCACCTATTCCATCGCTGGCGGCGCGCTGCTCTCGATGCAAGCGACGGTGGCCGGCGTGCTGCTGATCCTCGCGCTCGCGGTGCAATGGGCCTACTGGATGATGGGTGACAAGCGCCTCGCCGAGTCCGGCTCCGACAAGGGCACGGCCACGGGCCTCGGCGCGGTTGGCCGCGTGCGGATGTTCGAAAGCGCGCACACGACGCGCAACTACATCCTCGACGAGATGTTTTACAAAGTCGGCCGCAAGCACAGCCAGAAACTGCGGATGATCTCGACGGTACTCGCCGTCGTGCCGGTGCTGATCCTGCTGCTCCTGCCCGTGAGCATGCCGCTCGCGATCTTGGCGCTGCTCGTCCATGTCGGTGCCGTGCTGACCTCGCGCTGGCTGTTCTTCGCGGAAGCGGAACACGTGGTGTCGCTCTACTACAACCGCGACTGACGTCGAAAAGGGACTGTATACAATGATTACACGTATCATGGCCCACCTCGCGCATGTCGAGGCGGAGGGCATCAAAGGCAACATCGTCGAAGCCGGGCTCGTCACTGAAAAGGACGTGGCGATCAACGGCCACAAGGTTGTGGTGTCGGTGAATGTGCCGAGTGACTTCATGGGCGATCTGAAAGCCCTCCAACAGGACATCGAGAAGCGACTGAAGGGGAACATTCCCCAGGTCGAAAACCTTCTCGTTGTTCTGACTGGTGAGTCCGGCGCCGCGCTGGCGAAGGCCGAGGCCGAGGCCAAAGCGCCGCCGAAGCTGCGAAAGGAACCGGCGAAGAACCCCGGCGTTCCGGGCCCCGACATGCGTCCCGCGCAGGCGGCGGTTCCCGGTATTAAGCACATCGTCGCCGTTGCCTCGGGCAAGGGCGGTGTGGGCAAGTCCACCACCGCGGTGAACATTGCCGCGACATTGGCGAGCCTCGGCTTCAAGGTTGGCCTGCTCGACGCCGATATCTATGGCCCCTCGATCCCGCGCCTGCTCGACATCACCGACCGCCCGGCGATGGAAGACGATCGTGTGATCCCGATCGAGAAATACGGCATGAAGATCATGTCGATGGGTTTCCTGATGGACGAGGAAGCGCCGCTGATCTGGCGTGGCCCGATGGTCGTCACCGCGCTCATGCAGATGACCCGCGACGTCAAATGGGGCGAGCTCGATTTCCTCATCCTCGACATGCCGCCGGGCACCGGCGACGCGCAGCTGACGATGGCGCAGCAGACCCCGCTGTCGGGCGCCGTGATCGTCTCGACCCCGCAGGACCTCGCGCTTGTCGATGCGCGCAAGGGCCTGAAGATGTTCAAGGACGTCGATGTTCCGATCCTCGGGATCATCGAGAACATGTCGACTTTCGTCTGCCCGCATTGCGGCGAGGTGAGCGAGATCTTCGGCCACGGTGGCGCCGAGGCCGACGCACGGCGCCTGGGTGTGATGTTCCTCGGCGCAGTGCCGCTGCACATGGCGATCCGCGAGCACTCGGATGCCGGCAAGCCGCTGATCGTGGCCGAGCCCGACAGCGTGCACGCCGATTTCTACCGCAAGGTTGCGCTCAAGGTTGCCACGTTGCTTGGCATGGGCGAGGACGACGAAGAAGAGGACTGAGTTCCCGCCGTGTTCCGGAAGAAAGGGCCGCGTCATGCGGCCCTTTTTCGTGAAGACCGACGCAATATGGCCGCGGCCGAAATTGTGCAACTCAGGAAAAAGCTGCCGTTGAACGGGGTGCACAATGCCAGTAAGAGGGGCGGAAGTTTCAAAAGAGGCCCCGATGGCGAACCACCTCTACAAGCGCGACCTTCCCGATGGGCTGGACCTCGTTCCAGTGGTGGCGATCGACACCGAGACCATGGGCCTCAACCCGCATCGTGATCGGCTTTGCGTGATCCAGCTTTCCGGCGGTGACGGCGATGCGCATATCATCCACGTCGAGAAGGACCAGGCCGAGGCGCCCAATCTCGTGGCCATGCTCACGAACCCGGACGTGCTCAAGCTCTTCCATTTCGGCCGCTTCGACATCGCCATGCTGCTCAATGCCTTCGGGGTTCTGACCGCGCCGGTCTATTGCACCAAGATCGCCTCGAAGCTCGTGCGGACCTACACCGACCGCCACGGCCTGAAAGTCCTGCTCGATGAGATGCTTCACGTCGACATCTCAAAGCAGCAGCAGCAGACCGACTGGGGCGCGCCAGAGCTGAACGAAGCGCAACTCGACTACGCCGCGTCGGACGTTCTCTACCTGCACCGGCTCAAGGAAAAGCTCGACGCCCGCCTGGCACGCGAGAGTCGCACCGAGGTGGCCCAGGCCTGCTTCGATTTCCTGCCGCACCGGGCAAAACTCGATCTCATGGGTTGGCCCGAGATCGACATCTTTGCCCACTGACCGGAAACAGTGTGTCGGCCCAATTCAGTTGACATCGGGAGCGGAGAGTCGCCAAAATGATCTTGAAGAATATGCATGAACACACCCCTGTCCGTTCGTGCAAAGGCCCTCAGGGCCACCGCACCCAAAACGCCCGTGGTGATCGGGCGCTCCCCAAAACGCAAACTATCATATCCTGTCCCGCCAGCGCCGCGCCGGGCATTCCGTGCGCGCGTGGGACTCAGCCGAAAGTGAGGAGGTAGGATGAAGTACCAGATCAGTGGAAAACAAATCGACATCGGTGAAGCCCTTCAGACGCATGTGAGGGATGAGCTGGGCGCAGTCGTGCAGAAATACGCCGAACGCCCGACCGATGCGCAGGTTGTTTTCTCGAAGAACGCGCATGAATACGTCTGCGAAGCGGTTGTTCACCTGTCGACGGGCTTGACGGCACAGGCGAAATCGCACGCGACCGAGATCTATGCCGCGTTCGACGAATGCGCGAACAAGATGGAAAAACAGCTGCGTCGCTACAAGCGCCGGTTGAAAGACCACCACAAAGAGCGCCCGAACCCGGTTGAAGTTTTGGGCGGTGCCTCGTATATCCTCGCCTCTGAAGAGGGACATGATGACTCGGAGCCGGAGTCGCTCCAGCCGATGATCATCGCCGAGATGGAAACGCGGATTCCCACGATCTCGGTTGGTGAAGCGGTCATGCAGATGGAACTTGCGCACGCGCCGGTCCTCATGTTCCGCAACGAGAAAACCAACGGGGTCAACGTCGTGTATCGCCGCGATGACGGCAATATCGGCTGGATCGATCCCGGCAATTCGGCTTGACGTGAATCAGGTCCGCGGGCCGGAAGAAAAGTAGGTGACATGGAACTCTCGACAATCATCCGGCCCGAAGCAGTCAAAGTGATGGCAAACGTTTCCAGCAAGAAGCGGCTGTTCCAGGATCTCGGCGACATTGTTGCATCTGCCTACGGGCTTGATGCGGGCGCCGCGTTCACGGCGCTGCAGGAACGCGAGTCTTTGGGCCCGACGGGCGTGGGGCACGGCGTTGCCCTGCCGCACGCGCGCATTGAGGGATTGGAAGAGGTCGTCGGGGCTTTCGTGCGCATCGAAAAGCCCCTCGACTTCGACGCCGTCGATCGCCAGCCTGTCGACCTCGTCTTTGCCCTGTTCGCCCCGGACGGGTCTGGGGTGGATCACCTGAAAGCTCTGGCGATCGTCTCTCGCACCATGCGGGATTCAGGTGTGTGCGCAAAACTTCGGGCAAACGAGGAACCGGATACGCTGCACACGATCCTGACCGAATCGCAATCCACTCGCGCCGCCTGAGCCGCTACGCCGGCACCAGGGCCGGCTCGTTGCTCCACTTCCTGAACCCGAACAACATGTAGTCGCGCTGGTAGGCCGCCCGCGCGGCTTTTTCGACGTCTTCGTCGTAGATGTCGTCGAGTGTGAAGGGCGTATCGACGGACGGTCGCGGTGCCGGAGCGCCGGGAATCCCGACTTCGTCGCACAAGTGTTGGAGGCCCGTCGCCAATTGGCTCTCGCGCAGGATGTGGTCGGGCAGATGAACGTGGGCAAAGCCCTGGATCACGTGGCCCTGCGTCGCCCAGGATCCGTCGACCCGGATCGTGGTCTGCCCCTCGAGATTAGATTTCAGGAAATCCAGGAACGCGAGAAAGGCCGTACGGTGGGCAACCCGGTCATATCCCTCGCCCGGCACACCCTCTTCAGGTACCGGGACGTCATAGTGCGCCCGAAGCGCTTCGCGGATTTCGGGATAGGCGTCGGGCCCATCCGACAGGAAATGCCGGCAGAAAGCGGCATGCACCCGCGCGACAGGGTGACGGACGACGGTGAAGCCGCGATGCCCGGGATGCGTGCGCTTCCACTTGCGCATCTCCTTCTGGCTCATGCCCGAAACGAGTTCGTCCACGGCCACACCGTCGATGCTGGCCAGCCAGGACTTCACCTCGTCCACCGGCCCGCCCTGTATCGGCAGGAACATCAACGGCGCGCGCACGGCGGTGATGTAGCTCGGCACCATGGGCGTGCGCCGCGGCTCGAAGACCGGCGTGCGGCCGATATCGAAGAAGTCGATCTCGTTCACGGTTTTCACCAGATCGGGGTAGTTGACGATTTTCTCCTCAAGTTTTCCGGGATTCTGCTTCTTGAACTTGCCGGAAAACTTCTTGATCTCGGTCGTCTCGCCCAGGAATTTCGCCAGTCCGTTGACCACGTCGATGTCTTGCGTGTCTTCGTAGTCGAGGTGGAAGGCGCTCTGGCCGCTGCGCTGCAACCGACCGAGGACCTTCTGTTGGAACTCGGTGATCCGGAAATAGAGCTTGGCGAACTCCTGTGGCACGAAGCGCGCCTTCTTCTTGATCACGTCGTGGACATCGGAGAGCTGCCACTGGTCGGTTTCCCACGCCACCTTGCGCGACACATAGGCATCGACGAAGTTTCGCGTGAGTACCACCTTGGCGCAGCGCGGGTCGTCGATGACGTGTTCAAAAACGCGCTGGTCGTGGTCGTGGAAGAACCGGAAGCCGGGAATCCCGTCGGTGCCCTCCTGCATCTTTTCGATCAGGCGAACCGGATCCGCGTTGCGCGCCTCGACAGTAACACCGAAGAGCTCCTCGAGGTTCGGCTTCACCATGAAATAGGGATTGAACGCCTCGCCGTAGGTCTGGAGCCCGGGAAACAGATCGAGATTGGACTCGAGAAAATTCGACCCCGTGCGCATTTCGGCAAAGATCACGAAATAGTCGTACCGTCTGCTCATCGGCCCGCCTTCACTTCACGAGATAGGGTTTGCGCGGCTTGTCCTTGCCGTGCTTGAGGGTGTTGGACACCGGGAAATCGCCCATCAGATGGGGGTGCATGCCCTGGTTCTTGAGGTTCTGAAGGAACTGGCCAAAGCCATCGAGAGACACCATGCGCGGCGCCTCAGTCAGGCGATGCGCGGTACGGATTCCCAGCTCATCGATGATGGTCTGCAGCGGCTCCATCGGGTTTTCCACGAAGTCCGCCAGGGTCCAGATCCGCACACGCGCCTTGGCGTAGAATGATCGCAGGGCGTTCAGATGGTCGGCCTCGATCTTCTGAAGCAGGGCGGCCTCCTTGCGGATGCTGGAGAAGTTTGCGTTGGAATAGAACAGGGGCACGGCCCAGGCGCCAGAGATCACCGCAATCGTGGCGTTAGCATCCTTGGCGAGATCCCAGCTGATCTCCTGCGAGTCGCGCGGGCCAAACTGGAAGCACTGGCGTTCGCCCCGGGTGTTCCAGATCAGGCTCGTAAGAAAGGCGCGCGGGTTGTAATCTCGCAGCTCCGCGCTGTCGGACAACGCCCCGGCAAAGACCGATTGCCCACCCGCAAACTCTGCCCGGGCGGGTGCGAACAGATGACCGTGAACACGGGCGCCGACCATGCGCGTGAGCCAGTCCTCGAAATCCTCGAACAGCTCGGCAAACCCCTCGAACACGGCGTAGGGCGCGCTCGTCAGGCCATTTTCCCAGCCCTCGTTCGGGAACCGGCTCTGCATGTAGAGCCCCGACCGTCCCTTCGTGCGGCGTTCGACGGCTTTCGAAAAGATCCGGTCGATCTTGCCCGGGTTCGGCTCCGCCCCGGTTATGAGTGCGGGGTTCTCCGACAGGAAGCCAGCGTAGAGCTTCTCCGCATAAGGCCAGATTTTGCGGGCGACGAAGCAATCCGACCGCCGCAGGAGTTGCATGTGGTCGTCGTAGAAGATGTGTGGTTTGCCCTGGAAGTCGAACTTCGAAAGCGTCAACGACCGGCTCTCGATGTTGGTCGAGTAGAGCCGCACCAGCGTCTGGTAATAGCTTTCGTCCGGAATCCAGACCCTCGAGAAGTACCGGTCGTAGGTGGCCCGGTCCGGGTCTTCGAGGATCGCGCTCAAGGTCTGGCGCGTGAGGCACCACCATTGGCTGCCGAGGTGCGGCACGAGACCATCGGGGATCTTGCGTTTGAACTTGAACCGCCGTTGCAGCCGGACATAGCCGTCGAAGAGCCGCCGCCTGCGTTTCCACGAAAACGGGAAGCGGAGGGTGAATCGTTCCTCGTCGAGCCCGCCCACCGTCCACGGCACGTCTTCCGTGGTGACGCTCTCGATGAAATTCGTCATCGGCCGCTCGGCGAGATACTCCTTGAGTTCCTCGACCGGACGAAGCGGCAGGCAGGAACCTGAGGCGAGATAGACGTGCCGCACCTCCGCGAAGTCCTGCAACAGGAGCTCCGAGGCGGCCTGGCTTGCCTCGACGAGCGACCACGTCCCCCATTCGCAGGAGAACCGCTGGGAAAACCGGATGTTGTCAAGATCCGAAAGCGACTCCACGAAAGCGTTGAAATCCGCGCGCTTCACCTTCTTGTCGACGTGGATCACGACAGGGCAGTCATGGGTGGCCCAATGGCGGGCGACCTGTTCCGCCCGGTTGAGCGCCGTGTGGACAAGCATGACGAAGCCGACGCTCATGCCCAGTTGCCTTTCGACATCAGGCCAAGGATCTCAAGTTGCCGCCAGTTGATGTATTTCTCCGACCATTTGCACCAGAGATCGGGGTTGTCTTTCAGCCTGGCGGCATAGGCCTTGTATTCGTGGCTGGCAGCGTAGTGCTGCTTTCGCTCCAGTTCTTCCTCGGCCTTGGCTGCGAAGGTGCTGAGAAACTTCGCGTGCAGCAACACGCCAGACGCCTTTTCGCCGCCCCATTCGTCGTAGACGAGGTTCAATCCACGCGGCAGCAGGTTGTGGGTGGAACTCACGTAGGTATAGGCCCGGTGCCATTTCACCAGCGGGATCTTGTTGAGCGCCGGCGCGCGGGCGGGATTGTCGGGGAAAAACGCGCGGGCCCGGGGCCCGCCCTGGATCCAGAGATTTCCGAACCGCGGGTTCCTCGAGATCATGTAGTTGCCGCTGTCGAACCAGCTGGCGATCTCGAACGGGTCTTCACCTTCGTGATAGGGCTGCGAATCCAGCGTGCCCTTCGGATACATGTCGATCAGCATGGCGCCGAAGGAGCGGATCGACGAGGCATCGAGCCAATCGGTGAGCGCACGCAGATTGCGGGTATCGGCGAAGGGGTAGACGAAAAACTCGTCAGGATCGACCGTGAGCACCCAATGCCCGTGCGCGTGCCTCCGGGCCAACCAGTTCAGCCAATCGACCCCGAACCGCGACCGCTTGTAGCTTGCCGACGACGTCCAGACCGACACGTCGGGCTGCTCGGCGAGGTACTCCCGCGACCCGTCGTCGCTGTTGTTGTCGACCACGATGAAATGGTTCACGCCCAGATCGCGATAGTACTTCAGGAAGAACGGGAGCCGGATGCGTTCGTTGCGCAGGGTCGACATGACGATGATGTCGGACGACGCGATTGTTTCTGTTCGATCAACAGTAGCGGTGAGCTCCCGGCGCTTGCGCAACGCGCGCACCCGCCAGCGCTTGCGCTCCCACCGCAGCTGATATGACCGCACCAAACTCAACCCTGTCCCTTCCCGTTAAGGCCGCGGCGCCATTCGGCTATCACGTCACCTTTAAAACAAGGTTGAAATGCTCTTGCCAAGTAGGAAGCGCGAAACCCGCGCCCTCCGCTGCCCTTTGGTTCTTACTGTCTGCCCGAGCGAGATCCAATATCGTCTCGGCCCAAGAATACCGATCCGCAACGTTTGCGTAAACGGGATTGTTTCCAAGAACTTCACGATAGACGGGCAGGTCGTTGACGATGGCTGGCGTCCCGAGAGCCAGTGCCTCGGCGGGCGGGAGGCCAAATCCCTCCGCAAGACTGGGCATAAGCAGCGCGCGTGCGCCGGCCAGCAATGCCCCGACGGCGGCATCGTCAAGGTCCGGGAGTTCGAAGATGTGGCGCCCGACAAGGGGCGACGTGTCGAGCCGTTCGAACAGCGCCTCATTGCGCCACCCGCGACGCCCCGCAATGACGAGCGTCGGAATTTCGTCCTCCGGCAGCGCCCGGGTGAAATCATCCCAGATGTCGAGGAGAAGCGCGTGGTTCTTTCTCGGTTCGATCGTCCCGAGGGCAAGAAACCACGGCCGTGCCGGATCGATTTGAGGAGGCAATGGCCCGTCGGCGGCAGGTAAACGATCGACGCCCAGATGCGCGACGAGAGCGGGCGGCACGCGCCCGGCGGCTTCGAAGTGTCGCTCGGCGTCCGC
>Ga0180436_10005609_pt1 | contig 11060 bp, 17 predicted proteins | sample SS_ome_2_FD_132434 | JGI IMG/M metagenome (GOLD analysis project Ga0180436, IMG submission 132434) | Hypersaline lake sediment archaeal communities from the Salton Sea, California, USA - SS_3_S_2 metaG | ecosystem: Environmental > Aquatic > Non-marine Saline and Alkaline > Hypersaline >...
AGGGGCGCCCGTCTCCTCAAAGCTCTCGACGAGATCGAGTAGCCCCCGTCGAAGTCTCATCCGGCTGGCCCACCGCTGGCCTTCATCCCCATCGAGGAGGTCCTCATGTCCCGGCACTACCTGGATTGCGTCGGTGAGGTCATCTGGTGGGTCGGTAGTTCATCTATCGAACGCCTTGTGTAGAGGAGTAGGCCCATGCGTGTTCGCCGGTTCGAGAAGAAGATGAAGCAGCACCGTCTACAGCCCACCTTCGTCGAGGTGTTGGACGGGCTGAAAGACATGGACACGGGCATCTCGGTCCTCCTCGTCCAGTACGACGACGACGCCCCTGCAGGTGAACTGTCCGGTGAGTACGTCGAGGTCTACGACGAGAAGGGCAACATCTACGACTCCGATCTCACGAAGCATTGGGGGGACGACCTTCACGACCTCCTGGAGCAGTACGTCGAGATGATCACGGGCGATAGCACGGGGCGCCAAGCGTCAAGGGGCCTCCGAAGCAAGGTCATTCGTCTCGCTCACCAGAAGCCCGAACTCCGGCCCCACCTGCTCCCCCTCCTGAAGAAGTAGAGTAGTTCCGAGGTGCCCCTTCGCCGCCGCCTTCAAGCCCTCATCAACCCCCGCAAGATCGTGCGGTCGGTTCGCAAGCCGTTCTTCCGAGGGTCCGTTCCGTGGGAGGGCCTCGACAGCGGCATCGTTGATCGCGTGAAGCTACTGCACGGCATGGGCTACCAGCCCTTCGCGTCCGGGGAAGGGACCAAGACAGATCTCGGGGGTGGCTTCGTCCTCTCCACGCCGGCCTGGGTCCACATCGAGGACACGAACGCGGCAGGGGTCTTCCAGCGCTTGATCGAAGTGGGGGACAAGCCCGAGCAAGTGGCTCGGGTCATCGACGCCGACGGCGGCTACGTGCGTGTCGTGTGGAAGAACTGACTCTCGGTTTCTCGTCTATCGGTACAGTCCAGTAGGAATGCCGCGTGGGACAGGCCCACGCATCTACAACTGAACCGGGAGATGGTCCCATGAGTTTCACCACGTCTTGTGGGTGGTTGAAATACCGCCCCTTCCGCACCTACGAACTTCCAACCCACTGCCATGTCGAGGACGACAACGGCGAGGTCGTCAAGGCCCGCTTCGTGGACAAGCGAGACCCCGACAGTGTGCGCTTCACGCGCAAGCTGTACCGTCTCTGTTGGCCAGGCGAGCAGTTCTCCCGTGGCATCCGGGATGCCGCTGTCCCGGCCTCCGTCGTCGAGAAGTGGCCCAAGTTCAAGTCTGACCCGAAGTGCAGCCAGAGCCACCACACCATTCAGGAGATCCTCGATGGGGACTGGCTCGACGACGAGCCCCCGTACCTGGTGGCCTACCACATCGCCATCAACTACAAGCTCTACGGTCTCGACAAGGTGCCGTTCCCTGTCGCTGGGTTGCCTGCGAGCTACGTTCAGAAGGTGGTGGATGCCCGCTTCGCCTTCGACGAGGACGCGGTGCCGGCGTTGACCTACTTGAAGTTCCTCGCCGAGGGGCATCGAGGACACCCGCTGCTGATCAACTTCGACACCATGATCCGGGACGGGCTGATGAGCGTCGGTCAGGATGCCGCCTACCGCTTCTTCTGGCTGGCAGGGGACTACCTCTACGATGCCGAGCGGCAGTGGTGGGCCGAGCACAACGAGAGTCGCCGGCTCTGGCACCGCGTGGCTTGTTACCTCCATTGGGTGGGCCGCACGGGGACGGGCCTCTACGTCCACCACTCCCGGTTGGCGGAGCGATCCGGCCCCAAGCTGGATGAAGCCCCCGAGCTACGCGACCGCCTCGCTTCCTGGATCGAGCGCCAGCACAAGTCGCGAGCGAAGTCTCATGTCACGGGGAAGGACCCTTGCGTAGGGGAGGGGGAGGAGGCTGTGGTGGTCAAGAAGCCCGTGAAGAAGCTGCGGGGGGATGGCTTCAACGAAATGGCCCAGAAGCAGGCAGCCCTCGCGAAAAAGGACGACGCACAGGGGGACGGCGAGTAGTAAGAGTCGAGGAGGGTCTCGCCCTTGTCCGACTCGGATTCTGACTCCAACGGGAACGTCATCCACATCGAGGAGTTCCGCCGGATGCGGGAGTTCGAGGAGACTCCCCCATCGTGGCAGATCGTCATCCACAAGTCCGACAAGGGCTTCAAGATCCAGTACAAGGACTACGAGGGGGGTGGTGCCATCCCCCGCAAACAACTCGTCTACCTCATGATGGACGCGGCCCTGCAGTTGGACCGCAGCCTCGACCGTGAGAAAGGATAGCTTCATGTCCCAACCCCGTTGGACAACCTTCTACTTCGACACCAACCTCACCCACGGGTATGTCCGCTCCGAGCGGGACTGGCGTGGGGTGGTGGACTGCCACGAACTCGGGGGCGGCAAAGGAGACACAGGGGCGGCCCTCCGTGAGTGCATGTGCATCAAGCCTCCCGACAAGCTGGAAGAGGACGAGGAGATGAACTTCGGTAGCCGTGCGGAGCACACCTCGAAGCCCACCTTGGGTGAGTGGGCTGACAAGCACGGCATGGTGTTGGAGGTCCCCTCCACCCGAAACCGGCTCGACCCGGAGATCGAGTTCGCGGTGCGGAAGGTGCTCACCGAGATCGAGTACGCGGAAGGCCAGAAGGGGGCGAAGCCCATGACCTTCGAGGCGAAGGTGGCACTCGGTGCCCAGGTCCTCGGCGCCAGTCGGTTGATCGACGAGCACGTCCGTCTGCAACTTGAACTCGACCATGAACAACGTCGGTGGCGTTGATCTGTCTATAGGTGCCCTTCCGTAGGAGGTCGCACCATGCCCGACGCACGCCTGCGATCAAAGCTGATCCGCCTCGCCCACGACAAGCCGGAGCTTCGCCCTGACCTCCTCCCGCTGTTGTCCAAGAACGCCAGACACGCCCCGAACGACTCCCTTCTCGGGAAGGTCCAGATCTTTCTGTGGGACCTCGCGGCCGAGATCGGCAAGAAGAACCCCTGGGAAAGAACATCCCCCGAATCCAAAGGGTCCACATCCGTGATCGTCGGAGGCGACTTGCCCGATGACGAGACCTGGTACGTGCGGATTCAGTGGGACATGGGAAAGAAGATCCTCGTGCAGGCCGGTGCCGGGGGCCCTCCTTACAAGACGACGTTCAAGATCGACGATTCATCCCGGACGATCCTCTCCGACCTCGCCGGTTGGATGGAAGACGTCTCCTAGATTCCGTTTGACACCGCCCATCTATCGGGCGTAACTTCTCCTTAGCACCTCTCCGTATTGCCGCGGCTGCTGGAACCACGGCTACCAGGAGAGGAACCATGAACTACAAGAGGCTCGTTCGAGCGTTTGCCCGAGAGGGCATCGATCTGTCCCGTGAGGGGCTCACCTATACCGCCAATGGCGTCGAGATCTTGCTTCCCGACGATCTCCCGCTGGAGATGAAGGCGGTCCAACAGCTTGTCACGCTGGCCCGGACTACCCATCCCGAGGGGGGACGTGTCACGCGGGCTTGTGCCACCCCAGACTTCCACCCGGGCCAGGGGATCGCCATCGGGTCCGTCGCCGAAACCGAGGGGATGGTCATCCCGTCGTCCCCCGGGAAGGACATCGGTTGTGGGATGCGGCTGCACGTCGCAGACCTCGACCTCGACACCTTCCTCGCGAGCAAGGACAAGCTCATTGATCGGTTGCGTGGGGACTACCTGTTGGGCACCCGGGACGTAATCATGTCCGCGGGGGCCATGTACCAGATGTTCCAGTACGGTGTCCCCACCTGGGTCCAGACGGTCCGGGAGCGCCCCCTGGGCATGATGCGTCGGGCAGACCTCGTTCAGATCGAGGCGGAGGTGAAGCAGATCGCCTACGGGGGATCTGTCTGGGGTTCGCCCTCTGCAGCCCCGGAAGCTCTCGTACCGATGGAGGGGGATGTCCGCGACAACAGCCTGGGCACCATCGGGCGTGGAAACCACTTCGTCGAGTTCCAGGTCGTCGAGGAGGTGCTCGACCGCCAGCAAGCCTTCTGGTGGCGTGTCAAGGAGGGGCAGATCGCGATCCTGGTCCACTCCGGGTCCCGGAACGTGGGGATCCATGTTCACGGGCAGTGGGAGCGCAAGGTCCAGGATCTGTGGCCGCAGGGGTTGAAGCACCCCCCGATCTTCCCACTGTCGGACACGACCAAGGACTTCGACTACTACATCGGGGCCCACAACGCGGCCCTGAACTACAGCTTCGTCAACCGAGTTCTGTTGGCGGAGATGGCCCGGCTTCGGATGCGGGAGATCTACGGTGATGTCGCCACCCCTCTCGTCCATGACGCCCCCCACAACTACATCGCCAACGAGGGGCACAAGTGGGTCTCCCGGAAGGGGGCGTCCCCGGCCCCGGAGGGATATCCCGTTCTCATCCCTGGCTCGATGGGGACGCCTTCGTACCTGATGGCTGGGAAGGGGAACGATCGCTTCCTGTCTTCGGCGAGCCACGGCGCCGGTCGTGCAACCCGGAGACAGAAGATGCGAGGGAAGCAGGGTCTCCACCTCGAAGGGGTCGAGTGCATCACGTTGCGGGAGGAGCGCCGCATCGAGGAGGCTCCCTCGTCGTACAAGCCGATCCAGTCCGTCATCGAGGCACAGGTGGAGGCTGGTATAGTGGCCCCTGTAGCACGGATGAAGCCCTTGTTCACGTTCAAGGCTTGATGGGAGCGGGTGTGGCGGAGAGAGCCGCTATCTTCGGAGACGTCCACGGCAATGCGGCCCCCCTCCGGGATCTGCTGGCCAAGATCAAAGACCAGTACGGTGATGTGGATCTCTACTGCACAGGCGACCTCATCGACAGGGGGCCTGACTCGAAGGGGGTCCTCGACCTCTGCATCCAACACGAGGTCACCTCCCTGGTGGGAAACCATGACCAGTGGCTACACCGCCTCGCGAAGGCTGGTGTCTTCGAGACCTTCGCCCTCCACCCGGTCATGGGTGGGAAGGCGACGTTGGAGTCCTACGGCTGCATGTGGACAGGGCAGGCCCTGGTAGAGAAGCACATGGCTGAGGCGCTGCCCCAGAGCCATCGAGACTATCTCCTGGGGATGCCCATTTGGATCCGCATCGAGGTAGGAGGCGTCCACTACCGCCTTACCCACGCCGGGCTGGACAGCCCCACGGCCGCTGTCTACACGGCCGAACTCGACCGAGCCCGTGAAGAAGGAAAGAACGTGCCGGAGACCGGGGAGGTGGAGTACGGCGACGAACTCCTACGTCTTGTGGCCACGGTACAACCCGACAACCTGCTGTGGACGGGGTGTGACCTTCGGAACCCCAACGCCTTCCACTTCCCCGATGGCTCAGTTCAGGTGTTTGGGCACACGCCTGTGGGGAGGGAGCCCCGGATCACGAAGCGGTGGATCGCCCTCGATACGGGGTGTGGGAAAAGAGGTGGGGGTTCCCTCTCGGCTGTTGTCCTGCCAGAGGGGGACGTCGTGCAGGCGCCCTAGCCTTCCCATCCGGAAGGGGCGGCACAGGCGACACGCTCGGCGGGAAACGCCTCGGGGGCCGGGGAGGGCTCGGAGAGGAGGCGGTCCACCGGGATTCCCCACTCCTTCAGCTTCTCCTTCACGGCGTACCGGATGGTGATGACCTGAACGGGGTGCTCGGACGCACGCTCGAAGTCCACCTCGCGGACGTGCATCTCGGCTCGCTTGCCATAGGTTGTCCCCAGGTCGGGGCTCGCTGAACGGGAGGTCTTGCCCCTCTTGGTCTGCCCCGGGTCGGCTTCCTCGGCGGCACTCGCCGAGGCACACACGGCTGCCATCTCGGCCAGCGGCTCCTTGGCACCCTCGACCAGGGTGTCCGTCACGTCGCGGTTCGGTTCGAGGTTGAGCGGTTCGCTCCAGTCGCTGTCCCCGAGACTGTCCTGGGCGGACATGAAGAAACAGTCGGTTGTCGGGCTCGCGTTCTGGGGGGCGATCGTGTTGCTCGAACAGGACCGCGTGCCACCCCCCGTGTTGGTGTAGGTCGAGTGGGACGTTCCCCACGTCACGTCGTAGTCCCACCACGTCCGACGGGGGTAGGGTGGCGTCCACGGCCACCACGGCGGGTAGTGGTGCTCGACGATGCGGACGACCGGCTTGACCTCGAACTTGGGGTAGGTCTTCTCGTCGAACACGGCCACACCGATGACCGACGTGTTCTTCGTCCCCTTGCCCATCTTGGCCGAGTAGCTGTGGGACTTCTCGTCGAATCCGAACTCGGCGACCTCGCTGTTCGTCCGGTGCCAGCCCTTGATCGTCATGGTGTCCCACGGATCGAGGACGTAGCCTTCATCGTCCTTGCTGGCCTTCTCCCCCGTGAGGACGTTCTGCCCGTCCACCGAGACGACGGCCAGGCGCCGCTTGGGGGAGTCGTTGTGCAGCCGGATGTGGTACGGCCCCTTGCGAGGCACCACCAGGTAGCGCTGGTCGTTGTGGGAGACCTGTCGGAAAGCGTTGCCCGTCCGGGCGTCCAAGATGGTTACTTGCATGGTTCGTCCTCCTCCTCGGTGGTGAAATCGTCCGCCGGGAACGCGCTCGGGCCCGGAGGTCGTGGTACATGGAGTCGTTCCTCTTTCAACGCCTCCAGCATTTGCCTGATGAATCCCGAACGATCGCCGGCCCCGTGTTCTTGGGCCTTGGTCTCAGCCGCCGCCCAAAGCCTGTCGTCCAAACGAACGGACCGCATTCGCTTGGTTTTCTCTCGAACGTCGAAGACCACCCGGTCGTCCGCCGCTGCCTCTAACAATCCCGCGATGAGGTCAGTCCGATTGCGGATGTTTGGGTTGGGATGGTCTTTCGCGTACTCGTCCGCGAAGTCCCAAATGTCGTCCGAGAGGCGTAAGGCTCGCTTGCGAATCGTCATGGCCAGAACCATACGATTCGTCTACCCGACCTGTCAATACGAATGTATGCTTTTTCTCAGCAGTGCCCGTCAGGGTAGGTCGCGATCAGGGCATCAAACAGTTCGTCAAGGCGGCCTTCCGGGATGGTGCCGTCGGACAGGTCCCTCGATATCCCATAGAACCCGTAGAAGGCTCCGAGGAGGGCGCCCGCCACGGCGGCGTTCGTGTCGGTGTCGCCTCCTGCGTTCAGGACCTCCCCAAGGTTGTGCATGAAGCTCGCGTGGGGTCGGTGGATGGCCATGTTGAGGGCGTAGAACCCAGCCCCGAGGGTCTTGTAGGTGTAGCCAATGGGAGGCCGTTTCGTGCGCTCGGTACGGGGGATTTCGAGCCCCTCATCGAGCCAGAGGTCCGATAGTTCCCTGCTGATCCAGTTCCACACCTCCTTGTGGTACTTCGCAGCCCGGCGGCCAGCTTCGGAGTACGTGGCCGCTCCCGATTCCCCCTGGCAAAGCATGGCGACGGCGACGCTCACGGCAACCGCCGACGCGACACAGCGGGGGTCGAAGTGGGAACACCGGGCAGCGAGCACGGCCGCCTCCTCGGTGTAATCCAGGTCCCACGGCCGGAGCAAGCCGACGTAGGCCGTTCGCATGACGGCACCGTTAGGAGCCGCCTTTTGACCACTCTCCTCCCACACCGCTTCGGCTACCCTGTGTGGTTCCATCGCGTAGAGGCCGTCGAGGAACACCTTTTGCGTCAGGTTGCCCATCCCCCGGCCGTCCGTCTGGGCCCACTTCTGGAAGTTTCCGGCGATCGTCTGCGGTACGAGGTCCCCGTCTGCCAGGTAGGCGTCGAGGATGCAGATGGCCTGGGCCGTGTCGTCCGACCATTCCCCGGCCTCGAAGCCGCGAGACGCCTCGTAGTCCTTCGGGTAACCGTCCTTCCCGAACCGTTTTTCGATGAAACCTCGCGACTTGAACTCGATGGGGATACCCAAAGCGTCCCCGATAGCTTGGCCGTAGAGGGCCCCACGCACGCGATCCAGATCGATCATCTCGCACCTCCTCCTTCTCTCTACCCGGGAAACGGTCGGTACTGGTTCTTTATGATCGACATCACGGGCCTCAATCAGTTGCTCTCCGGCTGGACGGTTATGGAGGTTCGGCCGGTCGAGGGGGACGCATCTCTCTGCGAGATCTGCCTCCAAGAGGACGGCAACCTGCGTTGGTTGCATGTCCACGCCCACCGTCTCTCGGGATGGCTCGTCGACCCCTGGCGGGACGTGCGCCCGATAAGAAAGGCCGAGACCTACAACAGCGTCGAGGAGATGGTTCTGGCCATCACCGATCACCTGCTGGGCCTCCCTACGGACGAGGTGGACCTCGAAAGCCCCTTGGAGTACATGACCGACGGCCCACGGCGCCTGTTCGGATACCGTTGTCGACAGACCGACCAGGTGTGGTGGGTGCCTGCGACGGTACTGCAGCAGAGCATCTACGCCGACATCTTTCAACCCGAGAACCGTGACCGCGTGGGGGCGTTGTTGCTGCAGTTCAAGCCCTTCGAGGTGTTGCTGCAACTGAGCGGGGAGGGTTGAGATGTCCGGGGTGGTCCGCGAGGGTCTTCGGAGCGGTATCCCTCTCTGCTGCTGTCTTCGTTTTGCCTGGACGTGGGGTCGCCCTGGTGTCCTACGTCGCTTCGAGTGGTGGAGGCGGGCGAAACACCTCACCCCACGCTGGGCATACGCCTTCCGGTACGGGGAAGGCTACGTCCCTTGTGAGTATCACTTGCTGCGGTGGGTGGTAACGGGGGAGCGTCCGGTGATCCGACAGGACTAGAGGGCGCCGGCCGCGACGAGCTTGCGGGCGAGCCACGCGAGCCAGGTGCGGACCTCGTGCTCCTTCATGACGGCGATCTGGTTCACGGTCTCGTCCTTGTCCGCATCCTCGCGGTACAGGCCCTTGACCCACTCCAGGGGCTTGTCGAGGGCACGCTCGACACGCTCGCGTGTTTCCTTCTGGCGCTCCCAGCCACCATCGTAGGGACGGAACCACGGGCGGATGCCGTCGTCGTCATCCTCGTCCTCGAAGTAGATCTCCCAGATGTGGTAGCCGCGGTAGCTGCCGCCGACACAGCCGCGGGCGATGACCGCACCTTCGTGCCACCCCTTCCACATCTGGCCGACGCAGACGCCGTGGATGTGGATGTCGTAGGTGTACGAACCCCGCGACTTCTCGCGGTCGGTGCGACGCACGAACTCGACGGGGAGGGTGCTCCGACCGAGCATCTCCACGAGGGTGTCGGTCTTGACGGTGAGAGTGGTGTCGGCGGTTGCGGTCATCGTAGTCCCCTTTCACTTGATCCACGCGAAAGGGGGGTCTTCTAACCGGGAAAAGCTATGTTTCGGCGGGGACCCACCAGCTATCCATCATCTCGATGTCCATGAGTTCGTAGATGTCGTCGGGTAGCTCCGCGAGACCCTCGTAGCTGAACCACTCACCTCTCAATCGGTGATCCACGAGCCGACGGTGCAACGACCTCTCGCGGTTCCCTTGCCCCTCCAGGACGATGAGGATGCGGATCTCAGCCGGGTTGCTCGTCTGTAGCTCGGAGAGGCGCCGACCGACGTCGTTCGTGCGGCCGATCTTGATGGCTCCCGAGCCGTGGGCCTGCATGATGTAGAGGTCTTCGCTTCGCATACCCCAGGCGAAACTATAGAAGGATCACCGACACTCTCCCCGTCCGAAGGGGAGTTCTATCCATTCAGCAGCGGGAGTAGGACATCTCGGAGATCAGGGCGCTTGCGGATGATCTTGTGGATGGTGGTGGCGTAGTTGCCCTTGCCTCGGCAGCACGAGCGCATCCGGGTCTTCGCCAGCTTCCCCAGGACGGGTTCGAGATCGGGGCGTTCACGCAAGAGTTCGTGGATGCGAGCGAAGGTGTCCTTGCGGACCATCAGACGCGGTAGTCCCGGAACTTCTCGTCGAGAACACGCTGCTGGTTGGAGGTCAGTGACCGCCCGCCCTTGTATCGCAGCCCGACGGATTTGGCGAAGTCCATCGTCCACTCGTCCCGTCTCCGGCGAGCCGCCTTGTAGAGTTCCCGCATCCGGATGAGGAGAGGGTCGTCATCCGGGATGCTGGAGGGGCCGGTGTTGCGGGAGGGGGCTCTTGTCCCCGTCTGCTCACCTTCATCCTTCGCCCGCATCACAGCATCGCGTTGCCGGACGGTGAGGATGCCGCCCCGCATCAGCTTCTCGTTCATCTCGCTGAGGAAACCGTCGGCCTGCCAGTTGGGGACCTTGTGGATGAGGCCGACCATCTCTTCCTTGTAGCGATCCCGGTCCTCGATCTCGGCCACAGCGTCGTAGAAGGAGCGGCTCGAATCGTAGGCCGCCTTCATGCGATCGATGCCCTTGCGCCAGTTCTTCCGCCATCCGGTCGTGCGAGAGAAGTGGCTCTGTCCCTGGGCCTTCTTGTTGAGCACCTGGCCGGTGAGGGTACTGACCAGACGCACTTGCATCGACGCCTTCGCGCGCTCTCGAACATCGTCCTGACCTGTGACGGTGGAGGACAGCTTGATCGCGACGTTGGGGCCAAGGTGCAGCAGGTAGATGCCCTTGGTCCCCTCTTTCAGTTCCCACTTGTTCCGGAAACCGATGTCGTCGAGCCAGTCTTCCAGTTCCTGGCGCGTGATCTGGACGTAGGTCGCGGCAGCAGTGCGTCTCACGATTCGATCCTATCCCAAGCGGCTTCGAGTTCGTCCATGGGGTTGTCGCCGTTGAAGAACTCGTACCACTCGTTGAGGAAGGCATCCATCTCTTCCTCGGTGTACGCCTGGCGGGGCTTTCGGGCCATCAGGAACCGACGCATCTTCCGCACCTTGCCCAGCTTGCCCATGGATTCAGCCTCCTCGGTGCCAGGCTCCATGAACTCGTAGATGCAGGCTTCCTCGATGAACGAACTGCTGTGCCCCTTTTCGTCCGGGATGTCGAGGATGGTCACGCTGTCCTCGCCGCGGGTGATGGCGACGTAGGCCAGGCGGCGCTCCGACTCCAACTCCTTCTGGCGATCCTCGATCTCGGAGTCGTCGTACATGACCACGTCTTCTCTGTCGCTGCGAGGGAAGCGACCCGCGACCATGGGAATGTACATCTGGCTGCACTCCAGACCCTTCCACCCGTGCATGGTGCTGATCCGGAC
>Ga0180436_10005610_pt1 | contig 11055 bp, 6 predicted proteins | sample SS_ome_2_FD_132434 | JGI IMG/M metagenome (GOLD analysis project Ga0180436, IMG submission 132434) | Hypersaline lake sediment archaeal communities from the Salton Sea, California, USA - SS_3_S_2 metaG | ecosystem: Environmental > Aquatic > Non-marine Saline and Alkaline > Hypersaline > Sediment...
AAATATGTGACGATGAGGATAACGACTGTGACGGAAGCGTGGATGAAGGGCTCGCCAAGACCACCTATTACCGGGATGACGACGGCGACGGATACGGAGACGCCAACCAGAGCATCACCGACTGTACGCTGCCGGAGCATTACTCGGAACTCTCCGGCGATTGTAATGATTCGGATGCATCCGTTCACCCGGGAGCATTTGACGTGTGCGATGACGGCACCGACCAGGACTGCTCCGGAAGCGACAGAACCTGCAGCGCAACGGACGTCTGCGCCGATCTTGCGGAATATCCCCTGGAGACCCAGATAGAGTCCGCCCCCCCCATTGTCATGCTGCTTCTCGACGACTCCGGAAGTATGGCATGGGACGTGGTCTGCCCGGAGCCCGGCGGCGAATTCAGCAATAACTCCAGCTACAACTATGTGAAAGAGGCATGGAAATCCCAGTGGGCGGGATATAACGGCATTTACTATGATCCCGATGTGACCTATGAGCCATGGGCCGGCGGAACTTACAGCAACGCCGACCCGGACACGCCGGAGTCGCACCCCAACGGGTCCAACTGGTGGCATATGTATTATAACGGCGGCACCTACAACATGGACGCCACGTTTGACTGGACCGACGGAGTGAACGTCAGAATATCGCACTATTATGTCTGGTCAAGCGTTGAAAATGCACCGTATCTCGTGAACCTCTACAAAAGCGGCGCCACGTACTACGCCGCGTATTACCGGGTCAGCGCCTACGGGTCCGAAGGATGGATCAGCAACCTCGCTTTTGACGCCACGCCTCCGGGAGACGTGAAAGTGGACGACCCGGTTGCGGCACGAGAAAACTTTGCCAACTGGTTCCAGTACCACCGGACAAGGGAGCTTGTGGCAAAGGCCGCCCTCGGTACGGTGATCACCAATTCCGAAGGCATCCTGCTGGGGATTCACACCATCAATAAAAGTGTCACCGAAACCGTCCGACCCATCCACGCCAACGGAATGGATGACACCGCCTATATGCTGGGCGCGCTCTACCAGGTAAAGGCCGACGGCGGTACCCCGTTGCGGCAGGGTCTTGAAGATATCGGCCAGTACCTGGACCCGGATGACGGGTACTCAGGATACCTCAGCAGCACTGCCCCCTGGGCGTCCGCCGCCGACGGCGGCTCCTGCCAGCAGGCATTTGTCATCATGATGACGGACGGGTATTACAATGGTAGCCCTCCACAAATTGCTGCCATTTCAAACGAAGACGGTGATGATGGCCCGCCCTATGCCGACAGCTACTCCGACACATTGGCCGACATCGCCATGTATTATTATGAAAACGACTTGGATCTCAGCCTTGCAAATGATGTTACCCTGGATGATGATTTCGACACCGCGGACCATCAGCACCTGGTGACGTATTCCGTATCCTTCGGCCTTTACGGAACCTACAATCCCGAGAATTATCCGGATTGTAGGGCGGAGTGCGGCAATCCGTCCACCTGCTGTCCGTCCTGGCCCGAGCCCAATACCGACCCCAGGCGGATTGATGACCTCTGGCATGCATCCGTCAACGGCCGGGGAGAGTTTTTTGCGGCCACCAATGCCCTGGAGCTTGCCTCATCCCTTGAAGAAATTTTTGAAAATGTGGGCCAACGAGAAGGCCAGGGTGCATCGGTGGCGGTGAATACCCAGACCCTTGAAGAAGAAACCGCCATGTTCCAGGGCACCTATAATTCAGGAGACGGCTGGTCGGGAAACCTTTACCGCTATGGTATTGACGGAACCACCGGTGACGTGGACGACAATCCCACATGGTCGGCAAAGGAACTCCTGGCAGATAAAATCGACAACGGCGGCTGGGACACGGACAGAACCATCATCACCTTTGACTCTACCAACAGCCAGGCGGTCCCGTTCAGGTACGGTAATATAACCAGCGCCATGAGGGCCATGCTGAGCACCAATGCCACGACATCACAACGGCTTGTCAATTACCTGAGGGGCGATGATACATACGACGAAAATCACGCCGGCGGAACCTTCCGCGTTCGCCCCGCCCTTGGCGACATCGTTCATTCGGCGCCGGTCCATTACGGCGACTACATCTATGTGGGGGCAAACGACGGCATGCTCCATGTATTCAACGCGGAAACCGGGGAAGAACAATTTGCCTATATTCCGGGGATCGTGTTTGAAAACCTGCACTATCTCTCAAACCCCTCATATGAGCATAAATATTATGTGGACAATACCCTTTATATAGAAACCGTGGGCAGCACCACCTATCTGGTGGGTGCCCTGGGACGGGGCGGAAGAGGCATATACTGCATTGATATCACGGACCCGGACGCCATTTCCGAAACAAACATTCCCGCGATCTGGGAGTATTCCGCAGCCGCCCAGAGCGACGATGACATGGGCTATTCCTTCAGCCAGGTATTTCTGGTGCAGTCAAACGACACCGGCAATTCCCATGTCATTATTTTCGGAAACGGCTATGACAGCCTCAATGGTATAGCCAAGTTGTATGTGCTGGATACCAGCGGCAACCTGATTACAAAAATTGATACTGAAACCGGCGACAATTCAACCAATTGTAACGGTCTGTCCACTCCGGCGCTGATTGATGACAATTACGACCACAAGGTGGACTATATTTATGCCGGCGACCTCCAGGGAAATCTATGGAAGTTTGACCTTTCGGCATCCAGTGCATCGAGCTGGGAAGTTGCATACGAAAACAGCTCCGGTGACCCCAAACCGCTTTTCCAGGCTAAGGATGCCGGCGGACAGCCGCAGCCCATTACGGTCCCGCCGGATGTGATGGACCACTGCGTGGACGGTGTGGAGGGTGACATTGTCGTCTTCGGTACCGGTAAGTATATTTCCACCGGCGACTTTGATTCGGAAGATGTCAACACCATTTACGGCATCTGGGACTGGGGAGAGGAGTGGCTGGATCAGGGTGAAGATCCCACAGAGAAATACCTTGGCTACCTACTGCCGCCTTCCGGAGGAATCCGGGGGCTGTCAAACGTCAACATTACGGACGTCGACACATCCCTCCTTGCCCAGGCCGAGGTGGCGCACCCGGATCTTCCGGATTATCGGATATTAAGTACCAACGATATCGACTGGTTCTCCCCTCAGACATTTATCGCCCTTGGCGAAAACGGCCAAGATTACACCGATGCCGGGCATGGCGGGCATCTCGGCTGGTACATCAATCTCATCGGAACCGGCGAACGGGTGATTGCCAAGCCCCTCGTCCGGACATCCTCCACCGGAGAACCAAGGGCCATCATCGTGTCTCTGTTACCGTCAAGTGTGCCCTGTTCTACCGGCGGCACATCCATACTTCACTTCACCTCTGCCTGCAGCGGAGCCGGGCTTGACACGCCGCAGTTTGACTATAACGGCGACAACCTAATTAACTTTGAAGACATGGTGGCGGACTGGAATAATGACGGCAATATCGACAGCAGTGACGTGCCCACGGACACCAACAGCGACGGTGTCATCGATGCGGCTGACCTTCCCACCGGTGTGACCGCGGTTGCGCCGACGGCCAAGATACTGGATGATATTTATTATGAGCCGGTTATTCTCAACAATAAAGAAATGGAAACCGATGAGTTGTATTTCGGTCCGGATCAGCAGGAAACCACAGAATCCGAATCCATCGGCATGGTGTTCTGGTGGATGAGGTAGAATGGAAATGTTGACAACCTTGTATCGTCACAAGTTTCATAAAGGAGGCGAAATGAAAAAGCTACTTATTATATGCGCAGCTCTGGCACTGCTTTCCACACCACCGCTGTTTGCCGCCGACAATACCACCGGAGCAGGGCAGCAGGGAGAGGCACCTTCCGTGGAACAGCAGGTCAGGGTGATTAAGGAAATACATGTGGATTCGTTTGTTTTCGGTCGGGATGTTTATCAGATTGCAGAAAATATTGAGTATTATTCCGAGAGCGGTAGACGGGTGACAAAAACTCATTTTAAAGAAGAAGATGGCGTGCTGTTCAAATTAAACAGCAACAATAAAATTTTTTATATGAAAAAAGTGCCGTATTAGCGTGGTTTTTTTTATTTGAGCCCCGTAGGGGAACCCGGCCCTTTCAGGTGAAAGAGTCTTCACCTGAAAGGGCTCTTTTTTTTAGCTGTTTGATTTGCCTATATCTCATAAACATGATAATAGCCCTTCAGCAGATGATTTAAACAAGGGGAAACGACATGATAAAGATATACGGCATCATTACCATTGCCTTCTTCTTCATTTTCATATCGTGTAAAGGAGAGGAGCGTCAGCCCGATGACACCCGTCTAAAGACCCCTTCCGAAAAATTCAGTTACGCCATGGGCATGGATGTCGCCAATGCACTAAAAAAGCTTGAGTCTGAAATTGATATTGACGCCTTTCTAAAAGGCGCAAAAGACGGGTTCAGCGGCAATGATGCCCTGCTGACGCCCGAGGAAGTTCAGACGGTAAAAAAAGACATCGCAGAAAAAGTAAAAGAAAAACGACAAATCAAACAAGAGGCCCTTGCCGGGGAGAATCTCACCCAAGGATCAGCATTCCTTGCTGAAAAAAAGAAAGAAAAAGATATCATCCAAACAGAGAGCGGCCTCCTCTACCGCGTTTTGAAAACCGGTGAAGGGAAAACGCCCAAAAAAACCGACAGAGTAACGATTCATTACCGCATCAAAGGAATCAGCGGAACGGAATTTGACGACTCTGCCCGGCGTGGAAACCCCGCCGTAGTGCCGGTCAACGGTGTAATACCCGGATTAAGTGAGGCGCTGCAGTTGATGCCGGAAGGATCAAAATTTACTTTTTTCATTCCTCCCCGGCTTGCCTATGGTGAAAAGAGCGCAGGTCCGGGCGGGAAGATAGAACCCAACTCGACACTCATCTTCGAAGTTGAGCTCATCGCCATTGAACGTCAGGCTGAAAGCACATGACAGCACAGCATCACTCCCCCGGTTAAAATCGTTTGCTGTAAATAGCTTCCTGTTCATCAAGAACTTCATTTAAGATGGTGATGTCCGTCATTGGGTTCATCACAACACACCGGAGGACAACCACCTCCTCCTCGGGCAGTTGTTTCGGGTTTAAGGTGGTGCGCGATACGAAGCTGTTTCCCGCCTCCCGCTGAAGTCGCTGAACTGTGCGGTTAATGGCATTAAGGGTTTTATTTATCTGTTTTTTTCGCGATCTGCTCATCGCCGAATCAAGCTGTTCCTGGAAGTGTGGAGGACATAGTCGATAGGTCAGAATATTGAGTTCCGGGGGGGTTACCAGCTGGAAAAGGGGCCTTTTTCTTATTTCATCCGCAAACCCCTTTGCTGTTTCGATGCCGTGATCAATGAGAAGCGCATACCCTTTTGCCCCCATAATCTTCAGGGCGCTGTCAAGGATAAGCGAGTTCGCCTCACGTGACCCTGCAAGGGATTTGATGCCGAGGTCAACAGATCCCGGCCGGTTTACATAATTTGAATGGTATGACACGGCATCCATAATTTCAGGATTTTTAAAATAGACCATACCGCAGCTCATGGGCATATAAAACTGTTTATGGCCATCAATGGTAACCGAATCGGCAAATTGAATTCCTTTCAGCAGATGCCTGTTTCTTTCGGACATAAGAACAGGCCCTCCCCAGGCCGCATCCACATGAAAGTGAATATCGCGCTCCGAGCAGATCTCTGCGATATCCGGCAGCGGATCTATGGAACCCGTTTCCGTACTCCCGGCAATACCTATCACTGAAATAATCCTGGTTTTTCCGTCTTTGGTTATTTCATCAATGGTTTTTTTGAGCATGGTCATATCGGTTCGATGCTTTTCATCGACATCGATGGCGATAATATTACGACTTCCGATGCCTAAAATGCCGCCGGCTTTTCTTAACGAGTAGTGCCCCCGTCGTGACGCCAAAACAACGGCACGCTCAATGCCATACTCCTTGTATGCGGAAATGATACCGTCCCTTTCCACGCCTCTAAAGTTGCCCCTCGGCGCAAAAAGGGCGTTTCTTGCCACCCACAGCGCCGTCAGATTTGCCGTCGTGCCGCCTTCGACAAAACAGCCCAGGGTTGTTTCGGTATTTTGTACATGCCGGTTATAAAATGATTCAGGGTTATCAAAAATCAGGCGGTGAATTTTTGCAAGCACCTGTTTTTCAATAATGGATACCACTTTTGATGTTTCAAGCTTTACAACATTCTGATTCAGCGCCGCCACGATGGTTTTCAAGTGAACCATAAAAAAAGGAATGGCAGATGTCATGTGGCCGACAAAGTAGGGAGATGCGACGTTCACCGCATTGGGCGCGATGCCCCTGATCAATTCGGTAATGACGTCGGCAAGCTTTCTTTCCGGGTCCTCACTGATCTTAGTGCCGGTGTGTCTCTCGGAAAGGGTTTTTAGGCTGATCTCTTCCGTAATGCCGACATGCTCCTGGAGGAATTCATGGAGACCGAAAAGTATTTGTTCCATGTACTTCACCAGGGTGGCTTTGGCCGCGTCATTTTCAGGCCTGATAAATGTTCTGTGCAGCGCTTTCCAATCGGCTACAAGCTTGGTGCTTTCTTTTGATATAATCGGCTTATTCTCCGAAGAAGGGGTTGGTATGTTTTTTAAGGCACTATGCTCATGCGTGTTTTCATATGTAATAGAACTCCTATTTTATCAAGGCGCAGGCATATTTTGCAAGAGTATAATTGAGAAAACCACGCCATTCCTTATTTCTTGACATGGAAGCAGTATTATCTTACAAAAGCAAATCTTTTGGCGCATACATAAAAACAAGGTAAATAACAGATGCCCGGGAAAAACAAGACATTATATATACCCGTTCTGATGGCCGTCGTAATAGGCCTTTCGACAGTTTTATATCTTTTTTTAAAAAAGGATGATGCCGTCAGAACCGATGAGCCGGCACCCTTTAGCCGGGCGGACAACCTTATCCCGAATCCCGGGGCCGCCGGCAAGATGAACCAAGTGGAAGCATATCTCTATTTTGCCAGTTCGGATGGCAGCTACTTGTCTTCCGAAAGAAGACACATTCTTCATCCCGGAGATTCCGCCGGTTTTGGGGAGCGCATTGTTCAAGAGCTTCTTAAAGGGCCTCAGGGTGATCTTAACAGAACAATTCCCGAACAAGCATCGCTCCTGGCCTTTTATATTTCAGATGATGGAACAGCCTATGTTGATTTCTCACCGGAGATAAAAGAGCTGTATCCCGGGGGCAGCCACTCTGAATACCTGACTATTTATTCCATCGTTAACTCAATCGTATATAATGTTCCCGGTATAAAGGCGGTAAAGATTCTGGTTGGTGGAAACGAGTCAACGACGCTGGCCGGCCATATAGGTATAGGGTCTCCCATCAGGGCGGATATGGTTATGGTAAGATGAAAAAAATAAAAATTGATAATATACGGAACATCGGGGTTATTGCCCATATAGATGCGGGGAAAACAACGGTTACGGAACGGATTCTATTTTACACCGGGCGATCCCACAAAATCGGAGAAGTTCATGACGGCGAGGCAGTTATGGACTGGATGGTTGATGAGCAGGAGCGGGGTATAACCATCACGTCGGCAGTCACCACCTGCAACTGGAACGATCGGGAAATACAGATTATCGACACCCCCGGTCATGTTGACTTTACCATCGAAGTCGAGCGGTCGCTGCGCGTACTAGACGGCGCCGTAGGTGTATTCTGTGCTGTGGGAGGCGTTGAACCCCAGTCGGAAACCGTTTGGCACCAGGCCGACAAATACGCCGTCCCTAAAATCGCATTCATCAACAAAATGGATCGTATCGGCGCTGATTTTTTTAATGTCATTGAAATGATGAAAGACCGGTTGAATGCAAAACCCCTGATTATGCAGTTGCCTGTTGGCGCGGAAGACACGTTCAGGGGCGCTATCGATTTAATAGAAATGAATCACATTGTCTGGGATGATGAATCAATTGGTGAACATTTTTCAAGGGTTGACATCCCGGATGACATGCTGGCAATTGCCCATGAGTACAGGGAGAAACTCATAGAGTCGGTTGCCGAAGTGGACGATGAGATTATGGAGGTTTACCTGTCCGAAGAGCCCGTTGACACCGGTTCGCTCCATAAGGCCATTAGAAAAGCGACCATCGATTTAAATCTCGTTCCTGTATTTTGCGGCAGTGCCTTAAAAAACAAGGGCGTCCAGCCCCTTCTTGATGCTATTGTGAACTTCCTGCCGAGCCCGGTGGATGTTCCGCCTGTTGTCGGCATCAATCCTGAAACAGGAGATAAAGTGTCATGTCCTCCCGACGGTTTACATCTTTCAGCGCTGATTTTCAAAGTCGCCATGCTTGAAGGAAGAAAGTTATCCTTTGTCAGGGTATACAGCGGCAAGCTTAAGACGGGAAACGATGTGTTCAATCCTTCCATCAAGAAAAAAGAAAAACTGTCAAGGCTTTTAAGGATGCACGCCAATAAAAAAGAACGGGTTGATGAAGCCGGTCCCGGATCCATATTGGGAGTCGTGGGATTAAAGGACTCGTCCACAGGCGAGACCCTCTGCAGCAGCGAACACCCGGTGCTTCTTGAGCAGATCGAGTTTTACAAACCGGTTATTTCCGTTGCCATCGAACCAAAAACCCACAATGACCAGGAAAAACTCGAAGAAGTTCTAGACAAATATCTGGCGGAAGATCCCACCCTGAAAGTAAAGCAGGATCAAGATACGGGACAGACCATTTTATCCGGTATGGGTGAACTTCATCTTGAAGTCGTTGTCAGCAGAATGCTTAGAGAGTTTAAAACCAGCGTAAATGTTGGAAAACCCCAGGTTGTCTACCGGGAAACCATTGAAAAGGAGGCCTCAGCATCCCAAACCTTTGACCGGGAAATAAGCGGCCAAAAGCATTTCGGAGAAGTTGAAATTAAGCTGAAGCCTCTTCCAAGGGGCACCGGAAACACGTTCAAAAGCAGGATTACAAATGAGATAATTCCCGACGCATTTATACCGGCCATCGAAAAAGGGGTTATGGAATCATTTGAAAGCGGTTCGGCCATGGGGTATCCGGTGGTGGATGTGGAAGCAATACTCACCGGAGGGTCATTCAAAGAAACAAACGGGTCGGAACTGGCCTATACCGTCAGCGCTTCAATGGCCGCCAAAGACGCCCTCTCCAAAAGCGAACCGTTTCTCCTTGAACCCATTATGAAGATTGAAGTATTTGTTCCCGAAGCGTTTATGGGGGAAGTCATAGGAGACTTAAACGCCCGTGGCGGAAAAATCGATAGGCTCGAACCCAAAGCGGATACACAAATCATAAAAGCAAAGGCTCCTTTGTCACGGATGTTCGGCTATTCAACGTCACTCAGGTCCGCCACCCAGGGAAGGGGCACCTTTACGATGCAGTTTTCGCATTTTGATAAGACTTAGCCCTTAGTCATTACAATAGAAAGAAAAGCACCTAGTCCATCCCCGCCTTTGAAAGCATGCTGTCCAGGTTTAACTTATTCATTATATCCGTAAACAGCTTGCTTATAACTTTATCCGCATCGCCTGTACCGATTATTTTAACACGTTCTGCGCTGCCTTCTACTTCTTCACGGGCACGAATACGATCATCGTTAACAAGCTGCGCTTCATAAGCGATGTTCGCCTTCCAGCTCCCATCAATAAACCGGAGTGTAAACGTTCTCACCACCAGTCTGAGAACAACATCCGCTTCTTCCGGATTCTCGCTGATCGTTGCCCCCATCGCCTCAAACCGTTTTCCCATGGCCTTCTTAAAAAGCTCCGGCATACCAAGGGCGGTATCTTTTTCGGTTTTATTGTAAGGTTCTGTTAAAAAAACAAATTTGCCTGTAAAATCTTTCAGCTGATCTTGAGCGGCCTTATCCAGTATGGTCTTATCCGAACGCTGATCCAGTATGACTACCGCCGCGCTGAGGCCCTCCACCTTTTTTATTGAGTCCGGTACATTATACTGAATGTTCAACACCGGCTTTGCAGCACAGGCGATTGTCCCCGTAAGAAATAAAATAAGTGCCGCCCCTCTCCTGTTCATACCCCTTCTCCTGTTGTAAAATTTTGACGCCGCCATATGTTAACTAGTCTCCGGTTTTTTCGCCGTCATCTTCATTCTTATCACCCGCGGATTTCAGGATAGCTTCCGCCCTCTTTTTTTTCATTTCATCCTTCATTTCATCCAAGTGTTGAACGGCTTTTCTTAAATGAAACATGGTGTTTTTTAACCTTCCTTTTTTCTTATAATACAGCCCCAGATAGTAGTGCGCTTCGCCCATTTTTTCCTGCTCGCCATAGATGAGACCAAGGTGATAATATGCCGGTGTATAATTGGGGTTGTTTTCAAGGAGTGCTTCAAGCTCTCTTGCCGCTTCCTCCGGCTTTCCAAGTTCCTTCATGGTTCGGGACAGATAGAAACGGGCCTCCGAGTCTCTACGGGAAGGGCTTGCCGCCTCTTTTAACATGGTATAGGCCTCTTTATAGTCCCCGTTAAGAAAATGTACGCGGCCAAGTTCCCTGATGACCTTCTGATCAAGGGGCTTAATTTCCAGCGCTTTTCTGAAATGCGTAATCGCCCCGTTGTGATCTCCTGTCCTTGTGAGGATTAGGCCGTATCCATAATGGGACAGGTAGTGATCCGGCTGGTTTTTGACGGCCGTCTCGAATTTTCTCCTGGCGATCCTTTCTTCCCCATAGAGTGCGGTTAAGCGGGTTTGAATGCACTGGAATTCCGGGTCGTCGTTTTTTGTCTGAAGAGCGAGCATGCCTTCCATACTGGAACTGATATATGCAATCCTGTCTTCGGTTGCCGGGTGTGTGGTCAGGTAGACCGGTATCTGGCCGGACCCATACCAGTTTCGGGAGCGTATTTTTTTGAGGGTTCTTAACAATCCCTCTCCGGAATAGCCGGCTTTTGCAAGGTATTTCAGGGCTATCTGGTCTGCTTCCATTTCATGTTCACGACTGTATGCCAGTGACGCCGAGGCGCCGGCTGCTATTGACCCGACCGTCACGGCAGAGGCTGCCGCAGGCG
>Ga0180436_10005611_pt1 | contig 11055 bp, 10 predicted proteins | sample SS_ome_2_FD_132434 | JGI IMG/M metagenome (GOLD analysis project Ga0180436, IMG submission 132434) | Hypersaline lake sediment archaeal communities from the Salton Sea, California, USA - SS_3_S_2 metaG | ecosystem: Environmental > Aquatic > Non-marine Saline and Alkaline > Hypersaline >...
CTGACCGGCACAAAGGTCGGGTGCGGAGAGGGCACCTGCGGTTCGTGCACGGTGCTGGTGGAAGGCAGGCCGGTCCTTTCGTGCGTGTTCCCTGCAGAAAAAGCGGACGGCAAAACGATCCTGACGATCGAAGGGCTGGCCGAGCGCGTGAACGAGGAGCGCGGAAGAAAGGGATTGAAGTTGTCGCTTCTGAGACATTTTGTGTTTTAAATACAGAAGGTCCGCTACAGGATGGAGAGATTGAACGTGCCAGAGTATGGGCTGGTGGCTTAATCGGATACAGAATTTCGTCTTTTACAAAAAATCCTAACCAAAAACCAACCCATATAAACGATTCTCAAACTTTACTAAACTGAACTCTGCAAAGTTTTCTCCTTATACGAATGAGATTATGTATAAAAAACGGAGAAAAAATGATCAACACAATTTTTTTTAGCAGGAATGGCGATTTTTAGTTTATCGAGCATATATTTCTATGTATCGAAAAAGCAGAGCGGAAAACTGAATTCGGCTTTCCTGGTGAGTTTTGTAACGCTTGCCTCGTATGCGCTCATGTGGCAGGGAAACCTTGTTGGCAGCAGCGCCAGCGGTGAGCCGATCTATTGGACGCGCTGGAAAACGTGGAGCTGATGCTGCGCCTGAACAACCGCCTGGACAAGGCGGGCAAGATGCGGGCGGAAGAGCTGCTGGCGCGATTGGGATTGGGGGAGCGGCTGTACAACCTGCCGGGACAGATGTCGGGCGGGCAACAACAGCGGGTGGCAATCGCACGCGCGCTGATCCACAACCCGAGTCTGGTGCTGGCGGATGAACCAACGGCGAGCTTAGATACTGAACGCGCTTACCAGGTGGTGAAGACATTCGCCGGCCTGATCCACGAGCAGAACCGGGCGGGCATTATGGTGACGCATGACCTGCGCATGTGCGAATATGTGGACCGGGTGCTGCTGATGAAGGATGGGCAGCTGGTGCGTGTGATAAAGGATGAAAAAGAAATTAAGGCGTTTGCGCAGGGGGCGGGGGAGTAGATCGGCCCTATTCTTGAAAAATTGATAAAAAGAATCGCCCGTATGGGCGATTTATTTTTATAAAGAAATATCAAAGAAGATAAGAAGCGTCCACAATGAGGCACGGTCGTTATCAATTTAGATATCGCTTATTGTTGATTCTAAAATCTTTATGCTTAATTCAGTCGTTGAACAATTGGCTAATCAAAATTAAATACCATAATTATTTTATCCGGCATTGTCATAAAAGCAGTATTATCGACACCGGTTCAATGTGATTTTTTAGTACCGCTTGGAATAAAATCAATTCAGTTTTCATGCAAAAAATACACCAATCCAACAAAAAGATTCTTGCAGCGAGTTACTCTTTTTTCATAGGGATTGTTCCGATCTCAACAATGACCTTACAAAACGCCTAAAAATTCTTTTGAGTTAAGGAAGAGATATTTGAATTTCTTTTTGCGAATATTTAAATAACATTAATAAAGTAGATATATATGATAATATTCAAGTAAAAAATTCATTTTGAATGAGGTGTTTAAATCATGTTCGCTAGTTTTTTCTTATCTTTGCGCGAGGGCCTTGAGGCCGCTTTGATCATCGGTGTAGTTCTAGGGACATTGGAAAAATTGAATAAAAATGAGATGAAGGGTTCTGTATGGGCTGGCGCAGGCATTTCAGCCATACTGAGCATTGCAGTCGGCTGGGTACTGAACAGAATAGGCGCTTCCTTTGAGGGAAGGGCGGAGGAAATCTTTGAAGGGATTGCCATGCTGCTGGCGGCAGGCATTTTAACCTGGACAGTGTTTTGGATGAGAAAGCAGGCCAAGGCAGCAGGGGCGAAACTTGAAGCGGACACTATTAACGCAGTAATGAAAGGGAGCAATACAGCCCTATTTTCCCTGGCATTCATTTCTGTCTTTCGCGAAGGATTGGAGCTGGCATTATTCCTAACGGCTGCTTCAATGAAAGTCGATGGTTCACAGGTGCTGATCGGCGCAGCCCTGGGTTTGGCTGCCGTGGCAGTGATTGCGGTACTGCTCTTCCGCAGCTTGATCCAGCTAAATCTGAATCAATTCTTCCGGGTTACAAGTATTCTGCTGATCATTTTCGCGGCAGGTTTGGTGGCACATGGCATTCATGAGTTCAATGAGGCTGGTATTATCCCGAACGTGATCGAGCATGTGTGGGATATAAACCATATTTTGGATGAAAACTCAACCATCGGTTTGTTATTGAAGGTAATTGTGGGATACAATGGCAATCCTTCTCTGACCGAGATCCTGGGATATGTCATTTACCTGGTATTTATCATTATGTTATATAACCGGCAGCCTCAATCGACAGGTTAAATTTCTCCAGACCTGATACCGAAAAACAAAAACGCACTGCTGATAAGCAGGGCGTTTTTTAATAGATTTATTTGAATGGTGTTAGCGATTATTTATTTCAATCGACATTAAATAAAATTATTTTTCTTTATAGGTGCTGATTTTAAAGGGTACATAGAGCGGACAGAAAGCGACGAATGAGGTGAGCACAAATACTGCACCCAACACCAGCAATACAACGCCGAGCGTTCCGGTCACGATACCACTAAAATATAAATACGCAAAGAGGGCAGCAATTGCCACGCGCACGATGCGGTCGATATTGGACATGTTTCTTTTCATTTTATTAACTCCTTTTTGGTTGATGTGATTTGAGTTTAATAGAATGGCTCATATTTGTCTGTGACAAAGTCACAGATCAGAAAGCTGTTCCAAGCCTGGAAAATTAAGAATGTCAATAGAGCCGCGCTGCGTTTGAATATAGCCTTCTGCCTGAAAAGATTCAAGCAGCCTGCTTATCACTTCTCTTGAACTACCCAATTCGGAGGCAATCTCCTGATGGGTTGCAATTACCGGGTTTTTATTTGCACCTAGTTTGAATAAATAAGCAGCGATGCGCTGATCCATTCTGTGGAAAACTACTTCATTGATCACTGCCATCATTGAAAAAAGGCGGCGCGAATAGAGGCTGAACATGAAATCCCGCCAAATGTCAAACTTCCCGACCCACTCCCTGAACTTTTCTTCCGGAATCATCACCGCATGGGTTCTTTTTTCGACAAGGGCGATGGCGGGAAACTCCTGTTCATTCAGGATCGCTGTTGCCGTCAACACGCACGATTCTCCGCTCCCAAAGCGGTACAATGTGATCTCTCTGCCGGTCTCACCAACTATGTACACACGCACAACCCCATCCAGAAGGAGGGCGATGGCATTTGCGCGATCTCCAACGACGAAAACATCACGTCCAGCTTGAATATCCGCCAGATACCCATGGTGCATGAACTCATCCAGCACTGGTTTGGCAGCATTTTTCAGGAAGGGCATGACGCGGGTTAGATTTTGAATGTCAGTATGGCTGATCAATTTTTCCTCCTGCTGTTTTTGTAATCAATAAAATTCTTTCATAATTATAGAGCGGCTTTTTGGCTCAGGATGGTACAATCGGGACTTACTTTTAACGAATTGCATGGTGATGATGAATGAGTGAGTTGTGGGTCAGTTTGCTGGTTGCAGCCGGGCTTGCGATCGATTGTTTTTCCGTCTCCTTATGTATCGGATCGTCGCCCGTACCGTTGACAAACCGTTCAGTTTTCCGGCTGGCATTTCATTTTGGGTTGTTCCAGGGCGGGATGACGTACTTTGGATGGCTGTTTGGCACTACGATCGCGGCCTTTGTTGAGAAAATAGACCACTGGATCGCGTTCTCATTGCTCCTGTTCATTGGCGGGAAAATGATTGTAGAAGGCATCAGCCAGTCGCATGATCCGGCGCAGGAAAGCTGCAATGACCAGACACGTGGCATGTCCCTGGTGATGCTGTCGATCGCCACAAGCATTGACGCCTTTGGCGTTGGCCTGTCTTATGCTTTTCTTAATGGCGCCATTATGAGTACGAGCCTGATAATCGGGGTGACCTCCTTCTTGTTTACGATTGCAGGATTGATTGGAGGTCGAAAAATCAGCGATTTGATCGGGAACAAAGCAGAGATCTTTGGCGGGCTGGTACTGATCTTCATTGGTTTGCGCATTGTGCTTACACATATCGGCGTATGGGCAGCTTGATTTGCATACGATGATTTTTGGATAATTATTCGAAGCTGCCCTTTAGAGGATTGAATTATTTTGTATTGCAAATTTTGGAGATTTGAAACCTAATTCCTGATTTCCATTCCATCAAACTGTGTTAAAAATTTAATCCCTGCAGCACTTTTGCAGAAAAATTCTAAGGAAAGATATTTTGTTTTGTATCCAGATTTCACATTAGAAGATCACATCTTTAGATTTCTATCTTTGCAATTATCCAAGCAAGTGATTTATTAAATTATCCAATACTAATGATGAATATCACGGAATTTGTCTGACAAATTTTAAGGTTGGAGAGAGTTTTTTTAAGGTATATTAATTCTTACAAGTCTACTTGCATGGGAAGAATAAGGCAGGACAATACACGAAGGAGATATTGCGAATATCCTGGGGACCGCATATGAATAACAAAGCGCTTATTCCATTGTTGTTATACCGTATGGTGCACATGTCAATTTTTGTTGTTGGCGCGAATTATTAGCGAAAAGATATGCTGAAATGCATATCTTTTTTTTTATGCAATCACCAAGCCAAAAAGCTTTAGTTTTACTTTTACTTACAAACGAGGTCGAAGAAAATACTGATGAACAATCAAAAATCAATGAAATTCCGTCTGGGGACCATAGTTGACGCATTGCTGCCTGTTTTTGCCACGCTGGCTGCGCTGCTTGTTGGCGCAGTCATGCTATTGATCCTGAGGGTCAATCCGATTGTTGCTTATAAAGCATTATTTGAAGGCGCGTTCGGGAGCACTAACGCATTCGCGGAGACACTGGTTAAAGCAACTCCGCTGCTCCTGGTCGGTCTGGGGATTTGTATAGCATACAGGGGAAATGTGATCAATATCGGTGGTGAAGGGCAGATGATCATTGGCGCGCTTCTATCCACATGGGTGGGGCTGCGGTTTACTGGGCTTCCGGGCTGGCTGATGATCACGATCGGTATGCTGGTGGGTATTCTGGGCGGATGTGTATGGGGCGGAATTCCTGGCATTCTGAAGGCTTATTTTAACGTCAATGAAATCCTAAGCACGGTCATGATGAACTCGATCGCGGTCCAACTGATGAACTTCTTCCTGACCGGTCCGATGATGGACCCCGCGCAGGCGGAGATCGCTTCCCAGATTCCGCAGACTGCGCGGCTGGAGGAAGCGTACCGGCTGCCGCGGTTTGTACCCACCCGGTTGCATCTTGGCGCTCTTATCGCGGTTATCCTGGCCGTTCTTGTGTATATTCTATTGTGGCACACGACGTTAGGTTATCGTATCAGAGCAGTAGGCCAGAATCCGCCCGCATCGCGGTATGCGGGCATCAAAGTGCATCGCTATGTGGCCCTTTCGTTGATATTGAGCGGCGCTTTTTCCGGGCTTGCAGGAGCGATCCAGGTGTATGGTGTCAATTTTCGAATGATCACCGATGGCTCGACAACAGGTTTTACCGGCGGAGTTGGTTTTAACGGGATTGTCGCAGCATTATTTGGGCAGCTTCACCCGATTCTGACCATACCTGCTTCGGTGCTTTTTGGAGCGCTTCTCGTCGGGGCAAACACGATGCAGCGGGTGGTTCAAATACCATCCGCATTGATCATGGCTTTGAATGGCCTTGTGGTTGTGTTCGTCGTCAGCAGCGAGATCTGGCGCAAGCGGCGGCAAACAAAAAGACTTTCGATCGCCGATGAGGAGGAAGAACCTAACCATGGGAACAGCAACGAATCAGAATATTTGACGGAGGATGGGCGATGATCGCAGACCTTTTCAATCTAACTGTCCTTTTAGGTATCCTTGCGTCCGGTATACGGCTGGCAACCCCTTATCTGTATGCTTCCATAGGGGAAACATTCAGCCAGCGCAGCGGGGTGCTAAACCTGGGTGTTGAGGGGCAGATGTTACTGGGGGCATTTGCCGCGTTTTATGTATCCATAAACACAGGTAATCTTTGGCTCGGCGTGCTGGCAGCGATGGCCGTCGGCGCGATAATGGGCTTGGCAATGGCATTTGTGACAGTCAACCTGCATGCCAAACAGGGAATTAGCGGGATCGGGTTCTATCTTTTCGGTCTAGGAATGAGTAATTTGCTTTTCCAATTGCTGGTTGGTACAGTGGAAACAGTACGCGGATTTCCCAAGATCGATATCCCGCTGTTAGTGAATATCCCAATCATCGGATCGATTTTATTCAGCCAGAATATTTTGGTTTATGTTGCATTTTTGCTCGTGCCGGCTGCATGGTTTGTCCTCAATAAGACTACGTTGGGATTGAATATCCGCGCAGTTGGTGAAAATCCGGAAGCAGCCGATTCGCTGGGGGTAAGCGTAGCACGCGTGCGATATTTTACGATCATCCTGGGCGGTACTTTATCCGGTTTGGGCGGCGCATCGCTATCTGTGGCTTTATTGAATGTATTTCAACAAAATATGACAGCGGGTTTAGGATTTATCGCTGTCGCATTGGTTTATTTTGGAGGATGGCGCCCATGGGGAGCACTCGCTGGCGCGCTGCTGTTCAGCATGGTGAATGCACTTCAACTTTGGATCCAGGTTCTGGGGATTCCCATCGCTACCGAGCTAGCTGTGATGATGCCCTATATCCTCACTATCCTTGTGCTGACTGTCTCGGGCAGGAAAATGCGGACGCCTTCCGCACTTACAAAACCGTTTGAAAGAGAAGGATAAAGCTGATAATGATAGTTCAAAGCTTAATTTTATTTCGATTGAAAGGAGGTATTGGCCGGAAATTGATTGGTATTTGATGCTTTGAAAGTGTTTCCAAAAACCATATATAAGAAAAAATAGGAGATGAAATGAAAAGATTGATAATTGCGCTTTCGGTCACATTGATTTTTGCATCGCTCTTTTCCGCTTGCGCCCCTGCGGCTCCAGCTGAAGAAGCAGCCGTTGAAGAACCTGCGGTTGCAGAAGAAGCGGCAGAGGAAGAGGCAATGGAAGAGGAGGTGATGGCAGAACCGCTCACCGTAGCGATCGTATCCCCGAGCGCTATTAATGACTTCGCCTTCACCCAGAGTATTTACGATGCCATGGTCGCAATGCAGGAAGAATTGGGCGAGGGTGCGCTGGAATTTGTGTATTCGGAAAGCATGTTTGTTGTTGATGATGCTGCGGCAGCCATCCGTGACTATGCGTCACAGGGCTACGACATGGTCATCGCGCATGGTTCCCAGTATGGCTCTTCTTTGCAGGAAATTGCTCCTGACTTCCCCGAAACAAGCTTTGCCTGGGGAACCACGGTGGATACATTCGGGATTCCGAACATCTATGCCTATGAAGCTGCCTCACACGAAGGCGGTTATGTGAATGGCGTCATGGCCGCGCTGCTTACGAAAAGCAAAGTGATTGGTGTGGTTGGACCGATCGAGACGGGTGATGCAAAACTGTATGTGGATGGATTTGTGGCAGGTGTAAAAGCCACCGATCCTGAGATCGATGTGCGTGTCACATACATCGGATCATTTGCTGACGTGGCGTTGGCATCAGAAGCAGCCACGACGCATATAGCAGCCGGCGCAGATGTACTTACCGGTACTGCACAGATGGTTGTAGGCGCGATCGGTAAAGCAGAAGAGGCGGGCGCGTTGTGGTTTGGCACACAGGCGGACCAGTCTTCCTTCTCGCCCAATACGGTTGTTGCCAGCCAGGTCTATCACTGGGAAGTGATCCTCAAAGAGATCATCGATCTGCGAGAGGAAGGCACTTTAGGCGGAACGTCATTTGTGGCCAACCTCGCAAACGGCGGCCAGGAAATGGTCTTTAACCCAGACTTTGACTTACCTGATGATGTCCGTGCAGCAGCAGAAGCTGCTATCGCGGGGATCATTGATGGAACGGTCACGATAGAACTTCCATAAGCGGTTAGACATATATAACAATCGGAAGCCCGAGAGGGCTTCCGATAGGAATCATTAAGCAATTTCAGGATGGCAACATGAGCGAATTAAAAACACTTCCTTCTGGCCAAACACAAATCAGGCACATGGAAATGCGGGGTATCACTAAATGCTTTCCGGGCGTGCTCGCAAATGATGGCATTGACTTTGATGTGTATGCATCAGAAGTACATGCTCTATTAGGAGAAAATGGGGCTGGAAAAAGTACACTGATGAAGATCCTGTACGGCATGTATCAATGCGACCAGGGAGAGATCTACATCAATGATGAACTGGTAAAGATCACATCACCCACTGCGGCGATAAATCACGGCATTGGAATGATCCACCAGCACTTCATGCTTGTGCCGACATTGACTGTTGCGGAAAACGTCGCGCTCGGGCTGCCATCCTCACGCGGACCTTTGACGGACCTTGAACGTGTGACCAAACGTATTCTTGAATTAGCTGATATCTATGGATTACGGATCGACCCTGACGCGTATATCTGGCAGTTATCCGTAGGCCAGCAGCAGCGAGTTGAAATCATCAAAGCACTGTATCGCGGAGCAGCGCTGCTGATACTGGATGAACCCACCGCTGTCCTTACTCCTCAGGAAGTGGAAGAGCTGTATGTGATCATGCGCCAGATGGTTGAAGATGGTTATGGACTTATTTTTATTTCTCATAAATTACATGAAGTTGTTGAGATCAGCCATCGGATCACAGTTCTGCGTAATGGAAAGAAGATCGGAACACGCCCAACAAAGGCAACAACGAAAAAAGACCTGGCAAAATGGATGGTCGGGCGTGATATTGAATTTATTACCAGCACGAAACAGATCGAGTGCGGGCAAGTTCGCCTAAAAATTGAGGGCGCCTGCTGTAATAGCGACAGGGGGACAGAAGGTTTGCGGAATATCAACCTTGAATTGTGTTCAGGAGAAATTCTCGGAATCGCCGGCGTTTCCGGAAACGGCCAAAGAGAGTTGGCAGAGGCGATAACCGGATTAAGACCACTTACCAGCGGAAAGATTTATTTGGAAGGTGAAGATGTGACCGGTTTCCCCCCGGGTGAATTAACAGCCCGGATGCTTTCTTATATCCCGGAAGAGAGAATGAGGGACGGCATTATCAAGAATTTTTCCGTCGCGGAAAATATGATCCTACGAGAGCATCATCGGATGCCATTCTCTCAGCGCGGTATTCTCAATTCAAAAAAGATTGCGGACCATACCGAGGGGCTTATTGATCGATTCAAGGTGAAAACACCATCACAAAAAACACTGGCGAAAAACCTGTCTGGCGGAAATATCCAAAAAATCATCCTTGCCCGTGAGATTTCCAGAAATCCACGGACAATTGTTGCAGCACAACCAACCCGCGGGCTGGATATTGGCGCAACTGAATATGTTCGCGAACAATTAATTGCCCAGCGGGATAAAGGGGCCGGGGTATTGCTGATCTCAGAAGACCTGGATGAAATTTTCGCGCTCTCTGACCGCATCGCAGTCATTTACGAAGGCAAGATCATTGATATTCTCTCAAGGGATGAATATTCCAAGGAAAAGATCGGTTTACTGATGGCTGGCGTCACTTCCCAGAAAAAAGCGATTGCATGATGGATTGTGTATTGAAGCAAAGAAATAAAAACCCCCAACGAAAGTAGGGGAGTTAGATAGGTGCAATGAAAAACCAAATTCAACTAACAATCAATGGTAAGGCGTATTCCACAACAATTGTTTCTGGCGAAACGCTTGCCACGCTGCTGCGTGACCGACTGCATCTGACCGGCACAAAGGTCGGGTGCGGAGAGGGCACCTGCGGTTCGTGCACGGTGCTGGTGGAAGGCAGGCCGGTCCTTTCGTGCGTGTTCCCGGCAGAAAAAGCGGACGGCAAAACGATCCTGACGATCGAGGGGCTGGCCGAGCGCGTGAACGAGGAGCTGCAGCTGCACCCGCTGCAGGAGGCGTTCGTGCAGTATGGCGCGGTGCAGTGCGGATTCTGCACACCTGGGCAGATCATGACAGCTTTCGCGCTGTTAAAGAAAAATCCAAATCCGACGCAGGCGGACATCCGGCGGGCTTTGAAATCACGGCTGTGCCGCTGTGCGGCTTACCCTTCGATCGAAAAGGCGATCTTGGCCGCGGCGCGATCGCTGATCACTGGCGAGCCGGTGACAAAGCCTGTTCTTGAGCCATCAATTCATGCAGGTAAAGTGGTCGGGCACGCGCACACGCGCCCGGACGCGATCGCTAAAGTCACTGGCGAGGGTATCTTTTCTGATGATCTGCATTTCGAGGGTATGCTGTATGCCAGGGCGCGGCGAGCGATGGTGCCGCACGCATTCCTGAAGAAGCTGGATATTTCCAAAGCAAAAGCGTTAAAGGGGGTTGTGGCGGTGCTGACCGCTGAGGATATCCCGGGGGAGCATCATCACGGATTGGTGAATGATGATTGGCCGGTGATGGTTGGTATCGGAGAACGAGTGCGATACGCGGGTGATACGATCGCGATCGTGGCGGCTGAAACCAAAGTAATTGCTGATCAGGCATGTGAATTGATCACGGCAGAATTTGAAATTCTGCCAGTCATTTCGAGCCCGGTGCAGGCGCGGGAAGCAGGACAGCCACAGTTGCACGCGAACGGGAATGAACTTAAACACATCAAGGTACGCAAAGGTGAGATGGAGAAGGGCTTCGCGGATGCGGATGTGACCATGACGCACACTTTCCATACGCAGACCACCGATCACGCCTTCATGGAGCCGGAATGCAGCGTGGCGGTACCCACTGCGGACGGACGCATGCAGATATACGTCGGCTCACAGATCCCGTATGAAGACCGGCGGCAGGTGGCGCGCACGCTTGGTTGGAGCGAGGAGCGTGTGCATATAGTCGGGCAGCTGATGGGCGGGGGCTTCGGCGGCAAGGAGGATATCAGCGGGCAGATCCACGCGGCACTACTGGCGCAGGCGACCGGAAGGCCGGTGAAGCTATTGTTTGACCGCAAGGAAAGCCTGCTGGTGCATCCC
>Ga0180436_10005612_pt1 | contig 11049 bp, 8 predicted proteins | sample SS_ome_2_FD_132434 | JGI IMG/M metagenome (GOLD analysis project Ga0180436, IMG submission 132434) | Hypersaline lake sediment archaeal communities from the Salton Sea, California, USA - SS_3_S_2 metaG | ecosystem: Environmental > Aquatic > Non-marine Saline and Alkaline > Hypersaline > Sediment...
CCATGACCTTCCAGGACACCCCGAAAGGCTTCGTTTCCATGATGGGTGATGGTGCGGAAAACAGCATGCAGGCACTGATGAACAGCGGCGCCGATATCGTCGGCGCGAACTGTTCGTTGAGCAGTGCAGCGATGATCAAGCTGGCGGAAACGGTGCGCCGGGCGGTCCCGATCCCGGTATCGATAACACCCAATGCCGGAAACCCCGAACTCAGGGATGGAAAAACGGTTTACTCAGAAGACGCCGGGGTGTTTTCTGAAAACATGCAGCGCATCAAAGCACTCGGTGTGGAGGTGATCGGTGGGTGCTGCGGGACCACGCCGGAGCATATACGCCGGACTGTTGAGCGGATAAAAACATAGTGCAGTTCATGGCAGTACAGGCCGGCCCCTGCCCTCCCGTGCGCCAGTAGCCGGCATGCAAAAAGAGCAGATAATCTGCAGAGCACTGCATGCGAGAGGATCGGATCTCTGTGGGCAACAAAGAAATATAGCGAAAAGACCAAGTCGGGTCTCGACCTCAAAGCTGACCTTCAATCGGCAGAAACCGGGCGAACAGGTCGACAATACTCTGCAGGACCCCCCGGGCAGGCTGGGCTTCGAGGGTCCTGTCGGACGACGTCCACTGCAGACGATTGCTCCCGCTGAGCGTCACTTCAAAGGCGTTTTCCGGGTCCGTAAGCAGATCGATAAAATCAGCGAGTTCACCAGCCAGCTCGACCGAGTCTATGAGCAGCCCGTTTTCCGAGTTGATCACGATGGCCCGGGGGTCGAAATTGAGTGAGCCGATGAAACAGAGACGCCGATCAGACACGATGGTTTTCGCATGCAAAGAGATGAACGGAGCCTTCACCGGTTCGACTTCCGCCCAGTTTCTGACCGTTGCAGACGGCTGATAACGGAACTCGAAGAGCTTGGTACCGGTGGTCAGTATCGGTTTTCGATACTTCTTATAATGGCTGCTGACCAGCGTATGGTTGGTTGAGGCCAGGGAGTTGGTGAGAATTTTCCCCCTCACTCCCCTGTCGATCAACCGTTTAAGATTCTGCAAAGAACTGTCGACCGGAATCAGGTAGGGGCTGGTCAGGAGAAATTCTTTCCTGGTGGGCTCGGAAAGATAAGAGATCATATCGATCAGCCGATAGCTTTTTCCCTCGATCTGCACCGGATCGTCCTGCAGAAAATGGGCCTCACCGACAAGCAGATTCTCCTCGAGCATATCGAGCCAGCCCTGCCATTCCCGAGGTTCCAGGGAATAGGCCGCCAACTGCGGGCGATATTTCTTTACCCGTTCAGCAACATCTGAACGCACGTCATCGAGGGTATTGTCCGGCAATTTATCTGTCCAGCGGGTCAGCGGATAGACCGAATTGTCATTCCAATAATGATCATAGGCAGCGGAGCTCTCCTCCACCACGCCTCCCACGGCGAGAACATCGACATCGAGGAAGTTGAACGCTTGGCCGAGGCCGAAATACTCGTTGCCCAGGTTTCTGCCGCCGGCGATGAGCGCACGGTTGTCAACGATCATCAATTTATTGTGCATGCGCTGGTTCAGTGCCTGAAAACTGGCCAGGTAGTTGAGCAGGCCGCCGATCGTGGTATCCCGCCCCGGGTTTGGGTTGAAGATCCTGATCTCCAGGAAGGGGTGGGCATTCAGCGCGGCCAGGTTTTTGGTGGTGGCGCCGAGCCAGATATCGTCGACCATGATCCGCACCTTGACGCCGCGGTCCGCGGCCTTGTAAAGCCGATCGAAGAGCAGCACCCCGACAGCATCACCTTTCCAGATGAAGTATTGCAGATCTATGGCGCTCGTCGCGGAGTCGATCAGCGCCAGGCGCGCATCCAGGGCCTCCCGGGCGTCAAGCAAAAGGTGAAAGCCGGAGGCCTCGGCGCCATTGGTCCGGGCGAAGCGATCACCGAGCATTGCCACAGGCCCGGACGCAGCCGGGGCCAGGGCCGGCTCGTGGGCCAGTTCCGGACGCGGCGGCAGCGACGCACAGCCGGAGAAAAGCAGTACCGTGCAACACCATAGCAGAAACATACGCTGAGCGGAGTAAGAGTCCATAACCACCTCTTGTGAGACGAGTCGTGAAAGAGCGAATCGGTCGCTGGATAAAACCTAATCCAGGAAGCTGGTAAGTGAAAGTTTTTTTGCTGGAGGTGAATATTTCTCCATGAGGCGGCCAGAATATATGCCCGTTGTTACAATTAATGACATTTGCTTTTAAATTGAGCGTAAATTCGTAGTATCATTAACCAGGAACCGGATATTCCGGTTTATTTTTCCGCAATACCACCGCACCACGGTGGCAACAGGCTCCGCTTCATTGAGCCGGCCGGACTATTTCTTGCGAAGGTTGTTCATGCATGCCCCCATAGGTGTTTTCGATTCAGGTTACGGCGGCCTGACCGTTCTCAGGGAATTGGTCAGGGCCATGCCCGCATACGATTTTCTGTACCTGGGAGACAATGCGCGCACCCCTTACGGCACCCGTTCATTCGACGTTGTCTATCAATATTCGCTGCAGGCGGTGCGGTATCTGCTCAGCCGCAACTGCCCTCTCGTCATTATCGCCTGCAACACCGCCTCGGCAAAGGCATTGAAAAATATTCAGGTGCTCGACCTGCCGCATCTCGCTCCCGGCAGACGCGTGCTCGGGGTAATCCGTCCCAGCGTGCAGAAAGCGGCCGAACTCACCAGGAACGGACAGGTGGGGGTCCTGGGAACCGTCGGCACGGTGACGTCGGAATCATACCCGCTGGAGTTGCAAAAATGGTCGGACGGGAAAATTATCTCCACCGTTCAGGAAGCCTGTCCGATGTGGGTGCCCATTGTCGAAAACGATGAAATCGGGACGGACGGGGCCGATTTTTTCATCAGGAAAAATATCGAAAACATCATGCGTAAAAACAGCAGCCTCGACACCCTCATCCTGGGCTGCACCCATTATCCGCTGCTCATCGACAGCATCAGGAAATACGTGCCGGAGCATATTGCAATCATCGAACAGGGCCGGATTATCTCGGAAAAACTTGTCGACTACCTGCGCCGGCGGCCCGAATTCGATGAACAGATCTCCCGCAACGGCGACGTACGCTATGAAACCACCGAGCAGCCTGCTGTTTTCGAAAGCAAAGCCGCCGTGTTCATGGGGCGGCCGGTGAAAGCGGAGCAGATCTTTTTGTGATGCAGCGCGGGTGAACCTGCCCGGAAACGGGTCAGAAGTGAAGATAATACGAACAGCCAAAGCCCCGGCAACAGTAAGCTGCCGGGGTATGCAAGACTAGAATGGGTGGCCGAACATAACCCAGGCGGCCGACCCTTCCTCGGAGAAGGCCATATCGAAGCGCACCACCGCACCGGCGGTCATCGCACGGAGCCCGACCCCGCCGTCGACCTTCCAGTCGGAAAAGAGCTCTTCGAAGTCGTATTCACCGGCAACCCTGCCGCCTTCCACGAAGCCGACAAGCTGGAACCAGTCGAGTTTCAGCCAGCGCAGCCAGGACACTCCGGCCACCGGGTTCCATTTCAGCGTATGCCGGTATTCCGCGGTCGAGTAGATGACGGAGCGGTCGTTGAAGCGGTTCGTCGGATACGCCCGCATCCGGTAAAATCCGCCGAGCGTCGCACCGTCGAAAAACGGCGGGTTGTCGACAACGATTTCTTCGCCGTCTTCATTGATCTCAGTTGACCAGGATGGAGAACTGCCCGTCCAGAAATTGAGCGCTACGACTCTTTGTCGGGCAAGCCGGGACGCACCAAGATCGAAATATTTGCTCGCCTCGAATTCGAGAAACGACCAGTCACCGGCTTCCCCGTCTGAAAAATCCTGCTGGTAGGAGAGGTACTGGTAGCTTCCCCTGGACGGGTTGGTCGGGAAATCCGTGTTGTTATACAGATAACCAATCTCGAACGGAAAGGTATCTCCTTCATAGGTCCCCGCACTGGTTTCGTAGCTCTGATAGCGGCTGTTCTGGCCGAACAGCAGAACCGAGATGCCTGAGTTAAGGGGATTCCAGCTGTCTCCCCCGGTGCCGCCCGATTTGAGGATGCCGTTTTCGAGATGATAATCTGCGGATGGATCCTGCTTGCCGCTGCCTATCGGCAGGACATACTCGAATTTAAAATCGTACCAGTAATCGTCGCCTTCGGACTCGGTATATTTATCTTCATCCGAATCGTTGGTACCGGCCTGCGGCGGCGGGTTGCCGGCCGGGCGTCTGGGCACCTCAGTGTAGGCCCGCTGTCTCGGAAAATGGGAAATAGCTCCGGTTATCGAGAAATAAAGCCTGTCCAGGAACGGGATGCGATAATCCCACAGGCCGCCAATAAAACCGTATGCTTCATCCGCGCTGCCGAAAAGGGTACCGGCAAGCAGCATTTGATCCTGGTGATACCCCTTGATGAAACCGCCGACGCCGGCGGTGGTTCCCATCGAATCAGACGGAAAGGCATACGGCAAGGCCAGCCGTTCCTTGCCCTGCTCCGGATTCTCCGTCCGTATCACCGAAAATTTCGTGGATGCATCCGGTTTCGCCCAGCAATTGACATGCACCGTAAAAACAAGAAAGAGAGAGATGGTAGCCGCATACAGTATCGCCGTTCTTTTCATAAGCCCGCGTGTCCTGTCGTTGAAATTCTATGCGAAAGTACTTTGTTACTGATTCCCTAGCATGCTACTTTACTTGAAACTTTCCCATATTCCTACGCTTTTCCAGCGATGGGAGGCGAAACTGCTCCATGAATGCCTCTCCTCCTGCAGTATCTGGCGCAATTAAAAGGTTCCGCCCGTCTGCCCATGTTCCCCTGCATACACGCTCTCAGCAGATACGCTCGTACCCGTTCGAGAGTTACGGGATCATGCTCAATTGCCGGACCTATGAGTCGGATAGCGTTTCTGCTTGTGCCGGGGCAAAGCGAAACAGCACGAAGCCGGTGTCCCGGTTGATCTCGATGGGGGTCAGGCCCCGATTTCGCAGTCGCTCGAAATAAAAACTGGTAGTCAGGCCGACCTCGATATCGGACCGGTCAAACAAACCGGGCAGCTCGTGCAGGTCGCGTTCGTGGTGAGCAACCGTGAGCATGCCGGAGACAAAATTGACGCTCGGCCGGTCATCGATTTCATACAGGACGATTTTACCGTCAGCAGGGGCAAGCTGTGCGGCCTCTTCGGCAAGATTCGTCAACGGTGCATCCATCAGCCTGTCGTAGAGCGGGATGACAAGAAAGATGAGGGTGCAGCCGTTGATCAGTGAACAGAGAACCAGCGTCTCGAACAAGCGTGACGTAGAAACGCTGATGGCCCTGACCAGCATGATCGCGGACAGCAGGAACAGGGCGGCAGCAAGGTACGGTGTATAACCGAACATCACCGGTTCGAACAGGGCGGGAATTCTGTACGCATTTTCTCCGAGCAGCTCGGCCAGATACGGATAGATCAGCGGCAGGATCAGCAGGATGATGCCGATGGCTGCGCTGGGAATGACTCCTGTCCAGCCGGCCAGCCTCCAGCCGAGCGGGGTGTTAGCGCCGGCCGGCTCCCCTGCCGCCCGCTTTTCGAACAGCCAGCCAATGAGCAGCGCAAAACCGGGGAGGGCTGGCAGGATATAATTGGGGAGTTTGATCGCGGCAAGCGAGAAGATCGCAAACACGATCATAGCGAAAAGCGCAAACAACCGGATAAAGCGATGCCCCGGGTTGTCTGCAATTTTCCAGGGTATACGCAGCAGCGCGGCCGGCAGGTACCCGAACCACGGCATAAACCCGACAAAGAGAACGACCAGGTAGTAGAAGAAAGGTCCGGAATGGCCGTCCGCCGCACCGGAAATTGCTCCCATGTGGTGTTCGACGAACAGGTCTTTCATGAACGTGAAACCGTCCGGATGTATAAATCCGAGCAGCAGGTACCAGGAAAAACCGATCAGGACAAGAGTGAGCGCCCCGGGTATCAACCAGCGGCGCTTGAAGATAACAGCCGGCCTGCCGATCGAGATCAGGTAGCTGAAAGCGGTCAGCGCCGGCAACACCGCTCCGATCGTACCTGCGCTCAGCATTGCCAGAGCCGCGCAGAAACAGCATAGCCAGAACAGGGCGGCCCCGGTTTTACCGGCAAGTTCACGTTCGACGCCGTACCAGAAACTCACGAGGCTGCTGACCAGAAACAGCGTCAGCAGCATATCGGTCATGGCGACCCGGGCCAGGTACATAAAGATGAGGCAACTGCCCAGGATCAGGGAACTGTTGAAGGCGACGCGGCTTCCCAGCGGTTTTGCAGCACCGATATAGAATACCAGTATGGTCGCAACAGCAGCGGCCGCGTTGAAAAACCTGGCCCCCAGCGAGTTCACACCGAACAGCTGGTAGCCGAGCATCTGGGTCCAGTAGAGCATCGGCGGTTTTTCAAAAAAACCTGCCCCGTTCAAGGTCGGGATAATGGCTTGCCCGCCTGCATGCATGGACCGGGATACCGCGGCATACATCGCCTCGGCCGAGTCGATGACCACCGGTTCCTGCAGCGAGATGAAATAGATGCCTGCAAAGAGTATCAGCAGGACCAGGGGATAGAGGGTACCGGTTAACTTGTTCATGGATGCCGTCGCGTGTACCTGTATTCAGGGGATGGATTTCCGGTAGCGCCGGTCCCGGCGCATTGACCAGAACGTATTAAAATCCGTGGCTAAGCGCAAGCCCTTAACTGCGCCGCAACGAAGTTGTTCACCCCGGATACTGCCCGGGCGCATTACCCGTGTAATCATAAATCAGGGTGGTCGACGAGGAATTCGGTATGGCAGCGGATATTTTATAACGGATCAGCGGAAATCGATTGGAAATCATAAGTATCTGCCGGTATCCGAGCCTTTTTCGCCTGTCCCCGGTCGGTCCGGTTCCCGGCTTTCGCCATTACCGCGACGATCGCTGGTATTCCAGAGAGATCCTGGTGTTCGCGCTGATGCCGGTTTCCGAGCAGTAGCGGTTGTTGAGTTCGGCGAGCCGGTGGTTGAATGAGTCGAGAAACAGCAGGTCATCGTGGGCAAACTGGTAATCGCCGGTGAAATTCAGCGGGCAGACCGATACGTCGATCCGCTCGTTAATTTCATCGATATAGGCAATCGGCAGCCCCTGCGTGCGGCATATCAGCGGCCGGCACTCGTAGATGCTGCAGAGATTTTCAATCAGAAAGCCGCAGCTGTCATCCCTGTTTTCGGGGGGTGATGCCGCCGATACCGGCTCGAGCTGTTCCCCGATCAGGGCCGCTTCGAGCGGTGCAACGCTGAAGCGCCGGCAGCAGGCTGCGCAGCCCGCAGCGCAGCGCATATGCTCGTGCAGGCGGCTGCTGAGCCGGGCAGCCCGGCGCTCAACATCCTCGATGAGGAAGCGGTACTCATTTTGCAGCGATAATGGGACAGGAGGCAGGTCGATCAGTTTCATAGGGCGTACAAAAAGGTTATCTGTATTTCGGGTTCGTAATACACTATAATGAAGCTTTGTTAAACTACTGAATCTGCCGATGATCGCCCCCGGGCATCCCCTGGCGCTGCTCAATTCGGCGTTGTATGACACAAAAATCATTAGAGGAACATCATGAAACCTGAGCCGGTCAAGGAAGAAATCTCCTTTGCAGACTTTGAAAAACTGGATATCCGGGTAGGCACGATCATTTCGGTGACGGAAGTTGCACAATCGAAAAAGCTCATGAAGTTAATGGTCGATTTCGGGGACCATACGCGATCAATCCTCGCCGGCATACGAAAGGAAAGAGAAAACCCACAGGAAATAAAGAACAAACAGGCTCTTTTTGTCCTGAATCTTCCTGATAGAAAAATGGCAGGAGACGTGTCTCAAGGAATGCTTTTTGATATTGGCTATGCAGATGGTGTGCTCCCATGTCTGGCGATGCCGGAAAGACCTGTCCCCAATGGTACGAGAGCAGGATAGACAGGCGTTTCATTTGACATTTGACGCGCGTGAGCGCGCGCCGGTGAACCCAGCACCAGCCGACAAACAGATCAGTGTGGATATCTTCTAATTTTTCATGAAAAATCAATATGTTAAACGATGCGGGCACCCTATACGAAAAAAGGCTATTTCTGTTCCCAAAAAGCGTGGTAAATGGCGAGAAGAATAAAGAGGGGAATTGCCAGCTCCATAGTTTCTTCCACAACTCGCACCAGGCTATAGCGAGGCTCACCAAAAAATAGAGCAATCATCTTACGTATGGATGTGGAATTATTGTCCAGCGTTTTACTTATAATGCCGAAGCCTATTGCCATTCCCAGGCTGATTGCCGCACTATCACCGGCCTTTAATCCTGCCAGAAAAGAACGCCATCTGGTCCAGACGAAATGGACAGCGACACCTAGAATGAGCAATACCAGTGCAGAAACAATTGCTTTTTCGACACCCGGTACTTGTGGGCTTATGTAGTATACGGTTTTCATAACCCCCATACTGGTGAACCGGGAGTGGAAATCAAGCTCCCTCAAACCAAGCAGAGCCACCATGAAACTTGCGGAGAACAGCCACCGTTCCGATTTAACCAGGGCCGTAAGTATCAGCCAAAAGACGGCAACAAAGTAGATTACGACAGTTAACATCTCAACCGGCTCGTGTTCCCTTACGAGGTCTTCAGCCAGCTCGGCAGGCAGCAAATTAATCCCTACAGCAAGGATTAATACAACCAATAAAATTGCCCGTATTCCTGAAAATTGATTCATTTTTCGTCAGAAAACTTTTATCTTAAAAGGCTGACTTCCTGCATTAACAGCGGTGAACTGCAAAAATAAGCAATACCGTAATCTCATCCATGCGCGGAAAATGCCCCTGCCCTTTCTCGGACGATATGTCCTGATTCCAGGTTAATATCACCATTTAAAGTATGCCATAATTTTACTTGTACACCACTTAATATAGCAGTTGTATGATTGCCGCATCATAAAAAATGGCCCGTTAGACCATAGACCTGTTTTTCTTCGCTGTAGCGGGGCAGAGCTCAATCGCTGAAATGGTCTGTCCAGGGAACACCGTGTTATTTCTCAGATTGATTAACCAGAATCATGAGGATATTTTCAGGGACTGTTAACAGTGCCTGGCGAAAATGCAGATTATTTTGACTGGCTGTGGTATGTGAGTTGAGTATGAAAGAAGAACGGGGGACCGGGCCTCTCTCAAAGGTCCTGTCCCCCCTTCAGCCAGCAGCGGCGTACTTGGTCTCCAGACGTTTCATTGATGAGCAGATAATCCTCATCCCTGCTGACGGCAATTCTCAGTTGCCACCCTGCCTCACCCGTGAACAGTTCATAGGTCAATCGCCGGGTCAGCGCTGGTCAGAACAAGGTAAATGTGGAGCCCTGTCCGTTTGCAGCCACCTTCAATTGGGACAAAGTCATAAAATTCAAATCACAATCTGGACTTCTTGCCTGGTAAACAAAGATGAACCTTGAAAGCTACATTCCTTTTGTCTTGGCAACAATTTTGATCCTGATTATACCGGGACCGACAATTATCTTGGTAATTAGTCAAGCTGTTGCTCATGGACGCAGATCGGTGGTGCCTCTGGTTGCTGGCGTATTGCTGGGTGATTTCACCGCAATGACACTCTCCCTTCTGGGCCTCGGGGCTGTATTATCAGCTTCTGCGGCCCTGTTTGGTGTCTTTAAATGGATTGGAGCTGTTTATCTCTTCTACCTTGGTATTAAATTGTGGCGATCCAAACCTGAAAAGCAAGCGGTACAGAACGCTTCTAAGAGGACAACAGCAAGGTCGCTTTTTCACAGTTCTTATATAGTTACCGCCCTTAATCCGAAAGGGATTGCATTTTTCGTTGCTTTTCTGCCTCAATTTATCACCCCCATCAAACCGGCACTTCCACAATTAACCCTGCTTGGTGGAACTTTTTTGCTCCTGGCCTTTCTCAATGCTGCCCTTTATGCGATATTTGCCGGTCAACTAAGAGAATACATTCAGAAAGAAAAGGTCCGAAAATGGTTCAACCGATGTGGCGGTGGGGCTTTGATAGGGGCTGGAATCATAACTGCCGGCATGCGGCAATCTTCCTGAGAGACACAGAATTGCCTGGGCTCAATGCAAATGCGGGGTAAATTAATATAACATCTTGTCTGCATTCTATTACTCTGGAAAATGTAACTTCATTATTAAGGTGCCGAGCTATGAGACATTTTGACGTAATCATTATCGGAGCAGGAACAGCGGGCCTGACTGCTCGACGTGAAGTTGAGAAGAAAACGAGCAATTATGTGGTTATCGACGATGGACCACTAGGGACTACATGTGCCCGGGTCGGATGCATGCCCTCAAAAGCGCTTATCCAGGCGGCCAATGATTTCTCGCGGCGCCTGCTTTTGCAGGAGCAGGGTATTCAAAATGGATTGCAGCTTGAAGTAGATACCGCTGAAGTGATGCGGCATGTACGCAAGCTTAGAGACCGTTTTGTCAAGGGAGTACTCGCCGGTATGGCTCATTGGAGAGATGAAAAACTCATTCGTAAGACTGCCCGTTTTATCGACCAGCATACCCTTGATCTCGGAGACGAACAGATTAGAGCAGATACCATCATTATAGCGGCAGGAACGAGGCCCGTAATCCCAGAACCCCTGAAAAAATATGCTTCTTCTATCATTGATACCAACGATTTTTTCGAACTCGAACAATTGCCAGAAAAGGTTGCGGTACTGGGCATTGGTGCCATCGGCCTCGAGCTTGGCCAGGCGTTGTCGCGGCTGGGCCGGAAGACAACCATAATAGGCAGACGAGCAAGGTTTGGAGGACTCAGTGACCCCGAGATCAACGCCTATATCGCCCGTAAATTTGCAGAACAACTTGATTTATCCCTTGAAGGCTATCAGATAAAAGGCGCTGCAGGCAATGGTCGCCTCAAGCTTATAACCGGCGAGCGCGAAATTGAAGTCGATCTTGTTCTCATGGCACTTGGCCGGCGTCCCAATCTTGACCGCCTGAATCTTGATGTCCTCAATTTGCCCGCAGACAAACACGGCATTCCTCACTATCAGGAGGAGAATTTCAACATAA
>Ga0180436_10005613_pt1 | contig 11047 bp, 7 predicted proteins | sample SS_ome_2_FD_132434 | JGI IMG/M metagenome (GOLD analysis project Ga0180436, IMG submission 132434) | Hypersaline lake sediment archaeal communities from the Salton Sea, California, USA - SS_3_S_2 metaG | ecosystem: Environmental > Aquatic > Non-marine Saline and Alkaline > Hypersaline > Sediment...
AAAAGCAAGTATTGCTTTAAAACATATAATTAAGTATATGGAAAGTAAAGTAATCAAGAGGCTTAAAGAAAAGCCCGATAATTTTTGATCTTTGGTTAGGAGAGCCATTTGACTGGAGAGGCCGTCATATCGCCAGAAAAAAACTGGCCCGATGAATCAGCAGGGGTCTTTCGCGGTGACCCGGCTGATATGCCCCTCAATGTGGCCTTTGTGGGTGGCGGAAAGGCCTGTTACGACCTTCTTCAGATGTTGGACAACGAACGACTGTCAAGACTCAAAATGAAAATTTTAGGGGTTGTTGACATAAACCCCCGGGCACCAGGACTGATTTATGCAACAACGCATAAACTTTTCACAAGCAACAACTTCAGGGATCTTTATGGGTTAAAGGAGTTAAATTTTATTATTGAACTCACCGGATCGACACGAGTAAGAGAAGAAATCCGCCGGACAGCACCGCCAAGTGTTTCCTTAATCGGCCACAGGGGAGCCAGACTTCTGTTTGATCTCGTCCAGGTAGAGATTGAAAAGACCTTGATAGAAAAAAAACGTCAGGAACAGGAAGAAAAAGAAAAGAAATACACCCAAATTATACTGGACTCGCTTCCCTATCGAATTATGGTTGTCAATATGAATATGACCATCGAAGCGGTTAATCAGACCTTTCTCAAGGATTTCAATCTCACCTATGCGGATGTTCTGGGGAAGCATTGCTATGAGGTGCGGTATGGCCTGAAGAGACCGTGTGGAGAGTCCGGACACACATGCTATTTATTATATTTAGAGGAAACTAAAGGGCAGAAGAGTTTCAGTACGATCAAAGAATTTCGAGATGAAAAAGGAGAAGACCGATTTGATGTCATCACCATTGCTCCCATTTACAATGAAAAGGGTGAGTTTGTCCAGATTGTTGAAGCATCACGAGATGTTACTCCCAGGATAAAACTTGAACGGGAGGTCGAAAAATCCAACACATTTTTTGAAAATGTCATCCAGAGCACCGTGGATGGTATTGTGGTTGTGGATACCAAAGGAAATGTCCTCATTTTTAATGAAGGCATGGAACGGTTGACCCGGTACACGGCCCGGGAAATCATGGAAAGCGGGCATTTGAGCAGTTTTTACAATATAGATACTGCCAGAGAAAACATGAAAAAGATGCGGAGCAATGCGCACGGGCCGGTTGGCAAATTGAATCCGACCAGCATGTCCATTACAACCAAAGACGGTGAAGAGATACCGGTTACGTTAACCGCTTCTTTAATCAAGATCGATGGAAAAGAAATCGGAAGCGTCGGCATATTCACTGACATGCGGGAAATCCTCAAGATGAGAAAAGACCTTGAAGAAGCCCACTTTCAACTTGTCCAGTCAGAAAAGATCGCCTCTGTGGGTAAAATGGCAGCGGGTGTTGCACATGAAATTAACAATCCGCTCTCCGGCATCATGATGTACGCAGAATTACTCAAAGAAAGCTTTAAAGATAACGAACAAGCACATAAAGATATACAGGAAATAATTGACCAGACACTGCGGTGCAAAAAAATTGTGTCTGAATTGCTCGAATTCAGCCGGCAAACCGTTGGAAAGGCTTCTTCATTCAGCATAGACCAGATGATCACCAAGACTTTAAATTTATTGATCAATCAGGCGCTGTTTCAAGATATCGAGGTCAAAAAAACGTTTCAACCCCACATGCCGGAAATGACTGGCGATCTTGGACAGCTCCAGCAGGTTTTTACAAACCTTTTCATTAATGCAGCCGATGCCATGAAAGGAAAAGGAAAGCTGACTATCTCAGCAACATATGATAGCAGCAAAAACCTATTTGTCACGACAGTCTCTGATTCTGGCCCCGGAATACCAAAAGAACTGAGAGATAAAATTTTTGACATGTTTTTTACCACCAAACCCGTCGGCAAAGGCACAGGTCTTGGCCTCAGTATCTCTCAAAAAATAATAAACCTCCATGGGGGTAATATCCTGGTCGATTCCCCGCCTGAAGGCGGAACGCGTTTTATTGTTGAACTTCCCCTTGGATTTGTGGAACAACCTGATGAAGAACCTGTTTTCATAGGATTGGATGACGCATGAATGAAAAAGCCAAAATTCTGGTTGTGGATGATGAGAAAATTATCAGAGATGGGTGCTACCGGGTATTAAGCGGGAAGGGTTTTGAGGTGATTACTGCCGAAAACGGTCAGGCAGCCCTTGATATTTTGGCCAAAGACGCAGTGGACATCATCCTCCTGGACCTTAAAATGCCGGTCATGAGTGGTGAAGAAGTCCTTGAAATAACGGGAAAAAAATATCCTGATATTCCGGTCATCATCATCACTGGGCATGGAACCGTTGATACGGCTGTTGAGTGTATGAAAAGAGGCGCCTATGATTTTATTACCAAACCCTTTCAGATTGACCAGTTTCTCCTGGTCATTACCCGGGCTGCTGAAAAGAGAAATCTCGAACAAAAAGCACGGCAATTTGAACGGGAAAATATCCGGAACCTTTATGATCTCAATCTTGAAAAAAGCCGTCTTAAGACCATTATCAACTACATGGGAAACGGTGTTATGGTGACTAACCGAAACCTTGAGGTGGTTCTTCACAACCCGGCACTCATGCGATTGATGGAAATATCCGAAGAAGTGGAAAACCCGGCCCCTATTTCCACGATTATAAATGATGAATCCCTAATAAAAACGCTTAAACGAATTCAAGACGGGAAATCTTCGGAAAATGAGTCAATTTCACAGGAAATTACTGCCAGGGAGAAAGTGCTCAGGGCTATTTCAGCTCCAGCCCTTGGGCCGAACAGCAGCATCGTAGGAACAGTTACCGTCATCGAGGATATCACAGCATTCAAGCAGCTTGATCAGATGAAGACCGATTTTGTCAATATGGTGGCGCATGAGCTTCGCAGTCCGCTTTCTGCAATCAAACAACAAAACCATGTGCTTATAGAAGGCTTATGTGGTCCCCTTGGCGAAAAACAACATGAAATCGTGTGCAGGGGCTCAAACAGAATAGACGCCCTTCTGGAACTCATAAACGACCTGCTTGATGTGGCAAAGATCGAGGCGGGCAAGTATGTGCAGCGCCGGTTGCCCACTGATATCGGTCAAATCATTGAAGAAACCATCGCCCTGATGGACGCAAAGGCTAAGGAAAAAGGGATTGTCCTGTCTTTTTCTTCGAAGGATCTCAAACCGGTCCAGGCCGATCCCAAAAATATTGAAGAGATATTCAACAACCTTATCAGCAATGCCATTAACTATTCTCCCGAAGGAGGCAAAGTGACGGTTAATGCACAGGGTCAGGGGGAGTATATGGAGATCAAGATTGCGGACACCGGTGTTGGGATTGCTCCTGAGGAATTGCCTAAAATTTTTGATAAATTCTACCGCGTGAAGCACCCGAAGACCCGTCAAGTAATAGGGACCGGATTAGGGCTTGCCATTGTCAAAGGTATTGTTGATGCCCATCACGGCACGATTGACGTTGAAAGCGTTGTGGATGAAGGAACCACCTTCAGAATCCTTTTTCCGGTGATAGCCTAACCACCAATAGAATTGATGCCGTAATTTTAATAGTCGCCATTAGACATTGTGGACACCCTAATTAGAAATACGGGTTCCTCATTGACAGGTGATACTCATTTGTCATATTAAAAGGCATTAAATTCATTGTATCCGTTTCGCCAATTGAAAATAAGGGGACAAAAAGCCCCCACAGCCCTGTAATTTGCCGATGGTTCTTTCAAGGCGCTATACTGTTTTAAATCGTTTTGTCTAGAAAGGGTCATCTCCAATGTCATTCATAAATTATCCCACTAACTGTGGAGGATCACACTATGTCGTTAGCGGCCAAGATTAAATCAGGTGAATTCGTTGTCCTGGGGGAATTTGAACCCCCCAAGGGATCTGACTTCTCGCGTCTTTTAAAAAATGCCAGGCAGATCAAAGGACGAGTAGATGCCGTTATGGTTCCTGAAATGGGCAATGCGGTGATGAAAGCCAGTTCTTTGGGCGGCTGCGCTTTTTTGCAGGGTCACGGCATCGAAACTGTATTTCAGGTGTGCTGTCGAGACCGAAACCGGCTGGCCCTCCAGGCTGATATACTCTCAGCTGCAGCTCTTGGGATACCCAATATAATGGCCGTTCCCGGCGAGGAGATCACCTATGGCGATCATCCCCAGGCAAGACTCGTAAACGATTTAAACCTGATTGAACTTTTGGAAACCATCCAAAAACTCAAAAACGGAAAGGATGTGGCGGGAATAGAACTAAATGGGGCGCCCGGTTTCTGCACGGGTTCGACCGTTAATGCAGGCGCACTGGGCGGGGTAAAGGATATTGAGATGCAAAATCTAAATAAAATGATAAACCTCGGTGTCGAGTTTCTCATCACCACGCCCGTCTTTGACCTGCACCGATTTCAGCAATTCATGAAACATGTAGATACCAGTAAGGGTGCGGTGATTCCCACGGTTCTGCTTTTAAAATCAGCAGGTATGGCACGATACATTGATCGGAACATCAAAAGCATCTCCATCCCCAAGGAAATGATCCGGGACATTCAAAAAGCCCCGGATAAATTAAAGCAGTGTGTCAAGTTAGCGGCGGAACTCATTGGTGATTTGAAAGAGATGGGAATGGCCGGGGTTATGATTTCAACAGTTGGATGGGAGGATAAACTCCCGCAGGTCCTTGATGCAGCAAAGCTATAGAAAGGTGGTGTGAATGAGCAAGAAAAAACCCAATAATATATTAGGGTCCGTCCTGGTCGCGGGTGGTGGCATTGCCGGGCTGCAGTCGGCCTTGGATCTGGCTGACACCGGATATTATGTCTATTTAGTGGAAAAAACACCCGCCATTGGCGGTGCCATGGCTCAACTGGACAAGACCTTCCCGACTAACGACTGTGCCATGTGAATCCTCTCCCCCAAACTGGTCGAGGTCGGCCGGCACATTAACATTGAACTCCTCACGCTTTCAGAAATTACCAACATTGGTGGTGAGGAGGGAAATTTCACCGTTACAATCAAAAAATCCCCCCGTTACGTGGATGAGGAAAAGTGCATTGCCTGCGGCATGTGCGCCGAAAAATGCCCGGCAAAGGTAGTGGATAGGTTTAATGAGGGCCTTTCAAAGAGAAAAGCGGCCTATATCCCTTATGCTCAGGCGGTGCCGCTTAAATATGCCCTCGACCCTGCTAGATGTATCTACTTTAAAAACGGGAAGTGCAAGGCCTGTGAAAAATTCTGTCCTGCCGGTGCCATCAAATTCGATGACAAAGAAGAAACCCTGAAAATTGATGTCGGGTCGGTTATCCTAACCGGCGGATTTCAATCCTTTGATCCCTCTATATCCGATAGCTACCAGTATTCCAATTACAGCAATGTTGTGACCAGCATGGAGTTTGAAAGGATTCTCTCCGCCAGCGGTCCGTTTTCCGGTCATGTAACGCGTCTTTCCGACCAAAAAGATGCCAAAAAAATTGCCTGGCTTCAGTGTATCGGCTCCCGTGACATCAATCAATCTGACAATGGATACTGCTCATCGGTTTGCTGCATGTACGCCATCAAAGAATCCCTGATTGCAAAAGAGCACATCGGTGGAGATTTTTCGGGCACGATATTTAATATGGATATTCGATCGCACGGAAAGGGGTTTGAAAGATATTACGAGCGGGCAAAAGCCGAAGGCATTGGCTTCATCCGTTCGAGGATTCACTCTTTAATAGAAGCGGACGAGACCGGCACAATAAGAATAGGCTATGCTGACGAATCAGGCGAATTAAAGCAAGAGGATTTTGACTTGGTGGTGCTCTCGGTCGGAATGGAGCCGGACGCATCTGCGGTGGCGCTGGCCAGAAAATTAGAGGTTGATCTCAACGAAAACAACTTTGTCGATACAGATGATTTCTCGCCAGTCACCACTTCCCGGCCCGGCATTTATGTCGCAGGTGTTTTGCAGGGAACCAAAGATATCCCGCAGTCTGTAACCGAAGCAAGCGCTGCGGCTTGTGCATGTGCGGCCAGTCTGGTCCAGTCCAGGGGAAAGCTGGTCAAGGAAAAGGTATTCCCTTCAGAAAAGGATGTGACCGAGCAGAAACCCCGTATCGGTGTTTTCGTTTGTAACTGCGGTACAAATATCGGCGGATTTGCAGATGTCCCCGGTATTGCGGAATACGCGAAAACCCTGCCCAATGTGGTCAATGTCGAAGAGAACCTTTTTACATGCAGTCAGGATACTCAGGAAAAAATGGTCGATGTGATCAAGGCGAATAACCTGAACCGCATTGTGGTGGCGGCCTGCACGCCTACGACCCATGAAGCCCTGTTCGGGGAAACCCTGCGTAATGCCGGGCTGAATGAAAATCTTTTTGAAATGGCCAATATCCGGAATCAGTGCACCTGGGTTCATTCCCACAATAAAGAGGAAGCGACTGAAAAATCAAAAGATCTTGTCAGGATGGCCGTTGCAAAAGCCTCTCTGTTAGAGCCTATTCCCGATCTGGCAGTAGATATTGAAAAGTCCGCGCTGGTTATTGGCGGGGGCGTCGCCGGGATGACAGCCGCCTTGAGCCTTGCAGACCAGGGGTTTCCAGCGACGATTGTTGAAAAATCAGATTCACTCGGGGGAGCTGCAAGGGATATCTCGAAGACATGGAAAGGAAAGGATGTCGGCGAATACCTTTCTGATCTTACGATGAGGGTTGAGCGTCACCCCAAGGTGGACGTCCTGTTGATGGCTGAGGTAACCGGCTCATCAGGATTTGTCGGCAATTTTGAAACAGAAGTTCTCTGCAATGGAGAATCGAGGACAATCAAACATGGCGTGGGGATTATGGCAACCGGTGCCCTGGCTTCCACACCGGATGAGTACCTTTATGGCAAAAATCCCAGGGTAACACGCTGGCATGATCTCGAAAAGGACCCGGATAAAGTCAAGGATGCCAGGACGATTGTCTTTATCCTTTGTGTGGGGTCTAGGGACGAAACCAGACCGTACTGCTCAAGGGTCTGCTGCACCTCCTCCCTCTTACAGGCAATTCATTTTAAAAAAGAAAACCCTCATATCAATGTTTTCGTTTTATACCGGGATATTAGGACATACGGTGAACGGGAGTCTGTTTATCATGAAGCAAGGGATGAGGGAATCATTTTCATCCGTTACTCACTTGAAAGAAAACCCGTTGTAGAGGAAACGGATGATGGTCTTGACATACGGGTGTTTGACCCTGTCATTCAGAGAGAATTGTTGATCAAGGCAGATCTCGTTAATCTGGCAACCGCCATCGAACCCGTGGGCCATGAGACCCTTGCCCATTGTTTCAAGCTTCCTCTGGATGATGATAAATTTTTCATTGAGGCCCACGCAAAACTGAGACCCGTGGACTTTGCAAATGATGGATTATTCGTTTGCGGAATGGCCCACTACCCTAAGCCGATTGATGAGAGCGTTGCCCAGGCCATGGCTGCGGCCAGCAAGGCCGCAATTGTTCTCTCCAGGCCCTTTATTACGGTTTCACCCCTCGTTTCCCAGGTGGACTCGGAGAGGTGTATTGGATGCGGTCTGTGTGCAGAAGTCTGCAAATTCGGGGCCATTGCTATGGAAGAGATTGAAGGGAAAGGCTTTCGCGCAAAGAACATTGCGGCATCCTGCAAGGGTTGCGGGCTTTGCGCGGCATCCTGTCCGCAAGGGGCCATTGACATGCTACACTTCAGGGACCGCCAGATTCTGGCGGCGGTTTCCGCTAGGCAATGAAAGGCAGGTAGAAAAAAACATGAAAGACCCATTCGAACCCAAAATACTCGCATTCCTGTGCAATTGGTGTGCTTATGCGGCTGCGGATTTAGCCGGTGTATCCCGATTTCAATACCCCTCCAATGTGAGACCCTTGCGGGTCATGTGCTCTGCCCGGGTTGATCCTGTGTTTATCATAAAGGCCTTAAAAGCGGGATGGGACGGAATCCTGGTCTCAGGGTGACACATCGGTGACTGTCATTACCTGGATGGTAATGTTCAAGCTGAAAAAAAGATCCGTCTGACTCAGGAACTTCTGGATCTCGCAACCATCGGAAAGGACAGGCTTCATCTGGCCTGGTGTTCTTCCGCAGAAGGTCAGCGTTTTGCCGAAGTGGTGGGTGAGGTAACTGAATCCATAAAAAGTCAGGGGCCATTTGATTCGCATGCCTTTGAACTGGAGTTGGGTGCCGCGGAAATCACCGCCCAGAGTGAAACACTGCGGTGGCTGGTGGGAAAAGAAGTAAGTCTGACCACCCAGGGGGATGTGTATGGTCGAAGGTGTGACGTGAGTCGTTTTGAGGAAATCCTGACATCTGTCTTAAAACGAGAATATAACAACAACCTGATCCGTATGGCATTAAAAGAAGGATTAAGCTCTGTGAGAGATATCCATAAACGAACAGGGCTCGAACTGGCCCATATTTCTCATATGCTCTCAGACCTTGAAAAAGCAAATCAAGTTGTATTTAAGGGGCATAGTGAAGGGGTGCCAGTATTTGAAAACATAAGCTAAGGGGTTGTGAGGTTAAGATGGGAACCAACAAAGACATAAAAAGCGGGACCGTAATGGTCATCGGCGCAGGCATTGCTGGAATGCAGGCAGCACTGGATCTTGCAGACTCGGGTTACTATGTTCAATTGGTGGAAAAATCACCCAGTATCGGCGGCATGATGGCTCGCCTGGATAAGACATTTCCGACCAATGATTGTGCCATGTGAGTGATCTCACCTAAACTGGTCGAGGTCGGCCGGCACCTGAACATCAATATCATCACCAACAGCGAAGTGGAACGTGTTGATGGGGAACCTGGGAATTTCGAAGTCACTTTGACCAGCTACCCCCGTTATATAGATCCTGTAAAGTGCACAGGCTGTGGGGAATGTGCCAAGCATTGTCCTGTCACTGCGGTCAACATGTATAATCTGGGATTGGATGAGAGAAAAGCGACTTACATCGACTATCCACAGGCCGTGCCCCTTGCCTTTGCCATTGACGTCGATACCTGTATCGGGTGCGGACTTTGTGAAATGATGTGCCTGGCAAAGGCCATTGATTATAAGCAAGAGGAGAGACGGACCACCCTATCGGTTGGCGCTGTTATCCTGTGTCCGGGTAGTGAGGGGTTTGATCCATCGGGGATGGATGTATTGGGTTATGGAAAATATTCTAATGTGGTCACCAGTGAAGAATTTGAAAGGATATTAAGTGCATCCGGCCCCTATCGCGGGCATCTCATGCGCCCCCTTGACAGAGAAGCCCCCAAAAAAATAGCCTGGATTCAGTGCGTGGGTTCCAGGGATGTCAATGTTTGTGGCAATGGGTATTGTTCTTCCGTCTGCTGTATGTATGCAATCAAAGAGGCCATGATTGCCAAGGAGCACGCTCATGATGAACTTGACTGCGCCATATTCAATATGGACATCAGAAGTTTTGGAAAGGACTATGAAAAATACTACAACAGGGCAAAAGAAGAACAAGGGGTTCGTTTTCTGAAGTCCAGGGTCCATTCCATTGACGAAATCAAGGAAACCGGAGATTTGATCATCGGCTATGTCGATGAGGCCGGCCAGATGGCGTATGAGACCTTCAGTATGGTTGTTCTATCTGTTGGATTGCAGATACCGGAAAGTGTTGCGGATTTGGCCAAGCGTCTCGACATTGAGATGAACCGGTATAATTTTGCAGTCACCCCGCCATTTGATCCGGTAAACACCTCCCGACCGGGGATTTTTGTCAGCGGCGTATTTCAAGGGCCTAAGGATATCCCGGGTTCCGTAACCGAGGCCAGTGCCGCTGCCTGTGCGGCCGGGGCCAAACTTGCCGAAGTCAGAGGAATCGATACAAAATCCGTCGAGATGCCTGCAGAAATCGACATTGCTGAAGAAGAAACAAGAATCGGCGTTTTTGTGTGTAATTGTGGAATCAACATCGGTGGTGTGGTGGATGTCCCTGCTGTCGCCGATTACGCCGCCACCCTGCCCTTTGTAACATTCGTGGATCAAAATCTCTTCACCTGCTCCCAGGACACCCAGGATAAGATTAAAGAGGTTATAAAAGAAAAAAATCTCAACCGGGTTGTTGTGGCCTCCTGTTCTCCCAGAACCCATGAACCCCTCTTTCAGGAAACCCTTCAGGCCTGTGGTCTCAATAAGTATCTGTTCGAGATGGCCAACATTCGTGACCAAAATTCCTGGGTCCATGGTAATGATCCGGAGGCCGCAACTGAAAAAGCAAAAGACCTCGTGCGCATGGCCGTGGCCAGGGCGGGTCTTTTAAAACCCCTTACCGAGAAAAGGATACCCATTAACAAACGGGCCCTGGTTATCGGAGGGGGCGTCGCAGGAATGAATGCGGCCCTGGGTCTTGCAAACCAGGGATTTGAAGTCGCGATTGTGGAAAAAGAACCCCAATTAGGAGGTCTTGCCCGGGATTTGACGAGCACCATAGAGGGCGCGGATATTCAGAGATACCTTCTGGAACTTGTAGACAAGATAACCCATCACGAAAAAATACAGGTGCTCACTGAATCTCTCATCGTTGGATTCAGCGGATTCAAGGGGAATTTCACCACAGAGGTTATGGTAGGACCGGGAATGTATGAACGGAAGATCGACCATGGTGTTGTGATTCTGGCCACCGGCGCAAATGAATACAAACCCTCTGAATATCTCTATGGAGAGGACTACCGGGTGATGACCCAGATCGAACTGGGCAAACGACTGGAAATGAAAGGGGCCGATGATCTCAAAAAAGTGGTCATGATCCAGTGTGTGGGATCCCGAAATGAGGAGAACCCCAACTGCTCCCGCGTCTGCTGTCAGAGCGCAGTAAAAAACGCCCTTCATATCAAGGAACTCAATCCGGATGCCATTGTGTATATCCTTTACCGAGATATGCGGATGTATGGCCTGTTGGAGGACTATTATACAGAGGCCAGGCAACAGGGCATCATTTTCTCTCGCTACACCCCGGATAATCCCCCGAAAACCGAGGCAACTGATGAGGGCATTAA
>Ga0180436_10005614_pt1 | contig 11047 bp, 9 predicted proteins | sample SS_ome_2_FD_132434 | JGI IMG/M metagenome (GOLD analysis project Ga0180436, IMG submission 132434) | Hypersaline lake sediment archaeal communities from the Salton Sea, California, USA - SS_3_S_2 metaG | ecosystem: Environmental > Aquatic > Non-marine Saline and Alkaline > Hypersaline > Sediment...
AAGACCTGAAGAGACAGGTGACAACCGGTCATTATCAAAAGGTGACCGCCAACTGGCCACCGATAACTGATACCTGACACCTGATTACAGACACCTGAAGAAGGAGGACGACATGGCGGCGCAATTGATCAAAGGTAGCGAAGTATCCAAACAGATTCGCGAGGAGATCGGACGGGAGATTGGCGAGCTAAAGGACAAACATGGTATCGTGCCCGGGCTGGCGACGATCCTGGTGGGAGAGGATCCCGGATCCAAGGTGTATGTGGGCCAAAAGGAAAAGGCCTGCAACAAGCTGGGGATTTACTCGGAGCGAAGCGACCTGCCGGCAGACGTAGCCGAATCCGATGTCTTGGCCCTGGTGGGACAGCTCAATGACAACCCGAAGATTAACGGAATATTGGTACAACTTCCCCTGCCGAAGCAGATTGATGAAAACCGGATTATCAATGCCATCGATCCCAACAAGGATGTGGATTGTTTTCATCCCGTCAACGTAGGGAAATTGATGATCGGGACGGGACGTTTTTTGCCGTGTACGCCCCACGGGATCATGGAATTGCTGAAGCGCTCAAATATCGTTACGGAGGGCAAGCATGTGGTGGTAGTGGGTCGGAGTAACATCGTAGGCAAGCCGATAACCAACCTGATGCTTCAACCGCCTCCCGGTGGAAATGCCACGGTAACTCTGTGCCACTCAAAAACGAAAGATCTGGCCAGCTTCACCAAAATGGCGGACATCCTTATCGTTGCTATCGGAAAGCCCAAGGCGATCGGGGCCGACATGGTAAAAGAGGGCGTGGTGGTTATCGATGTGGGTGTCAACCGCATCGGCAAAACGGATGAAGGCAAAGCCATACTCGCGGGAGACGTGGATTTTGAATCAGTGGAAAAGGTGGCGTCGGCCATTACCCCGGTTCCCGGTGGCGTGGGACCGATGACCATTACCATGCTGCTCAAAAATACCGTGGAATCCGCAAAAATGGCGAACGGGTTATAGAGGAGGGAGGAACCGTGTCTAAGGTTATTGCATCAGCGGCTATCCGAGGGGCGCACAAGATTGTAGAAAAAGCGGAAACCGAACACGCGACGGCGGTTGACAAGTGGGGAGAGAACCAGGAAGTGGGCTTTCCCAATACCGCCTATTATCTTCCCGTTACCTATGGCATGCTCGGAGTCGCCGTGGAGCGGCTCGGCGATATGAAGGCGGTCCTTGATCGCTGCCGAAGTCTGTTGCCGGCCCCGGTTCGAGAGTCCATGCATGTTCCTTATCTGGGACCGACCCTGGACGCCGGCATGGCGACATTGTTTGCCGATGAGATAATCGAGGCAATCCGTTATCTGAAAACACCTGATTTCTATCTAACAGGCGAGGAGGTAACGGAGGGTCAAATCTGGCTGGGAGCAGCGGATGACGTCATCTTGAGAAAACGTGGCGTGGAATTCGTGGACGGGACCGCTCCGGGGTTTGCCGCCATCCTGGGTGCCGCCCCGGACGCCCAAAAGGCCAAAGAACTGGCGGAAGAACTTCAGCGCAAGAACCTTTACGTCTTTATGCACGGCGAAGACAACGGGGTACGGTTTTCGGAGCAATTGGTGGAGGCGGGAGTGCAGGTCGGATGGCCGACCCGGCTGGTTCCCTTTGGGACCGGCGCCACATCGGTTTGCTTCGCTGCGGGATTTGCCGTCCGGGCGGCGATGTCTTTCGGCGGGTTAAAGGCCGGCGAGTACAAAAAGATTCTCCTTTATAACAAAGATCGCATTTTTGCCTTCGCCTTGGCGTTAGGTACGGTAAAGGATGAATGGTATGCGCAAGCGGCAGGGGCGATTAATTTCGGATTTCCTACCATTGCGGATACCGATATTCCGGAGATCTTGCCGACCGGCGTCTGTACCTATGAGCACGTGGTGTCCAACGTGGCTTACGGGGAGTTGGTTTCCAAGGCCATAGAGGTCCGGGGCCTGAAAGTAACGGTCTCCGAGGTACCGGTACCGGTGGCTTACGGGCCTGCCTTTGAGGGCGAACGTGTCCGTAAGGACGATCTCTATTTGGAATGTGGCGGCGGTAAGAGCCAGGCGGTTGAATGGGCAACGACGAAGGAGATGAATGAGGTTGAGGACGGAAACATAGAGCTGTTTGGTCCGGATCTGACTGAGGTTGAAGCGGGATCAAGGCTGCCGCTGGCCATTGTGGCCGAGTTTGCGGGACGGAAGATGCAAGAAGACTTCGAGCCGATATTGGAAAGACAGATTCACCATTTTATCAACTATGCCCAAGGCATGATGCATATTGGGCAAAGAGATATCGCTTGGATCCGGATCGCCAAGGATGCCGTGGAAAAAGGGCTGACTTTAAAGGACATCGGATCCATTCTTCACGCCAAGTTTCACGAAGACTTCGGTGCCATTTTCGACAAGGTCCAGGTCAAGCTCTATACAGAAGAAGACAAGGTAAATGAGCTCGTCGCCCAGGCCCGGGACGTCTATGCCGCCCGGGACTCCCGCATTGAGGGGATGACCGATGAAACAACGGACACATTTTACTCGTGTACCCTGTGTCAGTCTTTTGCGCCCAACCATGTGTGTATTATCAGTCCGGAAAGAACCGGTCTGTGCGGTGCGTACAACTGGATGGACTGCAAGGCCTCCTATGAGATCAACCCAACGGGACCCAACCAACCCGTGGAAAAAGGAGAGTGCCTGGATGACACACTCGGCCAATGGAAGGGGTGTAACGAGTTTCTTTTCAAGGCGTCTCGAGGAGCTTTGGACCATTACAATTTTTACAGTATTGTCCATGATCCCATGACCACCTGCGGATGTTGTGAGTGTATCGCCGCCGTGCTTCCCGTGTGTAACGGCGTGATGACGGTGGATCGGGATTACGCAGGTATGACCCCTTGCGGCATGAAGTTTACCACCTTGGCGGGGACCATCGGCGGGGGGACAAGTGCGCCGGGCTTTGTGGGCCACGGCAAATACAATATCACCCAGCGCAAGTGGTTGAGTGGAGACGGTGGAATCAAACGCCTGGTCTGGATGCCCAAACAACTAAAGGAAGAAATCGGACCGCGCTTGAAACAGCGGGCGGAGGAGGTCGGGGTCCCCGATCTTTTGGATATGATTGCGGATGAAACCGTGGGGACTTCCGAAGAAGAGATCCTTTCCTTTCTTCAGGAAAAAGGACATCCGGCTTTATCCATGGATCCATTGTTGTAGATTAATAGGGGCTCATAGAAAGAAAACCGCAAACAGAGAAGAATCTTATGCTAAAGAATAAAGAACGTTCCGTCCATTACGCTCCCTGTAAAGCTGCCTGTCCCATTCTTACCGACGCCCGTGAGTACATTCAACTGATTGCAGAAAGAAGGTTTCCGGAGGCCTTTGCCTCCATTCGCGGGCTGAACCCACTGCCCCGTATCGTGGGGCGCATATGTACGCATCCTTGTGAAACCAATTGCAAGCGGGGTCAACTGGAAGCGCCGATCGCCATCGCGGCCTTGAAGCGATTCGCTTCGGATGGTGCCTGGGCGGACCAGGTGTGGAAGCCGCGAATCGCCGGTCCCACCGGTCACAAGGTCGCCGTTATCGGTTCGGGGCCGGCCGGCCTTTCCGCAGCTCACGATTTGGCCGTGCGAGGGCACCAGGTGACCATCTTTGAGGCCTTGCCCGTGTTGGGGGGGATGTTAAGGGTGGGGGTTCCTGAATATCGCCTGCCCAAAGCGGTCGTCGACGCCGAGATCAAGGCCGTCTTAGATTTGGGGGTGATGGTGAAGACGGAAGTCAAGGTCGGAAAAGATCTGAAACCGTCGGACCTCAGCGACCAGGGGTTTGAAGCGGTCTTTGTGGCCATCGGCGCCCACGAGGATCGCAAGCTGGGTATTCCCGGTGAAGATGACCTGGAAGGGGTCTTTTCGGCCGTTGCTTTCTTACGGGCCGTCAATATGCATGACCGGCCGCCGGTTGGCGGCAAGGTCGCCGTGATCGGTGGCGGCAACACGGCCATTGACTCGGCGCGTAGTGTGTTACGTATGGGCGCCGAGTCCGTAAGCCTCTTATATCGACGATCCCGGGAAGAGATGCCGGCGTCACCGGAAGAGGTGGAAGAAGCAGGCGAAGAAGGCGTGGATATTTCCTATTTGACCGCGCCCATTGAGATCCGTGGTGAGAACGGCCGAGTGGTGGGCTTAACATGTATCCGAAATGAACTGGGTGAGCCCGATGCCGGCGGTAGACGGCGTCCCGTGCCCGTAGCGGGTTCGGAATATACCCTGGATGTGCAAACGGTGATCTGTGCTATCGGTCAGATTCCGCAATCGGGCCTTTTTGCTGAAGACTTCGAGATCGCCGAGCGGGGAAAGCGGATTCATGTGGCGGAGGACGGCAGTTTGATTACCAGCCAATCCCCATTTTTTGCTGGGGGAGACGCAGTTACCGGTCCGGCGACGGTGATCCGGGCCATCGGGGCGGGCAAACAGGCGGCCGTGTCGATCGATGCCTTTTTGCAGGGCGAACCGATCCCGAAAGTCAACATGGGAGAATCGGGCCAGACCCCCCGGCTGCCCGAAGCGATTATCGAAAAGAGCAAACAGTTTGATCGATGTGGCCGGCCGACCTTAGACGTGGCTGAGCGGCTTGAAGGGTTCGAGGAGGTGGAGTCATGTCTGTCCGAGCACGCCGCCACACGGGAGGCACTCAGGTGCCTTCACTGTTACCTTGGTGCGCGGATCGATCCGGATAAATGCATTTCCTGCCTTACCTGTGTGCGGGTGTGTCCTTTGGGCATACCGGAAGCCAATCAGATGGGAGAGGTCGTCATCGATCCGGTTGAATGCCAAGCCTGTGGTTTGTGCGTGGTCGAATGTCCGGTGCGGGCGATTGACATCGGGTTCAATCGGCGGTCCAAAATGTTTAAGGAGATAGAAGCGGCGGCGGCCACAACAGAAGAGGGGGCTGCAACGCTGGTCGGGTTCGTTGATCTGTATGGAAATTTCAGCGCCGCCGACATGACGCAGCTGAAACAGGATTATCCCAACATCCTCCCGGTGCCGGTTTTCGGTTTGAGAAGACTCGATACGGTGGATATCTTCAAGGCCTTTGGGTTAGGCGCCGCCGGGGTTTTTCTCGCCCGAGCTCCCGGCGAGACGGATCCGTTCCCGGAGACGGCGGGCAGAGTCGACCGGGTTGTGAATTACACGCATGAATTGTTGGCATCATTGGGGAAGAAGCCGGAACAGCTGGCGTTGTGTGATATGCCGAGTGAGGGCATCATCGATCACGCATGGTTTGAAGACTGGCTGAAACAAATAGGATAAAAGAACGGACATGAGGCAAGGTCAATAAACCCTTTAGGATTTTAGAATTAGAGGAAATAGGGGATGATCACAGTAGAGCAGAAAAAGATCGAAGAAATCACCGAGATGACGAAAGATGTCGAACGGCTTCTGGTGCTGGGTTGTGAAACCTGTGCGGCCATATCCTTTGCCGGTGGGCGACGTCAGGTGGAGGAGTTGTGTGCTGCCCTGCGATTGGCGAGAGCGGATCAGTCAATTCGAGGTGAGATTACAGGCGATAGTGTGGCCAGGCAGTGTGAGCCGGAGTTTATCGATATGGCCTCCGATAAGATTAAGGAATCGGATGCCGTACTTTCTCTGGCTTGCGGGGCCGGCGTTCAGCTCATTGCAGAGCGTTTCCCGGATAAAATCGTTTTTCCCGGGACCAACACCACGTTTTTGGGTGTAACGGAAAAAATGGGGTTGTGGACGGAGCGTTGTGCCGGTTGCGGCAACTGTCTGCTGGATAAAACGGCGGGGTTGTGCCCCATCGCACGATGTTCCAAGCAGTTGCTCAATGGCCCCTGCGGTGGATCGATGAATGGTAAATGTGAAATCAGCAAAGACGTTGATTGTGTGTGGCAACAGATCATTGACCGATTGAGCCGATTGGATCAACTGGATAAGCTGTCAGAAATTTTTCCGGTTAAGGATTGGACGCCTGCCGGTCATGGAGGACCCAGAAAGCTCGTCAGAGAGGATCTCAAGTCATGAAGTCAGGTAGCAATCTTGAAAAGGTTTTGGAAAGTGGGCAGTTTGCTGTTACCGCTGAAGCAGGGCCTCCCAAGGGTACGTCGGCTAAGGTTGTGCAAAGAAAGGGAGAGCTCCTAAAATTCTGTTGTGATGCGATGAATGTGACGGACAACCAAACCGCCATCGTCCGGATGTCGAGTTTGAGCGGGTGTGTGTTGTTAAAGGAGTTGGGCGTAGAACCGATTCTGCAAATGGTGGTCAGAGACCGCAACCGACTGGCGTTACAGGCGGATGTGTTGGGTGCGGCGGCGCTGGGAATCAACAACATGTTATGTCTTTCCGGGGATCATCAAAAGTTTGGAAATCACCCCACGGCAAAAGGCGTCTATGATATCGACTCCATCCAGTTTCTGCAGATGGTCAAGCAGATGCGGGACAAACAGAGTTTCATAAACGGCGAGGAAATTTCCGGTGAGGTGCCCATGTTTATCGGGGCGGCGGCCAATCCGTTTGCCGATCCGTTTGAATACCGGGTGAGCCGATTAGCCAAGAAGGTAGCGGCCGGTGCCGACTTTATTCAAACGCAGGGTATCTTCGACATGGCCAAGTTCGCCCGATGGATGGAGGGGGTGAGAGAAAAGGGTCTCCACAAAGAGACCTATATCCTGGCCGGGCTGATTCCCATCAAGTCGGTCGGTATGGCCCGATACATGAGAAACAACGTGTCCGGCCTCAGTGTTCCGCAAGAACTCGTGGACCGGATGGCCAACTCGGAAGATCCCAAGGAAGAAGGTGTCCGGATTTGTCTGGAGACCATAGAACAGCTGAAGGAAATTGAGGGCATTCACGGCATACACATTATGGCGGTGGCTTGGGAAGATATCGTGCCCCGCCTGGTGGAAGAGGCCGGACTGATGCCGAGGCCGATTGTATAGCAGGGATCCGGTGCCGGGTGTCAGGGATCAGGTGTCTGTCTTCAGAGTTTCATCGTCAGTTGGTCGGTTAAGTCGAACGGGAATCGAAGACTGGCAGGAAAAGCAAGGCGATTGGCAATCGAAGCGAATGAGCGACAGCTAAAACCTGACCCCTGAGCCCTGAAACCTGATCCCTCAAGAAGGAGTAAGATGATGGAAGAAGATGCCAAAATCCTGGTGGTAGATGACGATCCCGATATGCGGGAAACCTTGCAGATGATCCTCGAATCAGGAAACTACAAGGTGGTGTTGGCGGAAGATGGAGAACAATGTCTGGCCAAGCTAAAGGAAGAACATCCCGACCTGCTGATTCTCGACCTCCTGATGCCGAACATGGACGGGTTTGAGGTCTGTAAGGCCCTTAAGGATCCCAGATTGGCCAAATACGCCCAGATACCGATTATCATTCTCAGCTCGGTACAAGAAGACGTCAGCCAACGGCGCTATGAGCTGGAGATGGGTATTCAGCTTGACGTGGACGACTACGTAGAAAAGCCGGTGGAAGGCAGTGTCCTTCTCAGGCGGGTAGACCGGATCATTAAGCGAATTACCAAAGAATCATAGGAGATATTATGAAGAAAATAGCACTGGTGGATGATGATGTAGACTTCTGTGAAGCAACCAAGTTGTTGCTTGAGTCGAAGGGCTACGCGGTGGTTCTTGCCCATGACGGTAAGGAAGGCCTTGACATGATCCGGTTGGAACATCCGGATCTCATCATCCTGGATGTCATGATGCCGGAGATGAACGGCTATGATGTCTGTGTTGTACTGAAAGAAGATGAGACCCTGAGTAAGATCCCGGTTATCCTGCTGACGGCGGTGGACCAGGCCTTTTTCCGTACCACCTATTCCAAGCACATGGGCCTCATGACGGAAGCCGACGAATATATTCCCAAGCCTGTTGCCTCCGAAGATCTTGTTGCCTGCGTGGAATCCTTTATGCGTGAGGCCTAGATTCCATGTTGATAAAGCCCAGCATAAATGTCTTGGTGGTGGAAAATGACATCGCCGTCATGCAGAAGTGCCGGGAGCTGCTCTTAAACGAGGGGCACTGGGTCCGCACGGCGGAATCGGTGGAAGAGGCTCTGGATATTATTCAACGCCAACCCTCGGAAGCCGATATCATCATCCTGTCCCTGGAATTACCCATGGGTGGAAGCATGACCTTAATTGAAACGCTTCAAAAGGCCCGCCGGGAACCCTTGATCATGGGAATTTCAAAAGACTGTGGCGAGGAAGCCCTGGAGGCGATCGAGGCGGGCGTCTATGACTGTATTCGGCGAAACTTCACCGATGCCGGGTTCTGGGTAAAGATGAATCGGGCGTTGGAAACCCACCGGTTGCGGCGCCAACTGGGTGTTCTGAAAAAGGAACGGCAAGATGCGTTAACCAAGGATAAGGTACATCACGACGAAAATATCCTTACCATACTCAACAGCCTCACAGATGGACTTATTGTTACGGACTGGCAAACGAATCTCGTGTTGTTTAATAAGGTGGCGGGACGCTTGTTTGATTTGGACGAAGACGTCCTGGGTAAGCCGGTTTCCGAGTGTATCCCGTCCGATGAATTGTTGTCTTTTTTGATTCGGGCCGTAAAGACCGATAGCTCGCTGGCCACGCTCATGGCTGGAGAAGAACCCATGGTGACGGTTTCGGACAGGACGTTGCAAGTTCATGTGGATCCCGTGGTGAGCAATGCCGGAACCGTTATCGGTGCTGTTGCCCTGTGTCATGACGTTACCACCGTTGCGGCTATGGATAAGTTGCGGTCTGATTTTCTGTCTATGGTTTCCCACGAGTTGAAGGCCCCTTTGAGCTCGTTATTGATGCAGATATCGGTGGTAAACGATGGCATGGCCGGGGAATTGACGGAGAAGCAATCCCAGCTGCTTTCAAAGGCCAAGGATAAGGCCAAGGGCATGATTACCCTGGTTAATGATCTGTTGGACTATCGACGGATACAGGAAGGGAAATCAATACAGAAGATTGAAAGTCTCGATCTTCGGGAAATCTTGGAGCGGACCGTCGAATTGATGCGGCTGTCCGCAGAGGACAAGCAGATCAAACTGACAACCGAAATTATGGAGGACCTTCCGCTGTTCAGCGGTGACCGCGGGGGTATCCAGGCAATCTTTGTGAATCTGATCAGCAACGCCATTAAATATACGCCGGCCGGCGGGTCGGTGCATGTGACCCTCACCGTAGCCGGTAAAGACATACGCTTCAAGGTTGTAGACGATGGCATGGGTATCGCGCCGGAAGACCTGGACCGGATTTTTGAGAAATTTTATCGGATCAAGACCGAGCAGACCCGGAGTATCGCCGGTTCCGGCCTGGGCCTGTCCATCGTCAAGGGTATTGTGGATGCCCATAACGGAACCGTTCACGTGGAAAGCGAACCAGGGGAAGGGACGACGTTTATTGTGTCGTTGCCGACGCAGGAATAGAGAAGGAGAAGGCTAAAGGCTGAAGAAGGCCGAAGGTTAAAAGGCTAAAGGAAAGTGTGCCAGGAGGAGATCGGATGATTGTCGCTGACAGGAAAGACCTGGACGAAGTCATGGAGATGATTGCGCCCTATGAAAAGATTTTAATCGCCGGATGCAATACGTGTGTTACTTACTGCTCCGCCGGGGGGCCGGAAGAAGTGGACCAACTTGCGGAGGCCATCGTTTCTGAAAACAATGCCCTGACCGTTGAGACGACATCGGTGCCCAGGCAGTGCTCGTCTCGGTTTATAGAGCGGTTATCGGGAGCTGTGGGAGAGGTGAATGCCGTTTTATCCATGGCGTGCGGCAACGGGGTGCAGGCGGTGGCGGAGAGGTTCCCCGACACGGCGATTCTTCCTGCCCTGAACACGCAGTTTATCGGTGTCAGAAAAGAACCCGGTCTGTGGACGGAAAATTGTAGCGCCTGCGGAGATTGCATTCTGTGGCGGACGGGTGGCATCTGTCCGGTGACCCGATGTGCGAAAGGTCTGCTAAACGGTGCGTGCGGCGGTGCATCGAATGGAATGTGCGAGATATCCAAAAACCGGCCTTGTGCATGGCAGGAGATTTACGATGCCTTGAAACGACTGGGCCAGCTGCATTTCCTCGACATGGATGTTCAGGTCAAGGATTGGCCGCTTAAACCGGGGCGGATGACGAGAGAGGATTTGCGCGAAGAACGTGCTGAATAGGAGAGGTTGGTTATGAATTTTAGAGAGGCCCTGGAATCCGGAAAATTTTTGGTGACCACAGAAGTGGCCCCACCTAAGGGAACGGATGTGGGCCACGTACTAGCCGATGCCGAGATCGTTCAAGATCGAGTGGACGCCATAAATGTTACCGATCTACAAAGCTCGGTCATGCGTATGGGCTCCCTGGCGGTGTGTCACATGTTGGCGGACAAAGGGACCGACCCCATATACCAAGTAACCTGCAGGGACAGGAATCGACTGGCGCTGCAATCGGATCTGTTGAGTGCATGGGCACTGGGCATTCACAATGTACTTGCTCTAACCGGCGACCACCCGACTATGGGAGATCATCCCCGTTCGAAACCGGTCTTTGACCTCGATTCCGTCGCCCTCTTAAAGACCGTCGATATACTGAATTCCGGCTATGACCTGGCGGGCAATGAATTGCAGGGCAGGCCCGATTTTTTCCCGGGTGCCGTCGTTAATCCCGGGGCAGATAATGAGGCGGCCCTGGACCTGCAGATCAGGAAACTGGCCAAGAAGGTGGAAGCGGGGGCAAAGTTTATTCAGACCCAGGGGGTATATGACCTGGATCTCTTTGAGAAATTCATGCGGCGTATCGAGGGGTTCAATGTAAAGGTGTTGGGTGGGATCATCCTTCTCAAGTCCGTGGGTATGGCCCGGTATATGAACAAGAACGTAGCCGGTGTCTTTGTTCCCGAGTCACTAATCGGAGAGTTGAAAGCAGCGGAAAAGAAGTCGGAAGCCAGTGTAAAGATTGCCGTGCGCTTGGTAGCAGGCATGAAAGACTTGTGTGACGGCGTTCATATCATGGCGCTGGGTTGGGAGAAAAAAATCCCGCAAATC
>Ga0180436_10005616_pt1 | contig 11045 bp, 10 predicted proteins | sample SS_ome_2_FD_132434 | JGI IMG/M metagenome (GOLD analysis project Ga0180436, IMG submission 132434) | Hypersaline lake sediment archaeal communities from the Salton Sea, California, USA - SS_3_S_2 metaG | ecosystem: Environmental > Aquatic > Non-marine Saline and Alkaline > Hypersaline >...
ATCGCGGCCATATCGGCCAGCACGTCGGCATTCGTGATCTCGGTCGGGAAGCCTTCCATGGTCGAGCGTGCCTCGGCCCCGAAGCCGAAATGCAGGTAAAGCTTCACCAGTGCTTCGATTCCCTTCGACGACGGCTTGTCGAACTCGCCCACAAGGCCGCTGCGAACCTCGCCCAGCTGGATCAGCATCGGGCGATCATCGGACCAATCCATCACCGCAAGCGCCGAGTCGGGCAGGCATTCCTTCCCGTCGGCGGTCACCGGCAGATTGTTGGCCAGCGCCGACAATTCGCGGTCGATACTGGTCTTGGAGCGGATGTTGAGATGTGCGGCCAGCCCGCTCTGCGCCGTTTCCGGTTCGGGCGTGGTCGCGACCTCGGTCGGTTCGGGCGACGGCGCCGTTTCGGACCCGTCCGCCGGCGTCGGGCGCAAAGTGGGCACTTCGGCCCGGACAAGTCCCTGCGATGCCGCGCGGCTGAGCTGCTGCAAAAGCTCGGTTTCGGCCTCGGCGACGCGAGCGTTGACACCGCCCGCCTCCATCCTCGGTTCCGGGACGATCGGCAGGGTCACCGTTTCGGGCGCCTCTGCGGGGTTCGGCCCGGGTTCCGGCGCGGGCGTGACCGCCGCCACTTCCGGCGCAGCAGGCCCGGAATCGTCGGTCTCCCGGTCCAGCGTGCCCTGCCAGAACAGTTCCAGTTGCGCCTCGGGCGTGACCGGCGCACGGAACGGCCGGGCGATCTGAAGCGGGCGCACCGGCAGGCGCGGATCGGTGCCGGCGGTTTCGGATGCCGGGGCTTCGACGGTGGCGGCGGACCGTTCGGTGGTGGGCCGTGGCGTGGGTTGCGCCGTTTCCGCCGGTTGCGGTGCTGCCGTTTCGAGGCCGGGCACGATCGGCGCGACCGCGCCGCTGCGCATCGCCGCCATGGCGCTGGCCAGCGCGCGCACCACGGGGGGGCGCGAAGGCGGCCGCTGCCCCGCAAGGGCCGGCAGCGTGACCGGCGGCACCTGCACGATGTCGGCGGCGGGTTCGGGCTGGGCCGTGGGCGGTTCCGGCGCGATCTCGGCCGTCGCGGCGGTTCCGCGCGGAGGCAGCGCGGCCTCGTAGGGCGAACCTTCGGGCGCCGGGCCGGCATAGACGTCGATCGCCACGCCGCGCGCGGTTTCGAAGGCGCGCACATGATGGCCGGGTGCGACATTCAGGGTCAGGGCCGAGTCCGCCGCTTGCGCGACCTCTGCCAAACGCGTCCGCGGAATCAGGCTGAACACGCCGTCGGTATCGAAATCGATCCCGGCACGGTCGAAACGCAGTTCGTAACCCGTGTCCGTGCGGCCCAGTGTCCAGGGCGTCGGTTCGCCGGGTTCCACGACGATCCGCGAATACTCGGCATGTTCGCCCGACCGGATGGTCGCTGTTTCGGCCCCCGCCGGCAGCGCCGCGGTGGCCAGGAAGACCGAAAGGCTCAGGGCACGGATCATGCTGCGTCCTGCTTGATGGCCTTCAGCGCCTCCTCAAGGTCCGAATAGCTCGGACGGATGTGGTGCGGCGTGTTCTGACGGCCGACTTCGATGCAGATATTGGTCGCGTGGTTGTGCAGATTGGCGACCAGTACCTCGCGGATAAGCTTGTAGAAATGCGCGTCTTCCTCGGTCACGCCCTTCACCTTGTTGGCGAAGGGGCCGACGAAACCGTAGGACAGGAACACGCCCAGGAAGGTGCCGACCAGCGCGCCGCCGATCATCTTGCCCAGAATCTCGGGGGGCTGATCGATCGAGGCCATGGTCTTGATCACGCCCAGAACGGCCGCGACGATACCCAGCGCGGGCAGGCCGTCGGCCACCGTCTGAAGCGCGTGGCTGGAATGCAGCGCGTGATGCAGGTTCGCCTCGAGTTGCTTTTCCAGCACTTCCTCTACCTGGTGCGGGTCGTCGTAGTTCATCGAGGCCGAGCGCATCGTGTCGCAGATCAGTTCCACCGCCTCGTGGTCATGCTGAATCTTGGGATACTTGCCAAAGATCGAGGATTCGTGCGGCTGCTCGATATGCTCCTCGATCGCGACCGGGTTCTGCCGGGCAAGGCGGATCAGTTCGAACAGCAGGCACAGAAGGTCGCGGTAATCCTGGGGCTTCCATTTGGGCCCCTTGAACACCTTCATGATGTCCTTGCCGGTCTGCTTGATCGTGCCCATGTCGTTGGCGAGGAAGAAGGCGCCGACCGCCGCGCCCCCGATCATCATCATCTCGAACGGCAGGGCCTTGATGATGATGCCCAGCTTGCCGCCGGCCAGGATGTAGCCGCCGAAGACCATGCCGAAGATGACCACGATCCCGATGATTCCGATCATTTCACTATGCTCCGGTCCGGCTTCAGCCCCAGGATCGAACCTTGCAGGTCAGGGTTAACAAAGCCTGATTTTCTTCAGTTTTTCGGGACATCCGCGTTGCGGCCCGCCAGAAGCACGCTGATCGTGTAGGCGGTTTTCGGGTCCAGCCCGGCCATCACGGCGCCTGCCGCGTCCGGCCGCATTCGCGCAAGGAAACCCGCGGCGAATTCCGGCGCCATTTCCTCGAACAGGGCGGCGGCCTCCTTGGGTTTCATGTTCTCGTAGACCGAGGTCAGGCGCTGGATATCCTCCTCCGCGGCCTTGTCGGCGACCGAGATGGTGGCGGCCAGCGCCTCTTCGGCGGCAACGAGGTCGGCCAGCCGCTTGTCGATCTGTTCCTCGGCCAGCGCCAGTGCCTGGGCGCGATCGGCCAGCGCGGCCTCGCGGGCGGCAAGGCGTTCCTCCCGCTTCTTCAGCGCCTCGAGCATTGCCATCGCGCCGGGTTGCGGCGTGCAGGCGGCCTCGGTCCCGGCGACGGATTCGGCCTGCGCCATCTCCTCGGGTTCGGCGGCACGGGCAAAGGCATCTCCGGCACCGCCACCAAGACGGATCAGGCCCGACCCGCCCAGCAGAACGGCGATGATGAACAGCGTGCCCTGCGCCCGCGGACGAATCCTGCGCGTTGCCTTCTTCGCCTTGGCGCCCGCCTTCTGCGTGGCCTTGGTCATTCCGCGGCCTCCAGCCCTTCCTGGCGGTGGCGGCGGCGTGCCACCCGGACGCCGCGCCGCGCAGATTCGGCCTCGGGGTCGGGCAGGTCATGCAGCGAGGCCAGCAGAAGCTCCAGCCGCTCGGCCGATTGCTGGGCGCGTGTGTTCAGGCTTTCCAGGCTGGAGGCCGAGGCCGAGGCGGTGGCCCGCGCCCGTTCCAGCGCCTTGGTCATGTCGTCGACCTGCGCGGACAACACCGCAATCGCCCCGCCCATGCCGTTTTCCAGCTGGTTGAACTGCTTCAGGCGCCGCGAGAGAATCATGCAGTAGATCCCCGCGCCAAGCGCACCGGCCCCGAGCAAGATATCGGCAATGAATTCCATCGAAGCCTCCGTCAGTTTAGCACGAATTCGGTGACGAGAAGGTCGCGCACGCGCCCCTCGCCCGAAACGATCTGGACACGGCGCAGCATCTGCGCACGCAAGCGGACAAGGGCGGTCGGATCCTCGAGTTCGGTGGCCTCGACCGCGCGCAGGTAGCCGTTCAGGACGTCGAGAATGCGCGGTTTCAGAAGTGCCACATCCTGCTGATACGCCTTCGGCACTTCCAGCTGCGCGGTGAAGCGCAGGTGCCTGCTGGCTCCGCTGCCTGTCAGCGTCACCACCATCGGGTCGACCGGCACATAGGCGATGTCGGGCAACGCCTCGACCTTGATCGGTTCTTCCTTGGCATGGTCCTTGGCCTGCGTGTCGCCGCCCAGGATCATGCCCGAATAGACGGCATAAAAGCCGCCCCCGCCCAGACCAAGCATCAGCACGACGCCGATCAGAAGCGGCAGTTTCGATTTCTTCTTCGGGGCCTGTTCTTCCCCGCTGTCCGGCTCTGCCATGACCTGTTCCGTCCGCAAATCACCTCGGATGCAGAATGACCGAATGTCACTAACCGATTGTTAAGCGCGTTCGGCGAAGCATGGCACAGACGACAGGGCAGAAAGTCCGCTCCAAGGAGGTGCGTCGTGCAGCAAATGTTGAACGTCTGGCAAGGGTTGGATGCCCGCCGCAAAGTGATCGTGGCGGGGGCGACCATTGCGATGTTCGCGGCCGTGATGGCCATGACGGGGGTGGCAGGCAAACCCACGATGGGTCTTTTGTATGCCGGGCTCGACGGGTCGCGCGCCGGGGACGTGGTCGCCGCGCTGGACCAGCGCGGGGTCACCTACGAGGTTCGCGGCGATTCGATCTACGTTCCGGTGAACGACCGCGACGCCTTGCGGATGAGCCTGGCGGGCGAGGGCCTGCCGGCAAATGGCGGCGCGGGCTACGAATTGCTTGACGGGTTGTCGGGCTTCGGCACCACGTCGCAGATGTTCGATGCCGCCTATTGGCGCGCGAAGGAAGGCGAACTGGCCCGCACCATCGTGGCCAGCGCGCATATCCGCGAGGCACGCGTTCACATCGCCGCGGCCAGCGGTCAGCCGTTCCGGCGCGACCAGCGGCCCACCGCATCCGTCACGGTGACGTCAGCCACGGGCGGGCTTACCCCGGCCCAGGCGAAGGCGCTGAAATACCTTGTCGCCTCGGCCGTTGCCGGGATGCACGCCGAGGACGTTTCGGTCATCGACCGCGAAAGCGGCCTGGTGATGACCGGCGAGGAAACCCCGATGACCGGCAGCGCCGATGAGCGTGCCGCCGAACTCAAGCGCAATGTCGAACGCCTGCTGGAGGCGCATGTCGGCTTCGGCAAGGCCGTGGTCGAGGTGGCCGTGGACACGGTGACCGAGCGCGAGGCGATCGTCGAACGGCGGTTCGACCCGGAAAGCCGTGTCGCGATCTCGACCGAGGTCGAGGAACGGTCGAACTCCTCGACCGACTCGCGGTCGGGTTCGGTCACGGTGGCCTCCAACCTGCCGGCGGGCGATGCCGCCGGGGGCGAGGGCAACCGTTCGCAAAGCCAGGACAGCGAGACGCTGGAACGCACGAACTACGAAGTGTCCGAGACCAAGCGCGAGGTGCTCCGCACGCCGGGCGCGATTCGCCGGATCACCGTGGCGGTGCTGGTCGACGCCGTTGAAACCATCGCCGATGACGGCACGCCTGCCGTGACACCGCGCACGGAAGAGGAATTGTCCGCGCTGCGCGACCTGGTCGCCTCGGCCGTCGGCTTCGACGAGGCGCGCGGCGACGTGATCACCATCAAGTCGCTGCCCTTCGAACCGGTGCCCGATCTGGGGACCGAGCCGGTGGCCGCCTCGATCCTGCCGCCGATGGATTTCGACGTCATGCAGTTGATCCAGACCGCCGTTCTGGCCGTGGTCGCGCTGGTTCTGGGCCTGTTCGTGCTGCGCCCGCTCCTGACCTCGGGGGCCGGCACGCCGCGCAACGCCGAGCAACCGGCCGCCCAGCCGCCCGCCCTGGCGGGCAATGACGGGCCGCCGGCCCTGACGGGCGAGATCGACGAGGGCGATTTCATGCCCCAGATGAACACCGTTTCCGATTTCGATCTGGGCGGCGCACCGGGCGAGTTGCCGCAGATGTCCATGGGCATGGGCGATTTCGGCGGGATGGGCGGCAGCGACGACAGCGACCCGGTCAACCGGCTGAAGAAGCTGATCGAGGAGCGTCAGGACGAATCCGTCGAGATCCTGAAAGGTTGGATGCAAGGTGAAGGGGAGAAGGCGTAATGGGTTCGCCGTTCAAGCTTGAGGTCTTCGAACTGCCGGACGTGACCGGCGACAAGGTCGATTGTTCGGCCGCCGATTTCGAGGAAATGCGGCTGGCGGCCTTCGAGAAGGGCTATACCGCCGGCTGGGACGATGCCGTCGCCGCCCAGGATGCCGAGGCGACACGGCTACGCTCCGACCTGGCCAAGAATCTCGAGGAACTGTCCTTCACCTATCACGAGGCGCGCGGCCATGTCCTGGCCGCGATGGAACCCCTGCTGCGCGACATGGTGGCCAAGGTGCTGCCTTCGATCGCGCGCGAATCGCTGGGCCAGGTCGTGCTGGAAACCGTGATGCCGCTGGCCGAGGAAATGGCCGGCGCCGCGATCACCGTGGTCGTGAATCCCGCCAATCGGCAAAATGTTGAGGCGCTGCTCACGGCCAAGAAATCTCTGCCGCTGACATTCGTCGAGGAACCCAGCCTCGGCGAAGGGCAGGTCTACCTTCGGATGGGCGACGCGGAAAGCCGCATCGACCTTGACGGGGTCATTGCCGCGATCGGCCAGGCCGTCGCGGGCTTCTTCGCCATGCAGAACGAGGTGAAAGACGATGGATAACGGGACACCCGCAGAAGGCGGCAATCCGTTCACCCAGGTTCCGGTCGAGATCACGATCTCGGTCGGCCGCGCGCGCCCCAAGGTGCGCGAGCTTCTCCGGCTCAAGCGCGACGCGATCCTGCCATTGGATCGCAAGGTCGACGACCCGGTGGAGCTTTATGTCGGCGACAAGCTCATCGCCCGCGGCGAACTGACCGAGATGGAGGGCGACCAGCCCGGCCAGCTCGGCGTGCGCCTGACGGAAGTGGTCGATCTGCAGAACGGTCTCTAGGCCGATGCCGCATCATCGCACGCTTCTGCTGCCGCTTCTCGCGGCGGGTTTCGTCATGGTCGCGGGGGCTGCCGCGGCCCAGGAACTGACGCTGTCGCTGGGCGACGATTCCTCGCTGACCGGGCGGTCCATCCTGTTGATCGCGCTGCTGACGGTGCTGTCGATCGCGCCGGGGCTGGCGATCATGGTCACCTGCTTCCCGTTCATCGTGACGGTGCTGTCGATCCTGCGGCAGGCGCTTGGCCTGCAGGCCTCGCCGCCCAACATGCTGATCGTCAGCCTGGCGCTGTTTCTGACCTGGTACATCATGGAACCGGTCTTCACCGAGGCCTGGGAGGTCGGCGTGCAGCCTCTCCTCGACGGGCAACTGGAGATCGAGGCGGCCTTCACTGCCGGGATCGAACCGTTCCGGGGCTTCATGGCCAACCGGGTGGACGAGGGTACCTTCGCCGAGCTTGCCTCGCTGCGGCCGAATGTCGAAACCGGGGCCGACATCGGGCAGGCGCCGCTGTCCGTCCTTGTGCCGTCCTTCCTGCTGTCCGAGGTCGCGCGCGCCTTCGAGATCGGGTTCCTGATCTTCCTGCCCTTCCTGATCATCGACCTCGTCGTGTCGGCGGTTCTGATGTCGATGGGCATGATGATGGTGCCGCCCGCGATCGTTGCGCTGCCGTTCAAGCTGGCCTTCTTCGTGGTCGCCGATGGCTGGGCGCTGATCTCCGGGGCGCTGGTCCGCAGCTACTTCTGAATGATGCGGCGGGGGGCTCTGCCCCCCGCTGCCGTCGCCCGGCCCGTCCGGGCCCGGCGACGGCACCCCCCGGGATATTTCCGGACCGGAAATGAACAGGTTGCGCCCTTTCCCCCCGGCGCTACTCTGGCCCGGCGCGCGGGGCGAAGGGGGGCGCATGGCCGAATGGGATTACATCATCGTCGGCGCGGGCAGCGCGGGCTGTGTGCTGGCCAACCGGCTGAGTGCCGACCCCGCCTGCCGCGTCCTCTTGATCGAGGCGGGCGGGCGCGACAATTACCCCTGGCTGCATATCCCGATCGGCTATCTCTATTGCATCGGCAATCCGCGCACCGATTGGGGCTATCGCACGGCGCGCGAGGCGGGTCTGGGCGGGCGCAGCCTGCTTTATCCGCGTGGCCGGGTTCTGGGCGGATGTTCGGCGATCAACGGCATGCTCTATCTGCGCGGGCAGGCGGCGGATTACGACCATTGGCGGCAACTGGGCAATCCGGGCTGGGGCTGGGAGGATGTGAAGCCCTTCTTCCTGAAATCCGAGGATTACATGGATGGCGCGTCGGCGGATCATGGCGCGGGCGGCGAATGGCGGGTGGAAGGCCAGCGGCTGCACTGGGAGATCCTCGATGCCTGGGCCGAAGCGGCCGCGGCGGCTGGCATTCCGCAAACCGATGATTTCAACCGCGGCGACAACGAGGGCGTGGGGTATTTCAAGGTCAACCAGCGCAAGGGCTGGCGGGTTTCGACCGCCAAGGCCTTTCTGCGGCCCGCGCGGAACCGGCCCAACCTGAAGGTGGAAACCCTTGCCCAGGTCGAACGCGTGCTTTTCGAAGGCGGTCGGGCCGTGGGTATCCGGTTTCTGCGCGACGGTGCCGCCGAGGAACCGCGCGCGCGGCGCGGGGTGATCCTGTCGGCCGGGTCGATCGGGTCGGCGCAGATATTGCAGCTTTCCGGGATCGGCCCCGGCGCGCTTTTGCAGGACATGGGCATTCCGGTTCTGCGGGATGCCGCCGTGGGCGAGAACCTGCAGGATCACCTGCAGATCCGCTGCGCCTATCGCGTGCACGGGGTCCAGACGCTGAACGGGCTGGCGGGCAGCCTGTTGGGCCGGGCCCGGATCGCCGCCGAATACGCGCTGTTCCGGTCCGGCCCGATGTCGATGGCGCCCAGCCAGCTCGGCGCCTTCGCGAAATCGGGGCCGGACGTGGTGACGCCGGACCTGGAATATCATGTTCAGCCGCTGAGCCTCGATGCCTTCGGCGAGCCGTTGCACGATTTCCCGGCGATCACGGCCTCGGTCTGTCACCTGCGGCCCGAAAGTCGCGGCCATGTGCGCATCACCTCGCCCGATCCGCGGGCGCATCCCGAAATCGCGCCGAACTACCTGTCGGCCGCCTCGGACCGCGCGGTGGCCGCGCGGGCGATCCGGCTGACGCGGCGGATCATGGCGCAGGCGCCGCTGGCCCGCTACCGGCCCGAGGAATTTCGCCCGGGCCCCGACGCGGGCGCGGACGACGCGGCGCTGGCAGAGGCGGCGGGCCGCATCGCCTCGACCATCTTCCACCCGGTGGGAACGGTTCGGATGGGCAGCGACGACGCGGCCGTGGTCGGCCCGGACCTGCGCCTGAAGGGCGTGGACGGTTTGTGGGTGGCCGATGCCTCGATCATGCCCACGATCACCTCGGGCAACACCAATTCGCCCACGATCATGATCGCCGAGAAAGCGGCCGAGATGATCCGCGCCGCTGGCTGATTGCCGACAATTCGAAAGGTTAAACCGGCATTAGCCCATGCCTGCTACCCCTTGGGACGGGTGAAATAGGGGTGTGATGGATGGGCTCGCGCGACAACGCGGCGCCAGTCATCATCAAGCGCAAGAAGGTCACGGGCGGTGACGGCCACCACGGGGGTGCGTGGAAGGTTGCCTATGCCGACTTCGTGACGGCCATGATGGCCTTCTTCCTGCTGATGTGGCTGCTGAACGCAACGACGGAAAAGCAACGCAAGGGGATCGCGGATTATTTCAATCCGACGATCCCGATCAACCGGATTTCCGGTGGCGGCGAGGGTGCCTTCGGCGGGGACAGCGTGTTCTCGGAGGACACGATCGCCCAGAACGGTACCGGGGCGACGAATTTCAAGCCCACCAAGGAACTGCAGGCCGTGGGACAAAGCGGCACGCAATCGCTTGACGCCGACGCCAAGGACGGACTGACCGACCAGGACATCCGCAAGATCGAAGAGGCGTTGCTGGGCATTGGCGGCGAGTCGATGGTGACCGACCAGATGGCAAAGCACATCGTCACGCGGCTGACCGACGAGGGGCTGATCGTCGAGTTCTTCGATACCGAAGACGAGGCGCTGTTCGCCCCCGGCACGGCCGACCCGGCGCCGGTGACGGCCGAACTGGCCGGGATGATCGCCCGCGTCTTCGACCTGGTCGACAACGAGGTGGCGATCAACGGCCATATCCGGTCGCTGCCCGAGGTGCTTCGGGCGAACCCGTCCTGGGATCTGACGACCGACCGCGCCCAGGCGATGCGCGCGCTGGTCGAGGAGGCGGGGTTCGAACCGCGCCGCGTGCAGCGGGTCACGGGCTTTGCCGATCGCAGGCCGTCGCTGCGCAACCCGATGGCGGTGGGCAACAACCGGATCGAGATCATCCTGCTTCGGTCGGACCTGTAAGGGCCCGGCCGACCGGGGAAATGCACGGCCTTTTAGACGTTAGGGCAACATTAAGGCGTCGTGGTGCAGGTTGGGGGCAGTGACGGACGACAGCAGCAGAAAGGCGCTATTCCATGTCCATCTCCTCCTCGCTGAATGCCGGCGTGGCCGGGCTGAGTGCCAATGCCACGAAGCTTTCGACGATCTCCGACAACATCGCCAATTCGGGCACCTATGGCTACAAGCGCGCGACCGCTGACTTCGAAAGCTTCGTCGTCAACGACACGCGCGGCGCCGGCACCTATTCCGCCGGCGGCGTGCGCGCCTCGACCAGCCGCCTGATCGAGGAGCGCGGCGCGCTCGTCTCGACCTCGAACGCGCTCGACCTTGCGGTGGGCGGCCGGGGCATGTTGCCGGTGACGCAAGCAGTCGCGCTGGACAACCAGTCCGGCGACCTGCCGATGATGATGACCACGACAGGGTCCTTCCGCACCGATGCCGAAGGCGTCCTGCGTACGGAATCGGGCCTTGTGCTGCTGGGCTGGCCGGCCAGTGCCGACGGCACGATCCCGACCTTCCCGCGCGACACGATGTCGGGCCTCGAACCGGTCGTGATCAACTCCAACCAGACGGCGGGCGACCCGACGACCCAGATGAACCTGGGCGTCAACCTGCCCGCGACCGAGACCGAGGCGGGCGCCGGCGGCACCCCGCTGCCGCTGTCGGTCGAGTATTTCGGCAACCTCGGCACGTCCGAGACGCTGGATGTCACCTTCACGCCAACGATTCCGGGCTCGGGCTCGTCCAATACCTGGACGATGGTCATCAGCGACTCGGCCACGATCACGGACCCGCTGGGTCTTGGTACAGGTGTCGTGGGCGAATACACGCTGGTCTTCGACGATACGAGGGGCAATGGCGGTACGCTGGCCTCGGTCACGCCGACGGGCGGTTCGCCGCTTTACGACGCGACCACGGGCCGGCTGACGCTTGCCGTCGATGGCGGTCCGCTGGACCTGACGATCGGTCGGGTCGGCGACCCGAACGGCCTGACCCAGCTGTCGG
>Ga0180436_10005619_pt1 | contig 11044 bp, 7 predicted proteins | sample SS_ome_2_FD_132434 | JGI IMG/M metagenome (GOLD analysis project Ga0180436, IMG submission 132434) | Hypersaline lake sediment archaeal communities from the Salton Sea, California, USA - SS_3_S_2 metaG | ecosystem: Environmental > Aquatic > Non-marine Saline and Alkaline > Hypersaline > Sediment...
AAAATTTAGAAAAGTGAGCTTCTCATCAGAAAAAAGCAGATAATAACGGAAAAGGACAAATGAAGTTAAAGGGGGTCGATCTTAAAATTTACTTGGAAGAATTACCTACTAGCCTGAGACGTTCAGAGCAACGCTTTGACACCCGGGGATGTACGTATTCGGACCTTCTCCAAACCACCGCTTGTATCCGGCGCTTTCTTTTCCAGTATCGAAACAGTGCGGCACCAGTTTGCCTGGGCAGTGATAATAAATGCCTGGTCGCCGCAGCCATGCTGGCCGCCCTGACCAATGGGCCGCCCCTGGTCCTGCCCCATGCGTTGTCCCAACCAGTACTTAAGGAGATGCAGGCCCAAACCGGTTGCCGCCTGGCCATCGTTGACCGGCAGCGTGACCTTCCCCGAAACGTGGAGCAGTTTATCCCTTCGGTTCAACAACAGGATGCAGCCTGGCATTTCGAGGGACAAGCCCGGGATCTCGATGCGCCCTACGCCTGGCTGTTCACCGGCGGCTCCACCGGCCGGCCGCAGATTTGGTCCAAAACCATTGGCAATCTGTGGGGGGAAGCCCTTAACCTGGCCCGTACTTTCAATGTCAGCGAGCAGGACCGTATACTGGCCACAGTTCCCCCCAACCATATCTACGGTTTGCTTTTTTCCGTACTGCTGGCCCTGGTCAGCGGTGCGCAGCTAGTAGAAGCAACACCAAGTTTTCCCCGGGAAATCATATCCGCCATCAGCGACCATCAGGCGACCATCCTGGTCAGCGTACCGGTGCACTACCTGGCCCTTAAGGACTGCACCCTCAGCGGGCATCGCCCGCGGCTGGCGTTTTCATCCGGGGGCATGCTCGACGCTGCCGCCGGCAAGGCCTTCTCCGGGGGAACCGGCGTTCCCATTGTCGAGGTTTACGGCTCCACGGAAACCGGCGGTATCGCCACCCGCTGCCGGGCAAAGGGCGAAGAGCTATTCACCCCGTTTCCGGTGGTTGCCTGGAAAACCGTGGATGATTTCCTGGCAGTTAAATCAAGTTTTCTTTCCAAGGAGCTTGCCCGGGATGCGCAGGGGTATTTTATCACCGGTGATCGTGTGCGGGCCTTGTCCGGCGGGGGCATCGAACTTCTGGGACGGGGTGACGGCATCATCAAGGTGGGCGGCAAGCGGGTGGACCTGGAACATATTCGCGAAACCCTGATCTGCCGGAGGGATGTGAGGAACGCCGCCGTCATCCCCATCAAGGTCGGCAAGGGACATGAAACCGGCATTGCCGCCCTGGTGGCCGGCGATGCCGATGTGCAGGTCCTTAAAAAAGCCCTGCGATCCCGGTTAGAGCCCTATGAGTGTCCCCGGCGCATCCGCGTGGTGGAGCGAATTCCACTCACATCGGCCGGCAAACCGGACCGGCCGGCCATTCGGGCTCTGCTGTCCTGACCAGCAAGATCCGGCGGATGGCATCGCTGGATCACCTGGGCGTAATATTCAGTTTAAAGCCCCCTGCATCGGCGGAGAGCCCCATGGCGGCCCGGATAAGCAGCAGGTTATGGGCCTGGGCCTCACTGGGCGGATTCACCAGACGCAACAGCGGGTGCTCCCCGGTGGTGGTGTCGATGGCCGTGGCCGAAGACCCCTGCCCGGAATACTCTCCGCCAAAATAGGCCGGGTCGCGCAGCCCCATAACCAGCGCCGCCGCCCAGACCACGCCTCCTCCGGCATGGGCCCCGAATTGCCAGCTTTGTACATCAAACTCCTTGGGCAATGCCTGCCCCTGGAAGCTTACCAGTCCATCACCTTTGATGAATTTAACCAATAGACCGCCCCCGCCGATACGATACACCATAACCCCCGTAACCGGTGTGCGTTCACGCATCTGGCCGAATTCGGGGTCCTCGAACAGAGTCTCGATATCCCGGGTCAGCTTGAACACCTTATCGGCAGGCATCTCCTTACGCTGGCTCAACGACTGGATCCGATCCAGAATATCCTGGTTGTCCAGACCGCCGCCCGCCTGGACCCAGCCGGGTCCGGCCAGCACCAGCATCAAAATCAAAACGAAACCTGTACAGGCCGAATCACGTCCCATGGTCCTTCCTCCATAACTGTTATTGGCAATTGACCACCCCGGAACCCGCAGCGTTCCAGAGGATTTCCCAGGCTTAATGTGCATTGACATAACCCCTCCCAGAGGATAACTCAACCAGGAATAAACCCACCATCCATGCCGGGGAGGATTTTGATGGCTTATCTAAAATCTGTGTTTTTGGCAAGCCGGCCCATGTACCGCCTCGCCGTTTGCCTCAGCATGGCGTTGATCGTAATGGCACCCGTCCCGGCGGCTGCCGGGGAACCGGATATCCAGGTGCGCCTTCCCGGAGATTCTGTGATCAGTTTTTCCCCGGAAAACCGGCACCTGCCGGCGGAAGTGGCCTGGCACCTCAATGGGCAGCCCCTATCGGTTGGCTTTATTGGCATACACCTGGAAACAGGGCAGGATGATTTTAGCTCCAGCTGCTTTATCCATGACAAGAGCGACTATCACTTGATCCAGACCCAGTGGCAATACCCTTCCGGCCTGCAATTTCATCATACCGTCCGGCTCAATCACAGCCCGCCCCAGATGAAATTCAGCATGGATCCCCAGACACCGCTCAAAGATGCCCCGGGCCTGGTTTTCAGCGGCGGGGACCGAATTGTTTACCGGGAACAGGGCCGGTTCATTACACTCCCCTTAAGCCCTTCTCGTCGGGAACTATCCATTGCGGCCGGGCAACTGGTCATCCATGACAGCGCCACCCGCCAGGGAATACAGATCAGCGGCCTGCCGTTGAACTCCCGTATCCGTATCCACGGGTCCGCCGAAAAGCTCGAAATTTCATTGCCGGCTGTTGTTTTCCAGCGCCCGGAACAGACTGGCGGCGTGGTTATCCGCCCTTACCTAGGCAGCGAACTGGCCATGCTGGAAGGTACCGGTCTGACTTTGGCGGACAGCGGCACGCCGGCGGCAGGGCCGGCAAAGGAGCTTGCCGGGGACTCGTCCCCGGCGCCCGCGGTTCAGCGCTGGAAAATGTGGCCCGACGAAAGGCGGGTCTTCGCCCCCCTGCTTGCCGATCCCCGGGAGGCCATATTCCGGGGAGGTGCACTCTGGAATGAAGATGGGGACCTGTTTGAAGATTTGAACTTCGGTTTCGACCTGGGAATTTACAGGTATGCCTGGGCTCCCGACCAGGCCTTTTCCCTGACCTGCCGGGGAATTTTCACAGCCCGTTTCGATTTTGGTTCTGAATCCTTCGACCTGCTGAATACCGATTTTGTGGGCGGCCTGGCGGCCGGCTACGCACAAGATGCCAACGCCTTTGAACTCTTCATATACCACCAAAGCTCCCACCTCGGGGATGAACTGATTGACCGGGAAGAGCGCCAGCCCATTGACTACGGCCGGGAGGCCCTGCGGCTGCTGTGGTCCCATACATGGCGCCCGGTGCGGTTGTATGGCGGCCTGACCTACAACTTCCACGGACTGCCCGAGGGGGTCGACCAGAAATTCACCCTGCAGGCCGGCGCCGAGTATCGCTTCACCATCAAAGCCCAGCCGGTCTTCCTTGCTGGAGATTTTCAATCCCGCGAGGAAAACGACTGGTACCTGAACTCCGCCCTGCAGGTGGGTGTGGACCTGGGCAATCCCCGCTTAACCGCCAACCGGCAGTACATCTTCACGGAATTCTTCAACGGCTACTCCAACATGGGCCAGTACTGGGACCAGCGGGAGCGCTATTTCTTTCTGGGGCTGGGCTATCAGTTCAGGTAGCCATCCCCGCGGCCCGGGTCCCGTGTCCTGATACCCGGCTTGCTCGAATCACGACTACCCCACCAGCGCAAAACTGCATCCAGGCAATTCCTCAAGCAGTCGCTGCGAAACACTCCCCAGGATCCTGCGGCGGACGCGGGCAACACCTCCGCGCCGGCCCAGGATCAGGCAACCGTAACCACCGTTCCTGGCCTCATCAAGCAGCGCCGCGGATACGTTGAAACCTTTGCCGGGCTGAAGAATTTTAAGATCCGCAGACGGATCCAGTTCCAGATTCTCTACAATCCCGGCCCATTGGGCAGCGGCGCTTTCCGGGTGCTGGGTAACGTGAACAAAGCGCAAACGGGCATCTGCGCGGCCTTGAAAACCATGCAGGGCGACCCTGATCTGAATCAGGGTGAAAGGTGACAGGTCACAGGGAATCAGCACCCTGTTGATATGGGGATGCGTGCCGCCCCGGAATACGACGACATCTGCGGGAACCTTGAGCACCAACTGCTGTTTCCAGGGGGATGTCCCATCGTGATAAATGCTGATGAAACCGAAATTATCTTCGAGATGCATCATCACCACATCCACAGGGTCCTCAAAATCGTCCACAAAAACGTGTTCGGTTTTATCGCGCCCCAGGTAAGCACGCAGATAAGTTTTGCTCCAGGCCGCATACTCTTGAGCCGCCCGTGCAAAACCGTCTTCCCCGCCGGAATTTAAAAAAAGGTGCCGGTCGGAAATATCACGGTGGATGAGAACCCTTTGGCGGGCATGCTGCCTGGCGATCTCAATATCTGAGATGGATGATATCACAATCAGGGTTTTGTAGCCGTGCCGGGAGGCAAACCGGTTTTCCAGCCGGATGCGATTCTGCACAACCCTGGGCCAGCGCTCGCAGATGACGCTCTCGCCCAGGGCCACATTCTGAAAGCAGGTGTTGCAGTTCCTGCAGCCGATGATCCTGCCGCCGCCTTGAGCTTTCTTCAGCCAGTCCTCATCGGCCAGCAGGGGTCGCCCCAAACCGATCAAATCAGCCTGCTCCTTTGCCAGTATTCTCTCCGCCAGTTTGGGGGAGACGATCCTTCCGGAAATGATTACCGGAACCGTGACATGCCCCCTGAGGCGCTGGGTCAGTTGGGCCAGATAGCCGGGTCTGGCCAGTTGCCTGGCCACCTCAGGGATAAATATGCTGTGGTAGGTGCCCACTGTGGCCGACAGGTAGGCAATGCCCTGCTGTTCAAGTTTGACGGCGAATCTGACCGCCGCCGTGCTGGATATTCCACCTTCGATTTTCTCGTCCAGGATCAGCCGGAACCCCAGGGGCACATTTTCCGGCACCCTGTTTTTGATGGCGGCGACAATTTTAAGCGCAAAGTTCATGCGGGCGCGGGCCGAGCCGCCCCAGGGGGCCTTTCGCCGGTTGGTTGCCGGGGAAAGGAATTGGGCGATGAGATAGCCCGTGGCGCCGTGCAATTCGATCATATCGGCCCCGGCCAGGTATGCCCGCTGGGCGGCACCAGCGAAGGCGGCAATGACATCTTCAATGTCATCCTCACCCATTTCCTGGGTCCAGCCGGCGGTCATTTTGGCCACATGGGCCGTCAACCCGAAACGCTTGGCAAAGGGAAAGCTCTCCATGAAATTTTTCAGGGTGGAAACATTTTTAGCAGCTTCAGCAGCATCCATGGCCGAAGGTAAAAATGGCTGATCCGATATTGCGTAGCGCCCACCATGGTTTAACTGCACACAAGCCAGCGCATGGTTTGCCTTGATCGCCCTGATCAGTCGCGCCAGCCCCGTGATGTGCCGGTCATGGTCAAGCAGCAAACTGCGGTTGGATATCCGCCCGTTTTCCGCAACGGCCACATTGGGAATGACCACCACAGCCGCCCCCGAGCGGGCCAAACGGCGGTAGTGCTCAACCATCAGGGGCGACACCCGGGCATCAGGCAGCGCATATCCGGTAAATACAGGCAGGGCCACAATCCTGTTTTTGAGCCGCAATCCCTGAATCTTTGTAGAGTTGAATAATCGTCCCATGGTCCAGGCAGACTGGTGAAGGATATAGTCAATGATCAGGCTGAACGTACCCGGAATTGTATTACGAAGAATGGAATTTTGAAAGCAATAATCCGACTGCCACCGCAGTCCTCCTCCTGAAACCAGACTCTAGGGCACGGGTTGTTTTAAGAGGATACAATTTCTTAGATACCCTTGATCACAACTCAAACTCATATTAAGATATCCGGCAGCACCGGCAGCACCGGCAGCACCGGCAGCATTGGCGATGATCACCTGTCACGCAATTTCAGGACATTATATTTATATGGATATGGATATAGATTCTGAAAATATTATCCTCACAAAACTGCACCGGCCGCAGATTACCGGGAAGCATATACACCGCGGCAGCCTGCTGGAAAGGCTGAACCGGCACCTTCACCAGCCGCTGGTTTTGGTATCGGCACCGGCCGGATACGGTAAAAGCACTCTGGTGAGTTGTTGGCTGGAGGATTGTCAGGTTCCCAGTGCGTGGGTGTCTCTCGACAGCCATGACAACAGCCCCAGGATTTTCCTTTCCTACATTGTCTCTGCCGTCCGTCGACTTTTTCCGGCTGCATGCCGCGAAACACTTTCCCTGCTCAACCTTTCCGATTTGCCTCCGGTTGCAATGTTGTCAGGCAGACTGATTAACGAACTTGATCGCATTGAAGAAGATTTTATCATGGTCCTGGATGACTATCACCTTATTCGGGACAAAAGTGTCCATGCATTGATTACCCGCATTCTTGAACACCCGTCCAAAGGCATACAGCTTGTCCTCATTGGCCGACGCGATCCGCCCCTGCCCATTACCATGCTGAGGGCCAGGGGCCTCATGGTGGAGATTCGAACCGAGGATTTACGCTTTTCATTGGATGAAACCGTAAATTACCTGCAGCAAATGACCGAGGGGCCGGTTGATCATAGGCTTGCCGCAATTTTAGAAAAGAAGACTGAAGGCTGGGTGACCGGACTACTTTTTGCGGCTCTTTTTTTACGGCACGGCAAGGATATAGAAAGGATTATAGCTGACATCCCGGTGGAAAACCGGTATGTTATGGACTATGTCACCACCGAAATCCTCTCGAAACAATCACTTGATTTTCAGAACTGCCTGTTAAAAATTTCAATTCTTAACCGCTTTTGCGACACGCTCTGCGATGCAGTATGTTTCACAGGCATTGAAGCCGGCGCTTGCGATATGAATGGCAGCAAGCTTCTGGCAAAGTTGGTTCAGGCCAATTTATTCGTGATACCTCTAGACCACAATCTGAAATGGTTTCGCTTTCACCATTTATTTCGGAAGCTGTTGAAACGTCAACTCCAAAAACGATTCAGCGCGAAAGATATTGTTAAGCTATATCAGCAGGCCATTGCCTGGTTCAATGAGAATGGACACACCGAGGATGCGCTTTCCCTTGCATTTGAAAGCAGAGACAATGAAGCGGCCGCAAAATTGGTGAAACAGCATCGGCACGATTTTATGGACCGGGAAAGATGGTTCCATCTGGATCGCTGGTTAAGCAAGTTTCCCGCCGATTTTATCCGGGATCAGCCCGAATTATTACTATCCAAAGCGTGGATATATCTACGGCATGCGCGATATGCCCAACTATTTGACTTGCTGGGTGAACTTGGAAATAACAGCGCCGCCACCAATATACGTTCAGGTATTGATCCTGTTATCAATGCAGAAGTACAGGTTTTAGAGGCTTTTCAGTCTTTTATCGAAGGACAGGCCGAAATTGCCGAAGACTTGGCACGCAAAGCGCTGGAGGATCTTCCCGCCAGCTATCACAGCATCCGCGGTATCACCTATATTATCCTGGCGCTTGCGCTCCAAATGCAAGATGACCTATGGCGAGCGCAGCATATAGTTTATGAAGTGTTACAGAGGGAAGATAAGCTGGTCCCTGTTGATAAAACAATGCTGATCGCAGCGCTTTGTTATACAAATTGGTGCTCCGCCGACCTTCACAGCTTGAAAATAGATGCCGACGCACTGTTAAAACATGGCCGGAAAAACAGCTTGCCGGAGACTATTGCCGTCAGCCGTTTTTTTATGGAATCCTGCATTATCAACGCAATGACCTGGACCAGGCTGAACATTATCTGCAACCAATCGTCCAGGAGATGACCATTCCCAACATTGTCACTTTCTGCCACAGCGCATTTGCTCTGTCATTGACCTACCAGGCCATGAATTTTGATAGAAAAGCTAGCGCAGTTATGGATTTTATTACCGGTTATATGTTAGAGACCGGCAATACCGATCTTTTGGAAACCTGTCATGGGTTTCAGGGCGAATTGGATTTACTTCAGGGGCGTATTGCCAGGGCCGATTACCGGCTCCGGAATTATTCGGATGTGCCGCCCGCCCAATCGTTCATCTTTTACACCCCCCAATTAACCCAGCCCAAAATACTCCTAGCCAAGAAAACGAAAAAAAGTCTTGCTGCTGCACATCAAGCCCTTTTACGGTTGAGCGATTATTATACATCTATCAACAACATCCGCGTGTTGATAGATGTTTCACTTTTACAGGTCATGCTGCACTTCCATCAGGGCGACATATCAGCGGCCAGTGAGAGGCTGGCGCGGGTCATGACACTGGCGGAACCGGGTGGATTGATCCGCCCGTTTCTCGATTCGGGATCGGAAATGAAGGCTTTATTGACCCGTTTTATCGAGCAAAACCCTGCCCATCATTATGCCGGGAAAATCCTCGCAGCCTTCGCCAGTAATGAAACCAAAACAGTACACAGCCCGGTGGACCACGCCAAAAAATCGCCCTCGACAGAAGAGCAAAAAAAACTTGTCCAGCCACTCACCAATCGAGAAATTGAAGTATTGAGAACACTGAAAGAGGGAATCAGCAACAACGAAATCGCCAGCCGGCTTTTTATTTCACCGGAAACCGTCAAAAGGCACCTATCTACCATCTACCGCAAGCTGGAAGTAAAAAACCGCCAACAGGCGCTTAACCGTGCCAGGTCCATGGGCATCCTGTGACGTCCAGCAACCCTCGGATATGATGCCGGCGTTAGGGTTCATCACCATGGACCTGGCAATGGGAATTGATCCGTCGCGGATCAAAAATACAACTTTATTACAACTTTCGGGGGATGACAGCATCGGTTCTAAATTGCATATTATACTTCAAGGCGTTGATATGCGACGATACGTATCCCAGATTTCCGCTCTCCAGACCTTCCGTTAAATTTCATACCCATGGCTGCCAAATAGGGCTTCTGATCGTTGCCTTGCATCCGGTTGGCGCCGAACTTTCATACCAGTCAGTTTAAGTTTCGCTTCTAAAAAAACATCAAAGGCGGGTTGTTATGTCACCAGTGAGTGAATATGCAAAGCTGAAGGTCATTATTGTTGGCGGGGTGGCCGGCGGCGCCTCATGCGCGGCGCGGCTGCGGCGTCTGGATGAAAACGCTGAAATTCTGATGGTGGAGCGCGGCCCCTATCTATCCTATGCCAATTGCGGGCTGCCCTACCATGTCGGCGGTGTAATTCCTGAAGAGTCGCAACTTTTGGTGGCCAGCCAGGCCCTCTTTCGCACCCACTTTAACATTGATGCGCGGACGGGATGGGAGGCGGTCAGCATTGCGCCTGAAGACAAAACCGTTGAGTTGAAGAATCTCGAAACCGGCGAGGTTGCCGCCGAGCCCTATGACAAGCTCGTGCTTTCCCCCGGAGCCCCCCCCATCCGCCCGCCCCTGCCGGGCATCGATCTTCCCGGTATTTTCCAGGTGCGCACGGTTCCGGATGCACGAAAGATTCGCCAGTGGCTGGAAAAGGGCACCCCGTTTCTATCCGGGATGCACCGCTACTCGGGTTTCCAGACTGCGCGGCCCAAGACCCGCGCGGTGGTGGTGGGCGGCGGTTTCATCGGCCTCGAAATGGCGGAAAATCTCATTCACCGAAAATTCGAAGTGACCCTTATCCAGAAAGGTAATCAGGTTCTGAATCCCATCGATAGCGAGATGGCCAGAATCGTTGAATGCCATATGGAGCGGCATGGGGTGAAGATTTGCCTCAATGACGCGGCTGCCGAGTTCAGGCAAACCAACTCGGGTAGTCTGGAGGTTATCACCGAAGGCGGCCAAACCCATCCGGCCGATATCGTGATCCTGGGAATCGGGGTGCGCCCGGACACCACCCTGGCCAAGCAGGCGGGACTCACCATCGGCGAACGCGGGGGCATCCTCGTCGATGACCGGATGCGCACGAGCAATCCGGATATTTTCGCCGTCGGCGACGCCGTCGAGGTCAAGGATTATGTCACCGGCCAGCAGAGCCTCGTGGTCCTGGCCGCTCCGGCTAACCGGCAGGGCCGCATTGCCGCCGATGTCATTGCCGGCCGCGATTCCCGCTTCCGCGGAACCCAGGGCACCGCCATCGTCGGACTTTTCGATGCTGCGGTGGCCTGGACCGGTGTCAGTGAAAAAACCCTCCGGCGATTGGGGGATAGGGATTTTGAAAAAGTCTACCTCTACCCCAACTCCCACGCCGGCTATTACCCGGGTGCCCGGCCCCTCGGCATCAAGGTCCTTTTTCGGAAATCAAACGGACGCCTGATCGGCGCCCAGGCCCTCGGCCAGAACGGCGTGGACAAGCGTATCAGCACCCTCGCCATGGCCATCCAGATGGGCGCCACCATCTACGACCTGGAAGAGGCCGAACTGTGTTACGCACCCCAGTTCGGCAGTGCCAAGGACCCGGTCAACTTCGCCGGAATGGTTGCCGCCGATGTCCTGCAAGAGGACATGCCCATCAGCCATTGGGATTCCCTAAAGGATGCATACCTGCTCGACGTGCGCATGCCCTTCGAATTGGCGGTGGAGCACGCGGAAGGTGCGGTCAATATCCCCCTTCATGAACTGCGCGATCGTCTGGACGAACTGCCCCGGGACCGGGAGATCCACATCCTCTGCCGGTCCGGCCAGCGGGCCTATTACGCGACGCGGATCCTGTTGCAGAACGGTTTTAAGGCCCGCAACATTTCCGGGGGCATGCTTTCGCGCTACCAGGCATCGTTTTTCCTGGGCGAGGAGATTTGAATTTTGCCGGGATGATACTAGAGCTACGTAATACCTAATTATCGCAGTGTGAGTGTGATTACCTAGGCAGTTACCGCCGCAAGCCCGGATGTTTCTTTCAATTGGCACCAGATACCACCCCATCAAAAGCACTCCCTGAA
>Ga0180436_10005620_pt1 | contig 11043 bp, 7 predicted proteins | sample SS_ome_2_FD_132434 | JGI IMG/M metagenome (GOLD analysis project Ga0180436, IMG submission 132434) | Hypersaline lake sediment archaeal communities from the Salton Sea, California, USA - SS_3_S_2 metaG | ecosystem: Environmental > Aquatic > Non-marine Saline and Alkaline > Hypersaline > Sediment...
AGGTATCTTGGGGTTATCGAGGGGAAGTCTGTGGACTTTCTTCCCCGTATCCCCATCCTGATGCGGTATGCGGCTGAGTATATCGGGTCGTACTATGGGGCCTTTGCCTCGGACTTTCGCGTGCTGGTCGAGGCCAATCAGCGCTGTGCCGAGGACTTCGGAATGGATCAGGTGAGTGTGATCTCTGATCCATTCCGTGAAACCCATGGTTTCGGCGGTGAGGTTGTTTATCCCCACGACGACGTGCCGCGCTGTGTGCACCCGCCGCTGGAGAACAGCAAAGATCTCGTGTCGCTCCTGAAACCCGATTCTCTGGGGGACGAGCGCATGCTGGATCGGATCAATGCCGTCCGTGTCTTCAAGGCTGCGAACCCGCCCCCGTATTCGATCTTGGGATGGGTCGAGGGCCCGGCGGCCGAAGCGGCCGATCTTCGTGGAACCCAAAACTTTCTGATGGATTTACTTCTGGACGAGCCATTCATAGCGGATCTGATGGACCTGTGTCTGGGAGTTGGAATCGAATTCGCTCAGGCGCAGGTGGCCGCCGGTGCGGATACAATCGGCGTGGGTGACGCAATTGCCAGCCAGGTATCTCCCAAGACTTACGAACGCCTGATTCAGCCCAGAGAGAAGGTGCTCGTCGATGCCATCCACGATATGGGAGCCTTGGTACGGCTGCACATCTGTGGCGATATCACACACCTGCTGCCGGGAATATTGGGCCTTGGCGTCGAGATCGTCGATGTCGACAGTCTGGTTGACTTGCAGCGTGCACGCGATACTCTGGGACACAGTGTGGTCCTGGCTGGCAATATCGACCCGGTCGCCGGGGTGCTGCGTGGAACCCCCGCATCCATTCGTGAGGCGCTGCAGAGGCTTTACGATGAGGTGGGTAATCCGTATATGATCGCAGCGGGATGCGAGGTCCCGGCGGGAACGCCGGTTGAGAACCTGAAGGCTCTTTGTGAGCCAATACAATATAGTTCGTAAACACGATACTACAGGGAGAGCATTGATGGACAAGCGAATCGTTCTGATTGGCGCCGGTAGCGCTCAGTTCGGCATGGGCACTATTGGTGATATTTGCAAGAGCAAGGTTCTTGAAGGCAGTACTATCGTTCTGCATGACATCAATGACGAAGCGCTGGGCCAGGTTGCTACGACTGGCCGGCAGTACATGGAGGAGCACGAGCTGCCTTTCAAGATTGAGGCGACGACTTCTCGACCAGAAGCTTTGCAAGGCGCGGATTTCTGCGTGAGTTCGATCGAGATCGGGGACCGTTTCAAGCTCTGGGAGCAGGACTGGCAGATTCCACTTCAGTACGGTATTCGCCAGGTCTACGGTGAGAACGGTGGCCCTGGTGGGCTATTTCACTCACTGCGCATCATTCCCCCGATTCTGGAGATCTGCGAGGACGTGCAGAGGATATGTCCCGATGCCTATGTGTTCAACTTCAGCAATCCGATGAGCCGCATCTGCACAACGGTACACCGCAAGTACCCTGACCTGAATTTCGTTGGGCTGTGCCACGAGATTGCTTCTATGCCCCGTCATCTGCCCCACATACTGAATACACCTCTGTCGAACATCTCTTTCCGGGCAGGTGGTCTGAACCATTTCAGTATTCTGCTTGAGGTCCGCTACAAGGACACCGGCAAGGATGCCTATCCAGACGTTCGGGAGAAAGCCCCGGTGTATTTTGAGAACCTGCCGGAGCTCAAGGAACTGCTTGAGGAGCTGGACAGGCACAGCGCCACACCTGGCACTGAAGCGGCTCTGCGCAGTGGGGCGCGCAAATGGCCCGAACGCGGTTTGTTCAAGGTGATCCTGGAGCGCTTTGGCCATCTCCCCATCACCACCGACAGCCATTTCGGTGAGTACATTCAATGGGCCTACGACGTTGTCGATCACAGGGGTGTCCTGGACTTCTACGACTGGTACAAGAAGTACTGCTTCGAGAAGAAATGCAAGATCAGCGATGGTCCGGCTATGATTGAGCGCGTCGTGCCCATCATTGAGGGACTTGTGTCCGACACCGGGTATGAGGAGATGGCCGTCAATTTGCCCAACGATGGGCTGATCGACAATCTTCCGGCGTGGATGGTTGTTGAGGTTCCGGCGATTGTTGATAGTAACGGTATCACTGGCATTGAGCTGGGCGAGCTCCCCAAAGGGTTCACTGGTCTGTTGTTGAACCAGGTGGCTGTTCACGATATGACGGCTGAGGCTGTGCTGACCGGTTCGCGCGATATCGTGTTGCAGGCGCTTCTGGTCGATCCGGTGGTCACGAGCCTTCGAGCGGCGGAACAGACGCTGGACACGATGCTTGATCGCCAGAGTGACTACCTGGGGTATATCAAATAGCCTGCAGTCCTCATCTGAAGCATAGTTAGCCCTTTGCCCGTTTCAATCGGGCAAAGGGCTGTTTTGTTTCAGTCTGGATGTGCAAACGGCCATCTATTGCTCAGCCGCTGGGAGTGCTTGCTACGTTGCCGAATACCCACCGCACGATCGAAGATTTCCTCCCGTATGATACCTGCCGCTTCGTACATCGCGAAGATGTTCTCCACTGGCGTCTCGGGTGGTATAGCGTGGGACGCGGCGAGAATATACCCGCCGCCATCTATAGTCATACCTTCTACCAGCCGCCTTGTCTCACAATAGACGTCTTCGGTGGTTCCCGTCGGGAGCAAGCCTCGCGTGTCGACTCCGCCCATAAACGATAGCTTTGCGCCGAATTCCTTCTTTAGCTCCAGAGGGTCCATCCCGGGACAGTTGCATTGGATGGGGTTCAATACATCGAGTCCCATCTCAATGAGATCGGGAATAATCGGGCGGATGGAGCCACAGGAGTGATACGCGACCCACAGGCCGTGGGATTTGCCAACCTCGAAGATCTCCGTAAGAAGTGGACGGATCATGGTTCGCCAGCAGCGCGGGCTCATAATCATGCCCTGCTGTCCGCCCACGTCATCTCCCGTCCACAGCCAGTCGAGGTCGAAGCGATCACAAGCCGCCTTCGATAAAGCGAGTGAGAATGTCCCTGCCTGCTTCAGCATGGCCTGAGCCAGATCGGGAGAAGCCACAAGATCGATGGTGGCCTCTTCCATACCACGTATCCGCCAGATCATTTCGTAGAGACACGGCGAGACATCGGCCCCGACGAAGAACTCCCGGCTGTCTCGAATGACTGGTTCGATGTTTTTCAGAAGGCTGTCTACGTGGTCGTAAGGGTATTGGTAACTGAGGAGAGCCTCTTCGTTCGCATCCTGCAGAGGAGAATGCCGGATCTGGTTGAAGGGTCCTTGTTTGACCCACTCGATACCCCAAGGATCGGTATGTGTCTCTCCGTCCAGTTCGTGCACGATGCCTTCCATGGCGTAGTTGTTGCCCACCCATGCCTGGCGGATATCGTCGCCCATAGCCTCAGCCACTCGCCCAGGGGGAATATCCAGCACCTGTCCGAGGGCTTGCATTGTCTCCGGATGGTACCACATCCAGATGGGTACACGCTCTGTCGGCTCGCGTTTCAGGGCAGCGTGCACGCGAGACTTCGAGTTCATTGACTGATCTGTCACGCAGATTCTCCTTGGTGACTCGTCTTGCGGGGGCGGTTGGTTGTAGTCACCGATGTTACCAGCAGGCCTGATATCCAGAGTAACTCATTGTCTGCTTTGCCTGTTGTCGCCACTCCTCAATGAGCATCGTCATCAGTGACTGCAACTCGTCCGGTGTACGGTGCAGTGTCAGCGCCAGTGTCTCATAGATGCGTTGAGGAAAATCTTCGGCTGAGGGTGGCTGCCAGCCCGATTGGCACTTCAGGTCAATTGACTGGCACCAAAAGGCCTGGGCGAACCACTCCAGGTCAGCGCGCGTGGTATCGATGCCATACTCGTGCAGGAGACTGACCAACAAACCATCTTCGCTCAACTGCTCCCCTTGCCCATCCTGGCTGAAGATAACGAAGGTGAACGCGCACATCGAGAGTGCGTTTCCCAGAATCCAGTAGAACTCTCTCTGGAGCATCCGCCCCACGACACGTTCGAAACAGACTCTGTGTGCGGCTTCACCAGCATCCGGAGGAGGCAGTTCCTCATCGATCTTGTATATCTGGCCAACGTAATGGCCGAAGAAACGCGAAAACGGCATCAAGAAGGTCCAGAGCGCATTGGCGTGACCCGCATTTCCCAGTGTTCCCTTACCGCCGGTGAATACGATGTCTTGCATGCCAGGATAGAGCTGCACCAGTCTCTGCGGCCCACTGCCAGCCGCATGCAGAGCGCTGTGCCTGGCTGCTGTCCCGCTGCGCAGCATGGCCACCGCACGGGCGGCTTTTTCTAGAGCGTCGATACTTGTGTCATCGGAGATGAAGTCCGGCAGTTCATTGGCTGGGATCAAGCCCTGTCTTACTCCCTCGAACAAGGCAGCCAACCCTGTCCCAATATCTATGACGTCAGCTCCCATCTGTTCGATTGGCATGATCACCAGCTGATTGACCTCTGTCAGCAATTCGAGTTTGCTCTCGAGGGTGTTCGCCGCAGAGTTCAGGCCCAGCATGGCAAAGACGGCATAAGCCGGCTCGAAATCATCGAGGAATCTGTCGACGCCACGAGGCGCGTAGTCGGCGGGAAGCCAGTGGTAGTGACGGCAGTCCACGGGGCACCAGTGGCAGCCAGTCTGGCCCTGGCGTGTGGCACGCAGGATGCGAGGGCTGCCCAAATCTGCCAACGAGTATCCCACCTCTCGGGCGTTGTTGGCTGGCAGTGAGTCTCTGCCGTCGAGGGTTGCTCCAGTCGTGTACAACTTCGTGATAGTTCCACCATCTCGTCGTGAGAGCCGCGAACAGTCGCGTTCAAGCTGCGATGAGGTCATCCGATTCGGGTTTCTGAGGAACGAGGGGTCGCTGTGTGGCAGGAGATCGGAAAGCTCTCTGATCGTACCGTTCAGCACCAGCGCTGAGGCAAATTGCGAGAACACGAGACCTGCGCCGCCTCTTCCGGCGTGATAAATGGCATCCACCGCCAGGTTTGCCGACCGGTAGCCGTGCCGTGCACCTTCGCCGATTGTGAAGATGCTGCCGGCATGGTCGGTTCCCTTCAACTTCTCTTCAAGCAGCCAGTAGTACGCGCTGCGCTGGCCGGTTGGCAGTGTGGCGGGGTAGCTGAAGGTCACATCAAGCTGTGGCGTGCGTCCGCGCAGGACGATGACTGGCTTAGATGATTGCTTGCCGGAATCCGGCTGGACGTCCAACTGGAGACAGATTGCATCGAGCCCAAGGTTGAACAGCTGTGCAGCCGCACGGCCGCCGACGAAGCTGTAGTGCGGTAATTCTGTGAGCGGTGAGATGTAGCCCACGGTTGCCTTGTTGCCAGCCAGGAAGGGCAGCGGGCCGCGCGCGATTACCAGGGAGCTTCGATCTTGGCGCAAGAGGTATTGACATAGAGGTTCTCCGCTGAGTGTGAAGTAGTCTTCGCGCGGGTCTTTCGGGAACGTATCGACCTGGAGGGTTGCCAGGCGCCACTGGTGTTGAACGGGGTTGATGAATAGCAATCGTCTATTCATGGATTTTACCTGTGATGTACACGGATAGCCGCATCACCGCCCATTGGGCACTGATATTCGCAGATGCCGCAGCCGATGCACAGGTCCTGCAGGACGTAAGGCCTCTGGAGGGTGATGGTTTCGCCTGTGTCGGTCGTAATCGGCACATTTTCCACACGGATCGCTTTCTCAGGGATTGGACACATTTCCTCACATACAATACACGGGATGCCCTGCGCCCAAGGTAGGCAGCGATTGCGATCGACGACGGCCTCTCCCAGGACCGCCTGCCGTTTCTCATCGAGCGCCATGGCGGGAATTGCGCCAGATGGGCATACCTGGCCGCAGGCGTTACATCCGTAGTCACAGTAGCCCAGGCGTGCTACGAGATTTGGTGTCCACATGCCCTCAACTCCTGTTTCGAAAAGCACCGGCTGTAACCCGGATGTTGGACATACCTTCATACACTGGCTGCAGCGCAGACAGCTGGATAAGAACTTCGCCTCATCATCCGCACCAGGGGGGCGCATCAAATGTGGATGGACTTGTTTGGTCTGTGGAGCGACTCTCAAAAGAGCGAGGCTGGCGGCGCTGGCTGCGACAGAAGCCAGAATCTCGCGGCGTCCCGGGTCATAAGCAGTGCTGGCAGAAGCTTTCAGCGTCGGATTGAAGCTGATACTGCTTTCAGGGCAGGCCACGAGGCAGTCCAGGCACACAATACACTCTGCGGGTTCGATCCTATAGCCATCACCGGAGCTGATCGCGTCGACCCGACAGGCGCTGACACAGTGACCGCAGCGACTGCACGCTGCGGGAATGATTGGCCGCAGTATTGAGATCTTTGAGAGCAACCCCAGAAGTGCGCCGAGCGGGCATAGATAACGACACCAAAATCGATCGGCCAGCGCGTTGAGTCCCACAATGGCGGTGAAGAACAGGCCGATCAGAACGCTGTGTGCGAATACCGGCTGAATAACGGGCAGCACTGATCCACGCAGAACGCTTTCCAGCCAGTCTACGAGGGGACGCAGGAATCTGAGTGGGTACAGTGTGCGCTCGAATGCGGTAACGGTATGGTTCAGAACCGGCAGAACTGCGGAGGTCATCGTTCGAGTGAGAATTGCCAGAGGATCCAGTAGGAGCAGGAAGAGGCTGCCCAGAAGTGCCATTACCAAGGTGCCGATGAGCAGAAGGGTCTTGACCTGCCGCCAGCGTGCTGAGATGCTGAGAGATCGCCTGACCGCTGCCGGAAAACGAACCCAATCGAGCAACGTGCCCAAAGGACATATCCAGCCACACCAGACTCGCCCTAGAACCAGCGTCAGCACGAGTGTGGCAAGCGCTGGGGCAAGTTGTGGAATCCAGGCCCGGCTGGCGAGCATAGCGGCAGACGCGTTGAGAGGATCCAGGCGAAAGAAAAGATCTGCTAGTGGGAAAGCAGCCCTGCGCTGGAGCGCCGCGAAAAGCAGGTAGATGTAGAGCGCGAAGGTCAAGGCCTGAACGATTTGACGGCCTGTGCGGAGGCGTGACCAGAAAGTTCGTTTCGTTCGCATATCTTTCACGCTGTTCATTTTTCCAGCACTGCGCCGAGCAGCTCTTCGGCCGCATCGGGGGCAATATCTCCAAAGACCGCTGCCAGCATTCTGCCCTGAGTGGCAGCATTGAGCAATTGTTCCACAGAGCTGGCTTGGAGTGCTGCCAGCCCGACATCTGCTGAATTTTCGTCAGGATACTCGATCAGAAGCAGCAGCCCAATCCGGTTGTCAATCTCGTACTTCGCGAGGCATCCGTTGGTTTGGGGACTGAGCCTCAGCAGGTTCTCCCCTCCGAGCCACAGGTCGTCCTGGAACGAGATCTCCTCGTGGAAGTAGCGTGTGCTGCGCTCCACCTGGCCTGCCGTTGGTAGGCGGTCAAGCAGCGTTGGACGTTCTCCACCTGCCGGCAGGTCTGCAGCTACGGCCTCAGCAAAACCACGTAGGTCGCGCTCAGACAGCTCCTGCTGAGCCCGCACCTGAACGTAGTAATGATCTTGCCAGAAGCCCAAGCGCCGCCCACGGTCGGTGTCACCGGCGTTTCCCATGTCTATTGGCTCACCGGCGATGCTCACAGTGAAGAGCCCGTAGGCATCTGCGGGTGTTGCTAATTCCCAGACCTCTACTGATAGTCGGGCCTCCTCTGTATTCTCATAGTCCTGTACGGTTACCTGCTCGAACCCATAGGCGAAAAAGGATTCGGCCTGGCCATTGACGAGATCGTATAGGTTCTCGCTGTCGAACACGACCGGATCATCAACCACTGTCCAACCTTCGGGGAGCGAGTCAACGGGCACCAACGCCGGCGCTGCATCGTTCTTATCAGCGCAGCCTGCAAGCAGAAGCACGCTGATAGCAAGGCTGAACAGCTCTGTGATTCTGCCCGCGATTCTACTCATTGATTTCCTCGATCTTGATGCTGTCTATATCCAACGTTCCCAGCCCCATCGCGGCCGATGCTTTGATATACGCCACGTCCTCGCCTGCTATATCGAAGAGCGAGGCAGCGTACGCATCAGCGGCTACCAGGTCGGGGCTCGCTATGATTGTGTTCGTCAGTTTGACATCGTTCAGACTCCCGCCGGTTGGTCCGTGATCCACGAGAATGCGTACTGCGTCGACCACTGTAAGCGTTGGGCGGATCAGACTGGCCAGGTCTGCTACCCGTTGAGCCAGGTTCCTGTGGATCTGGTTGGGTTGGGTGATGACGCCCAACAGGTTTTTCGCCCCCAGGCTCAGGCGCGCCAAGGAGTGATCTTTGGCGATCGGGACGTTTATCAGGACGTCGGCATCGATGATATCCTGATAGATCTCCCACGCGGTTATGTCCTTTCCCTCAGGGATGTCGAATCTCCGGAACTTGACCGGGCTCATCACCTCCATTTGTCCACCGGCTGACACGACTGCGTCTTGTATGCCGCTGACAGCGTAGGCCGATTCTGGGGTTCCGCCGAATGGAGTGTCCATAACACGTACGCGTTTAGCTCCGGCATCCAGGCATAGAGAGACCAATGTAGCGACGACAGTTGGATTGGTTGTGGCGGCGTATTCGGGTGGATGATAATCGACGCAGATGTTCGGTTTGATGATCACATCGTCGCCGGACCTAACGAAGCGCTCGATTCCGCCCAGCGCCGCAATTGCGCGTCGTGTGATCTCGGCCGTGTCGTTTCCACGGGCTACCGTCAGATGAGGGTGCTCACCAGCTGTAAGATCCACCTGGCGTCCTTGCCGGGATTGCTCAGTATTCTCTGCGCAACCAGCAACTCCCAGCGCGAGAGAAGCGGCTGCAATCCCTCCGCACATCAGGAACCGCCGGCGTGTTACCCTGTCGCTCACAGTGCTACCTCCACCAACTCTATGTGGTTTGGGTCATCAGTTCCCACGCCAATTCCTGCCGCATGAGACAGCCAGCTTTCAGCGCCTGCTCTCACTGCCGCGGACTCACCCCCACCGGCGGCCTGCTCATATAGCTGTAGTCCAGCCGTATCGTGCGCAACAGGATCAAAGCTCATCAAAATCGAATCTCCCGGATAGGCGGCTTTCCAGCTGCGTTGAACGATTGTGAGTTCATCGCCTATGATCAGCCGCGTCCGGTCGCGGATGGGTTCCAGTGCGTTCAATTCAGCGATGCAGATGCCAAAGTTGTCGTGAAACCGGCTGGGCTGGTTTATCGTGCCATAGTGATTCTTGAGTGCGAAACTGAGCCCCGACATGCCGTGGTTCTTGAGAACGGGCATATTGATCAGTGCGTCACACTCGAGCAGGATGTCGCTGATGCCCAAATCCTTGCCGTTTAGCTGCCAGCCGTTTGTGAAATGGTCATCGGTTCCCAAACATTGGATACCCGGAGGATTCTTGTTGATTGGATATCCGGTGCTTTCGAGTTCGGACGAGTAACGATCGAAGACGAAGATCTGTTCCGGGGGAATTCCGGCGGACTTCAGTTTCTCGGTGACGGCCAGGACAAGCGGCACATGGGTCCAGTAGTCGGACCCGCGGATGGTGTTGACTTTGATTGCGACACGTTCCTCAGGAGAGAAGAGAATACTCCAGGCTGTTCCTGGATTGTCGAGACCGGTCAAGTGACTGATTCCAGCATCGAGCATCTGGCTGAGCGCTTCCGGGACCAGCTGCTGGTTTGCCCAGACTGCACCGTGATGGGTGCGGATGACCTTGCTGGGCACAGCGGGATAGACTTGTGTGATATCTGCACGGCTTGGCGGCACCGTAGGTTCGCCCTCAGGCGTGACGACAGCGCTGGTGGTTGGCGTCGGTTCTGGAGGAATTGTTGGTGTGCTGGTGGGCGCTGGTATTGTGGTGTCAGGGGTAGGCATAGGCGACGGTTGCGGTTTCTCAGTTTGTGTCGGCGTTGTCATATCGGGTTGGCACCCGACGAGCACGCTGGCTGCAGCCAGCTTCATGAGCGTTCTTCTGGAGAACTTGTGTGTTCTGCCAGTCTCTCTAGCCTTATTCTGTGTATAACTCATATGTAATCTCTCTCCATATCTGTAGTGGACTGTGGATCAGGCACCCGGTGGGGTTGGATACGGCGATGAGTAGTACGTATTCTAAACGGGTTTGGCGATTCTGCAATAGCAATTCTCCAAGAAGGGGGGATTTTCTTGATATTCGCTGCCGACGGCTACCCGGGATGGCCTATGTGCGCTATAATGGGACTAGAATTGATCGTCGTTTTAGTTACTTCGATGGTGTGATACCGGCCAGGTGGCTCGAAAGGCTGATGAACCTATGAATGAACTACTCGATCTCTGGGAGAAACCCACCGGCGTGACATATATGATCGCCGGCTGGAATCAGTGGGCAGATGCAGGGAGTGTGTCATCGGGGTTGCCGGCATATTTGATCCGGCGGACGCGTGCCAAGAAGATTGGTGCGTTGAAGCCTGCGGGATTCTACCTGTTTCAAATACCGGGAACTCACCATTTGCTGAGGCCAGTTGTCAAATTGCAGGACGGTCACCGGACGGGCATGAGTGAGCGCAAGAATGAAGTATTTCACGCTCAGAGCGGACAAGGTGGCATTTTCATTTTCCTGGGGACCGAGCCGCACTACAATGAAGATCGTTACGCCGATGCATTTCTGGATATGGCCGAGGAGCTGGGCGTTGAAAGGATTGTCATCCTGGGCGGCGTGCACGGCCCTGTGCCATATGACAAGAATCGCGAGTTTTCGTGCGTATACAGCCATTCTCCGATGCGCGATGAGCTGACTGGCTATGCTGTCAGATTCTCCGATTATGAGGGTGGCTCCACCATCGGCACGTATCTTGCCCATCGGGCCGAGATGCGAGAGATCGAAGTCACTGTTTTCTATGCGATGGTGCCGTCGTACCAATTCTCTGGAACCTCAGTGGTGGCTGAGGTGATGTCGATGGAGGAGGACTACAAGGCCTGGTATGATCTGATGCGGCGGATCTGCTATATGTCGGGTTTCGACCTCGACCTG
>Ga0180436_10005622_pt1 | contig 11041 bp, 10 predicted proteins | sample SS_ome_2_FD_132434 | JGI IMG/M metagenome (GOLD analysis project Ga0180436, IMG submission 132434) | Hypersaline lake sediment archaeal communities from the Salton Sea, California, USA - SS_3_S_2 metaG | ecosystem: Environmental > Aquatic > Non-marine Saline and Alkaline > Hypersaline >...
ATTCAACCTGGTGGGCGTGGCGGCGCGCACGGCACAGCCAGAAACCGGAGGACTTTCAGAACACGTTGGAGAAGATGTATCACGGCCCGTACTTGGTAATGTTTGCGCGCCGCCGAAGGGCGGGCTGGGATACGTGGGGCAATGAAGTATAGGCGGCACAACGCCGAGAGTGAGGCTTTGACATGAGCGAAGCGAATGGCAATAGCATCGACTCTCTTGTTGGCCTTTCCGGGTTCCGGTGCATCGTCGCCGACCCGCCGTGGCCGTATTCTGGCAATGGTCCAGTCGGAACAGGCGGACGAGGGGCCGCGTTTGTGCGCGAGCTTCCTCACCCCGGCAGCGCGAAACGCTACGGGAGTATGAGCATGGACGAACTGAAGGCAATGCCGATTCCTGCCGACGTGAACGCGCACCTTTACCTTTGGACAACAAACGGCTTTCTGCGGGAAGCGCACGACCTTGCCGAGGCGTGGGGGTTCAGGGTCAAGACGTGCCTGACGTGGGGCAAGGTAAAGGACGACGGTACGGCCAGCATGAAGACCGGCTACTACTTTCGCGGGGCGACGGAGCATTGCCTGTTTTCCGTGCGCGGGAGCCTGCCGTTGCAGGTGAAGCACGGCAAGCCGACGTTATACCTGTCGCGCCGCCTTCCGCACAGCGTCAAGCCGGAATGGTTCTATGCGTTGTGCGAGGAATGCTCGCCAGGGCCACGGCTCGAACTGTTCGCCCGCCGCGCCCGCCCCGGCTGGACGGTGTGGGGAAATGAGATAGAGGCCAACGTCCAAGCGCAGGCAGCGCCCGAAGATCATGAGTAAAGGAGAAGTAAAGCCACTGACGCCGCCACCACCCTGCCCGTCCAAACCAGAGCGAGCTGAGGGCGCTTGCTCTGCCGCGTCTTGTTCGCTCCTTCCTTGTCCGTTCTGTGGCGCCGTCGAAGATGCCGCCTTTGGCTTGGGTCCGCGAGTGTGGCGCGAGCATGGGGGGAAAGGCCCGTGGATTGTTTATTGCCCCTGTGGATGCCATGTTGGGGATTATTACAACGAGGAGTATGCCGTGAAGGCGTGGAATCGTAGAGCGAACGATCAAGATCACGGCACGGCGTAGCCGTTGCCCGTGCATCGCCTTGTTATGCAAATTCAATTTTCAGAGCAGAGTCCGAGTAGGTATCTCGGTCAGGAACAGGATTGGCGCAGCCCGTTCGACTCGGGCTTTAATCCGTGGTGGTTTGAGGCTGGTCCGTGCGGGTTCAATTCCCGCCCTGCTCATTTTCTGCATAACGGAAAGGATCTCCCACCTGCGAATCAAACCGAAAACCAATCATGACAGAGAAAACGACCGAAACACCAGAAGCGCCGACAACTCCCAGCGGGGAGCAGGTTGGCGAGCATCCGTTTGTTAGCCGATTCCTTGGCTGTAAGCACCTCGACTACGAAGGCAATTACGTGGACTGCACCAAGGAATACTTCAGCGGCGTTGGAGTCGCCTGGATACGCCACAACGCGCCCTACCCCGAAGCGCCCGAGGTGGTGCAGTTCTGCAAGCTGAGAGGGCGGCTGAACCACATGGCGGCGTGCATTGGCAAGTGCAACGCTCAATGCTACGAATATGAGGAAGTGGATCACGCTGTCGAATACAACGGCTAACGCCGAAGATGACCTACCCGCACAAAACTTATGAGCGCGCACAAAACTAAAACCGCCGCGTGCGGGTTAGGTCCAGCGCCTCGTTCGCGCCGTTGGTCTGACGAGGACGCGGAACGCCTTGAATGGCTTTACACCGAGGGCGGAGACAAAGCTTGCATCCCGATGCGGATTATCGCTTTGGAGTTGGGAAGAACGGAGGCGGCTTGTTGGGCAAAGCTTCGTCGAATTTTCAACGCGAACGACCAAGATCAGCCATGACTGCCCCTCTCCAGACTCTCGAATCACCCCAAGACGTGGCAGGGCAGTCATTGGCTGCATCGCCTTGTTCGCTGTTTCTTGGCGACTGCCGCGAGGTGCTGCGCGGAACTGGCCTTTGGGACATGGTGCTAACCTCGCCACCCTACAACGCAAAGAAGCCCTATGATGGGTATCTGGACAACGTGCCAGAGGATGAATACTGGAGCATGATTCGTGACGTGGCCGCGCTGACGTGGGACGAATGCAGGCCGGGAGCATACGCCCTATGGAATGTGCCGCTGTGGTGGGGAAAGCGCCCCAAGAAATACCGCCCCGACAAATACCGCGAAGCGATCACGGCGGCTGGCTGGGAGTTCAGGGATGAAATCATCTGGGCGAAAGGCACGACTCTAGAGAATGCCCACGCGGGAGGCTACGCGATGAACCACCCGCACACGCCAAGCATCCGTAATCCGTATGAGCCGGTGCTGGTCTTCTTGAAACCCGGCCAGCCAAAGGCGAAGCCTGACTGGAGTGTGGAACGGTGGGCAAAAGAGACAATCGGCCTGTGGTGCATCCAACCGGAGCGAGTGAACCACCCATGCCCGTTCCCAACTGCGCTGGCGGAAAAGGCTATTCGACTCTATTCCGCGCCGGGTGAAACCGTCTGCGACCCCTTCGCGGGAAGCGGGACGGTCGGAGTGGCCGCGAAACGAACAGGCCGCGCCTTCATCGGTGCGGAAATCTCACCACGACACCACGAAGACGCTGCGATGCGGATTCATACAGCGAACAAGGAGTTAGGCCAAAGAGAGCATGAGCGCAAAAACGACTATGCATGCACCAGATGACATTCCGAAAGAAGTGCAGGAACATTACGAACGTGAGGCAGAACGGCGTGGCTTATTGTCGTCTGGCTCGCCGGGCCGTCCGGATCGGTGGATTCACGTCCTGCCAGTCGGGGACGAGGAGATGCACGCCGCGCAAGAAACCTGCTGGTGCCACCCAACGGAAATCGAGCCGGGGTTGTGGGTGCATAACGCCAAAGACTGTCGCGAGGCCCGTGAGCGGGCGACTGGCGAGAAGTGCAGTGACGGCTGGATAAACATCGCGGAATACGTCTCACCTCGGGCATTCTCTCCAATCACCATGGATAACACACAACAGGGCGTGCCCCCGGAAGTGGCACAAACCAAGCAGTTCCGCGCAGACCTCGATGAGGTTTTGCAGCGGTTGAAGTCAGCGAGCGACACTCAGCGCGAACGCACGGTCAAGTGCGTGGTGCGCGGGAGTCGCGAGCGGTCCATCGCCATCACCAAGATCCAGGAAGCCATCATGTGGCTCGGAATGGATCTCAAGGCATGGCGGGAGGAACACGAGGACGACGACCGATGCCCGTCGCCCTACCCCCAATCCTACAACCCCGAAAGTCCGGCCATCGAGCCGACCGCGGACAGGCTGAAACTGTAAACCCCGCGACCGGGGAGGGTCCGATCCCCTCCATGGTCCCCAAGCAAGAGAGCAACATGACCACAGAAGCAACAGAACACCGGAACCCCCAAGTCACTCATTGGCTCGGGAGGCTGAACGAAACACTGGATACCACCGCCAAGGCGGTCGGCGCACTGATGAACCGACTCAGTCCCGTGCTCCGTAACGAACCACCGCCAGGACGACCCGAGGAGGAAGCACAGGAACTCGTGCCACTCGCGAACGAGCTCCAGCAAGTGGAAGAAAAGGCCGCCACCCTGCTCTTCACCCTGCAAAGCGCGATGGACCGCCTGGAGATCTAGGCCAACCAGCCGGGGAGGGTCCGATCCCCTCCCTGGCACCAACCACACACACACACACACACACACACACACAAGACGACCATGAGCAAACAGACTAAGAAACAGAAACATTCCGAGCGGGACCATGCCGAGTTCAGCCCCAGCGGGCTGGAACCAATCTCGATCTGTCCCGGCTACATCGAACGCGGGGGCACCAACGAGGCTGCCATCGCCGGGGAACGGATCCACGAGGCGCTGGAGCACGACGACCCGTCTGCCCTCATGAACGACAACGAGGTGTCCTACTACCAGATGTGCCTGAAGGCGAGGGACAAGATCCGCTTCGACCACTTCAAGAACAACGGGCACGAGGAACACCGGGAAATCCGGCTGGTCATCCCGCTGGACGGCGGGGAGGAGACCTTCGGAACACTGGACATGGTGATGCTCAACAAGGACCAGTCCTTCGGCGTGGCCATCGACTACAAGACGGGCGCTTGGTCGGTGAAGGAACCCTGCGACAACTGGCAGGCCCGCGCCTACACGCTCGGCCTGTTCCACCGGTTCCCGACCCTCAGGACCCTGTCCTTCTACTTCCTGTGTCCGGCACGGGACGAGATCCTCAGCGGACAGTTCGAGAGATCCGAGGTGGGGGTCATGCGCCGGATCATCTCCAAGACGATCTTCCACGCCCGCAAGATCAGGGCCAAGTGGGTCGAGGACGACCCCTCCAAGACCGACCTCAATCCAAACACCTACTGCCAGTTCTGCCTGAACCAGCACATGTGCCCCGCACTGGAGGGAATCGCCATCCAGGTGGCCCGGAGATATGACCCGGAAGCCATGATCCCGGAAGGGTCCCTGCACTCCTCGGAAGTCCGGGACCCCGAAAAACTCGCGGCCATGTACACCGTGGCGCGCATCGTTGAAAAATGGGCTGGATCGGTGAAGACCCATGTGCTCCAATACGTCTTGGACAAGGAGAACGGTGGCAGCATTCCGGGCTACCAGATCCGGAGCCTCGGAGCCCCCCGGGCTGTCACCAACTCCGAAGCCCTGAGGGCCCTCGCCCTCCAGTTCGGGCTCAATGATGAGCAGATCAAGAAAGCAGCCAGCTACAACCTGACCACCATTCGCAAGCTCATCAAGGAAACGGCTCCCAAAGGAAAGGCGTCACGCATGGAGAAGCAGTTTTTGGAGGAGGGGGAAGATGCCGGTGTCATCCGAAGCGGTGACACCCGTTGGACCCTGACTACAACGCGAAAATAGGGGGCGTCACACCCTATCCGAGTAAACACAAACAAGCAAAGAGACACATGAAAACGTCGTTCAACGACAATGACAGCCCTGAACAGGGACAAGACCCCGGAACCCAAGAGGTCATGGACCCGAAGTCCGATCCCATGCTCCCGTCCACAAAGCGGGAGCACAGCATCGACATCGGCGAACTCAAGTGGTCCCGGCTCAACGTGTTCAACGCGTCCTCGAAGTACCGGATCGAGGGTGCCGTTGAAGGCGACATCGTTCTGGAAAAGGAGATCCGGGTGATCCCCGCTCGCCAGAAGTGCCCGTTGGTCGTCCTCGCCCGCCAGAAGCGGTTCAAGGAGGACATCCCCTACGGTTCGCAGGAAGTCCCCCAGACTTTCGAGACCTGGGAGTCCGCCCAACGCTACTTCAACGAGCAGGAGAACCCGTACCCGATCATCCCCTACTGCGATGTCGCGGGCCTGCTGAAGTGGGACAAGGAAACCAGCCCCGTGTCGGAGAACGACATGGCGGCGGCGTTCCCGTTCGAGGCAGGTGACGACCGTTACGCTCTGGTCCAGTACACGGTCCAGAAGAAGCGGGCGGTTGACGAGAACTACGCACGGATCCGCACCATCGAGTTGGCCAATGGCGGGCTCTGGAAGAAGTTCGTGAACGTCTACTCGACCTCGAAGAGCTACGCCGGGAACGAGTGGTGGCAGTTCATGATCGCCCCCACCGGGGTTCCCGTCCCGGACTCGACCCTGACGTTCATCCAACAGCTCATGGAACTGTGATGAAGGAGTTCGTGGAAGCATTGAAGGGAGTCAGGCACCTCCTCACGGGGAACGAGCTGGCGGCCCTTGAAAAACTGGAAGCCCACGCCGGGGACCCGGAAAGAATCCCCGAGCCCAGGTTCCAGATCAGGGACAGCAGGACGATCCACGTGGACCTTCCCGCTTCCGAGTGGTTCAGGAGGAACTTTTTAGGGATCCTCCATCCATAGCAAACGCGCCAAACAACAGGGGCGCGGGGGGAAACCCCCGCGCCCGTCTCCGGAAATGAACACTTACGCAGTTGACTTTGAAACCTATTACGACGACGAGTGCTCCATCAAGAGGCTTGAGGCCCGCAGGTATTTCGAGCACCCATTGTTCGAGTGCTACCTGGTGAGCGTCGTCGGAACCGATGGCAGCCGTTTCGTCGGAGATCCGAGGACACTGAACTGGTCCCGGATCATGGACGGGCACTGGGTCTCGCACAACGCCTCCTTCGACGAGCATCTCTACATGTTTGCCCAGAACCGGGGGTGGTTCGGCAACGGGTTCCACCCCCGCGCATGGGACTGTTCCGCAGACCTGTGCGCCTACAACAACTGGCCCCGGGCGCTTGCCAAGGCCCACGACTACCTCTTCGGCGAGGAGGCGAGCAAGGAAACCCGCCGCCGGATGCACGGCAAGCGATGGAACGACATGGACCCCGGGTTCCAGCAGGAAGTCCGTGACTACGCCCTCAAGGACTCCGAACTCTGCCTGAAGATCTGGACCCAGTTCCAGGAGAAATGGCCCGAATGGGAACGGGAAGTCTCCCGCCACACCCGCAAGATGGTCCGGAGGGGGATTCCGGTGAACCCGGAAACCATCAGGAAGGGGATCGAGGACCTCAACCAGCAACTCTACGACCTGCGGGAAAAGATCCCGTGGGCTGATGACGGGGAAACCAAGCTCCTGAGCCGGATCGCACTTGACGAAGAGTGCTGGAAACGGGGGCTCATCCCACCGAAGTCCCTCGCCATGGACAACCCCGAGGCGGCGGAATGGATCCGGAAGCACGGGGAAACCGTCCCGTTCGTCGAGGCTGTCGGGACTTGGAGACGGGTCAACATGCTGTGCAAGAAGCTACAGAACTTCGAGCAGGGGATCATCGGGGACCGGTTCTACGGGAACCTCATGTACTGCGGGGCCCACACCCGCCGCTGGAGCGGGGGAGGGGGGACCTTCAACCTTCAGAACATTCCACGCGAGGAGATGTTCGGGGTCGACTTTCGTTCCGCAATCGAAGCGGGCCCCGGGCGCAGGATCATCGCAACCGACTTGTCGCAGATCGAGGTGCGCACGGTCATGTGGCTGGCCGGGGACCACGACATGCTGGACCGCATCCGCCGCACCGACGACATCTACCACGCCTTCGGCATCCAGTTCGGAATGTGGGACGAGAGCAAGGGCCCCCTCAAGAATGATCCGGATCAGCGGCACAAGGTCAAGGGAATGGTGCTCGGGGCCCAGTTCGGGGCCAGCGGGAAAGCCTACCAAGCAATGAACGGCGGGACCTTGGAGGAAGCCAACGGGCGCGTGGAGCTCTACAGGCACCGCATGCCGAGGGTGGTCAACCTCTGGAACCGCTTGAGCCGGGGGATCAACACCTCGACACGTGACGGGGAGTACATGATCGAGCTCCCCTCGGGAAACACCCTCCATTACCGAAACATCCGAAGGGTCGGCGGGGGGCTGGTGTGCGAACTGGTCAAGAACGGAAACCTGGTGGACGTCAGACCGTGGCACGGGATGCTCATCGAGAACTGCGCGCAGGCATTGGCCCGCGACATCTTCGCGGATCGGATCCTGGAACTGGAAAGGAGGGGGGTCGAGGTTCTGACCCACACCCACGACGAGATCGTAACCGAGACCAAGGCCGAGGACTCCAAGGAGTGTGCCCGGACCATACACGAGGTGATGACCACGCCCCCGGAATGGATCCCGGACATCCCCCTCGGATGCAAAGTGAAAATCATGAACGCGTATGAAAAATGAAGAGTCTCCCCTTGTCCACACCCTACCACCACATCAAGAATCACCGATCCCGCGACCTTTACCAGACCCCGGAGCACCCCTCCACCTACTGGAAGAAATGCCCCGTCCCGAAAAACCTGAACTCCAAGGAGGATTTCCGGCAGTGGTATTCCTCCGCCACGACCAACCACTGCTTCCTGTCATTGGTGGAGCCGCTTCGTCCGTCACAGCGGGTCATGCGCGACAACCCGCCCCGCCGCATCCACGGGTTCATAGCCGACTTCGACGCGGCGGTGGAGTGGGCCAAGCTGGAGAACCGGCTCCTCAAGAAATGTGGCGGGGAGGCACCCACCTACTACGCCCGGACCCGGAGCGATCACCTGCGCCTTATCTGGGAGTTTGAAAACCCGGTTACAACGGACGGTGAATCCGCAGAGATATTCCTGCGCGGGCTGGCGCGGGAATTGAAGGTCGAGTCCGTCCACGCGGGCTACGACAAGACGAGCACGCACCCCAGCCAATACTTCGAGATCGGGTCGGACTGGAAACCGCTCGGTGGAAAACTCTCGGAACCCTTCGTGTTCCATATCCACGCCACGCACTTCCGGGTCCCCAAGGAGAAGTCCGTTTCCATCCCGTTCGACATCGTGGCCAAGGAGATCGAGAAACAGTACAGGCACCGGCTCAACGGGGTCCTGTTGGAAATCGGGGCCCGGGTCCCCCTGTTCTGGATTGACGACGGAGTGAACCGGATCGGGGGGCAGGTCTGTGAGGAAGGGGTGATCTGCTACTCCGACCGGGCCGGAACCCCGTTCACCAGCTGGGAGGAGATCCTCGGGAGGAAGTTCGTGCGGGAGTTCAGGGAGAGGAAGCTCCATGACATCCTCGGCGACACCTGGACCGATGGGAAATACTACTGGATCACGAACGAGAACCGTCCCCCCTTCTACGAGACCAAGGAGAACTTCATCACACGCCTGACCGGGATGGGGCTCTCCATGGCCAAACCGAAGGGGAAGAACATGAGCGAGATCTCGGAGGCCATCTTCTGGGTCAACACGCAAAGGAGGGTGGACGGGGTGGGCCCGTTCATCTTCAGCCCCGAGCGGATCGTGGACCACGGGGGGAAACGGATCCTGAACACCTCGTTCATCAAACCCACCGCCGCCGCCGAAAACGGCGAAACGGAGAACTGGCCGTTCCTCAACGAGTTCTTCAACCGGTTCTTCTCTCCCGTGAAGGGGGCCCCGTTCAGCCAGCTCGACGTGTTCCTGAGCTGGTTCCAGAGGTTCTATCACGCGATCACCCGGTACAAGAAACTCTCGGGGCACGTCATGATCATCAGTGGGCCCACCGGGCGGGGGAAGACCCTCCTCTCCCACCGGATCGTGGGGGCCGCAGTCGGCGGACATGCCCCGGCCAGCGACTACCTCATGGGGCGCACCATGTTCAACAAGGCCCTCAGCGAGGCCCCCCTCTGGACCGTGGACGACACGACCTCGGCCTGCTCATTCGCGGACAACCGCCGGTTCACCGAGATGCTCAAGCGGGCTGCCGCGAACCCCACGGTCGAGTCCCACGCCAAGTTTTTCGACGCACAGGAGGTGGAGTGGCTGGGGAGGGTGATGATCAGCCTCAACGAGGACCCGCACTCACTCACGGTGGTCCCCCAGCTTGACCAGTCCAACATGGACAAGATCATCGGATTGCAGGTAAGCCAGGACTCGGTATCCGACTTTGGTGGGGACAACGACCACATCGAGAAAACGATCTCCCGGGAGCTTCCCTTCTTCCTGCACTGGCTGGACCAGGTCTACGTCCCCCCGCAGGACCTGCTCGGGGGCGACCGTTACGGGATCAAGTCCTGGTTCCACCCCGTGCTGCAAAACGCCGCGCGCGACAACTCCCCCATCAAGGTCGTGATGGAGACCATCGACCTGTTCTGCAAACTCTACCGGGCGTGCCATCCGGACAAGATCATGTGGCAGGGAACCGTGGCGGAACTTCTGGGGGACATGTCCATGATGCCCGAAATCACATCCCGCAACGGGACCATCGAGCACGAGAGGATGCACCGCCAGCTCAAGGCACTGGAGGAATCCCGCAAGATGAATCCCGACATCCGGGAGATGACGTCGTTCTCCACCGGGGCCGGGACCCTGTGGGTGATCAACCTCGACTCCAAGTTCGATCTCAGGCTGGAAGAGTCAAGGGAGCTTGCTACCGTATGATCGGGATCGAGAACCCGGCCTCGGAAAACGGCTTGATCTCGGGGACCGGCCTTGCCGACTTCATGTAGTCGGTCAGCTCGTCGTCCAACAGCTCCAACGCGGTGTCCCAGTGAAACTTGGACCGGTCGGAATCCGACCGGTCCTCGGCATTCAACCCGAGGATCGCGTGCTTGAGGGCGGGGATATTGCTGATCGGGATGACGTCGTCGTTGGAGAGAAGCTCCACGTGCTTGCGCTTGAGGAGCATGTTGACCGTCGGACTGCTGGTGGAGGAAGCCTCGGCCACCTTGAAGACGCGGTAGTTGAGCGTCCCCGAGACCTCGACCCCCGCCCGGGGACGGATCATCCCCACGGTGAAACTGGAGGTCTCCAAGTTGGAGGCGAGTGTCGCCACCGTGTCCCCGTCCACCAACTGGCTGGGATTGGACGAGGAGAAGGAGATCTGGGAGTCCGTCAGGCTGTCGATGGTGAACGTCAACCCGTCGTAATTGGCGTCCACGGGATCATTGGTCACGTCGTAAAGGACCATGGTCCCCGCCCCCTGGAGGGTCTCCGTGAAACCCCGGCTCTGGTCAATGGTGTCCAGGGTCCCGGCGTCGGTGTACCCGCTCATGGATGCGACCTCCATGACCTGCACGGACACCTTGACGTTGATGTCAATGGCCTCGAACGAGATCGAATGGATCCGCTTGAGGGCGGCATTGGACGGGGAGATCGTGACATCCCCCGCGCCCGGAGTGAGCTCCTCCCGGATCCACTCCCCGTCCCAGCTCTCCCCCTCCACCCGGAAGTACTCGTACCCCGTGAACTCCTCACCGGAACGAAGGGGGGCGAACACGAGACGGAAGAAGTAATCCGGGTTAAGGGCAACCGAAGTAGGGTGGATCCCCATGTCCACCAGCCCCAGCAGGTACCCCGCTGCCTCCCCCCGTTGCTCCCTCCGGTCGAACCAGATTTCTTTGACGGACCGGGGACTGTCATTGACCTCCCCGTAAAGGACACTCATCTCGTCCTCGGGAAGCGAAACAGTCCTCGAAGAGCCCACCGTGACCGAGTACTCCCGAAGGGCACCCGGCCAATCCCCCTTGGACAAGAGGCGTGGAACCACCTGATTGAGGGCCCCG